>Ga0126381_100000440_pt1 | contig 45559 bp, 23 predicted proteins | sample PanSoiMetPlot_28_FD_96465 | JGI IMG/M metagenome (GOLD analysis project Ga0126381, IMG submission 96465) | Tropical forest soil microbial communities from Panama - MetaG Plot_28 | ecosystem: Environmental > Terrestrial > Soil > Tropical forest > Bulk soil | place: Panama | collected 2016-02-17 | reverse complement strand
CGCCCAGATGACGGGCCGGCAGGCTTATCTGAACGGCTCCATCTTCCGGTCGAACTTTACTCAGCCGACGCTCGGTACCGAGGGCAACGAGAAGTGGGGACAGTTCCGCAATCCGGGATTCGCTGAGACGGACCTGAACTTCTCGAAGGACACTCCCATCACGGAGCGGGTGCATCTGCAACTGCGATTCGAGTTCTACAACCTGTTCAACACCGTCAACCTGGGGGCCATCAACTCCAACCTGACGAGCGCGAATTTCGGCAAGTCGACCTCACAGTTGAACCCGCGCAATATACAGTTAGGAGCGCGCATTTCTTTCTAGGCGTATGCTGCTGGAGTGGTGAAGCGGTTCCTCGCGGGGCAGTGGGGCTTTGCGGTGGTGGGGGCGGTTGCGGTTGCGCCGTGCCTCGCTGCCGATCCCTGTCAGTCCTGTCATCCGAAGCAGGCGGCAGCGTGGGCTCAATCGGGCATGGCCGCCTCTTTCCGGCCTGCCGGGAATGAGCCGGACGGCGAGTTCACGGCGGCCGGCACGCGGTTCATTGTGCACGGATCTACTCAACGGATGGACCGTGCGGGCGAGAGTTCCGAGCACGTTGTTTCGTGGGTAATCGGTTCCGGAAAGCACGCCTCCGGCTACCTGGTCCAGAACGGCGACCATCTGTTTCAGTCGCCTGTTTGCTATTACTCGAACCGGCATCGGTACGACCTCGCGCCGGGCTATGAGCGCATAGCCGGGCCTGACTTCAGCCGTTCCGTCGGCGAGCAGTGCCTGCTGTGCCACTCCGCCGGCGCACGCGGGGGAAAGGCGATCTCGTGCGAGCGCTGCCATGGGTCGCCGGAAGAACACCTGAGGAAACCGGCGCCGGGATCTATTGTTAATCCGGCGAAGCTGAGCGCCGCGGCGCGTGACAGCGTGTGCGAGCAATGCCACCTCGCGGGGGCGGCGCGCGTTGCGAATCCTGGAAAGTCCTTTGGCGACTTCCGGCCCGGGCAGACGCTCGAGGATGTTTTCACGGTGTATACGCGGCCGCCGAGCGGCGATTTCCGCGTGATCAGCCATGCTGAGCAGCTTCGGCTGAGCGCGTGCGCGCGCAGCAGCGGCGGCAAGCTGTGGTGCGGCACGTGCCACGACCCACACCCTGCGGCGCCCGTGACCCTCGCTGGCTATAACGCGCGATGCGGCGAGTGCCATGGCGGGCAACTGCCGAAAGCGCACCCGGCGGAGACGAACTGCGTCGGCTGTCACATGCCCCGGCGTGAAGCGCGCGATGGAGGACACACCGTATTCACGGATCACCGGATCAGGCGACGCGCAGTGCCGGACGGACGCGAGTCGCAGTCCGATGAACTCATTGCGTGGCGCGCGCCGGATCCGGCTTTCGAGCGGCGGAATCTGGGGCTCGCTTACATCGATGCCGGCGTCGCGGCGCGCTCGCCCGCACAGCTTGTGCGCGGGTACCGCATGCTCGCGGAGGTGGTCGAGTCCTCGCCCGACGACATCGCGGCGCTGCGCGGGATCGGGCGCGCCTTGCTCCTGGGAAAACAGCCGGCCGACGGGCTTCGCGCATTCCGCCGCGCGCTTGCGCTTACGCCTGGCGACGCGGTCAGCGAGGAAGATGTGGGCGTGGCATGTCTTGAGGCCGGGCTCATCGATGAAGCAATCCAGCACCTGGAAAAGGCGCTGGCGATCGATCCGCTGCTGCTCACGGCGAGGACGGAACTCCGGCAGGCGGGACGGCTTAAGTGACCCCTCGCGAAATGCCGGCCGGATTCTCTACCAGGTAAGGCGCACCGGCTTAAGGCACCATCACGATCTTAACCTGAGTCTCGCTGTCGGTGGCGCCGTTACCTTGCCTCCGGTAGACTACCAGCAGGCAATCTCCCGCATTCACGGCCACCGGAACGGTGAAAATATCTTCGACCGGTCGCTGCAGTGCTGCCTTGGCGGCTTCTCCCGGCGTAATCCGCTGCAACAGCGGAACGCTTTCGAGATGCAGCGCGTTCCGGGGAAGCCAACTCTGGAACGTTGCCAGCGGCAGCGGATTCGGAAACATTTGGCTGTTCAGGTTCTGCCCGAATGCTCCGCACCCTCCCGGAAGAAGATAGAAATCGTTGCTCGCAGCCCACGCGTCGCCGGTCGGAAGGGGACCGAAGTTTTGCGTCCCGTCGAACGTGCTGTCGCTGATATTTCCGAATAACTCGGTGATGTGCCCAGCCGGCAGCGTCGCCGGAACCGCGAAGACCTGAGTGCCATCCGCCGTGGCATTCTCGCCACAGGGTACAGCAATTCCGGGCCCGCCAACTGTGGTTTCGCCAAAACAGTATTCGCCGGACACGTCAATCACACTATTTGCATTGGCGTCCACTGGCTCGTAGGTCAGGTTCAAATCCGCTGTCATCGTAACAGGCCCCCCGAAAGGGCTGCCGCCGGCAATATACAATCCCACGCACCCGGTCATTGGCGCGGCGCTCGGGAAATGAACGTCAACGGGTAGCGTGCTGGTGGATTGCGACGGATTTTTTAGGATGTCGCTCCACAGAAAACTCGACACCATGGTCAGATTCTCGTCGTTGGCCGGACACTCGCCCTTCCAGTTAGCTACGATCATCAGCACTTGACTGAAGTCCGCAGTACTGTTCCGAAGCGAAATTGTTCCTCGCAGCGCAAGTGCTTGCGCCGTCGAGTTCGCCCCATCCAACACCTGAAACATTTTCAGAGACACTGGATTGAACGGGTCGAGGTCGGCGCTGTTCACAGACTGCTGCATATGTAGCACGGCGCGCCCCGCTGGGTTCTCCTGCGCTTGCAAACCGCGCAGGCCGCCTGAAAGCATAAAAATCGTAAGAAGTTTTTTCGTAAAGGCGTTCATGGTTCCTTTTTGGGTAGGCCAGAAATGTGTGCATTGGTTTTATCGCCAGCGGAACACTCGTCCCGCCAAGGTCCGCTGGGAAAGAGTGCGGGTTCAAGGTTCCGCCGCTTTCTATTCCAATAAACCCAACGGCCCGCCAAAAATTCCCGCCTCGTCGGGGGAATTTGTGGGTGATGTAGCCGGTTCAGTGCGGATGTTGACTCAGAGGCAGGTAAAGTTTCCTGCAAGTGGAATCCAGGGAGGCGTGTTTTGCATCTGTTCTGATTCGAAGACATAGACGAGCGGGCCGCCTTCCTCGTCGATCCGGTCGTCGAGCATCTGCTCGATGCTTTTCCTTCTCACAGAAGGGTTTCATTCAGGTTGCGAATGATTTTTCTCCGCCCAGCGCCCGCAGGTTATCGACGTGCTTCGGAATGGTCGTCGGCGACAGGTCCGAAGCGGCCAGTGCCTGCCAGGAAAGGGCGGAAGCAGGCCACGAGTTCCTCGCCGGGCGGAATCTCTTTTTCCTCTCCCATGCACGAGCGCGGCCAGTTGTTCAGACCCCGGCAGTGGTGCTCGAGGTTGTCATGTGACGGAGCGGCGGCGCGGTTTAACCTGTAATTCCCGCCTTCGCCGGTTTTCCCTTCATTTGAATGACCGGCGTGTCCATGCACCAATAGTGCAATCTAAGTGACCTGCCAGTACACCGAGTATCTGCGATCGAACAACTGATTCAGCCGTACGAGTTTGACGTCGTGCTTCTGCCCGGTCGTGCGGAACGTGAGCGCGCCGTCCGGCTTGATCCAGTCGTCGATCGCGGGCTTGGCCTGGAACGCCGGGATCTGGACTGGCGCAATCGGCGGCGTGGAGTTCGTGGCCGCAAGCGGCGATCCCCACTGCTCGACGCCGGCGGCGCCGACGCGGAGATTCGGTCCCGTGATGTGAGCTTCGGTGAGGCCCGCGTTGCCAAGGTCGCCTGCGAGAACGAGAGGGCCGTAGAGGAACGCCTGGATGGTTGGATCGTCCGGCATCGCTTCGATGTGGAGCCGCATCGGGAGTTCCATGTCGATGCGGTCGCCAGCCTTCCACTCGCGGCGAATGGCGACATAGCTTCCGGGCGCCGCGGAGGATTCCAGCGCGTTACCGTTGAGGCGAATTGCGGGCGCGATTTGAAGCCATCCGGGAACACGCAAGCGGATGGTCATTGCTCCGGGGCGCGCGGCCGCAATGGTAAGCGATGTTGAGGCAGTATCCGGAAACCGCGTGTCCTGGCGAAGGCGGAAGCCTCTCTCAGCCCAGTCGAGTTCCGAAGGGACGAACAGGTTCACGTATACGCCCGCGTCGTCGCGCCAGTAGATGCTGTCGTTTAGCTTCGAATACTCTTCTACGCCGGACCCGGTACAGCACCAGAAAGTCTGGTCTTCGGTACCAAACGTCTTCCAGACGCCGGGCGTGAGCGACAGATAGTACTGGGCGTGTCCGACGCCTGGCCTGATCGTGCCGATTCGGTGGTTCAACAGAACGCGCTCGTAGTAATCGAAGTAAGCGGGATCCGGATTCCACGAATAGAGCTGACGCGCGAGCTTCAGCATGTTGTAAGCGCAGCAGCACTCGGCGGTGTTCGCGCTGAGCTTCCATTCGGCGGCCAGACGGCGCGGCGGCGCGAGCCACAATTCTCGATTGCTCGTACCCCCGGTCGCATAGGCGCGCGCGGAGGACACGGTATAGAAAAAGAAGTCCGCAACGTCATGGAAGCGGGCGTCGCCGGTCAGTTCGTAACGGCGCGCCGCGGCGATCGCCTGCGGGATGTGCGTGTTGGCGTGCAGACCGCGAAGCTCGTCGCGCCGCGCCGCGAGCGGATTGATGAAGGTTCGTTTCTGGAATCGATCGCCCACCGCGCCCCATCGGTCGTCGCCGGTCGCGGCGGCGAGGTGATACAGAGTCTCCGCGATGCCGCCGAATTCGATGGTGAGGATCTGCTGCATCCTCTCTTCGGGGTACTGCGCAGTCCACTCGTCGGCCCACGCGGCCATGCCCTCCAGAGTCTGGAGCGCCTGCCGATTGCCGCCGAGCCGGTACATGTCGTACAGGCCGGCCATGATCTTGTGGATGGTGTAGAACGGGGCCCAGACGCGCTCGCCTTTGCCCAAACGGTCGAACCATGTGGTGGGGTAGGCGCTCAGGTATTTCCCGCCGAGCTTCGCCTGGCACTTCGCGAGTTCGGCCACAATGTAGTCGCCACGCGCCTGCGCCTCTCGATCACCTGACGTGGCGAGCTGCGCGACTGCCGAGAGGTAATGCCCCATGAAGTGGCCGCGGAGTTCGCTCGAGCGCTGGCCGTTTTCGGGCTGCTCCCATCCGCCGAGCGGCTTCGCCGCTCCCGTGGGCAGGCCGGCGTTGACGCGGAACGTGTAGAGCAGGCGATCGGCTTCCAGCCGCATGATGTAACCGCGGTTCCAGTCGCGAGCATCCGCGTAAACGCTGCCCGGCAGCAGGCGCACCTGACCCATCGGGAAGGGCTCGCTTCGGGCGCCGACGTGGTGGGTCGTGAAGCGCAGCGGCGCGTCGAAAGGCGCGTTGTCCGGAACGAGAACGCGATTCTGAGGAGCGGCAGCCGCGGGAATGCCTGAGTTTGGCTGCGCAACTTGGGCCAGCGCCGGCGCGGCGGCGGCCGTGGCGGAGAATGTCCGGCGCGTGATACCGCTCGCGCGCATCAGTTCACCTTCCACTCGGAGACGCCGGCCGATTTGTCCGTCTGCGCCTGAACTTCAAGCCGCAGCGCGGTCGTGGTGACCGGTTTGAAATTTAGGTGGTTGTAGCGGTCGGGCGCAACGCCATATCCGTCAGAGGCGGCGACGGGCTTCCAGCCGGCGCCGTCCTTGTACAGCAGCCGCCAGCTTGCGGGCAACTGAATCGCGCGATTATTAGATTGCCGGAACCAGTAGACGTCAACCGAGGAAATCTCCGCGGCCTTAGGGAAGTCGTATTCGATCCACTCCAGCGTGCCGCGCTTCGGGGCCCAGCTGTAATACGAGGTTTCGTCGGCCGATGAGGCGGGGTCTTCCTGATCGGCCACCATCTTCGGGTCGCGAACGCCGTTCTCGGCCATCGTGGGGCCGGAGGTCACGACTTTGCTCTGGGATGCGAGGCTTGGGTAAGCGGTCGGGTGAACCGCCTGCTCGCGATCCGCGATCCAGACTTCCATCTGGCCCGCGCCGCGATTCGCCCACGCATAGTAGGGGATCGCGGTGAATGTTTCATCGGTCCGCTGCAGATTGTGGGACGAGTCGTAATGGAAAGCGGTGACCTTACCTTCGATTACCTCGACTCCTCTGAGCAGATTCGGCTTCCATTCCGCGCGCAGCGGCTCGTCGTCACGCAGCAGGATATTCCGGACATGATGATCGGGGCTGTCCACCCACTCAGCGGCGTACACGATGGGACCGCGCTCCAGCGCGATGCGCTGCTGGTCCGCGGCGATTTTCGTATTGGCGCGAATCCTCCGGATCGGCATCGGGAGGTCGAGATCGACGGCGTCGCCTTTGCGCCATTCACGGCGGATCGTGGCATAGCCGTTGTCGAGGGCGAGCGGAGCGTCTTTGCCGTTTACGCGCAACTTCGGCGCCGCTTCGCTCTTATCTTCAAAAGCGTAAAGATCGGTCGGCATCGCCTCATTGCGAGCCCAGCCTGGGACGCGCACTTTGAGAGTGAACGATTGCGTGTTGGCGGGATCGATCGCAATGTGAATCGCGCCGGACCATGGATATTTGGTCGTTTGGCTGACTCTGATCTTCTGGCCGCCGTCGAGCGTCACGTTCGCGCTGTTGCTCATGAACAGGTTCACGAAAAGCGTGTCGTTCTGCTCCGCGTAGACATAGCCAGGGATCGACGGCATGAAGCGGGTGATGTTGCCGGGGCAGCAGGCAACGCCGAACCACGGACTGCGCGTATGCTGACCGTTCGATTCGAGCGGATTCGGATAGAAGTAAGTCTTGCCATCCAGCGAAACGCCGGAGATGAGCCCGTTGTAGAGCGTGCGTTCGAACAGATCGACGTACTTCGAATCGCCGTGGAGCAGGAACATGCGCTGATTCCAGAAGTCGTTGCCGACGGCGGCGCAGGTTTCGTTGTACGCGGTCATATTGGGCAACTCATAGTCGGCGCCGAACGCCTCGCCTTCGTGCAGAGCGCCGATGCCGCCGGTGACGTAGATCTTCTTACCCGCCACGTTGTCCCAGATCTGGTCCAGCGCGTGGATATAAGCGCGGTCGCCAGTCATGGCGGCGACATCGGCCATGCCGGAGTACATGTAGGTTGCGCGGACCGCGTGGCCCTCCGCTTCACTCTGGTCCACAACCGGAATGTTCGCCTGATTGTACGGGCTGCCGTTGCCGCGGCTGTCGAGCATAAACTTCGCGAGGTCCAGGTATTCCTGCTTGCCAGTGACGCGATACAACTTCACCAGACCCATCTCGGCGATCTGGTGGCCGGGATAGATTTTTCTCTTTCCAGGACCGAAAGTGCGCACAAGCAGATCGGCATTCTTCAACGCGATGTTCAGCAGCGTGCGCTTGCCCGTCGCCTGATAGTGCGCGACGGCCGCTTCGTACAGGTGGCCCGCGTTGTAAAGCTCGTGGCTCAGAACTTCTTCGTTGACCCAGCGTTCCGAGCCCGCCCATGGGTGCGGATGTTGCGGGTCTATGGTGCGGGTCGTGTAGAGATAGCCATCCGGCTCCTGCGCGGCCGCGATCTTGGCGATGATGCCGTCGAGGTAGGCATCCAGTTTCGGGTCCGGGCGGACGCTGAGCGCATACGAGGCGCCCTCGAGCACCTTGTAGGGATCGGTGTCGTCAAACGGAAAGCCAGGCGCATGCTTGTCCTTGAGATCGACGCCACGCAGGACTTCGGCGGCGCGGGTGAAATTTTCTATGCGTCCGGTGCGCTCACACTGGTCGAAGGCCGTGGGAATGGAAACCGTGCGGTTGGTTTCCATGCGTGGCACCCAGAAGTCATCTGTGACGTGAACGTCGGTGAAGCGGACGGGACGGATCGGATAATCCTTGCGCGGCGCTTCGTTCTGGCCGAACGACTGCCAGCCGAGGAACAAAGCGGACGCCGTGAGGGCAGCAAGAGCGGTGTTGCGGAGCATCTGCATAGAGACAGGGCTATGTTATCCAAAAATTGCAAGCGGTTGCAGGAGCCGTTGAGTCGCGATCGCGGCAGGCGCAGGGAGACCGATTCCGGGTAGAATCGGGTTCGTGCCCGAGACCCAGGAAAACAATCCGACATTGGAACGGCTGAACGATCAGATCGCCTGGTACGGAGCCGCAAGCGGCCGGAACAGGCGATGGTACAAGTGCCTCAAAGGCCTGACGATTGTCGCGGCCGTTCTGATTGCTCCGATTTCTCCCTACCCCTGGGGCAGCATTATTGCCGGCGCGTTGGGCATCGCGATCGCCATTGCGGAGGGACTTCAGCACCTGAACAACTATCACGAGAACTGGCTGAGTTACCGCACAGTGGCCGAGGCGCTTAAAAGTGAGAAGTATCTCTACCTGGCCCAGGCAGGCGCCTATGCTTCCGTAGAGCGGCCACTGGCTGTCCTCGCGGAGCGGATTGAGAGCCTGACCTCGGCGGAAAACGCCAAATGGTTGACCACACAGGAGCAGAAGGCAGCGAGGGCGGCTACGCAGCAGCCGTAGGCCCACGGCCGGCACTTCGGTACTGTGCGATCAGGGCCCCGTCTTCAACGAAAAGGTCGCGATCGCGGGTTTGGAAGTCTGAGTAGCGGTAAAAACGACATCCGGTCCGGCGGCCGTGTACTCGAGGTTGCGGGTTTCGACGTCGGGAAGCTCCAGGCTTCTGGTTGCCTGGCGCTGGCGTGAACGCACTTCCGTGCATTCCGCAGATGAAGACATCAAATCCGCGTACGTCGCCGGATCCAGTGGATAAGGCGTGTCACGGAGGGCCAGTTTCGCGATTGGCGTCGAACTGAACACGACCGAAACGCGCTCTTCTGTCCCGGCATGCGTGAGCTGCAGCGTATCGCAGACCGAGGCTGCGGGCGGGATCATCAGCGCGGTAGCCGGACTGATGGCATTGTTTCCGTCGTTTACAGAGCGCACGGGAAACAGGAGCTGAGGCGGCTCCTCCTTACCGGAAGCGCCAACCTCCTGCGAAATTACGTAGATATATCCGGGTTGGGACGACTGAACATCGAGACGCAAACGGTCGCCGGTTGTGACGCGGTCTCCGATCGGCTTGCGCTCAAACCGGAGAAATCCGCAGGTTCCTGTTCCTGAGGCATTGTCCTCGGTAACGCGCCACAACGTGATGCCGATCTGAGGCGCCGCGGTGAGCGGCGCGGGCTTAACGCGCGATTCAATAAATGTGCGATAGGCCGCCGGCGTCCCGCCAACTCCGCTTTCATATAGCCACGCCGCGACCAACGCGACGATCAATACGGCGAATGCCGTTACCCATTTAGCGCCTATGGCAGCGCGGAACCGGTCCAGCATCGAGGGCCGTTGTAAAAGCGGCGACAGAGCGGCGTCCAGCCTGGCCGGACCGTCCGGTTCGTACCAATCCAACGCCTGGAGGTGATGCAGCTCTGAAGGCAGCGGGCAATACCGCAGCCGCACGGGAATCAGGATTCCCCCGTCGTCCAGCCGCTGCGCGCGCAGATCGAGCGCCAGCTTCATTTCTCCCGCAAGAACGCCGCCGCGATCCAGCGACGCGGGAGAAATGAGGGACAGAAAAGCTCCGCAATGGCGAACCGCCCGATCGATTTCGTTTTTCCATTCGGTTCCTGGCCTCAGGCTGAACTTGTCGAGCCATGGGTCGAAGCCCGCAGACCGGAGGTGCTGGTAGAGAGTGACCGCTGCATCCTCATCTGCATGCGCGTAACTCAGGAAGACAACCTTCGACGGGCGGTTCACCGGGGAGGGCGTCCTCCGCGCATTTGCTTAAGCGCGGCACTCAGGCTCGGGTCCTCAGGTTTCAATCTGAGTCCCTCCTCGATTACCTGAATCGCTTCGCCGCCCTGGTGAATCCGGCTGAGGAACTGAGCGTACTCGATCCGCGCGCCGATGTTTTCGGGTACGCGTGAGAGGATCGCCTTGTATTCGCTCACCGCGACGCTAGCGGCGTCCGGATGAGAACGCCGTCCGGCATCCGCCGCATAAGCGCGGGCGAGCGCGAATCGCGAGGGGAGATAATCCGCTTCGTCGATATTCGCCTGCCAGAGCGCCCGCGCGCGTTCGAGCCCGTTGCGGCTCCTGGCCTCCAGAACGCCCTCGTCGTGCCGCAGATTCAGCAACACTTCGCGCTCGTTGTTCTGCGCCAGCACTTCGCCCGCCTGGCGATAGAATTCCCGCGCCTTGCCGTTCCGCCCGTGGTCGGCCATCAGGGCTCCGAGGGCGACCAGCGGCGCGGCCCGCCCGGGCGCTTTCTGTAACGCAATCCGGTACTCATTTTCAGCCTGCGTCTCGTCGTTGAGCCGCTGATAAATCAGACCCAGATTGTAATGAAGATACGAATACTGCGGATCGCGGCGCGCCGCATCCTGATAGGTCGCGATGGCGCGCCCGTAGTCGCCCCGCTGAAGGTATACCAGCGCCAGGTTGTGGCGTGGATAGGCCCAGTCGTCGGCGCGGCGGATCGCATCCTCAAACGCCGACTCGGCGTCGCCATACCGGCCGAGTTCGAGCCACGCGATTCCGAGCGCATTGAAAGCATAAGGACTGGCGGGATCCTGTCGGATGGCCTTTTCGAGATGCTGAACGGCCTCATCGTATTGCTTTCTGAAAATGAGCAGCCGCCCCGAGAAGAATTCTTCCCGCGCCGACAGATACAGCGATTCGCCCGCGAGTCTGCGGGCCTGCTCCGTGGCATCAAGACCCGCTGCGTAGTCCGATTCAGTTTGCGGCACTTCTTCGCCCTGCAGATATTTGTAAAGCACCTGCTGCGATTTCTCTTCCCAATCGGTGCGCTGTTCCAGGTCCGGGGGCGGCGTCCACTGGATTCCTCTCGGATCCAGCGTGGGATCGCGAAGTACGGGCGCTCCCGCCGCGGCTTTGGAGGGTCCGCAACAGGGAGCAATCACAAGCCCGGGTAATTTCGTAGAGACGTCGAAGCGATCGATGCGCGCGTCGTCCTTGGGAATTTGCTTCAGCTTGGTGTCGGCTTTGACGCGATCTTCGACGTACGAGACAAGTTCCTCGGCGTCGATTTCCCCGTCTCCATTCACATCCGCCCGGGGATAATCGGGATCCTGCGGCGTGATGTTCATGGCGCGCATCAGGAAATAAGTGAAAGCTCCGTGGCCGCCGCCGTAGCGGGCGTTCTCGAACGAGAATTGATTGTCGCCGCTCGCGTACATAGCCAGAATCTTCCCGTCGGTGACAATCTTCGCCGCCTTGGCTACCGCGGAATCCGAGCTTGCAAACTGACGGATCGGGCCAATGCGATTCGCATGACAGGTATCGACGAACAGGAACACATGACTCACTCTCGCTGCCTCCGCGAGCAGAAGTTCGCGAATCCAGTCCATCGAAAGACTGTTGGCGTAGGTCGATTCCAGATGAGTGTCGTACAGCACTACGTAACCGCTGTCCGACGTGTTGTCGCCGACCCCGTGAGCTGCGATATAGAGCAATACGGAGTCGCTCTGCTGCGCCTGATCGAAGAAGGCCTTGAGCTTATTACGCACGGCAGTGGAATTCGCGTTTTCGTTGATCAGGGGCAGATAGAAGCGGTCGGAAGCGAAAACCTGGGCGCGCGTCCTGGCCATGAAGTCGAGGAACAGTTGGGCGTCCGCATCCGCATAATGGAGGCCCGGTATGTTGGGCTGCTGATACTTCGAGATTCCGACGAATGCGGCGTACAGCTTACCGCTTCCCGCATTTGGCGTCGACTTCCTTGTCGCGATGGAGTAGCCGAGCGTGCGGGCCCATTGTTCGTCGGGCCAATCCTTGCCGATCGACAGCAGATCGGCGGCCGCGGCCTCTTCCAAACCGTTTCTCCGGAGCAGGACCGCCCGGCTCAGACGCGCGGTGAGGTCGTTGGGGTCACTTTTCAAAGCAGATTCGACTTTCTGAAGCGAAGCCCGATCGGCGGGGTTCATCGTTGCCAGAGCCGATGCAGGCACGTCGGCTCCGCTGGCCGCCGCCGTGCTCGCGCTGTCCAGAGCGCGCTCGGTCATCATGCCGATCGCCGGATCGGTTTCCAGATCCGGCAGGAAACAGAGAGAACCGGGGTGCGGCGCGGGAACTTCATTGGCTCCTTCGACAGTTTGCGCCTGCAATGTGGCGCGCCCCGTCGTGATCCGGTATGTTCTGAACGAACCGGAGCTGTCGCAAATCTGAAATTGCGCCGAGCCGGAGGCTCCGGCGGGAATCAGGAGGGAGTCGCCCTTAAACAGAACATCGCCGTTCACCGCGTTGAGTTGCGACTGATCTCCGCGCCTCACAATCTGCGCGCCGGCGGTCTGTGTGATCAACCCGACCACCTGTTCGGCGTCGGCCGGAACGGACAGCGCCATCAACCAGAGAATCGCCCGGAAGTAACGCATTCCTGTTCCGCGACCTTAGAATAATACGCTGAGGCTGCGCATTTCGTGAAGGGGCCCTATTGATTCGGCGGTGTGGAATTCGCGTGGTCTTGTTGATCTACGGCCAATCCCTTGTTGCCCAGACAACTCAGGGGTTGATTGAGGGCCGGGTGACGGATCTTCGCACGGCCGCTCCCGTTTCCGGCTGCCTGGTGAAAGCGACCAGGCGGTCCAGCGGAGCGGAAGTGACGCGTCACACGGGAATGGATGGAAGCTACGTGTTCGCGCCGCTCTCGCCGGGCGCCTACGATCTGGTATTCAGTTGTCCGCTGTATCAAAGCCTGGAAACCCACAACTTCTCTCTGGATGTGGCATCGGCGGTTCTGGTCAACGTCCAGGTAAGAGTCCTTAGCGAGATATGGGAGGACAACTACCGCAGGTTGCTGCTGCTTCCCGATTCCAGTCTTCTGTCGCTATACGGCCCAGACGTGGATCTGAGCCATTCCACTGCCGCGGAACCGGTTCGCGGATCTCCGGGTGCGCTGGAAACAACAGTTTCCCAGGTGATCTCCAACGAGGCTTTGACCGATCTTCCTCTTTCGGGCCGCGATGCTTATACGCTGCTCGTGCTGCAGCCGGGCGTGACTTCGGATTCGGGCATCAGCCGAAGCCTCGCGCTGTCGGTCAATGGCCAGCGCGCCTCCGCATCCCTGTTTCTCCTGGATGGAGTGGAAAACCAGAACACGCTTGCGACCGGTCCCCTGAGTCCGATCGCGCCGGAAGCGCTGACCGAATATCGAATTTCCAGCAACAGCTTCAGCGCGGAGTACGGCCGCGCAAGCGGGTACGTCGCCAACGCCGTCACGCGGCCGGGCACCGACGATTTCCACGGTCTCGCCTATTTTTATTTACGGAACGAAGCGCTTTCGGCGCTGGCGCCGCGCGTGCCGGGCGGGGACCCGGCCGGCCCCTTCCGCGAACTGCAGGGTGGCGGCGTCCTGACCGGTCCGATTCGCAAACGCAGACTGCTCGGTTCCGTTTCGTGGGAGACCACGCGGCTTTACACGCGACAATCGGCGCAGCAATTTACTGTCCCCACAAAATCCTGGATCGAATCGCTCGATAAATCTTCTCTCGCGTGGCGTTGGTTGTCGCCATTCGCAGCGATTGCGCCGGTGGCTTCCGGAGAGACTTACAGCTATCTGTTCGCGCCTCCGCTTCATATCAATCGCCAGACTGTCGTGCCGCGCGCGGATTGGTCAAGTCCCGATGGCTCCCAGCATGCTTATGCCCGCTACGCGGGTTTCTTTGTAGACCGGCCGGATTATTACTACAGCCCTTACCCTGGATTCAGCGAAGAGATCAGCGAACATACGCTTTCCCTCGCGGGCGGCTGGACGTGGCTGCCCCGCCCGCGGCTTTCCAATGAGCTGCGGCTCGGCTTCAGCCTCGATACCTTTTCCGCATTGAGCCCGCATCCGGAAGTTCCGATGCTCACGATCGTCGCGACTCCGGCGACGCCGCTGGGAGTCAATCTGCCATCTTCGCCCACCTCCGTGTCGTTCCTTAACAGAACCCGGGCTTTCGAACTGGATGACAGCCTGTCGTACAACAGCCGCACCCATTCGCTTCGATGGGGAGGGGGCTGGATTCCACGCGGAATTTCGGGCGTGCTCAGCGCCAATGCGATTCCGAGATACGACTTCAACACCCTCAGCGATTTCGCCAATGATGCGCCGAGTTACCTGATGGTGGCGGTCTCACGATTGAATCCCTTCACTTCAGGCCTTCCGGATCTGAATCGCAGCTACTCAGTCCACGATTGGTACGGCTTCTTCCAGGACAGCTACCGGCCGTTTCAACGCCTGACGATCAATGCCGGTCTTCGTTTTGACTGGTTCGGCTCTCCCGAAGTTCGCGGATTGCCCGATTACACGCTGAATCTGCCGCTATCCGGAGATGTGGCGTCCCAGGTCACGGCGGCGACTCCGCAGCTGCAACCAGCGGGCACTCACCTTTTCAACATGCGGCATGACGGTCTGGCGTTCCGCGGCGGCCTGAGTTACGCGCTGGATCGGAACTCGCGCACGGTGGTGCGCGCCTCATTTGGAACTTATACCGACCGCCCGTTCGACAATCTCTGGCAAACCGTTCGAAATAACGACGTATCACAGGTGCAGGCGTCGCTTACGCCTGTAAAAACGGACTACAGCGATATCAATGCAGTGCTCGCCGTCCTGCCGCCTCAGGCGCTGGTGACGAATCCGAATGACCTCACGGCTCTTGCCGCCGATTTTTCCACTCCCAGGATCATGAGCTGGTTCGCAGGCGTGCAACATTCGCTGAGCGAGCGCCTGCTGATCGAAGGCGACTATCTGGGCTCTTCGAGCGGCAGCCTGGTCACCACCGATATCCTGAATCGCTCTTATAGCGTCCCGCCGGTAAGCGGAAACGCGGCGGGCCGTTATGCGCCTGCTCTCCCCGATATTCTTTATCGCGCGAATCAGGGCCGCTCGTCCTACGCCGCAATGACTGGTCTGATGCGCTATCGAGGCTCCCGCTGGACGGCTACAGTGTCTTATACGCTCTCGCGAGTGAATGATACGCAGAGCGATCCGGTTTCCGGCGAGTACTTCGATCTTGGCTTCGGCGGTGGAATGCCCAGCCCACAAGCCACATTCATCCTGCAGGGCAATCCTTCGGCGGATTGGGGGCATGCCGCGTTCGATCGCCGCCATAACCTTGTGCTTGCGGCTACATGGATGCTGCCCAGGCCCTTCGAAGGCTTTCTGTTTTCCGTGCTGGGCGCAGCGCGGTCGGGTTCGCCGTTTACAGTGTTTGGGATCCCCACCACGTTGTCGCCCCTACTCGACAACCCAGCGGATATTGTGCCCGGGGCCCGAATCTGGGCCGGCGGATACCCGGCAGGGGCGGGCGTGCAACTGCTGAATCCGGCGGCCTTCGTGGCGGTTGCCGATCACGTGGGGAATTCGGGCCGTAATCAGATTTATGGACCTGGGCTTGTTGGCGTCGATGCTTCGCTCAGCCGGCGTTTCCATATCCCCCGACTACCCGAAATCGTTCATGCGCTTCTCCGCTTCGACGTCTACAACGTGTTCAATCACGCCAATCTGGGTAATCCCGATAACAATCTCAGCGACCCGGGATTCGGTATTGCGGTGCGCGCGCCCCAGCCAACGCCGAACGCGTTCGGCATTTTCGCGCCGCTCGGCGATGCGCGGCGGCAGGCGCAGGCAATGCTGAAGGTCGAGTTTTGACGCTACTTCAAGAACACCGGCAGGGATGAAATCGCGCCGCTCACCAGAAAAGCATGGATGCCGATGGCGCCGATCACGGTTGAGCCCGTGCAATCCAGGTTGCCTCGCTGACCGAGCAGCGGCTGGAAACTGAACCCCGCCCAATGCCCGTTGGGACCCAGCGTCGGAACCGAAACAGCATTCGGAATCACGTTGCCGGAGGAGGCCGTCGCAACGCAGGATATCGTCGCCGAGTTTGCAGAGTCCATGTTGGCGATCGCGATGCCGGTGTAGAGCTGCTCGCCTGTCGGCGCGAACTTGGTCAGATCGAAGGGCATTACGAATTCCATGCTGCCCGTAGTGGCGGGCACCGAGGCTTCGTAATAATGACTGCCGGTTGCATCCTGCACATGCAGGCGGAATGCCGCCTCGACGCCCACCGATGCGTCGGCGACAATCCGGGCTGAACCGCCGGTTATGGTGGCGAGAGTCGGATCGCCCGCCTCGAAATACGCCGTGCCGTTCGGCGGAAGGGTTCCCTTGACGCCGGCAACCACGCCCATCCCCTGAACCAGCACCGAAAGCTGGTTGCCGTTGTCGTCGAGAAAATTGATCGCATAATTGGCTGGCTGGGCGGCTGTATTAACGATCGAAAAATCGGTGACATATGTGTTATTCACGGCGATGTGAGGGAGCGTGGCATTGCCCGTTGTCGCTGCGCTGACGGAAAGCTGGACGGTCAGATCCGCTGCCCCGTATCCCGTCTGCTGATCCCGGATATGCAGAAACCCGACATAGGGGTTTGGCTGCGCAGGCAAGCCCATGGGATTGACATTAACCGTGAGGGTTTGAGCGCCGTTCTGGGGCACTGCGCCCGTGTTGACAGGATATCCTTGCACGGAACCCGAAGGGAGCCAGGGGCTGACCATGTCCGGAGTCATCACGAAGTTGATTGGGTTCGTGGCATAGCCCAATCCGCCGATGCCCTTGATCGCGCCGTTGAGCACGATGTTCATGAGCGGGCTTCCCTGAGTGACTGCCAGCGCCGTTGACGTTGGGTTCAGGATGAGGGTCGATGAGGGCGTGCAGTCGATCTCGATGGTTAGGACCGCCAGATAGGAGGTTGCTCCGTTCGTAAAGAATCCGACGGCAGTCTTGTTGACGCCGTAGGACAACTGTGAGGCATCCACAGGAAGGGTCGCAGTCGAGGGTGGAGGACCGACGGTCACGGGGTAGATGCCGGTGGCGGGGATGAAGCTGTTCCCTAGCGGTCGAGCGTAGATGGTTGTCGTCCCGGAGTCCGTAGTGATGGGGAGATCGATACTGGTGGGCTGCGATCCATTCGGCGCAGGAACCGTATTCGGCAGACTGCAGGCGTTAGAGATTACCTGATTGTTCGGCGGAAAAATAACAGCGCCGGATAATTTCAGAAGAAAAGCGGTCAGGAAAAATAGGGCGACTTTCATCTGAGGGTCCTTTTCCGGTTCATCTATATCAAATTCGGGCCGTCAGGGGATCATACCGGCTGTTCAGGCGCGCTATCCACTGGCTGCAAGTGAAGTGGCGCCCGGCGGGTGTTCGTTTCATCCCGAGCAGACGAACCCGGCGCGCCGAGGCTGATGGGGACAGACTCTGGCGGGATGCGCAATACATGGCCAACCAGGATGCGATGCGAGGTTGATAATAGAGGTCAGCGTCCGAATGCGCCGTCTGATCGCCTCGCTGCTGCTGGGACTCATCAGCGTCATGCTGATGGCGCCCGCGTTGTCTGCGAGCGCCGCTTCCGGCACGCCAGCGTGCTGCCGCCGGGATGGCAAGCACCACTGCGGCACCGGCGGGGGTCCATCTTCCGCGCCATCGGGTCCTGCGCTTCAGGCGCATTGCCCGTACCAATCCCACGCCCCTGGGCTGCCCACCGCCAATGAACGGTTCGCTCCTTTGACGCAACGCGTCGTGGATCTGCCGGATTTCCAGCAGTCTTGTCTCACGGCGGTCCACTGCTTTTTCCCGGACCTTCGCCCTTTCGCAGTCCTCGCCGAGCGCGGCCCTCCCTTTTTTCTCGCATAGATAAGTAGGTCCAGCCTTAAGTAGTTGACTCGGCGAGAAAGAGGGGAAGTCACAGTCGTGTTGTCATCGAAGGCGTTATGGCTTTCAATTGCCGGCGGAGCTTTCATCGCGGGCGCGGCCATTGCCCAGGAGTCCATCAACAATGCCAGCATTGGCGGGCGCGTTACGGATCCGAGCGGGGCGGCCGTACAGTCCGCCCACGTCTCCGCCCGGAACACCCAAACCAACATCACCGCGACCATAAACAGCGACGGCGACGGGCGGTTTCGTTTTCCCTATCTCAAGGTCGGTCCCTACGAGGTGCGGGTTCACAAAGATGGCTTCGCCGACTATTCGCAAGCCCTGACCCTCACGGTCGGCTCCGCGTTCGATCTGGCTGTCCCACTCAAGATCGCTTCCACAGAGACCAGCCTGAGCGTGACCGGGGACGCCACAGTGCTCGAGTCCGCGCGTTCCCAGATCGCGGGCACAGTCACGCACCGCGAAATCGCCGAACTGCCGCTGAACGGACGGAATTTTCTCGACACCGCGCTGCTGGTTCCCGGCGTGTCCCCGACGAACACCGCTGCCAATCAGCTTTTCGCCGAGACCGCCGCAGTACCGGGGCAAGGCATCTCCATCGGAAGCCAGCGCAACTTCTCGAACAGCGTCATCGTCGACGGTCTTTCCAATAACGACGACGCCTCCGGTCTCACCGGCGCATTTTACGGACTCGACGTCGTCGATGAATTGCAGGTGGTCACGTCCGGCGGCCAGGCGGAGCTTGGCCGAGCGCTCGGGGGCTATATCAACCTGGTCACGAAGAGCGGAACCAATTCGCTTCACGGAGACCTTTACGGATTTTTCCGGGACAGCGCTCTCAATGCCGCGAATGCGCTCTCAAATACCGTCCTGCCCATGACGCAGGCTCAATACGGCGCGAGCATCGGCGGCCCCATCATCCATGACCGGACTTTCTATTTCGTCAATTTTGAGCGGCGCGACCTGAACCAATCCGGCCTGGTCACCATTACGCCCGCGAACGTCGCCACGATCAACTCCCGGCTGCTCTCGGTCGGATATCCCGGCCCGCAGATTTCGACCGGTATCTACCCCAACCCGGTTCACACCGACAATTTCCTGGGGAAAGTCGACCACCGCTTCGGCGCGAAGGATCAGTTCACGGCCCGCTACAGCCTCTATCATGTGACGAGCATCAACTCCCGCGGAGCCGGGGGCTTGAGCGCGCCCACGGCCTCCGCGAATCTGGATAACACCGATCAGGTGGTCGCCGTGAGCAATGTCCTCACGCTATCGCCGAACGCTGTCAATGAAACGCGGGGTCAATTCTGGCTCAGCGATCTCAGCGCCCCGCCCTCCGATCTGATCGGACCGGCCGTCAGCATCTCCGGCGTCGCATCGTTCGGGACGCTTTCCGGGGCGCCGACCGGCCGGCTGAACAAGCTCGTTCAGGTTGTCGACAACTTCTCTTACCAAGAAGGCGGGCATGCGCTTCGCGCCGGCGCGGAGTTTATCTACAACGCCGACACGATCACTTTCCCGCGCTCGTATCGCGGCAGTTACTCCTTCTCGTCCCTCGCCAACTTCCTTTCCGGAACGTACAATAACTCGGGTTTCACCCAGACGTTCGCCAGCAGCACGGTCCACCAAGTCAACCCCAACGTTGGTTTTTACGGACAGGACGAGTGGAAGGTGAACGGCTCGCTCACGCTGAACGTCGGGCTCCGCTACGACTTGCAGTTCCTCAGGACGATCCAGACCGATACCAACAACGTCTCGCCCCGCGCCGGGTTTGCGTGGACCCCTTTCCGTTCACGCAAAACCGTGATCCGCGGCGGCTACGGCCTTTACTACGATCGAGTGCCGCTTCGCGCGCTGGCCAACGCGCTGCTCTCGGCCAACAATACGACGGACCCCGCGAAGCTCAGCCAGATCAGCGTCAGCCTCTCGCCAACGCAGGCTGGCGCGCCGGTGTTTCCCAATATCCTCGGCAGCCTCACACTCCCGCCGGGCGTCCTGTTTAATTTCTCCACGATGGATCCGCACATGCAGAACGCCTACTCCGAACAGGGCAGCCTGGAGATCGAGCGGCAACTCAACGCAACGACCACAATCAGCGCGGGATACCAGCACGTCAGGGGACTTCACCTGATCATTTCGATCAACCAGAATGTTCCTTCCTGCACAGCGTCGGGGATGAACAACGGGTGCCGCCCCGATCCAGGCTACGGCAACGACAACCAGTACTCATCGCTTGCCGATTCGCATTACGACGCCTTTCACTTCTCGTTCGTGCAGCATCCTTCCGCATGGAGCAATTACCGGATCTCGTACACACACTCCAAAGCTCTGGACAACGTCGGGGAGTTCTTCTTCAGTTCGCCGGTTGATAACTTCAATATCTGGCGCGACTACGGCCGGTCCGACGACGATCAGCGCCATCGCCTTGTGTTCGACGGATCTGTTCACTCGCCGTTAAGCAGGGGAGCCACGGCATGGCAGAAATTCAGCCACGGGTTCTCTCTCAACGCGCTTTTTCAGTACTATTCGCCTCTTCCGTTCAACATCACAACGGGCACGACGACGATCCAGGGAACGACCGCGCGACCTACGGTCAACGGAGTCTTTATCAATCGCAATGCGGATGAAGGATTCGATTTCCTGAGTCTCGGCGCGCGCCTGAGCCGCACTTTCGATGTTACGGAGCGCGTGCAGATCACCGCTCTCGCCGAAGGATTCAATCTCACCAACCACGTGAACGTTGTCAGTCTCAACGGGACGTTCGGAACGGGCGCGTACCCTACAAACCCGTCGCCGGCCTATAAACAGATCACAGCCGTCGGCGATCCCCGTGGGTTCCAGTTCGGGCTCCGCGTGGCATTTTAGGGAGCATAGCGGCCGACTTTGTCGACTACGAGACGCGCTGTCATTTGGTCCGACCTGGGCTCGACCGATAACTGATACCATTCTCCGGGATGATGGCGCGACTTCGGGACAATAAGCTACCTTTATTGCGCATGTGCAAATCAAGAGTCTTATTGCTCGTCGCGGCCGTTCTTCTGGCTGGCGCGGTTATCACAGCGCAACCCCCTCAGGGCGCCCCCGCACAGGGCGTAGCCGGGAGAGGGCGGGGCGGCCGTAGTGGCAGGCCCGCGGGAAGGAAAGTAGTCCTCGCGTGGGCCGACACACGGAACGGAATCGCCCAACATGACTCGACCAGCCATGCGCTCGCGACGATCGAGCGTCTCGGGTACGAGTCGGGCCTTTACGACACGTACATTCGCACCGACTCCGAGATTATTTCCCACCACCCACTGACCACTACCGGTCAGCCGGCAAGCGGCGGCCCGAGTCTGAGCAACGTCGATGCGATCTTTTTCATGGGGCATCGCGAGGTTCCGATCAACGATCAGCAGAAAAAGGAGCTGCTGGCTTTTGTACACGACGAAGGAAAAGGATTCGTCGCCGCCCACACCGCCACAACCGCTTTCGAATCGTGGCCAGAGTTCAACGAAATGATCGGCGGCCAGTTCGATCAGCATCCTTACGGCGTCGCGTCGGGTACGATCGTCAACGAAGACCCGAATTTCCCCGCCACGCGTCAGTTTCCGCTGACGTTCCCCTTTACGGACGAGTTCTATCAGACGAAAAACTTCTCTCGCGACAAAATTCGCGTCCTGCTGAGGCTGGATATGTCGAAGATGCCTTCGAATCCCGGGGTTCACCGAACAGACGGGGACTTTCCGCTGGCATGGGCCAGGATGTATGGCAAGGGACGGGTCTTTTACTCGGCGCTCGGCCATGCCTCTTCGACGTGGGATATCGCCGAGGTCTACCAGATGTATTTCGAGGCCATCAAATGGGCCCTGGGGCTGACGGACGCCGATGTCGCGCCTCGCCCCCTCCCCGGCGCCGCTCAAACAAACTCCGCTCAAGCAAAATAAGGTGATGCGGTTTCCCCTTCGCCGAGCGATGACGCTCTCCAGCATTCTGTTACTGGCGGCCACGCCTGTGTTCACTCAAACAGCAGCCCACGAAATGACGAAACACAGACTTCGCATCCTTGTCCTGAACGGTCCGAACATGAACCTGCTGGGACGGCGCCAGCCCGAGATTTACGGGCGAACCACGCTGGCGGAAATCGAAAGCGAAATGAAGAAGCTCGCCAGCGACCTCGACGTTGAGGTTCTGTTCTTTCAGTCCAACAGCGAAGGGGCGCTCATCGATGCTTTCCACCAACACATCGACGACGTCGACGGGGCGATCATAAACCCTGCGGGGTACTCTCAGCACAGCATCGCGATACATGATGCGATCAAGGCGATGCCGTTTCCGACAGTTGAGGTCCACCTCTCCAACATCGCGTCGCGTGACGCGCTTCACCAGGCGGACGTCATTATGCCGGCGGCCCGAGGGGCCGTGATTGGAATGGGCCCGCAAGGGTATCAGATAGCGTTGCGCGGCCTTGTGGCGATTCTGCGCGAAGGCAAGACTCCTTAGAAGAATCTCGCCGTCACGGCTACACCTGTACTCCGACGCCGCCTAACTCATGTACACTGATCCGGGCAGCCTCTCTATCCAGCTCGGGGATTAAACGAAAGTTCAGTTAAGGAGTTTTCATGCGCCACGTCGCTTTGTGCTCCGCGTTGCTCGCATTTTCATTCCACGCCTTTGCGCAGGTAGCAGGCACCGGGTCGATCCAGGGCACGGTGACCGATCCTTCCGGCGCTGTAGTAGTGGACGCCACCGTAACCGCCACCAACTCCGCCACCGGAGTGGCAACATCCCGTAAGACCACGGATGCGGGATTCTACGTGCTCCCTTTGCTTCCCGCGGGCGAATACAGCCTGACGATCAACGCCACCGGCTTCGCCGCGCTGAAGCAGAACGGGGTCGTGCTGGACGCGCTCGAGACCCTCGGCCTCAATTTTCAACTGCAGGTGGGAGCCCCTACGCAATCGATCAGCGTCGAAGCGACGTCTTCGATTCTGAAGACGGATGACGTGGCGCTCGGCACCTCGATGCAGAACAACGTCTACGACGCGCTCCCTCTCGCAATGAATGGGTCTGCGAGAGATCCTTCCGCTTTCGCGGGGCTTGCCATAGGTGTCGATAGCTATAGCACTCAGGCCGCCGGGCCTTCCACCGGCTCGTTCAACGGAGGGCAGACCTATCAGAATGAGACCTACATAGAAGGCCTGCCTCTGACGAGCGCCGGAACGGAAAGCGATACGCGCAATCTTGCCTTCGGCATTTCTGTTGAAGCGGTGGAGCAGTTTCAGGTTGAAACCGCCGGGGCCAAGGCGATGTATGAAGGCCAGGGAGTCTCGAACTATGTGCTCAAATCGGGCACAAACCAGTTTCACGGAGGCGTTTTCGAGTACTTCCGGAATACCGATCTGGATGCTCGCGGTTTCTTCTCTCCGACAGTTCCAATCGAACATCAGAATGAATTCGGAGGGACCATCAGCGGCCCGATCAAACGAAACAAGGCCTTTTTCTTCGGGAGCTATGACGGCTATCGCTACGACTCCGCTTCGCCTCCCGGATACCAGTCGATTCCCACAACGGCCGAGCGGACCGGCGATTTCAGCGCCTTTCCGCAGCTGATTTACGATCCCAACAGCGCTACCGGAACCAATGTCCGCACCCAGTTCACCGGCAACGTTATCCCGCAGAGCCGTCTCTCGAAAGCGGCACAATCGCTCGAATCGTATCTGCCTGCGCCGACGAACGGCAACATCACCAACAACTATCTCGCGACGTTGCCGATCCTGGTAAACAACGACAACACAACCGATAAGGTCGACTACAACATTTCGGATCGCCACAGAATCTTCGGGCTCTTCAGCAGAGGAAAATACGCGACCAACTTCACCGGCAGCCTGACGCCCATCAGCACCTCGACGCTCCCGCTTCCCTACACGCAGTCGCGCGTCGTGGCGGAATACGCGACGCTGGGTCAACTGCACGACACGTTTATCATCACGCCGTCCGTCATGAATCAGTTCAGCCTTTCGCTGAGCCGCCTGTGGATTCCGCTCGGCAGCAATACGGCGAGCGGCAATTATCCGGAGAAGGCGGGGATCACCGGCCTGCCTCCGGGCCTGGCGTCCGTCGCGTTTCCCGATGTCGCCTTTGCGGGCACAAACGCGCCCATTGGGTGGGATGGCACGAACAGCCACGTCTTTAACGAAGCTCAGACCACATACGATGTGCAGGACAACGTGCTCTGGACCAAGGGGCGCCACAGCATGACATTCGGCTTTCAGTTTCAGGCGCTGCAGGACAACGAGACTTTCGCTCAGTTCGCCAGCTTCAATTTCAGCAACAATGAGACGGCTCAGTTCAGCCCAACGGGAACGCTGATGACTACGACCGGCCTCGGATACGCGGGTTTCCTGCTGGGGGCCGTGGACAGCGCCGCGGCGCAGCAGTTCTCCGTCACGGAGACCGGCGGCCGCTATAAAACTTACGCGATGTACGCTCAGGATGACTTTAAGGTGACTCCTCGCCTGACTGTCAATCTGGGGTTGCGCGAAAACATCTGGAGCCCGTTCACGGAAGTGAACAATGTCATGTCGTTTTTCAATCCGACGCTCGCCAATCCTCTGGCTGGCAATATCCCCGGCGCGCTGCAGTTCGCCGGCAATGGCACTGATAGCTGCCACTGTTCCACACCGGTCAAACAGCACAATCTGAATCTGGCTCCTCGCGTCGGAATCGCTTATCGGATCGACGACAAGACAGTGGTTCGGGCCAGCTTCGGCATGTTCTACGCGCATGCCGGAGGGGTCGGCGGCCGCACCAACGGCCGTCAGGGGCTGAGTCAGCTTGGTTATATTTCGGGCAACAGCGTCACCAGCACGGTTACAGGACAGCCGGCGTTCTATCTCGACAACGGGTTCCCCGCCAATCCGCTTCCTCCGCCCTTCTTCAATCCGAGCTACGGAATCGGTTTCATTTCCGCGGCAGCCGGCGCTTCGATCGGGGCCGGTCCCGGAACCGCTCAGACCGTCACCTACGGAGATCCGGACTTCGGCGGCAAGGCGCCTTACTACGAGGACTGGAGCCTGAATATCCAGCGCTCGATTACACAGAACCTTCTATTGAGCGTCGCTTACGCCGGCAGTGGCGGTCACTGGCTGCCGGGCGCGGGGGTCGCCGGGCCTTTCACGAATCAGATTCCCGTGCAGTATTTGTCCCTGGGACCGTTGTTGGGGCAAACGCTAACGCCCGCCACGCTGGCCCAAGCTCAGGCGCAGTTTCCGAATATTTCGATTCCGTTCCCGAATTTTACCGGCACCATTGGCCAGGCGCTGAAGCCGTTCCCGCAGTACAACGGGATATCCAATCCGTGGCTCGACATCGGCAATTCGAGCTACCACGCGCTACAGGTTTCGCTCAGTCATCGACTCTCGTCAGGCCTGACATTCATGATCAATTACACGTTCAGCAAGGAACTAGACGATCTTTCGGGCGTTCGCGATCCGAACAAGAACTTCCTCGAAAGAGGCCCCGGGACGATCGACCGCGCGCAGGTCGCCAGCGCAACCTTCGTCTACCAATTGCCGTTCGGAGAGGGCCAGAGGTGGAACAGCGGCAATCGGTTTCTGAGCGCCCTGATGAGCCACTGGCAGTTCTCAGGCATCTTCACGTTGAGCACGGGCGCCCCGCTCACGATAACCGGAACCTGCATCGGAGGCGGCATCATCAACGCCGTTTGCTATCCGAATTATGCTCCGGGTTTCACCGGGAGCGTGTGGCAGAACGGCGAGCCCGGAACCGGCAATATCACGACGACGGCTTATCTGAACAAAGCGGCTTTCGTCGATCCGCCGGCTTACACGGCCGGGAATATCGCCCGTTCAGCGCCCCTCGGCCTTTTTGCGCCGCACGTCGCGGACTTCGATCTCAGCGTTCGCCGCGAGTTCCGGATCGTGGAGCGCGTGAGGCTGGCGATCCAGGCGGACGCGTTCAACCTGAACAATGCGGTCCACTTCGCCGCGCCGGGGACGAATATCGACGCCGCCAGCTTCGGCATCTTTTCCTCAATGGCGAATCAGCCCCGCAAACTGCAGTTGAGCGCGCGGCTTACCTTCTGATCCGCGGCGAACGGCGCAACTAGAATAGAGCCGATGGCCAGACGCGCCGCCGCATTAGTATTGTTCTTTTTTGCTCCGCTTTTGGCGCAAGATACGAAATTTCGAGCGCGCAATCAACTGATTCCGGGCCCTGATTGCCTGACTATGCGTGGAGCGGGGCAGGCCATGTCGAGCGCGTGCACGGACGCCGCGCACCGCGAGTGGCTCGAGGACGTACGCCGCTGGCGGGCGGAGCGCCTGATCCGAATCGGATACAGCGGGGCCCGTTATGACATTCCGGAGTTGAGATGGACGCGGACCAGCTTCATCCAGCCGCAGATGATGGCGCAGGATCGTTACTTCTTCGATCCGGCGACAAACCGCTACACGGTGGATCGTTACCTGGACGATCTGACGGCGCGCTACGGCGGCATCGATTCGGTGCTCATCTGGCCGACTTACCCAAACATGGGGATCGATGACCGCAACCAGCACGACATGATTCGCTCCATGCCGGGCGGTGTATCCGGCGTGAAGAATATGATCGCGGACTTTCACCGGCGCGGGGTGCAGGTTCTCTTTCCGATGATGATGTGGGATCAGGGAACGCGCGATCCCGGCAAGCCCTGGCCCGATGCGATCGCGGAACTGATGAAAGAGATCGGCGCGGACGGAATCAATGGGGATACGCAGGACGGAGTTCCGCTCGCTTATTCGATGGCTGCCGATAAAATCGGCCACCCCCTGGCATTCGAGCCAGAGCTAGGCCCCGCGGATGAAGCGCTCGCGTGGGATCTCCTGACGTGGGGCCAATACGGCGGGCAATTCGATTTCGTTCCGGGAGTCGACAAGTACCGTTGGCTGGAGCCGCGGCACATGGTCCACATATCCGACCGGTGGAACCGCGACAAGACGCATGACCTGCAGTACGCGTTCTTCAACGGTGAAGGCTGGGAGAGTTGGGAGAACATATGGGGCATCTGGAACGGGATTACGCCGCGCGATGCGGAGGCGTTGCGGCGGATCGCGGAGATCGAAAGGGCGGTCGGACCGTATTTGAACAGCGCGGAGTGGGAGCCGTTTGCGCAGATGCGCCGGTACGGCGTCTTCGCAAGCCGTTGGCCGGTTGGCGAGAGCGCACTATGGACCATTGTGAACCGCAACGAGTATGACCTGGATGGACCACAAATGATCGTCGAGGGCGGCGCGGGAGTGCGCTTCTTCGATCTTTATCGTGGCGTGGAGCTTGAGGCGAAGGACCACGCGCTTTCCTTTCCCATTGAGGCGCACGGCTTCGGCGCGATTCTGATGACCCGTGGTGAGCCCGCGCCTGAGATCCGAACGCTCATGGAGAAGATGAAGAGCGGCGGCGCTCGTCCGCTTTCCTCTTATTCACATGAATGGAAGCCCGTTCCGCAGAAGTCAGTGGCGATCGCCGAAACACCCAGGGCGGCAGCGACGCCGGAGGGAATGATTCGGATTCCGGGCGCAGACTTCTTGTTTCGCGTAGACGGAATTGAAATCGAAGGCTCGGATGACATCGGAGTGGACACGCAATATCCGTGGGAAGACTCCGCCCGCCGTTTTCACGAGCATCTGGTTACGATTCCCGACTTTTACATCGACAAGTATCCTGTGACCAATGAACAGTTCAAGACATTTCTTGACGCCACTCACTACCAGCCGAAAGATACGCTGCATTTTTTAAAGGATTGGTCGGGTGGAACCTATCCGGCAGGTTGGGGCAACAGGCCGGTGACCTGGGTGTCTCTGGAAGACGCGCGCGAATACGCGAAATGGGCGGGCAAGCGACTGCCGCACGAGTGGGAGTGGCAATATGCGGCGCAGGGTTCCGACGGGCGCGTTTATCCCTGGGGAAAAGCGTGGAACGCCGCAGCCATTCCCACTCCGGACCGCGGCCGCAACATGCGCGGACCCGACGATGTGAACGCGCATCCGGAAGGGGCCAGCCCGTTCGGCGTGATGGACCTGGTAGGCAATGTATGGCAGTGGACCGATGAGTATGTGGACGAGCACACGCGGGCGGCGATACTGCGCGGCGGCAGTTATTATCAACCGCAGGGTTCGCTCTGGTATTTTCCTCAGGCCTATCGCAACGACCAGCATGGAAAGCTGCTGTTGATGGCCCCCGGCTATGACCGGTCCGGCGCGGTGGGATTCCGCTGCGTGGTGGATGCGCGGTGAAGCAGCCAACGGCATTTGATTCGTGTGACCTCTACCAGGCGGTAGGTGGCCGGGCCGGGTGCAGCCACCTATCCGAGGCGTTCTACGCCCGCGTGAAGCGGGACCCCGTGCTGCGCCCGCTGTTTCCGGGGAAGAGCCTGCGCTGCGCAATCGAGGCTTTTGCATCGTTTCTCGCCCAGTTCCTTGGCGGCCCTGCCGAAGATGCTCAGAATCGATGGTGGCTGAGCCTTCGCGAATCGCATGCGCGCTTCAGAATCGGTCCTCGGGAACGGGAAGCCTGGATGAATAATATGGCCCAGGCTTTGGAGGAGGCGCCTTTCGAGGAACCGGTTCGCCACGCGCTGCGCGCTTTATTTGAACGATCATCCGCTTATGTTGTGAACAGCGGCACCGCTCAGAGTGAAGAGCCCACTTCAGAGGGCCCCGCGGACGACGGCATCCATCGCGAAATCCGGGGCGAAATGGCGGGGCGCTGGCTCGAGCAGCGAGCGCTGGACGATCTCGTCGCCACCATTCGCACAGGCGATGCGGTCCGGGCTGTCGAGTTGGCAGAGAGTTCAACGCTTAAAACCCGATTCGCGCGGGATCGCGCGGTGTTTGCGCACGCGCTGGCCTTGATGATGGGCAGCGGGAACGCCGTTCTGTCGGAATACGTCGAACGCGAACTGCTCGCAGATCCGACGCTGCCGCATACCCACAACAGATACGGCCGCAACCTGCTCCACGACGCGTCGGCCCACGGAAGCCCACAGATGGTCGAGTTGCTGCTTCGCCTCGGCGCGGACCCCAACGCGAGGACTGCGGGCGGACACACCCCGTTGTACTGCGCGGCGAACGAGCACGGGGCGGCTGGCTGCGGCGACATCGTCCGCGCACTGGTTCGAGCGGGAGCGGATGTGGATGCGCGAAGCGACTCGAAGCGCTGCACCCCGCTCCATATGGCCGCCCGGCGGGGAAATACGGAGGTGGCCGCAGCGCTTTTGGAATGCGGCGCGGATATAAACGCGCGTGACAAAACCGGAGATACGCCGCTTCAGCGCGCGATGAATTGCCGTAAGCGCGAGGTGGCCGCGCTGCTCGCCTCGCGCGGCGGCCTTACTCCGCGACCTTCGCTGCCAACACGTCAACACCCGAGTTCTTAAAGGCATCGAACAAGTCTGCCGGCAGATGATGCCTCGACTGGATGTAAGCCGGATCGTTGTATGAGATCCAGGTCTGACCCTGGGCATCTTCCGCGATCAGAATCTTCAGTGGAAGGTCGATCGCGATGCTCGGCGCGGCGACCATCCAAGCCGTTCCCACTTTCGGATTGCCGAAAATCAGGAGCTTGGTAGGTGGCATCGAGAGCCCGGCTTTTTCCGCCTCACCGCTGTGGTCGACCAGCGCGAACAGCTTCACGCCTTTTGCAGCCAACGCGCTTTCTACTCTGCTCACCGTTTCGTCCACGGAGCGGTGACTCGGTATCGTTATGATGCCCGGTTCGGATGTCATCGGCTTCGCCTCGCTATTTCCTGAATGTACCGTGGCTGGATCCCGGACCGAGACCAGGTAAATGGCCATCCCCAGTCCTAAGAGCGCGATGATTACCGCAACGGCTATCGCCAGAGCGGACGGGCGGTGGGTCGCGGCGACTCCTCGCTCTAACTGGCCGATCAGACGAACATGGCCCCATGCGGAGAGCACGTTCACCACGACGCCAAGCAGGATCAGCGCTGTCCCGAACCAGAACGAAAGGCCAAACGGCCGCGACGCATAGGCCGGTTGCGTGGTCCGCAAGGCTTCCAAAAACAGGCCGAAGCGGGCAACGACAAAACCGAACCCCATGAGCGCGAGGCCGGTCCGGATCCAGGCCAGGAAGGTTCGTTCCGCGGCGAGATAGTCGGACAGCCCGCTACCCGATCTCTCCGGCATCTCCTCACTATCTCAACATCCGGAGATGGCCGGGCGAGGACGTGCCTTACTGCGATACTTCCTGAATCTCTCCCGGGCGCCAGGTCTTATCGAAGAACGCCGTCGTCGGGCTATAGAAGCGAAGCAGGGCGAACCACCCCTTTCCGGGAGTGGTCTGTATCCAGTTACCGTCCTTCGCGCTCTCGGGCTTTTCGGGCGACATGTAGATCGTGGTCGAACCGTCCCGATCCGGCTCCGCCGCAGGCGTCGGATAGCTCTGACTTCCCACGCGCGGGTAGATCTGCGATGTCTGGAGCATGGAGCGTGTCTGGTTGTCGTAGAGTGTCACCGACCAGAACTTCGCGGCCGGAATCCCGCGAGGAAGTTTCAGCTTGTAGGTCTTCGCCCCGTCCATGGGATCGCCGCTTCCGTCCAGAAATGTTCCGAGATACTGCGAGCCGATTTCAGTCACGTTCATGCTCATCGCCGGACTAACGACCGTGGCCAGATAGAAAAATGCGGTCCGGGCATCCAGAGTGCGGGCTCCCGCTGACGGAAACGGTTTCACTCCGTCCCTGGTGACCAGAGGAGGCTTATTCATGAAATCGAAGCCACCGACCTGAAGGGGCAGGCTCCAGTGCGATGCGCGTCCGTAGTAAGCGAACCCCTCTTCCGGGCGGCCGCGCGTACCAATGGCCCGGGACGTTACGTTGCCGATAACCACAGCATCTTCGAGGATCTTCTTCATGCGCGCGTCGGGCGCGAAGCGAGCGTCCTTACGAATTCCGATCGCGGCGAATTGGCCCGCGATTTCGGGGTCCAGCGCTTCGGCCGGTTCTTCCTGCACCAGCGAGTTGAGCATCTGGTAGTAGGAGTAATCGTTGGGCGGGATTGTGTTCATTACTTTGCCGCTGCCCTCGACGAACCGCGGCGCGGCCGCCGGGGCAAGCGTACCCAGCGGAGACTTCCCTGCGAGGAACTCGCCAACGCTGAAGCCGTATCCCCCGCGTGAATACGCATAGATCTTGAGATTGTCCTTGACGTTGGTGACAGCCGGTTCAGGGTCGTTGTCTTCAAGAAACGCGCGCCCGATCAGGCCGACGCCGAATGTTCGCGAACGCTTCACGACATAACCGCCTTCGGGCAGAGGGCCCTCATATCCCGGCGGGAGCAGCAGATACTTGCCTCCCTCTCCGCGATCGGGACCGGACACGCCGAAATCGGTAATCCAGCGAAACCACATGTCGTCGATAGCCCCGAGCACGCCCGGCGGGACGGAGACGACAATGGGGCCATTGCGGAGGTTGAGGTAGGACCAGAAGTAGACCGTATCGGCATTCGCCGTCAAAAAGAGCGATTCGGAACCCAGAAGCTTCGAGAAGATCAGGACGTCGCCATCCTTTACGCCTACGTCTCGGAAGCCTTTTCGGATCGCGTACATCGACACGCCCGAGAACGCATTGAGGACAGTATCGATTCCGCGCGAAAGATCGAGCCGGTCGTAAAGAAGCTGCGCAGTGTCCGTGGTGGGCACGCCATCTATCAGCGTCAGAGTACCCACACTGGTCTCTACTTCGTCCGGAGTGGTGATCTGCGGCGGCGCATTCTGCGCAGCGGCGGGAGCGCCGATGCAAACCGCGATCAGAACGCGGGAAATCGCGCCACGAATTGCAGAGTTCTTATCTTCATGACGATGGGCTCTTCTCGACAATGGCTGCTCCTGAATTCCGGCTTCGCTGATCACCAGCGGGCGGGCCGTGGCTTTAGAAATCGCGGAAATAATGAACGATTCAGTTAATTTCCCGAATCGGATGGGATTGCGTTGTGGGAAGGTAGTGCGCGCGTAGCGTGACATGCGGCGCGGCGCATCTTTAAATCCGTCATCGGATGTGACGCCGCGCGCAGACTGCGGAACCGCAGGAAAGCTACTTCGAGTGAGGCCACCGCCAGCCTGTGATCTCCGGTTTGTCGATGCCGTGCTCGTAGGCGTAGTTACGGCAGCCGATCTGCAGATCCCGGTATTTCTCTTTCGCGTGCGCGCCGATTCTCTGAAGCTTCGGGGTGCGGTTGATAACGTCGATCGCCAGGCTGAAGCGGTCGATTTCGTTGTTGATGGCCAGTTCCATCGGCGTGTTGATATTGCCCTTTTCCTTGTATCCGCGCACGTGCATCTGATCGTGGTTGGTGCGGCGGTAAGCCAGCCGGTGGATGAGCCACGGATATCCGTGGAAATTGAAGATGATCGGCTTGTCCACCGTAAACAGCGAGTCGAAATCCCGATCGGTCAAACCGTGGGGGTGCTCCGTGCTGGGTTGCAGCTTGAAAAGGTCAACAACATTGATGAAGCGGATTTTCAGATCGGGGAAATCCTCCCGAAGAAGCGCGGTCGCAGCCAGCGCCTCCTGAGTGGGAATATCGCCCGCGCACGCCATCACAACGTCTGGTTCGCCGCTCTGGTCGTTGCTGGCCCAATCCCAGATACTGATGCCTTTGGTGCAATGCAGGATAGCCGCATCCATATCCAGATACTGCAGGTGCATCTGCTTGTCGGAGACAATGACGTTCACGTAGTTCTCGCTCCGCAGGCAGTGATTGGCGACGGACAGCAGGCAATTGACATCCGCCGGCAGATAAATGCGCGTCACGTTGGCGCTTTTATTCACGACGACGTCAATAAAGCCCGGGTCCTGATGGGTGAAACCGTTATGGTCCTGGCGCCAGACGGTGGATGTGATCAACAGGTTCAGAGAAGCGATCGATTCCCGCCAGGACAAATGACGACAGATCTCCAGCCACTTCGCGTGCTGGTTGAACATCGAGTCGATCACGTGAATGAAGGCTTCATAGGAGGAGAAGAACCCATGACGTCCCGTGAGCAGATAACCCTCGAGCATTCCTTCCATCGTGTGTTCGCTCAGCATTTCCATGACGCGCCCGTCGGCCGACAATTCTCCGCCGTCCAGGTCCTCCGGAAAGAACTCTTCGATCCAGAACTTCTTGCTGACCTCGTAGATGTCCTGCAGTTTGTTCGAAGTATTCTCGTCAGGACCGAAGACGCGGAAACGGTCCATGTTGAGTTTCATGACGTCGCGAAGGAATGCGCCGAGAGGGCGGGTGTTCTCCGCTTCGATCTTGCCTGGCGCTTCGACTTTCTGGGCGTAGTCGCGGAAATCGGGCATGCGCAGGGCTTTTTTGAGGCGCCCGCCGTTAGCGTGAGGGTTCGAGCCCATCCTGCGGGGGCCCGCCGGGGCTAACTCTTTGAGTTCCGGGACGAGTTTACCCTCGGCATCGAACAACTCTTCCGGCTTTTGCTCGCGCATCCAGTTCTCGAGCATTCGAAGTTGTTCGGGGTTCTTCTTTACGTCCGCCAGGGGGACCTGATGGGCCCGCCAGAAGCCTTCCAGCCTGTGCCCGCCGACTTCAATCGGCGCGCTCCAACCCTTTGGCGTGCGCATCACGATCATCGGCCACCGCGGGCGCCTCGCCACTCCGGACGCGCGAGCTTCGGCCCGGCGCTCCCTGATTTCCCTGACGCATTGTTCCACGGTCGCCGCCATCGCCTGATGCATGCTGTCGGAGTCAGATCCTTCGACGAAATACGGTGTCCAGCCATAACCGCGGAAAAGACTCTCGACTTCTTCGTGGCTGATTCTGGCGAGAAGCGTCGGGTTGTTGATCTTATAACCGTTGAGGTGCAGGATCGGAAGAACGGCGCCATCGCGGATCGGGTTCAGGAATTTGTTGATGTGCCATGATGTCGCCAGAGGGCCCGTTTCGGACTCGCCATCGCCTACCACCGCTCCGACGATCAATTCCGGGTTGTCGAAAGCCGCTCCGCAGGCGTGAGAAAGCACATAACCCAACTCGCCTCCTTCATGGATCGAGCCGGGCGTTTCGGGAGTGCAGTGGCTGCCGATGCCGCCGGGAAAAGAGAACTGCCGGAAGAATGCGTGCAACCCCTCGGCATCCTCGCTCTTGTCGCCATAGACCTCGGAATATGAGCCCTCGAGGTAACACGGCCCCAGCACCCCGGGCGCTCCGTGTCCCGGCCCTGCCATGAAGATCATGTCGAGGTCGTACTTTCTGATCACGCGATTCAGGTGGATGTACACGAAGGACAAGCCGGGACTCGACCCCCAGTGCCCGAGCAACCGGTTCTTAATGTGCTCCGGCTTAAGCGGCTCCTTCAGCAGCGCATTGTCCTGCAGATAAATCATGCCCAGGCTGAGGTAATTGCAGGCCCGCCAGTAGGCATGGATTTTACGCGCCTCTTCGGAACTGAGTGGCGATCCCTGTACGGTAGATCTGGCCGGGCCATACGCGCTGAGCGCGTTGGCCCGGACTTCTGTGACGATTGCGGCCATGGCAGTAAACCTCCTGTCGGTTGTCAGGTTTTCGATTATGGATGTCTCTATGAGCAATCCACGTTCAACACGGGAGCTGCACCGGACAGGGCTGTAAATTCCAGATTCCGGAAGCGTACTCTGAAATCGTGCGGTCGCTCGAGAACTTTCCGGAGCCGGCCACATTCAGAATCGCTTTCCGCGCCCACTCGTTGGGATCGCGATAGAGTTCCATCACTCGCCGGTCAGCATCGAGATAGGACGCCAGATCGGCCAGATGCATATAGTGGTCGCCGTTGTTCAGGAGTGTGTCATGTATCGGATCGAATACGCCGGGTTCATTTCGATTGAAGTGGCCGGAGAACAGGAGGTCGAGCGCCGCCCGCGTTTCCGGCTCGTTGTCGTAGTGCCAGCGGGGGTTGTACCAGCCGCGGCTGTCAGCCACCTGCTGCGCGGTGAGGCCGAATATGAACATGTTTTCCGGACCCGCCTCCTCGACCATCTCGACGTTGGCGCCGTCGTGCGTGCCCAACGTCATCGCGCCATTCATCATGAATTTCATGTTGCTCGTACCGCTGGCTTCATATCCGGCGGTCGAGATCTGCTGCGAGACATCGGCCGCGGGAATCAGTATTTCGGCCAGAGAAACGCGGTAGTCGGCCAGAAACACTATGTTCAGCCGCCCGCGGACCGCGGGGTCGCCATCGATCGTACCGGCAAGGTTATTGAGGAACTTGATAATGACCTTTGCTAAACGGTACGCGGGCGCGGCCTTGCCAGCGAAGAAGAACGTCCGTGGGCGCATGTCCAGATTCGGATTCTCGCGAATCCGGTTGTAGTACACGATGATGCGCAGGGCGTTCAGAAGCTGCCGCTTGTATTCGTGAATCCGTTTGATCTGACAGTCGAATATCGAGTCCGGATCCACGGTTTGGCCCGAGGACCACTTAAGCCATTGGACGAATTGTTCCTTGGCATGTCGTTTGGCTTTGTGGAAGGCTTCCTGAAAGCCGTTGTCGGCGGCGAAAGGCTTAAGCTTCCTCAGTTCACTAAGATTCGTGATCCACCCATCGCCGATGGCGCCGGTGATGGCGGCGGCGAGGGCTGGATTCGATCGCAACAGCCATCGGCGCGGCGTGACTCCGTTGGTTTTGTTGTTGAAGCGTTCCGGACACAAGTCGGCGAGATCTTTGAGCGTGCTGTTCCGCAACAATTCGGAGTGCATCGCGGCAACCCCGTTGGTGCTGTGGGACCCGACGACAGCCAGATTCGCCATGCGAACCTTGCGCGAGCCGCCTTCCTCTATGAGACTGATCCGCTGCATTTTGCTTACGTCGCCAGGGAATCGCCCCCGAACGTCATCGAGCAGCCGACGGTTGATTTCATAAATAATTTCCAGAAGGCGAGGGGCCGCGATTTCGAACCATTCCACGGGCCATTTCTCCAGCGCCTCCGGCAGCAGGGTGTGATTTGTATATCCGAGGGACCTCTTCGTAATGTCCCAGGCTTCGTCCCAGCCAAGATGCGCCTCGTCGAGCAGAATGCGCATCAGTTCCGGCACCGCCATCGAAGGATGCGTGTCGTTGAGCTGGATCGCAACTTTCTCGGGCAGCGCGCTCCAGTTCTGATTCACGCGCCGGAATCGACGTACCAGATCGGCCAACGAGCAGGCGACGAGAAAATACTCCTGCATGAAGCGCAAGGCCTGTCCCTGGCTGGTCGAGTCGTCGGGGTAGAGGACGCGAGTGAGGGAGTGGGCCGAGAGCGTCCCGGTCAGAGCGGTGACAAAATCGCCTTTGGAGAATGCCTCAAAATCGAAATAGTTAGGAGCGGACGCCCGCCATAGCCTCAGCGTATTGATCGTCCTGCCGCCGTAGCCGACCACGGGGCGATCGTACGGGATGCCGATCAGCTTCGACGGACGGCCAGGGATCGCGCTCAGGCTTCCGCCATGCAGTTCGAAGGTGCAGTTTAATGCGATCTCCACCGGTTCATCCGGGCGCGCCACCTCCCAGGGGTCCGGGCGGCGAAGCCAGTTATCCGGCTCTTCGTGTTGCCAACCGTCCCGTATAGTCTGCTTGAAAATGCCGTAGTCGTATCTGAGTCCGTAGCCCATAGCGGGGAGTTGCATGCTCGCCAGGGATTCGATGAAGCAGGCTGCGAGGCGGCCCAATCCGCCGTTTCCGAGCCCCGCATCCGGCTCCTGCTCCAATATCTCGGTCATGTTGAAGTTCTTGTGTTCCGCCGTCCCCCCGAGCAGCGGAGTGAGCAGCAGATTCTCGGCGTTATCAGCCAGCGACCTCCCGAGCATGAACTCCATGGAAAGGTAATAGAGTCGTTTGGGGTTCCTGGCCAGGTAGGTGTCTTCCGTAGCGACCCAGCGCTGCGCGAGGACGTCGCGAATTGAACTCGCAACGGCCTCGAACTTGTCCCGCAGATTCGCGTCCGGCACCGTGATGACGTGATCGAAAAGCAGATGCCGTTCGTAAAGAGCGTTTTCGGTTCCGACGAAGCGGATCGGCCCGCACCCGTATAGCGTAAGAAGATTGTCAACGAGTTCCAATCGTGTTAACGCCGGTCGCATCGTTGCCATGAAATGTTTTCACCTCCCTCGATATTCGCTCTTCGCCAAGTGATTCGTCCCGTTCCACAGCCGGATCATGCGCTGGGAAGGTCCTCTTCATAACCGAAAGCATGGCCATTCCTTCCCGAATTCTCACGAAGCTATTTTTGGGCGGCTGGTTCTTTCATTTGGATGAATTGTCAATGAACGGTGCGAGCTTTTTTCTCTGCCCTTGCAACGCGCCCTCATCAAAATGATGATGAAATATCCGAAGGGTTGAAGCGCTTCCGCGGCACTTCCCGCGGCGCTGTGAGGGCGGCCATTCGATCCGGAACGGTTTTTGTCCTATATTCTTTCTTTATGATTCCATCTGCCCCATCAGCTAGCCTGTGACCCCGCAACACGACGTAACCCGGCTGCTGACCGAATGGAGGAACGGGAACTCCGACGCTCTGAACGAGATGGCGCCGCTCATCTATGACGAACTGCGCCGTCTTGCCCGGTCTTATCTGCGTCGCGAAAGGCCGGGGCACACGCTTCAGAGCACGGCGCTTGTGCATGAAGCCTATCTCCGAATGGTGGATCAGCAGAACGTCTCATGGCAGAATCGCTCCCATTTTTATGGCGTAGCGGCGCAGATGATCCGACGGATCCTTGTGGATCACGCCCGCGCCAAGCGCACGCATAAGCGCGGCGATGGAGTGATTCCCGTCGCGCTCGATGAAGCTCGCGGCGCGGCGGCGAACAGCGATCTCGATCTGGCCGCGCTGGACGATGCGCTGGCCACGCTGGCCGAAATCGATCCACGCCAGAGCCGCATCGTGGAACTGCGATTCTTTGCGGGACTGAGCCTGGAGGAGACCGCCGAGGTGATGGGCGTGTCGCCGGCAACGATCAAGCGCGACTGGACCGTTGCGCGCGCGTGGCTCAAGCGCGAACTGACACGGGGGGCCGCTTGATGTCTCCGGATCGCTGGAAGCATGTACAGGCCGTTTTTCACGCCGTCCTCGAAAAACAGCCCGACGAACGAAGCCGACTGCTCAGCGTGCTGTGTTCGGAGGACGACGGGCTGCGCGAAGAGGTCGAATCGCTTCTGAAGTCGCACGACTCTTCGGAAGAATTCCTTGGAAATCCCGTTTTTCACGCGAAACCGGCGGCGGACGAGTTGGCCCGGGAGCCGGCGTCTCCCTCGCTTGCGGGAACGGCGCTCGATCATTATCTACTGGTTTCGCTGCTTGGATCGGGCGGAATGGGCGAGGTGTATCGCGCGCACGATCAGCGCCTCGGACGCGATGTCGCGCTGAAGATCCTTCCGCCGCACCAGTCGGGCGGCGATGTTTCGGTGCGGCGCTTCGAGCAGGAGGTCCGGGCCGTTTCGTCGTTCAGCCATCCGAATATCTGCCACCTGTACGACATCGGCTACTGGCAGGGACGCCCGTACTTCACGATGGAGTTGCTCGAAGGCCGCACGCTGCGAGATCACATCGGCGGCCGGGCGCTCTCGATTCGTGAGGTCATCGATTTTGGGATGCAGATCGCGACCGCACTCGAGATCGCGCATGCCAAGGGAATCGTCCACCGGGACATCAAGCCGGCCAATCTTTTCGTCACGGCAGCAGGCCCGCTGAAAGTAATGGATTTCGGGCTCGCCAAGCGGTCGGCAAAAGGAGGCGGCTCGGGGGACCCGACCGCAAGCGCGGTGCGAACCCTGGCGGGCGCGGCGATGGGCACGGTCGCCTATATGTCGCCGGAGCAGGCGCGCGCGGAAGACCTGGACGCGCGGACCGATCTCTTCTCGCTGGGCGTTGTGCTTTACGAAATGGCGACGGGACAGCAGCCATTCCGCGGCAGCAGCGGCGCCGTGGTGTTCGGCGCCATCCTGACGCAGAATCCCGTCGCGCCTTCGCAACTGAACGGCGAGATTCCGGAGGATCTCGAGCGCGTCATCCTCACCGCTCTCGAGAAAGACCGCGAGGTTCGCTTTCAATCGGCGGCCGAACTGCGCGCCGCGCTGAAACGGGCGCAGCGCAGCTTTGACACGCCGGCCGCCGGTCAGGTGGTTCCGGTGGCAGTGAACGCAGGGGCGACCACTCCAGGCGCCGATTCCACGCCCGCGCGCTCCCTCGCGGTCATTCCGTTTCAGATGCTCTCGCATGAGAGCGCGGACGACGCCTATCTGGGGCTGGGGCTCGCGGACGCCGTGATCACGCGCCTAAGCGGAATGAAACGCCTGATCGTGCGGCCCACCAGCGCGGTGTACCGGTATGCCGGCCAGCCAGCGGATCTGCAGACAGCGGGCCGCGAACTCGGTGTGAATTACGTTATCGGCGGACTGGTACGGCGCTCGAGCGATCAGGTACGGATCACGGTGCAACTGGTGAGCGTGCGAAGCGGCGCGCAACTATGGGGCGCGCAGCTTGACGAGACATTCATCAGCCTGATGCGCCTCGAAGATTCGCTGGCGCGGCTGACCGCTGAGGCCATCATCCCGCGGCTCAACGCCGAAGAGCGTGAACTGCTGGGCAAGCGCGATACGAACAATCCGCTCGCCTATGACGCCTGGCTGCGCGGGCGTTATCACTGGAGCACCTACCGGCCCGAGGGGATGGCGCAGGCGCTCGTCTGCTTCATGGACGCGATCGGCAAGGACCCGAAGTTCGCTCGCGCGCATGCAGGCGTCGCGGAGTATTACAACTGGGCGGGCGCATGGAATGTGCTTCCCCCCGCCGAGAGCTTCGCCGCCGCAAAAGATGCGGCGGTCCGCGCTCTGGAACTGGATTCGGCTCTGGCCGAAACGCAGGCGGCTTACGGCCGAGCGATCTGGAATAACGAGCTGGCCTGGCGCGAAGCGGAGCAGGCGCTGAATCGCGCGCTCGACCTGAACGAGTCTTACCTGCTTGCTCATACGAGCCTTGCGTTCCTGATGAGCGCGGAGGGCCGGCACCGTCAGGCGGTGGCCCGGGCGCGCGCCGCAGCGGCGCTCGATCCTTTCTCTCCGGGAGTGGCGGCGTGTCTGTGCCTGGCTCTTTTCAATGCCGGCGAACTCGATCAGACGGTTGACGCGGCGAAGAAGGCGGGCGGAACCGATTCGAATCCCACGGCGATGCTGGGCGCGGCGTGGGCGCTCAGCGAAATGAATCGGGGCGCGGAAGCGATTTCGCAGGCGCGGCTGGCGCTATCGATCTCGCGCGAGGATCCCTGGGCGCTGGCCACGCTTGCGTTCGCGCTGGCTTCGGCGGGAGACCGGCAGGAGTCGCGGCAGATTCTAACGCGCCTGCAGGAAAGATCCGTCTCACTGCCGACCTCGCAATATCACCTGGCTCTGATTCACTGCGCGCTGGGCGAAGAAGATCAGGCGCTGGAGCGTCTTGAACAGGCGGCTGCGGACCAGGATTGGTGGATTCGCTTCGCCGCGGTGGATCGCCGGCTGCGCCGGCTGCGCGGCAAGCCGCGGTTCGAGGCGATCGTTTCGAAACTCGATATTCCGGGCGATCTTTCCGATGTAGTTCTCACAGGCAGCGGTTCCGTCGCTTCTTCCGCTCCGGTCAACCGGGCGCGCTCGAAGCCGAAGCGCGCGATCTGGATCGCTGCCGCCGCGGCGGCGGTCGTCGCCGCATTCGGCGCCTACTGGCTGCAGTTCGCCAAACCGGCCGGAATGGTGTTCCGCGCGCCACAGTTCACCAAGATCACCACCACGGGGAACGCTACCGCCGCGGCAATTTCGCCCGATGGTCAATACGTGGCCTATGCGCTTGACGAAGGTGGAAAATCCAGCCTGTGGGTGCGGCAGGTCTCGATCGCCAACGGAGTCCGCATCCTTCCCAAGAGCGACTTCATTTATCGCGGGCTGACCTTCTCGCGCGACGGCGCCTGGATCTACTACGTCATTTACGACAACAACCAGATCACGCGCGGCGCGCTGTACCGGGTGCCTACCCTGGGCGGGTCCGCGCACAAGGTGGCCGACAGCGTCAGCGGCGCGGTCAGCCTCTCCCCGGACAACCGGCGCACCGCGTTTTTGCGAACCGACCTGCGGCTGGATGAAGACCAATTGGTGGTCAGCGGCGTGGATGGCTCGAATCCGGCGACGGTCGCGCGGCGGAAGCATCCGCGGCGTTTCGCCTACTCGTCCGCTCCGGCATGGTCTGCCGACAGCAAGATGATCGCGGTCGCGAGCGAAGCGACCGATTCGGAAGGTTTCTATATCAGCGTGGTCGGCGTGCGGCTGAAAGACGGCGCCGAGACGGTACTTACGCGTCGGCGATGGCAGTACGTGGAACAGATGGCATGGCTGCCCGCTCCGCGCGGCCTGTTGCTTGTCGGCAGCGATCCGGAATCGTCCTTCCAGGGAATCTGGCAGGTGCTCTCCACGAAGGAGGAGCCTCGTCCGGTTACCAACGATCTGAGCAGTTATTACGGCATTAGCATCACTGCCGATTCCAGCGCGATGGTCACAGCGCAGGCCCAGACGCTCACCAATATCTGGATGCTGACCCCGGGCGGCAGGCCCCGGCGCGTCAGCGCGGGTTACGGGCGCTACTTCGATCTTTCCTCGGCGGGTGACCTCATTTTTTATGCGTCCGACGCGAGCGGCCACGCGGACATCTGGAGCCTGAATCCAGATGGTGGAAACCAGCGGCAGCTCAGTTCGAATGTGCACCGCAACTACTCGCCCTCGGCATCGCCGGACGGCCGTTCGGTGGCCTTTCACTCGAATCGCTCCGGCACATGGAACATCTGGCGCATGAGCCGGGACGGCGGCGACGTTAAGCAACTCACGGCCGACGCGAACGACAGCAACTGGCCCGTCTGGACGCCCGACGGACAGTCGCTTGTCTATCATCACATCGGCGCCCACGGCTATCAAACCATCTGGAAGATCTCCGCCGATGGCGGAAAGCCGTTTCAGATTACGGATCATTTCGCGCTGCGTCCGGCGGTGTCGCCAAAGGATGGGACGATCGCGTGCTGGTATTCCGAAAACGCCGCCAATCCGCAATGGATGATCGCTGTCCTTCCGCCGAACGGCGGGCGCCCGCTCAAGACTTTTCCGTTCTCTCCGACGGTGTCGATTGACAGCGTGCTGCGCTGGACTCCGGACGGCAAAGGGATCTCCTATACAGACTTTCGGGACGGCGCCTCCAATGTCTGGGTTCAGAGCATTGAAGGCGGACCGCCCCGGCAGGTTACGGACTTTAACAGCGATCGCCTGTTTTCGTTCGACTGGGCTCGTAACGGCGATCTGATCTACTCGCGCGGGCTCAGAACCGACGACATCGTGCTGATTACCGACGCGAAGTAGTTTTGGACGATTTGCCCGCGTCGGCGATCTGAGGTGGTTCCATCGCGTAAGCGAGCGCCATCGAAGCCCAGCTTGTAGCCGCCGCCGAGATCCATTGATCGCGCCCGTGCGGGAAGCCGGATTCCTTCAGCGGCTGGAACGGGAAAGCCCTCGTCTTCACTTGCCAGGTGCCATCCGCCTGCTGGGTGTCGAGCAGGTAGGCAACTCCGCGCTGATAAGCCTCATCGGAGGGAATGAGCACGCCGGCTTCGCGCATCGCAACGAGCGTGCGGCCGGTCGCAAATGCGTCTGAGTCAAGCGTCACAAGCTGAGCCCATCCGCCGTCGGAACGCTGTTCGTTCATCAGAACGCGCGCCGCCTGCGCGATCTGGTCCTCGGAAGCGCCGGACCAATAGAGCCCGGAGACCAGCGTGGCTTTGTCTTCAGTGGTCTTTGCAGTCGCCGTGATGAGCCAATCACGGGCATTCTCGATGCGGCGCTTCCATTCGACGCTTCGTCCGGGCATGCCGTAGATCTGGATCGCGCGGACGCTGAGCGCGGTTGCCTGAATGTCGCCATTCTCGATCGGCGCCCGATTGATGTAGCTGGGCCAGCTCCCGTTCGGCAATTGCTTCGCGGCGATGGCATGGACGGCGGCGGCAGTGAGGTCGTCAGCGGGCGCGGCTTCCGCATGGTAGGCCAGAAGCACGTACGGCACGGAGACCTGCGTGTCCGGCACCGTATAGCTTGTTTCGAGCAGCGGTTCCCGGAATCCGGAGATCACCCCTGCGATCGTCTTCATCTGCTGCTCTTCGGCCTTCTGGTCCACCGCGGCGCCGCGCGAACGGGCAAGTGACGCAGCCATCACCGGCAGCGTGTTGTTGTGGCACGATATGCAGCCGGACACCTTCACGAACGACGGTCCGGCTTCCAGGGCCTTCGCCACGCCCTTTTCTACCGCCGTTCGGATCTTCGCCTGATCCACCTCGGCGGCCTGCGCCACGGTAACAGCGCCGGCTGCAATCAAAGCTGTGGCTAAGAAATTACTGGTTCGCATCTTTCTCTCCTTCATGCTCTCCTTCACGATTCATTTCGCCTTCGATCAATGCCACGATGCTGGTCGCGCCCCGTCGTTTCGCCCAACTCAGGGGCGTCTCGCCCATTGCTGTCTTGACATCAACGCTCGCGCCCGCATGAAGCAGCGCGGAAACCGTCCGCGTATCGTCGCGCTCGGACATCGCGGCCCAAACGAGCGGCGTGGACCCAATCGCGTCCTTCGCGTTCACATCGGCGCCTGCCGCCAGCAACTCCTCAACGATCGCGGGAGCTTCCTGGAAGGACGCCCAAATGAGCGGCGTCTGCTTCGTCGGGCCAAATGTGAAGTTCACTTTGGCGCCGTGCCCGATCAGCAACCGGACGGCATCGATGTCACGGGCGGAGATCGCGTCGCAAATCGCAGTATTTCCGGACGTGGTGGCCGTATTCACGTCGACGCCGCGGTCCATCAACAGACTCATCGTCCGTATGTCTCCCGAGCGCGCGGCGTACATCAGGGTTGTCGCGTTCGCGCCATTGCTTAGAAATTCCGGCGCGCCGTCAAGCGCTTTCGGGTCGCCGCCGTGCTCGACCAAGTAGGACACGATCCGGAAGGAATCGCGCTGCGCCGCCGCGGCGAGCAGGGCAGTCCGCCCCATGGGAGAGCGCGCATCAACCGCGGCGCCCTTCTCCACCAGCGCCCGCGTCTTCGCGTAGTCACCCGCCGCGAGTACGATCGCCGGCGAACCGCCTTTCGCATGGGCGTTCGGATCTGCGCCGCGGTCGAGCAGCAACTTAATCGCTTCTTCGTCGCAGTAAACCACTGCTTCGACGAGCGCGGGCGATCCTGCTTTGTTCACGGCGTTCGAATTCGCCCCGTGCGACAGGGCGTCGCGCATAGCGGCGACCGATCCTTGCCGAATCGCCGCAAAGAGTTCTTCGTCTTTTGCCGCCGCCCCCGGCAGGTCGCGCGCCCCCTCTGCGTGACCTGCCGCCAGGACGCTCGCCGCTGCGAGCGCCCAAAACCATCTGCCTTGTCTGGACATTGCTATCACCCTTCCGTCCAGTTCTCGCGAGAAGGCGGGGCGAAATGGCTCACGACGGCGAAGAATTCCGGTATACGGCGCAAATTCGACCTTCAGTGAGGCGGCCACCAACTCTCAGGGAAAGGCGTTTCTTCTGGCGGTCCAGCAGATCGCCGCTTTCATGGCGGATGGCGGGCGGATTTTTGCGCGCACTTACGCCGACGGACGCCGAACGGGCTCAGTCCTGGGTGGACGGACGACAGCGTCCTCAACTCGCCGCCGGAAGCCGCGCGGGGTCTTGGCACGCCGGAAGATATCGGCAATGAGGTGTCGCTTTTTTTGTCCGCCGGAAGCGCATTGGGTCACCGGCCAGGTGATTTACGCGGATGGCGGCGCGTCGCCGATGAACCCCGAGGCGCCGACCGGGATTGAGCTCGGCCAGGCGCCGAATCGTTCAGGTGCGGGCGAAGATAGCGCCCGGTGTACGAAGCCTCGTGGGCCGCTACTTTTTCCGGCGTGCCGGTGACCACGACTTCGCCACCGGCATGACCGCCTTCGGGGCCGAGATCGATCACGTGATCGGCGGTCTTGATGACGTCCAGGTGATGCTCAATCACGATCACTGTGTGCCCTGCGTCCACCAGGCGGTTGAGGCATTCGAGCAGGCGTTCGACATCGGCGAGGTGGAGGCCGGTGGTTGGTTCGTCGAGGATGTAAACCGTGTGCTTCGATCGCTGCAGGCGCGAAAGCTCGGCGGCGATTTTGATGCGCTGCGCTTCGCCGCCCGATAACGTTGTGGCCGATTGCCCCAGCGTGAGGTAGCCGAGCCCGAGGTCGTTGAGCACCTCGATCTTCCGGCTGAGCGCGGCTTCTTCCTTGAAAAAAGTCACGCCCTCTTCGACGGACATGTTCAGGATGTCGGTGATGGTCTTGCCGCGCAACGTAATGTCAAGCGTTTCGGCGTTGAACCGCGCGCCTTTGCAGACGCCGCACATCACCTCCACGTCCGGCATGAAATAAAGCTGTGTGGTGATGACGCCTTCGCCCTGACACTCTTCACAGCGCCCGCCCTTCACATTGAAGCTGAACCGCCCGGGGCTGTAGCCGCGCTCCAGGGCGAGCGGCGCGTGGCAGAACATGTCGCGAATGGTGTCGTAGAAGCCGATGTAGGTCGCCGGGTTGGAGCGGCTGTTCCGGCCAATGGGCGACTGATCGATGTTGACCACTTTGTGAACGTGCTCGGCGCCTTCGATGCCGTCATGATCTCCGGGCAACGAGCGCGTGTCGACCAGACGCTTCCAGAGCGCCTTGTAAAGGATGTCGTTGATCAGCGTGCTCTTGCCGGAACCCGAGGCTCCGGTAATGGCGATCAGGCTGCCGAGCGGGAACGTGACATCGACCGATTTCAGG
>Ga0126381_100000439_pt1 | contig 45581 bp, 31 predicted proteins | sample PanSoiMetPlot_28_FD_96465 | JGI IMG/M metagenome (GOLD analysis project Ga0126381, IMG submission 96465) | Tropical forest soil microbial communities from Panama - MetaG Plot_28 | ecosystem: Environmental > Terrestrial > Soil > Tropical forest > Bulk soil | place: Panama | collected 2016-02-17 | reverse complement strand
GATCGCGCCGAAGGCGGTGATTCGTTTCAAGGAGCGGGTCCGGGAACTGACGTGTCGGACGCGAGGCGTGAGCATCGAGCGAATGGCTGAGGAACTGGCCCGCTATTTACGGGGTTGGATCGGCTACTTCGGCAATTGCGAAACGCCGAGCGTGTTGCAACGCCTTGAGGAGTGGACCAGACGTCGACTTCGGTCGGTGATTTGGAAGCAGTGGAAGCGCGGACCGAAACGGTTTGCGGAACTGCAGAAACGCGGAGTGGGTAAAGACCTTGCCGCACAAACGGCGGGCAGCGCCCACGGTCCGTGGCAGTTGGCGAACAGTCCGGCTCTTGCTATCGCGCTGCCTAACGCCTACTTTGCCTCGCTTGGGCTTCCGCCCTTGACTGGATGCCGGTAGCTCAACCTACCGAATCGCCGTATACGGACCCGTACGTACGGTGATGTGACAGGGACAGCGGGCGACCGCTTACCTATGTCGATTTCGGTACCAGAAATTTTTGAAAAAGGTGGCGCAAAAAAATCTTCTAAGAGGGCGCAGAAATGATTATTTCCATGAAACGGAATGCGACGCGGGAAGAGATTGACGAAGTGACGAAACAGGTGGAGCACTTCGGGTACAAAGTGCACTCCATCGAAGGAGAGGAGCGCGTGGTCATCGGTGTCGTGGGCGTGGGCGACGTGACTGCATGCATGGAATCGATCGAAGCGATGCCGCAAGTGGACAACGTGGTGCGGATTTCCGCGCCGTACAAATTCGTGAGCAAGGAGTTTCGCAAAGAGAAAACGCGGATCAAAGTGAACGGCACGGAAATTGGCGGAGACGAATTTGTGGTGATGGCGGGTCCGTGCTCGGTGGAGTCCGAGAAACAAATCATGCAGGCCGCCGAGGGCGTGGCGAAAGCTGGCGCGAAAATGCTGCGCGGCGGCGCGTTCAAGCCGAGGACTTCGCCGTACGATTTCCAGGGCATGGAAGAAGAAGGATTGAAGCTGCTCCAGCAAGCAAAGCGTGCTACGGGTCTGGCGATCATCACAGAAGTGATGAGCGAGCGCGGCGTGGACTTGGTTGCGCAGTACGCGGACGTGATGCAAGTGGGCGCGCGGAACATGCAGAACTTCATGCTGCTGAAGGCGCTGGGAAAGTGCGGTCGGCCAGTGCTGCTGAAACGAGGATTGAGCAGCACGGTGAAAGAGTTGCTGATGTCTGCGGAGTACATCACGGCACACGGGAATCCGGACGTGATTTTGTGCGAGCGGGGGATTCGCACGTTCGAGACGGTGACGCGCAACACCTGCGACATCGCGGCCATTCCGGCGCTCAACGAGTTGACGCATTTGCCGGTGATTCTGGATCCGAGCCACGCGACGGGAAAACGCAGCCTGGTGCCCGCAGTTTCGCGCGCGGGTGTGGCAATTGGCGCGGACGGATTAATCGTGGAAGTACATCCCGCCCCGGAAAAAGCCATGAGCGATGGCGCACAATCGCTCGACCTCGCCCAATTCGAAAAAATGATGCGCGACCTGGGGCCCTACATCGCGCTGTGGAGCGAATCGCGGAAAACGCAAGTAGCTGCCGCCGCTAGCCATTGAAATTTGCCACTGAAATCTTTTGATGCGTGAGAACGGAGATCCTAAGCGCAAAACACCCCATGGGCACCCGCAAAGGGTGAGTTACGAGAGACTCGGTAGGCTGGTGCCCGGTTGTGTCCCAGAGCACCCTCCCTTGCAGCGCCTTCGAAAGCAGGATACTTTGAGCGGATTCCCCGGAGGAGTTCATGCGAATGTCGCGTTGGCTGAGCCGATTGTGGTTGGCGCTCTGGATTTGTGCGTTCCTTTTTGGTGTCGGATCGACCGTCGCGGACAATCCCGGCACATGGGATCTTCCTCGCTTCACAGCGGAGGGGAACACCGTCAATGAGGCAGCCGCGCGCGTAAGCGCGAAGGCCGGCACAGACGTAATTGTTCTCGACGAAGAGGACAGTTACATGTTCGAGGAAGGGGGCAAGTACGTTCATACGCACTACCTGGTCTACAAAGTCCTAACCCAAAGAGGAGCGGAAGGCTGGGATGCGGTCTCATTGCAGTGGGAGCCGTGGCACGAGGAGCGGCCTACGGTGAGAGCGCGCGTTATCACACCGGATAACGCAATTCACGTATTGGATCCAAAGACGATTAAGGATGGGCCGTCTCGAGACCAAGATGAGAAAACGTACGGCGACGGCAGGGTTTTGCGCGCGCCTCTGCCGGCGATTGCTGCAGGCTCCATTGTAGAAGAGGAGGAAGCGTTAAAAGAGAGCGCGCCGTTTTTTGGTGCGGGCGTCGTGGTACGAAATTATTTCGGTCGCGCCGTGCCGGTGCAGCAGCAAAAACTCAGTATCGACGCTCCAGCGTCCCTCCCAGTGAAGTATTCGCTGCAACTGCTTCCCGACATGAAGCCGCAAAGGACCGAAGGAAGCGGGCGCGCGCAGATACTGTTCGAGAGTGGACCGAAGGAGGCGATTGATGACGTGGAGAGCTATTTGCCAAAGGATGTGCCAACGCAGCCGCAGGTGGCATTCTCGACTGGGCCTTCGTGGCAGGGGATCGCCGAAGGATACTCCAAGATTGTGGATGAGAAGGTGGCAACAAAAGATGTTCAGCCACTGGTGGCCGGGGTCGTTTCCGGCAAGGCTACGCGTGAGGAAAAAGCTGCTGCCGTGGTGCAATACCTAAGCCGAGAAATCCGATATACCGGAGTAGAGTTTGGAGACGCGGCAATCATCCCGCACACTCCAGGCGAGACGCTGAAACACAAATACGGAGACTGCAAGGATAAAGCAACGCTGGCAGTCGCTATGCTCCGGGCCGCCGGCGTTCCCGCGTATGTGGCGTTGCTCAACGCAGGGGAACGCCACGACGTGGACGCGGAGCTACCGGGAATGGGAATGTTTGACCACTCGATCGTATATGCACCTGGCAGTCCGGATCTGTGGTTGGATGTGACCGACGAACATGCGCGGTTAGGGCAACTGCCGCAGATGGATCAAGGAAGGCTGGCGCTAATTGCGCGCTCCGAAAGCACGAAATTGACGACAATTCCCGAGGCAACTTCCCAAGAGAATCACATCGTGGAAAAGAGGGAGTTTTATCTTGCTGAAAACGGGCCCGCGAGGGTAGTGGAGACAACAGAGCCGCGTGGAGTGTTCGAGTCCGAATACCGGGATGCATACGTGGATGCAGACAACAAGGATCGTCGCAAGAACCTGAAGGACTACATCACCAGTGAATACCTGTCGGAGAAACTGACTCGCGTGGAGCGTTCCGACCCAAGTGATCTAGGCAAGCCATTTCAACTGCTCATTGAAGCCGACAAAGTCGAACGAGGTTCAACGGATTTGGAAAGCGCCCTCGCGGCGATTCGCGTGGAAACTCTGTTCTATCGGCTGCCGAATGAATTGAAACAAAGAGAGAAGGAAGAGGAAAAGGGGGCGGACCCGGCGAAAGACAACCCCCAAAAGCCGCGTCTGGGTGATTATCAACTCCCCGAAGCATTCTCCTACGAGTGGCAGTATCGAATCGTCCCGCCGATTGGGTTCCAGGCCAAGCCTTTGCCGCCAAACGTGACGAGTTCTCTTGGGCCGGCAACGTTGTCTGAGGAGTTTGCGGCCGAAAATGACGGAGCAGTACGAGTGACGATGCAATTCGACACAGTTAAGAGGCGGTTTACGGCCGCAGAAGCCAAGGAACTCCGGGAGAAGATTGTACAAATCGGAGAAGGCCCAGCAGTCTTCATCTATTTTGAACCAACCGCGCAGGCGCTGATGAATCAAGGAAAAATGCGGGAGGCATTTCAGGAGACCCGCCGTGTGATCGCGCAGCATCCCAAGGAGGCGGTGCACCACCTGCAAAGAGCCAAGATGCTGTTGGCTGCGGGCATGGGGGAAGCGGCGCGGAATGAGGCGAGGACCGCGGTGAAGTTGGAGCCCGGTTCCGCTCTGGCGCAAAAAACGCTTGCAGAAATCTTGGAATACGACTTGGTGGGAAGGCAGTTCGTGGTCGGAAGCGATTATGCAGGGGCCGCAGCCGCTTTTCGGACGGCAAAAAAACTCGATCCCGAAGACAAGGAAATCGCGGGGAATCTCGCAATTTTGTTGGAATACAACCACGAAGGAGAACGCTATGGGCCGGGCGCTAAGTTGAAGGAATCCATAGCGGAATACCAGAGTTTGAAGGAAGAAGAATTGGCCAAGATCGGATTGAAGGGCAATCCGCCTTATGCGCTCTTCTATGGCGGTGATTTTGCCGCTGCGAAGAAAGCTTCGGAGAAACTAAACCCGCAGCTCAATGCGGTAATTGTAGCCTGCGAGACGGCACTGAACGGAGTCAGCGCGGGCATGACTGAAGCGCAAAAACGAACGGGAAATGAGAAAGACCTCAAGTCTGTCTTGAAAACCGCGGGGGAGATGCTGATGCGTGCGCGAAAGTACGCGCCTGCGGCGGAACTGATGGCTGTCGGGGCGTCAGGCGACAATGCCTCGAACACCATGGCGCTAGCGGCAATGTTGCGAAAGGCGCAGATTCACGAGGAGATGAAACCGGACGACAGTCCCCGTGGAGTCATGATGAAGATGCTTCTGAACCTGGCCGATCCGGAAATCAGCTTAGAGAAAATGATGACCATTTACAGCCGGAACGCGCAAAAGGTAATGCGCAATACGGATCCGGAGGAGATTAAAAGAGAATTGACCGAAGGGCGCAACATGCGAAATGGCCTAATGCGAACAGGCTTCCCGGCTGACGTTATGTTCGACGTGGTATTCCCCGCCATGCAGGAACAGGTCGAAGGAGATGACCGTTCGGGCTACCGAGTGAAGCTGCGGCCCGCCGCGACTAACATAATCACCATGTGGATCATTCGGGAGGAAGGCCATTACAAGATATTGGACAGCGCGGAGAAACCCAATGCGGTGGCGCTGGAAGTTCTGGACCGGCTGGCAGCCGGGAACCTTTCGGGGGCCAAGGCGCTTCTGGATTGGGTGAGAGATGAAGAACATCTCGCGGGAGGGGATGATCCGCTGGCCGGAACGGCATTCCCCCGAATGTGGACCAAAGGCAAAGACGCCAACGCGGAACAAATGAAAAATGCCGCAGCCGCAATTCTGGCGCAGACCAAGCCGACGGCAAGTGAGGCCGTGAAGATCCTGGAGGCAGCTCGAAACGAAGCAAAGACCGATACGGATAAGGTAAACCTGGGCGTAGCGCTGTTAGGAGCCTACGGCAACCTCGAAGAATTCGAGAGGTTAAATGCGTTGGCGTCAGAGATGGCCAGCCAGTACCCAGAATCAAAACGGTTGTTCGTTGACCGCGAGAGAGCTCTACGTGCGCTAAAGCGATATGCTGAGGCGGACGCTTTGGCGCAGGAGATGGCGAAGCGATTGCCAGATGATACGGACGTGAGGCGGGCCCTCATCTATACCGCGGTAGCGCGAGAGGATTACGCCACAGCGCACGAACTTGGGACCAAGTTGATTGCAGAGGGCAAAGCTGAAGGACAGGACCTGAACGGAGTCGCCTGGCATGCGCTGTTCACAGGTGAGGTCAGCCAGGAAGATTTGGAGGCAGCCACGAAGGGCGCCCAAGCCACGCAAAACCGCAACCCGGGAGTGCTGCATACCCTGGGCTGCGTGTATGCGGAACTAGGAAAGACCAAAGAAGCCCGCGAGGTTCTGGTTCAAGCTATGGGCATACTCGGCATGGAAGAATTGGACGCGAACTACTGGTATGGATTTGGGAGGATTGCGGAACAATACGGAGAATCGGAAGTCGCGAGAGCGGACTACGAGAAAGCCAAGAAGCCCAGTGACGCGTTGCAAGTACCCGGATCGTCCTACGCCTTGGCGCAGAAGCGATTGACGGCGATGAGGGTCGCGAGATAACACGGTTGCGGAAGATCCACGAGCGACGGCGCACAATCGCTCGACCTCGCGCAGTTCGAGAAAATGATGCGAGACCTGCAGCCGAACATCGCGCTGTGGAGCGAATCACGCAAAACGCAAGCCCTCGCCGCTGCACACTTACGGCGGCGCACTAGCTAGCTTCCGAGAAACAAAAGAGGAGGCTCCGATGCATGGAGCCTCCTTGTTTAGGTGACGGCGTTTAGGGTGACGGCCGACTGCACGCCGCCGCCCGAAATTAGAAGTTAAGTTTCAAAGCAAGTTGCAGGATGCGCGGGTCGCGCGTCGAGGTCACCTTGTCATAGAGCGACGAGATCAGGTTGGTCGAAGCGCAGCAAATGGGATTCGTGTGATTGAACGTGTTAAAGGTTTCGAAGCGCAACTGGCCGTTCAAGCGCTCGGTGAACTTCATGTTCTTAAATAGGGAGAGGTCGGTACGCCAAAAACCCGGCCCGCGGATGGCGCCGGGACGCTCGGTGGTTACGGTCGTCTGCGTGGCAGACGGCGCGACGAGGGCTGCCTTGTTAAACCATGCCGCGTAGGTGTGAGTGCCGGAGTTGGGGTCGCCTGCTTGGTCCGGACGGCAGCCCAGCGGCGACGCACCGAGCAGGCAGCCCGAGCCGGTCGGGTCGTTGCAGTTGGCGCCGGTCCCAGCACAAGTTCCATTTCCTAAGACAGCAGTAAGAGGAAGCCCGGTTTGGAAAGTTTGAACGCCGGACACTTCCCATCCACCCACGACATGGCCTACGAGTCCCTGCTGCGTGCGATAGAACGGGAGGTCGTACACGAAGTTTGCAGTCAAAACGTGACGCCTATCGGCAACGGTAGGACCGTAATTGTTGCGGAGATTACCGGTGACCTGGGGAAGCGCTGAGCCTCCGGTACTGCGGTCAGCAGGATCCGTGGTTAAGCCGTGCGACCAGGTATAGGAAACGTTAACCATGGAGTTTCCGGAAAGCCGTTTCTGCAATTGCGTTTGCAGCGAGTGGTAATTGGACGTAAAGAGGTCCACGAAGAACAGACCGGGACCGTATCCTGTGTAAGGACGAAGCACGTTGAGCCGGTTTGACTTTGCAGTGCTGTTGACCGGCGCAACGATAGCCACGGCGCAGCCCCCGGGGGCGGTGCAAGCCGCAGTGTTGGCGCCGGGGCCAGCAAAACAGGGCGTTGCGGCAGTGCAGTTCAAATAGGAAGCAACGGGAGCCTGGTTGAAGTCCTCAAAGCCGGGCAGGTGGATGCCATTGCTGCCGTAATAGCCGACATCCGCCAGCCAAGTTCTGGCAAATTGGCGCTGAACGTCCAAGCTCCATTGCTGAGAGTAAGCCGGCTTGTAATCAATAGGCATTCTGGATTGGATGGTGAACGGCGTCGTTGAAGCGACAGTGGTAGTCGCACCGGTTGGGGCAGCGAAGCTCGTGAAGTTGGTGTTCAAGTTGGTTAGGAAGCCCTGACTCAAGCCAACGTTTAATTCGGGGTTCCCGAACTCCAGGCCATTATCAAAAAACATGCCGTAGCCCGCTCGAACGGAGGTGAGTCCATTGCCGAAGGGATCCCAGGCAATGCCCAGCCGGGGAGCAACTGCGCGGTTGAACTCCTTGCCCACCTTGCTGCCAAACGGCGACTTCGTTCCAACAAACCCGTGGAAGTTTGGAGGATTGGCGAAGATGAGCCCGTTCAATGGATTGTAATTCGGGTTACAGGCGCTACCCGTTGGAACGCCATTTTGCAGGGTAACGTCCATTGCCCCGCTGAAGGTGATGCAGGGCGCTTCCGCGGGGTTCCAAAGGGCCGGATCAAAATTGACGAGTCGGCTGGAGCCACCGGGGCCGCTGGCATCGGTGGGCTCGCGGAAGAACGAATGGCGGAGGCCGTAAGTCACAGTGAGGTTGCGCCGCACGCGCCAAGTGTCTTGGCCATAGTATTCGAACTGGTTGTCAAAAATGTTGGCTGTAACGTCGAGCGAGGCCTGCGAGAAGTTCGAGTCCTGGCCTAGTAGAAAATTCGTAAATGCCTGCTCGAACGAGAAAGGGCACGTGCCGTTAAATGGCGGCGTGGGCGGACCTGTACACACTGCCGTTGCGACTGGGCCTTGTGTTCCATTGGGTTGGGTGCAGGTAACTATTGCAGTGCCAGCTGCATTCAGCACACAACTAGGTTGGTTCGAATTATCGAAAGAAAATGAACCGTTATTGCTTCCGGAAAGCTGGTTCTCATGCTTATTGTAGTGATAGTAGATGGCGCCAAACTTTAGCGTGTGTGAGCCGATGACTTTCGTTACGTTGCCGTATGTTGTGTGGTTGATGTTGTAATCGCTATAAGGGCCAAAATCGCCCAAAGTGCTTCCTGCGGCGTTGGTGAAAGCCGCGCCGGTCATCGCAATACTCGGGACTCGTCCGAGATTGTTCTGAAAGGGAAGCAAGCTGCCGAGGGCGGTCTTGATGTCGGGCGATTGTGAAAAATTCTCAGCGCCGATCACGTGGCTGAGGATGGCGCCATAGGAGTAGCGGTAGCCTGCATCAATAAGCAGCTTCGGGTTGAGAGTCAGAGTCGCGGCGATGTTGTACTGGTGCCCGGGGGAGTTCGTGGAAGTCGTGGAAATTCCCGGGATGGAGGTGTTCGTGAAGAGGCCCCCTTGCTCCAGTGTGGGATTGGTATCGTGCAAGAATTTGCCGTTCACCGTGAGCTTGGGGCCGAAGACATGGTCGATCTTGATCATGTCTTCACGGAAGTTGAATGTATTACCGAGGCTAGCGATGTATCCGAAAGGATTGCCGGCCGAGGCGAAATTGGGGGACGGAAATTTAGAGAAAATGTCCTTTACGTACGCCGCGGCAACTGGATCAATCGATGTGACGCTTGTACCGTAAGCGGTGCAAGGGCCGGCAGCGCCATTGGTATTTGCCCATTGCGTGCAGACCACGTGATTGAACTGTCCGCTGGTCATTCCCTGATACGGAACGGTCGCGCTGGGATTCGAGTAGGTGACGATGCGACGTGCTTCATCGGAGAAGAAGAAGAAAGTCTTGTCCTTCTGCTCGTAGACCTTGGGGATCCAAACGGGGCCGCCGACGGTGCCGCCGAAGTCGTTGTAGCGCAGCCTGGAACGCGGAGTGACGGGCGTTGTGGCGTTGTTGAAGAAGCTGTTGGCGTTGAGATCGTCATTGCGGAAAAACTCGTACAAGCCACCGTGAAGGCTGCTGGTTCCGGAGCGGGTGATGACGTTGACTTGCGCGCCGGCAGAGCGGCCGGACTCGGCGTCGTAGACGCCACGGACGACGCGAAACTCGCTGATGGCGTCAATGCTGGGAAAAGAGAGCAGCGTGAGATTGGAGCCGCGATCCACGTTGTCTGCGCCGTCGACCTGCCAGTTGTTTTCTTCGCGGCGATTGCCGTTGATTTGGAAGGTCATGAGGTTGGTGCCGACGGGAGAGGTGGCTCCCGGGAAAATCTGGTCGGCGTTGCCGGAGTCGGAAGCGCCGGGGACAAGGAGGACAAGTTGCGCGTAGTTGCGGCTGTTAAGCGAAAGTTCGCGGAGTTGAAGACCGGAAATTACTCCAGTAGCGGTGGCGCTTTGCGTGTCCACTTCGAGGGCGTTGGCCTCCACGGTCACACTTTCATTAACCGAGCCCACTTCAAGACTGAGATTGACGGCCAGTTTGTCATCCACATTGAGAACAAGGCCGGAGTGAACTACCTTCTTGAAACCGGAAGCTTCTGCGGTGACGGTATAGCGCCCAGCCGGAAGAAGCGCGGCGACGTACTGCCCCTGCGGGTCTGTCGTAAGGGTGCGGATAGCAATGTTTTGATCAGCGTTCGTGATGGTGACGGTGGCGCCTGCAACGGCGCCGCCCTTGGAATCAGAAACGGTTCCAAGGATCGTGCCGGTGACGGATTGGGCAGAAATCATTGACGGGAAGAACATGAACAAAAATGCGACACCTAGGACCCCGAACAGGATTTTTTTCCTCATCTCTTTTCCTCCACCCCTGAATGAAACAGAAGAATTTTCTTCATCGAATCGTTCAAAACTCGAAAACTCACAGAAACAGCAAGCGGCTTGAGCTTGAATACATCAGCTACATTAGACACTCCCCTCTGCACCTAAACCTTGTCCGTCCTTTTGCCCCAGCCGGTTCGTGATCTTGTAGCGGTCGCCACGAAATGTTGACTTTACGTATTCCACCGCTTTTCCGCCGGCCACGTAAGAAGTGCGCGTGAACAGAAATACGGGGCTTCTTTTTGGAATTCGCAACAGGCGCGCTTCTTCCGAATCAGCCAAGCCTGCTTCGACGACTTCGTCCGCTTGCTGGATGTGGATTCCGTAGACCTGCGAGAGCGTGCGGTAAAGGGAAAGGCGTGGATCAAACTTTTCAAGCAAGTCGGGACAAAGCCGATGTGGGAGGCTGGTGGTTTCCACGCCCATGGGAAGCGTGTCCGCGACGCGGACGCGACGTATGCGTATCACTTTTTCTTCCGGTGAGAGGCTGAGCGCTTCGGCCACGTCTTCGCCGGCGGGAACGACATCGGAAGAGATGAGTTTCGAATGCGGGTGGGAGCCTCGCGCTTCCATCTCTTCCGTGAAGGATTGAACTTGGCGGAAGTTTTTCTCGAGCTTGATTTCGGCGACGAACGTACCTTTGCCGCGCTGACTATAAGCCACGCCCAAGTGGCAAAGAGACTTGAGGGCTTGCCGGGCCGTCATGCGGCTAACACGCAGGCGTTTGGAGATGAGATCTTCGGAGGGAAGAGGTTTACCGGCTTTGAGCCGGCCCGAGCGAATTTCCTGGAGGAGGTGCTGATGGATCTGGAAGTAGAGCGGGACAGCGCTTTGGCGATCAAGATTAAGAGAGTCCACTGCCCACCCCAGTTGTATAGACAACTGGGGTGAGCTTATATCCCGAAGGGTTTGTCCTGTCAAGAAGTTTCACCGAGCCACGCCCAAGGTTTAGGGACGAAGGGCTTGTGCGAAGAAAAGACGAATATGCATCGCCCCGTTGGTGGCGTATGTGCCTGAAAGGTAACGATTCGTTACACGAGTGGTCTTGTCTGTGGATGGAAAATCTCTTCCTTGTCGTTGAAAAAGAATGGCTTACGGCTCTCCAAGGCGTGGCGCGGCAGTTGCGATGAATATAGCCATGTCCCCTCGAAGCCTGCCAGAACGCGCGGCAGATTAGTAGGCGCGAAGTTAGCGTGGGAAGCACTCAAGGAGGACGAGATGGCCCAGCATCGGCGGATGTTGCTGGTATTTGTGTTTTCGTTGGCTGCAACGCTGTTCCTGGCGCCCGGCAGAGCCGGGGCGCAAGATAATAAGCACGGAAAACTAAAAGTGACCTCGTTTCCGTCAGGCGCGAAGGTGTCGTTGGACGGTAAGGACATGAACGACGTCACACCCATGAGCACCGAAGTTACAGTGGGCTCGCACAAGGTAAAGGTTTACATTCCGAACTCCGGTTGGAACGCGGACGTGCGCGATGTGCAAGTGGCTGCAGGTAACAACGACCTCAGCGTGACACTGCTACCTGTCGTGAGTGTCGGCCCGATGGGCCCCCAAGGACCGGCCGGCCCTGCCGGCCCCGCGGGACCACAGGGTCTTGCCGGTTCAACGGGACCCGCTGGAGCTCAGGGACCTGCTGGACCGCAGGGAGTAAAGGGTGATACGGGTGCGACCGGCGCGGTTGGAGCTACGGGTCTGACTGGTGCGGTCGGGCCCGCGGGCCCTGTTGGAGCCATCGGTCCGCAAGGCCCGAAGGGCGACGCGGGTGCAGCTGGATCGGTAGGACCGACTGGAGCGGTGGGGCCGCAGGGGCCTGCTGGTCCTATAGGTCCTCAGGGGCCGATGGGAAACGTGGGTGGTACCGGTGCGACGGGCGCAGCGGGCCCAACAGGCCCCGCGGGGCCTGCCGGACCCTCAGGCGTAACGGGTCCGACTGGACCAACTGGTCCGCAAGGTCCCACAGGACCTCCAGGGCCGGGGCTTAATGGCCGGCAGGAATTCCAAGCGAGCGGCACTTTCACCGTGCCGGCTGGCGTGAACAAACTAAGTGTCGAGTTATATGGCGCAGGCGGAGGCGGAGCCGTAGTCACCTGTAACGGTGGAGGAGGCGGAGGTGGTGGAGCCTACACAAGCACGATCCTGGCCGTCCAAGCGGGCCAAGTCCTAACCATCACGGTGGGCGCCAAGGGACGCGCTGGGATCACCGGGAATCCTTCGGGTGGCAACGGAGGAGACACGCAGGTCCTGGATGCGAACAACAATTTGCTTGCAGTTGGTTACGGCGGCGGTGGCGGTCAGCCCTATCCCCCGTCCGGCGTAACGTGCGGCATGAATGTCTCTGGCGCCGCAGGTGGGGCGGCTGATCCAAATGCCGCCATCAGCCACATCGGGCCGTCCGCTCCGTCTGTCTTTTCTCCAAACGACCTCGGCGCGTGCGGTTATCTGATCCCCGGCTTTCCTTTCATGCCCAATGGCCAGTTCGGTGGCGGAGGGACGGGGTCTTTCTTTCCTCCGGCGCAAGCAGGGCAAGGAGGCTATGCTCTGCTGACGTGGTGAGCAAAAGCAAACCGCCAACGAGACTGAGTCCCGCGAAGACCTAGGCTCGCGGACGGATAAAATCGGTTGAAGCCGGAAGCGAGTAAATCGTTTCCGGCTTCAGCTTTTTTGAACGTTCCTGGGTCGCGAGAACAGATGCTGGGCCCTCATCGCGAGAGCAGGCGCAAAACGCCTACTTGCGCAAGCGTGCACGACTCGCGGAGCTCGTGCTGGCAACGGTTGGTTGAGACGGCTGCGCAGGCTCGGCCGGCATTGCGTTCATGTGGTGAGAGGCCATTGTGGTGGAACTCATCTGCGAGCTGAAAAAGAGGAAGAAGTTGGAGCCGACCTCAATGGCCCGGCCAGCGGCCTCGGCGTCGTCCATCGTGTGAGAAGAAGTGATGCCGGTGCTGCCATCGGCTGAAGGCCAATCGCTTTGATTCAGGATGAGCACGGGCCGAACTTCCCACCAGATGGGCAGCGCATTGACGCGGGAATTGTCTATCACGTGGCTGTGATTTGGCGTGGGTACGAAGACATTAGCGGCCGGGGGGTTCGTTCCTTTTCCGAGGGCCGCGAGAGTAACTGACAAATCGACAGAAGAAGCATGCATCGTGCAGGTTCCGGGGACGGGGTTGTTGGGATCGGGGCACTGTGTTGAGACCAAGGGATGCGTTTTCCACGCCTCAGGCAGGAAGCCGAACGCCTTGATCAACGCCGAGCCTAGTGCCGAACCGCAGAGTTCGCCAGGCCGGCCTCCATTGGGGCAGGGCATGGCGTCGTCGGGATTTTGATCGTTGTCCACGGAGAACATGGGAATGAAAACGTAGAGATGCGCGGTGTGCTTGATGTCGCCGCCGGTTGGATCTTCTGTGGGTTCGGTGACGGCCTGGCAAATCGGAGTTTGCAATTCGTTAGGATCGGACTGCGCCTTTACGCCGTTGAAATCCAAGTCCATGGCGGGTTGTTCGACGCAGTCAAAGTTCTGAAGATAGGTGAAAGTCACCAATTGGCCGTTGCCAAACCCATGGGTCTGGTTCGGTGCAAGCTGGGCCGAAGCAAAGCCTGGTGTGAACACCAAGCAGGCACCCACGACGAGCGAGGGCCCCAGAAAATGAGAGAGCTTTTGATGCCGAGGTGTTTTCGAGCACAACATGATCATTCTCCTTTTAGCGAACGGTATTGCGAGCCACGCGGCGGGGCGTGCGGCTCGTGTTCTTGCGGACTTCGAGAAGCCGAGCGAGCAGTGCAAGCCACTGCATCTTTCGACCTACTGGCAGCTGCTAGTGATTTGAGCTGGAAGACGTTTGAATTGAGTGAGATTGGGAATTTTTGGGTCCAAATGTCAAGCTCAGCAAATACTGAATCAGATCGCTCTTTTCGGACGCAGTCAAGCCGAGGTTCATGCAAGTGTTGTAGTGATTCACGACGTCGTTCAGCGTGGCGAAGCGGCCGTCGTGATAAAAGCCGCCTTTGAAATGTGTGAAGAGGTCGCCGATTGGCGAAGTCCGGTAGTGATGATCCGGCGCCCGGTTGGCCTGGAAATCGTCGATGCAGACTTCGGAAGCAGTGTGCATATTCCAGCCGGAATCGGTCCACAGCGGTTCCACATGGCAGTTGTTGCATTGTGCTTTGCCGCTGAAGAGGGCATCGCCGCGGGCGGCAGCAGCCGTGTCGAAGCTCCCGGCAGCCGGCTGGGGAGAAGGAATTGCGAGCTGATAGAACTGAAGCGCTTGAAGTTTGGGAGTGATGCGATCGCTGTCTGGATCAATGTGCGGTAAGTCTCCAAAGCCATTGGCTGCGGCTATGGGGAATTGAGTGGCGTTGTTCAGCCGAGGATCCCAGAACCTGCCCTTGCCATGCATTTCAAGATTCGCGACAAAAGCGTTCCAGTGAGGAATGGAACCCCAGCCCGTCCAGGTATGGAGGTTGACTCCGCCAAGGCCGAAAGCGGGAGGAATTAAAGTTGCGCCCGGAACGTTCGTCGCGGTCGTGACGCCGTCGGTTGTTTGCTGAGGGTTGAATGCTTTGCCGTCGAGAACAAGTTCGGCATCAAACTTTCCCGGACCCCAAGTGCCTAGAACACTTCTGACGGTTCCTTGGTCCGTCTTCAGAAGATTGGCGAGGACGCTCAGATCGGGCGCTAAAGAAATAATCGCGCCCACGTTCAAGTCGCGATTCGACCATCCATCCAAACGATGGCCGATGCAGCCTGTTCCTGAGTTTGGCTGAATGACGCCCGCGCAGAACTGAGGCGTGGAATTGTCCACCGTGGAATGACAGAAGGCGCATTGAATGCCAACGGACTGGAGTGTTCCCGAAGAATTGAAGAAACCGGTGACGCCGACGACAGCGTTGAGTTTAAGGAGCGCCACAGTGCTTGCCGGATCATCGAGGTTCACTTGGCCATGGTTGAGAGCGGCAACCAGGTTCGCAGGAAGGGCGTCGACATCCACTTTTAGGCCGACGGCCAAAGCGGCCTTGGGGCTGACGCCGGGGCCAACGCCGCCAAGCTTGGCGCCTTCGATGGCTTGGTGAAGCATGAGCGTGCCGCCCCAGAACGATTCATCGCCAAACGTATCGAACCGAAACGTCTGACGACCTTGGGCGATTAATTGGATTGCATTTTGTTGCGCAACATCCTGCGGTGATGGCAATTGGCCGCTGGACCCGTCCTGTGCCTCTGATGGAACTGCTGCGTGGCCAGACGGAGCGTGATAGGCGGTTGGCCGGGGCGTTTTTCCCTGAAGGACTAGCGCAAAAGCGCCAAGGAACAGAAAGGCTGAGAAGAGAGAAGTTTTCTTGGAGACCACGTAAACCCCCTTGGAGAGCAGAAAAACCAAGATTCGGACAAGCAGCTTCACCTTACTCATCGAGAGAAATGCAGTCTGTTATGCGGATAACATCCCTTTGGGGAGAAAACCTGAGGCACTTGTCACAAGCTTGTCAAAAACTTGTCACAGGTTGGAAGAGCTAATTCTTGGAGCGATAGTCACGGAGCGCGGAAGGATCCACGATCAAATGGCCATGAGCGGTGTATTCAATCAGGCCGTGACGGCGCAGAAGCCCGAGCCCGAGGGAAACTCTTTCGCGACGCGCGGCCACCATTTGAGCGAGTTCTTCCTGAGTCAAATAGGCGGTAATTTCGATTCGCTTTCCGGTGGGACGCCCTAGCTGTCCGGCCAGGTCCAGGAGGGTTTTGGTGAGCCTTTGCATGATGTTGCGAGACGCGAGAGAGGTCACTTGTTCTTGAGCGTTGACAAGAGAATCGCAGAATAGCTGTATCAAGTCGCGCAGGAGGGGTTGGGTCTTCTGAACGGTTTCCAGAATCTCGTCGTAGGCGACGGGAACTGCTTCGGTGAATTCGAGAGCCACAGCACGATCGATGCGAGGCAAACTGGAGGCGGACAGCTCACCCACAACTTCGCCGGCCTTGCGTATATCAAAAATCACTTCTTCGCCGGTTTCGGTTATGGTTCCGACTTTTACGACACCACTGCGAATGAAGAAGAAGTGCCCTTCTTTACAACCGATATCGTAAAGCGTTTCGCCTTTTTCAAACTTCTGTGGAGTGCGATTCTGCAGGACAATCTGGCAGAATCTGCCGCGAAAAATGCCGCTCAGTGCGCTGGCAAGATCGGCTCTTTGGCTTTGTAAAGGAGCGGGGGACGCTTGAGAAGTGTTGTCAGTTGCGAGCATGACCGTCTCCAGAGCAGCGGCTGAATCGCGATCTCGACAGGGTTCCGCGCTTTCAGTTTTTCCCGCTGCGCATCACGCCCCGGTAATTTTGATGCTGGACAAATAAAAACGCTGCCTCAACCGCAATGCGAATGATTCTGTTCCGTTTACACGAGTAGCCAGTCAACTTGACTGGCTACTCGGTTTGTTGGTTGTCGAGAGAGTTTCGCTCCGGCATTTCTCAGGGCTTGCCGTGGCCATTGCCGTGCGATTTATTTTCCTGACTTCGCTCGTTTTGGTGTTCGCGCTCCTGGCGCTGCTGGAGCTTTTGTGTTTGTTGTTCCTGGCGGTGGTTCATTTGATCCATCTGTTGCTGCTGGCGGCGCTGGAGCTGGTCCTGGCGCTGTTGGTTTGCATTCTGCCGGCTCAGCCTTTGTTGCTCCTGGTCTTGGCGCCGCTGCATGTTTTGGCGTTCGGCATCCTGTTGCCGCTGCATCTTGTCGAACTGCTGCTCGTGCCTTTGCTCCAACCTTGGATTGGAGGTCGGGTTGTCGGAATGGCGCGCCGAGGGCGGACGATCGAATCCGCGGCTGTTATTGTCGTGGCTATTGCCTGGGCGGTCTGAAGAGTGGCGATCGCCGTTGTCAAAGTTTCGGTCGCGGCGATTCGAATCGCGCGCGTCCGGCGGACGGTTCCCGTCGCTGCCCCTGCCGCGGTCGTTGAATCCAGCTCGATTATCAACGCGGCCACGGTCATCGGCTCTGCCGTGCTCGACGTCTCGGCCATGGAAATCGCCCGAGCGCGGAGTTGCGGCGACTTCGGGATTACCGTGATTGACGGAGTTCCGGAAGCTGCGATCGCCCCGGGCGGCTTCAAAGTTACGATTCTGCTCTGAAGTCCTCTCGAAATGGCGCTCGTGTTCGGCGCGGCGCTCGTCGCGATTAGGCTCATAACGGACTCCGCCTGGGCCGCCGTTGAAGCTGACGCGATTCTCGGTGCGCTCATTTATGACGGTTTTGTTGTAGACGTTGTGAATGTTGACCACGTTGATGTTGGTGACGGAGCGGTTGTAGTAGTAATTGCTGCCGCGCCAGTAGCCGCCATAGAAGCCAGTACCGGGATAGCCGAAGCCGTAGTTAATTCCGCCGTAGAAACCGACGTGCGGCCCCCAGTAGCCGGCGTGCCAAACGTAGAAGCCTTCACCCCAACCCCAATAGCCAGGCGTCCAGAGGTAACCGGGCTCAGGGGCAAGCACCCACGTACCGGGAACCCAGAAATAGTCCGCGTCGTCGTAATCGTAGGACCAGTAACCGGGAACCCAGATGTAGCCCTCGCCCGGGCAGATGGGTTGCGCGTAGACGGGCAGAGCTGGAGGGCCGATGCGAATAGAGACGCCCACGGCGACTTGAGCGTTGGATGGGGCCGGCATCGCCAGGATTCCGGCAGCTAGAACAAGAAAAAAAACGAAACGTGCGATACGCATGATCCTCACCTTTCTGGCGTTTGCTGGGTGTTAACCACTTGATTTTGGGCGGCGACTTGCCAGTTGAGGGCCACCCATTGCATGTAACCCCAAGCCCAGGCAAAAGTCGCAAGCGTCTATGGTAAGCCCTGCAATAAGAATAACTTAGGGTAAACGCGAAAGTTGATAGCTCGGCTGAGGCAGGCGTTTAAGAGTTACCTGCTGCTATGATGCTGATCCTCTAGAAGGGGGTAGGGGCCTTGCTTATTTCGACGCGTTGAGACCCAGTTGAGAAAAGAGCGCGAAATGGATGCGCTGGCGAAAATGCAGATTGAACCGAGCATTTCGAGGATTCGCGAAGCCCAGAAATTTCTGGCGAAGTATTTTGCACCGACGCGGCTGATCGCCGCACCGTTTTTGAGCCAGCGTGCGCGGAAAAATGTTTATTTGAAACTGGAGACGGAGCTGCCGACGGGATCCTTCAAAGTGCGCGGAGCGTTTTACGCGCTGTCAGAGAGGATGAAGAAATCCAACGTGCGGGAAGTGGTGGCGTCAAGCACGGGGAATCATGGGGCGGCGGTGGCTTATGCGGCGAAAGAATTTGGCATTGCGGCGAGGATTTTTTTGCCGGTGAATTGCAATCCGGTGAAGCGCGGAAGGATCGCGGGGCTGGGGGCGGAGATTGTGGAGAGTGGCGGCAGCGATTTGGCGTCGGCGTTCGAATCGGCTCGGGAATACGCGAAGCGGCCGGGTGTCTATTTTTTGAATGACGCGACGGATGTGGATTTGCCGGCGGGTCCGGCGACGATTGCTTGCGAAATCTTAGAACAACTGCCGAAGGTGACGGCGATTGTCGTGCCAATGGGAGATACGGCGCTAATTCGCGGGGTGGCTGCGGCGGGAAAGCAGATGGCGCATCAAGTAAGGATTGTCGGTGTGCAGGCAGAACGCGCGCCGGCGTATTACCTGTCGTGGAAAAAAGGAAGAGTCGTCGGCACGGAGACGTGCGACACGATTGCGGATGGGCTGGCGACGCGAACGCCGGAAGAAGCAAATGTGCGCGAGGTCAGAAATTTGGTCGATGACGTTGTGCTGGTAAGCGAGGGGCAGATGCTGCGCGCTGTCGAGACATTGATTGCGGACGAACATGTGGTAGCCGAGCCTTCCGGGGCGGCGAGCACAGCAGCGCTTCTGAAATCGAGCAATGGTTGCGGCGATACTCCGGTGCTGGTCGTGAGCGGCGCGAATATTTCGCGCGAAGTGCTGAAAAGAGCCGTTCAGAGCAATTAGGCCAACAGCGGGTGACGGCGACTTCCCCAACCAATTCAACCGACATGAACCTGCCAACGGTCAGTTTTGGAGGGAGAAGCATTTAGTGTCGGTAGAGTCCAACACATTCACCAATCCGTTTAAGAAGAAACAGAACAAAAAAAGAGACCTGCGTGCCCATTCGGCGGCAACCCACGTGCATGGTGTCGAACGGGGTCCTTTTGAGGCCCCTCCGAAGGAGAGAATTATGACTCGACGTGTGGTGACCTCGTGCCTGCTCTTGATTTTCTCGTTGCCGGCGCTGGCGGCTGACGATGGAAACGTAATGTATGTCGGTGGGACGGCAGCGAGCATGAAAGACGGGACCGTGGGTAAGCTGGGCATGAAGTCGCAGACCGATTTGACCTTTGCATCTCCCGCGGGCAGGTTGGCCATTCCATTCGCGAAAATCGATTTCTATGAACATTCTGAGGAAGTGGCCCACCACCTTGGAGTTTTGCCGGCGATAGCGGTGGGATTATTAAAGATCCGCCAGAAAAAACATTTTCTCCGCATCGCTTATCGCGATGAGGACAACGCCTCTCAGGTGGCAGTCTTTGAAGTGCCGAAGAAGATGCCGCGGACGTTGCTGGCCATTCTTCAGCAGCGCGCTCCACAGGGTTGCAAGCCAGCGGCTTACGAAAGGTGCAGAGTTTCCCAAATGTAGTTCAGAGTGCTCACCTCCCTGAAGTGGGCCGATGTCGGCGCCGAGTGTATGCTTGAGCGAAAGTTAGCGGGGTGCCGGCATCGGAAAGAGAATCACACACAGGCTCGGAATGGAGCGCAATGTTGCGGCGGCGTCCGGCGCGATGTTTCTGGTGGGACTGGGGGAGGAGCTTTGGAAGAAGTTTCTTCCCAAGTATTTGGAGTCGCTCGGTGCGAGTGTGGCGGTCGTAGGATTGTTTGGCACGGCAGAAGATTTTTTCGATGCGCTCTACCAATACCCTGGTGGATGGTTGGCGGATTATTGGGGGCGTCGCAAAGCCTTTCTGGCGTTTCTCGCCGTCACAGCCGTTGGCTACCTCGTTTACCTTTTCAGTCCCGCGTGGCCGTATCTGTTTCTCGGGCTGGGGTTTGTGATGGTTTGGCAGACGATGGCCTCGCCAACCATCTTTGCAACCATCGCCGACGCGCTGCCGAAAGACCGGCATACGATGGGCTTCACGCTCTATTCAGTGCTAAAGCGCATCCCGGTGGTGATCTCGCCGCTGATTGGCGGAGCTGTGATGGGCGCAGTGGGGCTTGCGCGAGGCGTTCGAATCGGGCTTATCGTCACGCTGGCGCTTGCTGGTTGCGCCGCCGCTCTGCTTCTCTCCCTAAGGTTGACCGCTGCCGGCCACGATGACGTGAAAATCGGCGGAGTCTGGAACTCCTTTCATCCCACGCTCAAGCGACTGCTGGCTTCGGACATTGTGATTCGCTTGTGCGAAGGAATGGCCGACATTTTCGTGGTCTTGTATGTGACCAAGGTCAGCGGGATTACGTTGCCGCAGTATGGGGCGCTGATCGCTATTCAATTAATGACCTCCATCCTGATTTATGTACCTTCCGGAAAAATTGCGGAGCGAGTGGGGCGTAAGCCCCTGGTTATTGCCACTTTTCTGTGTTTCGCGTTTTATCCAGTGGCGGTAGTCCTGACGCACGACTTCAGAGGGCTCGTTTTCGCGTTCATTCTTGGCGGATTGCGGGAAATCGGTGAACCTTCGCGCAAAGCAATGATAGTTGGCTTCGCCCAGCAGCGATTGCGCGCCCGCACGGTCGGACTGTATTACTTGGTGCGAAGTTTGTCGATTACCCCGGCCTCGCTCATCGGAGGATTGCTTTGGAAGGTGCGGCCGGAAACACCGTTTCTTACCGCCGGAATCATGGGCTTCATTGGGACACTACTTTTTGCCTTAACTGTAGAAGAGCAAAGCGCGCCATAAAGTATCCGTCGAATTCGTTGCGCCATTCGGTAGAATGGCTTCCCTGAAAATCCTGTGGAGGTATTCTCATGAAGTTTTATCTTCGTGTACCGCCAAAATCCTTTGCCCTTTTATTGTTGTGTGTGTTTATCGAATGCGTGCCCATCGCAAATGCGCAGGAGACTTACACGCCGACGCCGGAGAACCTGAAGGCGCGCGCGTGGTTTCAGGACGCAAAGTTCGGCTTGTTCATTCATTGGGGCGTGTACAGCGTGCTGGGCAACGGCGAATGGATCATGGAAACGCGGCCCGTCAACCGTACGGACTACGCGAAGCTGCCGAATTTTTTCAATCCAACGAAGTTTGATCCGGCAGCGTGGGTGGCGCTGGCCAAAGCTGCGGGGATGAAATACATCACGATTACGTCGAAGCATCATGATGGATTCGCGATGTTCAACTCCAAGCTGACGGACTGGAACGTAGTGGCGCGTACGCCGTACGGAAAAGACATCATTGGCATGCTGGCAGCAGAATGTCATAAGCAGGGAATCAAGCTGTTTGTGTATCACTCACAGCTCGATTGGCATTCGGAGGACTATTTTCCGCGCGGCCGGACCGGGCATCACACGGAGAGGCCGGAATCCGGGAACTGGGATGCGTATCTGAATTTCATGGACGGGCAGCTGCGCGAGTTGCTTACGAATTACGGAGAAATCGGCGGCGTGTGGTTTGACGGCATGTGGGACAAGCCCGACGCCGATTGGCATCTTTCGAGGACCTACGGCATGATTCATCAACTCCAACCGGCAGCGCTGGTCGGCAGCAATCATCACAGAACTCCTTTTCCCGGCGAGGACTTCCAGATGTTCGAAAAGGATTTGCCCGGCGGGCGGACGCAGGACTTCAACGGAGAGCAGAACGTGAGCGCGCTGCCGCTTGAGACTTGTGAAACGATCAATAACGCCTGGGGATTTAACATCACGGACGATCACTACAAGAGCACGGCGCAGTTGATTCGCTATCTGGTGCGCGCGGCAGGAATGAACGGGAATTTCCTCCTCAATGTGGGGCCGATGCCCAATGGAGAGATTCAGCCGGAGTTCGTGCAACGCCTGACGGAAGTAGGGAAGTGGACCACCAAGTATGGTGAATCCATCTACGGAACGCGAGGCGGTCCAGTGGCGGCGGGGCCTTGGGGCGTGACGACGCAGCGCGGGTCCACGGTTTTTGTTCACGTGATGGATTGGAATCAGCCGGTGCTGGCACTGTCAGGTATTCCGAGGCCGGTGCGTTCGGCGAAACTGTTGCGCGATGGAAGCGGCGTGGAGTTCAGCACGGTCAAGGGAGGATTCGTGCTGAAAGTGCCGGAGGCCCAACCAGACGAGGTTGATCGGGTGATCGCGCTGGAACTGGAACCGGCGAAGTAGTTGCGTCGCGACGGCCACGAAGCAATTCATCGGCACGCCCCAAACGTTCGTCATTCTGAGGCCATCCGATGAGGATGGCCGAAGAACTTCTGCCTCTCCGCGCGATTTTTTGCGCGGAGAATCTTGTCGTATCGTGCAAGCATCGAGTCGGGGCTTGAACACTCCGACGCGAGAAGCCCCAAATGACTTTACTGGTTTGCAGGAGGTTCGGCGACCTTCATTACAAGGACTTGTCCATTGGAGTGGAAAGTGCCGCCAGTGGCGGTCTTGGCTTCCTTCAGAGGGCTGCCCGGAAGGAAGTGAGAAATTTCAGCTACGAGCCCGGTGGATTCCAACGTTTTTTCGACATAATCGCGTTCGAGGTCGATATCGGGATCGATTTTGTGTGTGACACCATTGTTGCGCTGGTCGCGCTCGAATCCGATGTCGTGAGTTGCGGCACCCACCCAAAGGGTTTGACCATTCACTTCAAACGGGGCTCTCCAAATGCGCAGATGGTTGCGAGTTTTCACCACCGTGATGGGTTCGGCGTGAGCCCAGCCGTAATCCTGCGGACGGCCAAAGAGATAGAGCTGGCTCATGGGCATGGTGAGATAGGACTCTTTGGAAAGGCTTTCCAGAAGACCGTGTAAGACGGTAGCCCCAACGTCGGCATCCACTTTCACCCAGCCGGCCGTGGTGAAGACGTTTTCCAAGGCGGATTGCGAGCCAAGAATCAGAAAGTTCACCATATCGCCGGGATTGCCTTGTTTGTCGCCGACACGGCGAGGAATTTTGGAGAAAAGATCGTTGTCAATACCAGGCAGGGAACCGACTTGCTTCGCCACGACACGCGCTTTCCCGTTTTCCGGAGCGTAGATTTCCACCCGCACGACGTACGTACCAGTTCCAGTGTCATCGGTTGCTTCGTTGACTCCCACAGCGAGACGCCCGGCAACAGGGGCAACCATATCGCGGCGCGCGCCAACCAAAAAAGGCTGTGCGGCATCTTTATCGCCAATGCGCCCGATTAATGCGCCGCGGCCTGCTCCGTTGAAGGGCAAGACGCGAATGAGATCACGGAAGCCCCGCGTGAGGCCATCAGGGCCATTGTCTTCCTTCGCGTCGCCATACCTCAGCGTTCCGGTGGCGGTGATGACCACATGCTCGCCCGGTTGCACATCGATGCCTGTATCAACCCAATCCTGGTCACCCGTGATTTGCACCTCTTGCGAAACGCGCATCTTACCAGTGGGGGTTTTAGAATCGTTCTGGTCGGTTACGGTTTGTCGCGCTGGCGCCGCTTCGCGAACCAGTTGGGCATGGGCAGGGCTCTCCAAAAGTGCAGCGACAAACAGAAGAGCTAAAACGAGGAAAACGATCTGTCTAGCAATCCGAACCATTCGTGCCATGCCATCCTGTTCAAGAGGCGCGCGAGTTTCTACTCTTAGCAGATGCAATTCGTCGAAGCAAGCGTTGCACGTTGCAACTACCGAGGGTGTCGCCCGGAAGTCTCAGAATCATGAGGCGCTTCCTTGACGGGAAGTTAGGGCGACGGTAGATTGAAGGGATGCCGCAGCATTGTGAGAGGACGTTGACCGGTCCTACATGTTCCCTCCCAAGCTGAGAGACGCCACAGGCGGAAAAGAAGAAGCGACTTGCGCGAACAGGGGTTGCGGCAGCCACAATGATTAAAGAATGATTAAAGCAGGACGATTTACCGTGCTTCTGGGGCTATGCGCAGCGGTGGCGCTGCAAACCCCCGCGCAGAGCACTGCGCAGGCCCCAGCGCAACCACGAACTCAATCGGCACCAAAGGCCCAGGCGCCCGCAGGCTCCTTGCGCGCGCAATCCGCTCCGGAAAACACAGTCACCGTGGACGGCAGCGAGGCCATGTTCACGACCATGTGCGCGCTGCTTGCGGCGGGTTTTGAATCGAACGTCAACTCCGACAATTGGACGGCCTTCCGCGCGCAGATGCGCGAGCGGTTGCGCCAGCAACAGGGGCCGGCCGTAGATGCCATACGCCAGTTCTATCGCCAGCACGAGTTGCGCGATCCCGGGGCGACGCTCTCCAGGTATCTTTGGTTCGGACTGGTTTCCGGCCCCGCGCCTGCGTTTCAACCCATCTTGCGCCGCGACGAATTGCCTCCCGAAGTGATTGCCTTGCTGGGTTTCAGCGAGCTTCTCTCCAGCTACTACAAGGAACAAGAAATAGGAGACCTTTGGCGGCAGGTTCAGCCGATTTATAACCGCGAAATCCAGCGACTGCAGGAACCTTTGACGCAGATCGTTTTCACTACCACGGCGTACGTTCGCGAGATTCTCGAGCCCTATGGCGTGCGCAAGTTCACCGTTGTGGTCGAACCGCTGGTGGGGCGAATCACCAACGTGCGTAATTTCGGCGACCACTACGCGCTGGTGCTGAGCGGAGCAGAGAACGTTCCTCAGGACGTGGTGCGTCACGCGTTTTTGCATTTTATGCTCGACCCGCTGCCGTTGATGTATCCGCACGTGATTGCGGTGAAGCATCCGCTCTATGAAGCTGCGGCGAAGGCGCCCCGCTTGGGCAGCGACTTGAAAGATGATTTTCCTTCGTATTTCGCGGAATGCACGGTTCGCGCGGTGGAATTGAAGATGAAGAAGATGTCCCCTGGCGAAAGGGAAGTGGCGTTGGGCCGCAATGATGCGGACGGATACGTCTTAGTACGGCCGCTGGTCACCGCCTTGGAAGGTTTCGAGAAGTCCGAGCCATCCATGAAGAGATATTTCCCCGATTTGGTTAGGAGCATCGACGAAAAGGCAGAGGCCAAGCGCCTGACGACACTTCAGTTTGCCCCGGCTGATGCAGGGCAGGCAGACGATGCGGCGGCGGAAGCTATAGCACGGCGCAAGAAAGCTTTACCGACGACTGTCCCCAACGATGCAGAGGTCATCGCAGCGCTTACCGAGGGCGAGCGACAAATTGCCGCAAAGAATTCCCGCGCGGCGGAAGCCTCATTCAAAAAGGTCCTGGTCAAGTACCCGGATCAGCCACGCGCATGGTTTGGACTGGGCGTGGTTGCTTATATGGATCATGACGCGGCCCGGGCCAAAGAGGTTTTTGGCCGCCTGACCACCGGAGAGCACACCGCCACAGGGGATCCTCGAGTGCTGGCTTGGTCGCACGTTTACCTCGCGCGGATTTATGATTATGAGGGGAATTCCCCTGTGGCGAAAACCGAGTACGAGTCGGCGCTGGCAGTGCAAGGCGGGCCCGAGGAGGCACGTCAGGCGGCTCAAAAAGAACTCGCGGCCGATGCAAACGACAAGCAAGTGGCACGGCCTTAATTGAAATTCAGATATGAAAAGATTTTTAGAGAACAGTCTCAGCTAGCGCAATTAGAAATGTATGTTTGCGAGGAATGGAAGAATGTATTAGAGGAGAAAGCATATGCGACGCACTCGGAATCTGTGTCTGAAAACTCTGACGACCGCCGGGTTGTTGCTTGGGGCTTGCGGGGCACTGCTGGCCCAAGGGAGCCAAAGCTCTCAGAGCGGACAGGGAGGGCAGAGCCAGCCGCCCGCGCAATCCCCTGACAAGTCCAAGACGCCGGATGTTACGCCCCTTACGCTCGATAGCGCGCCCCCGCCGGTAAACGCCGAGGAAGACGCGGCCTTTAAGGCTTTCCAGGCTGTCCCCATGAACGATACAAAGCAGAAGATTCAAACTGGAGAGGCTTTCCTGCAAAAGTATCCGGAGACGCGCTACAAATCTGCTGTGTACGCGCCGCTGGCTTTTGCTTATTTGCAGGATGGGCAAGTCCCGAAAATGCAGGAATATGGAGAAAAGGAAGTCGCATTAGTCCCGAATGACGTATCCACCCTTGCTCTTTTGGGGCAGACGCTGGCTCGGAGCATCCACTCGGGTACTTCGCAGACCGAAGCCACGCAGCTGTTGGAAAAGGCGGAGAAATACTCCAAGCGAGCGATCGAGATTACTCCTACGATTCCGAAGCCGGAGAACCTGACCGATGAAGCGTTTGCGGCGGCCAAGAATCAGAATTTGGCCATGGCCCATAGCGGGCTGGGACTCGTTTACATCCGCCGCGGCAAGAACGCGGAAGCCGCCACAGAGCTGAATGAAGCCGTGAAAGTGGATCCAAATCCGGACCCTGTGAATTACTATCTGCTGGGAATGGCCGACAAGGGTACATCGCATTTCGATGACGCCATCGCGGCGTTTAATAAGTGCGGGGCCATGTCGGGTCCGATGCAGGCCGCGTGCAAAACGCAAGCCGATGAGACAAAGAAAAAGAGTTCCACGGAGTTGAGCGCACCGAAGTAAGTCCGGGCGCCCGCGTACCTGAATGATACAGGAAACGCGCATTGCCGATGCGGCGTTGGAGGAGCGCCTGGGGCACAAGTTCTCGAATCGGGAACTGCTCGATAGAGCATTGACGCACAGCTCAGCGATCCCTGAGTTGCGAGGGGCCGCCGACGCAACAGAGAGCTTGCATCCATCGGATAACGAGCAACTGGAATTCCTCGGCGATGCGGTTCTGGAATTGCTTGCGAGCGAATACCTCCTTGCTGCTTTTCCGGAATGGTCTGAGGGGCAGCTTTCTAAGAGCCGGGCGCGCATCGTGAACGCTAGCTCTCTGGAGTCTGCGGCGCGCCGCCTGCGCCTTGGAGAACATCTCCGACTCGGTCGCGGAGAAGAAAAAACTGGCGGCCGCGGAAAGCAAACGCTGCTTGCCGACGCTTTCGAGGCCGTGGTTGCTGCGGTCTACATGGATGCTGGGCTTGGTGCCGCGAGGGAGTTGTTGCAACGGGTTCTCTTCGAGCAAGCGCTTGAGGAACGAGGCGAGCGCATCGCGGAGTCAGACCGCAAATCCGCGCTGCAAGAGTTCCTGCAAGGACGCGGGCAGCCGCCTGCGGAGTACCGTTTGGCGGGAGAAAGCGGGCCCGACCATCAGAAGACCTTTCAAATCGAGGTCTGGATTAACGGAGAGTGCCTGGCGAGAGGGGTTGGCAGCACCAAAAAGGAAGCAGAGCAGCGGGCTGCGCGAAGCGCCCTGGAGCAACTCGAACGAACGGGAGCGAAAGGCTGAAAGGAATGGCTGAAGAAACACTGGCCCCAGTCCAGGAAGTAACGCCGGCAATTCCGGCCGCCAAGCCCCAGGAGCCCAGGGAAGAGACTACTTTTTCCGAATACCTCGAGTCGCTCCTCGTTACGGTGATTCTGGCCCTCTTTGGCACCACTTTTATCGTTCAGGCCTTCAAGATCCCTTCCGCCTCGATGGAAGGCACCCTGCTGATTGGCGATCATTTGCTGGTGAACAAGTTCATTTTTGGCGGCACCGGCGCGTGGTACGAGAAATTTCTGCCCTACCGTCCGCTTGAACGCGGCGATATTATCGTCTTTAAATTTCCATACCAAGAACATCAGCATTTTGTGAAGCGTGTGATTGGCTTGCCTGGCGACCGCGTGAAGCTCGTGGACCAGGCCGTTTATGTGAATGGCAAGCTGTTGAATGAGCCGTATGTGGTGCACGATCCGGCGGCTCATTATGATCCGTTGAATTACAACTTTCCGCCGCCGCCGAGCCAGATGATTGCGTCAGGTCTGCAGCCGGAATGGGCGCATGATATGAAGAAATTCATGAAGGGTAATGAAATTGTCGTGCCGCCGGGAAAGTACTTTGCGATGGGCGACAATCGCGACCAGAGCTGGGACAGCCGCTTCTGGGGATTCGTGGATCACGACGCCATTATGGGACGGCCATTTTTGATTTATTGGTCGGTCGACGCAAAGAGCAGCGACTACAGCGGGGAGAGCACGTTCTGGTCGAGGCTGGTGGGCGTATTCGATACTCTCGCGCACTTGCCCACTCGCACGCGTTGGAGCCGGATGCTCCATACAGTGCACTAAAGTGGGACCACGCTTAGTGAGCCGCGTGGCGCTACCCTTTTAAGTTGGACTCTCTTAAACTCCGAACGGCATGAGCAATTTGCGCAAATGGTGGAAGACCGGCGCCGCCGTCGCCGCGGCGGTCATTGCCTTGCAGCTTGCTGTTTCCTTCCTAGTGCGCACCCATCGAATGCACGCCTACCTTGTCGCGCATCTCGAGCGTGCGTTTGGCCGTCCCGTTCAGGTGGAAAGTTTTGGAGCGCGCCTCTTTCCCAAACTGCAGTTCTCCGCGGACGGCGTCACGGTTGGCGAGGATCCTGCTTTTGGTTACGAGTATTTTCTGCGTGCGGAGCAACTGAGTGCGGGCCTGCGATGGACCGGCCTGCTTCGAGGTCATTTTGAATTTGGGACGCTGTCTTTTAGCAAGCCGAGCCTCGTTCTGGTTCGTAATTATCAGGGTCAGTGGAACCTCGAACGCTGGCTTCCGCCCACGAAAACTGTTTCTTCTCAGAACCCAGCCACTTACGGGCCGCCCTCTCCGCCTCTTCCAGTAAATCACCTTCAACGAATCGTGTTCGATGACGGCCGCATCAATTTCAAGATCCAGAACGACAAGCTCCCATTCGCATTCACGGGAGTCTCCGGAAGTTTCGACCAAGTGTCTACCGGCCGCTGGGAACTGCAACTGGAGGCTCAGCCCTGGCGGAGTGGCGTCCTCTTGCAATCCACGGGAACAATTCGCGTGCGAGGAGATTTGGCGGGCACTTCGACTCGCCTGCAACCGGCGCAAATTACGCTGCATTGGAGCGAGGGTTCTCTGGCAGACGTCTTTCGGCTTGTGCATGGGCAGGATTATGGCGCTCGCGGTTTTTTCACGCTGGATGGTTCGGCGAAAAGCGATGGAGCAGCACAGGATGCCCCCGGCGACTGGACCTATTCTATCGTGGCGCATGCGCGTCAGATTCACCGCTGGGATTTAACCGAGCGCGCGGACAATCCCGCCTTAAACGTGAACGTCAACGGACATTGGAACTCCCAGGTGGGCAGCCTACTTGCCGACCAGTTTGCTGTGGAAGGATTACGCTCAAACCTGCGGGGAAAGTTCCGTTATGTTTCAGAAAATCCTGATGCAACGGAATTGCGCTTGGATTCCATGGGTCTTCAAGCCTCAGACCTGCTTGCCTGGTACCGCGCGTTCCATCCGGATGTAGCCGAGGGCGTCGCCGCCGACCCCTATTTTACGGGTGGGATGATTCTGCGTGGCTGGCCGCTTTCTATTGAATCCGCTGCGCTCTCCAGCAATGGCGGCACAGTTAGAGTCCCTGGATTTGCCGAACCTGCCCAAATCGGTCCTGTGAACGGCGGCCTTGAGCGTTCCAATCTTGTGATTGGACCTGTGCGCGTAGCCTTGAGTGGAGATGCTCGTGATGTCGTCGCGCCGAAACGGCGCCGAGTCGCGCTCGCAATGGAGAATGCTGCGGATTTGACGTTTACGCAGGATTTGAAGACACACGCTGGAAACGTAAGCATCGAGGGAAGCATTTCCGAGGTCGAAGACTTTCTGAAGCTCGCAGCTTCTTTGGGGCGCCAGGTAAATCATGGCTGGGAATTCACCGGCCAGGCAACTGCGGACACGCAGTGGACATGGAAGGAGCCCTTCAAAGGGCGCTGGAACGGCACCGTCACAATCAATCGAGGAATGCTGACCGTGGCGGGCCTGAACCAACCCTTAAGCCTTCCAGAGGCACGGCTGGGTTGGAACGATGGGCAACACGAAGCCCGCCTGCTTCGAGTGGAAGGATTCGGCGGCAATTGGCAAGGAAGCATCGAAGAGAGCCGGAACACGGACGAGGACGCTCCGCGGAGCTGGAGATTCGATCTGTCCGTCGATCATCTGAATGCCGCGGAATTGGATCGCTGGGTGGGACCGCGCGCGCGCCCCGGCTGGCTTCAGCGGCTCTTGCACTCCTTCTCGGGTGATTCCGCTCCATCGACGCCCGCCAGCGAGCTCGTGCGGCGGGTTGATGCCGAAGGTCACCTTCGCATAGGGCGTTTGACTATTGAAAAACTGAAACTCGACAACGTCGTAGCGCAGGGCTCTCTGCGTGACCTAAAGCTGAATGTGCAGGAATCCACAGCCGAATGGGCCGGTGGCCGCGTGCGGGCAAAAATCAACGCCAGTTTCCTGCCGCAACCGGTTTATGAAGTCAGCGCGGACCTCGACCGCGTCAGCCTCGCGAAATTGCCGGGAGCAGGGCGGCTCGCGGACCGGTTGAACGGTTCAGCTTCCGGAAACCTGCAGTTGAAGACCGCCGGGGTTGGCCGAGAGGAATTGCTCAAAAATCTTGAGGGAAGCGGAAGTGTAAACTTGAAAAAAGTGGAGCTCCGGGGCTGGGATTTGCCGGCCAGTGTGGCCGACGGCATTACCCACGCGGGAGTTTCTCGCTGGCCCGCCGGCGAATGCGCTTTCCTCATCCGCAATCGCAGCGTCGTTTTGCAAGGGTTGCAATTGAGTGATTCGCGCGAGCAAACTTCAGTGGAAGGCACGCTGAGTTTTGGCTCAGACGCGGAGCTTAGCGTTTCCACGCAATTACGGGACGCTGCCAAAGTGAAACCCAAGAAAGCCTCCGCCAAGGGACATGTGCTAAAAATCTCCGGGCCGCTCGATGGGTTGCGCGTGACGGTAGAAAAGACTCCGGAGCCACCCCAAGTTGCGAATTGAGTTTCAAGGCCATTCGTCTTCCTGCATCGCGGCGGCGGCGTATCGCGCGACCAGCGACTTCTCGACCGCCGCCGGAAGGCGCCAGGAAAGTAGATTGTTTTGTAGGGTCCGCCCTTTGCTTGTTCTGAGTTTCGAAGGGGGCGGACAGCGGTTTTGGCGAAAGCTTAGCGCCGATCATTTCTTCGCGCTATCTTGATTATGCACAACAACGTCCGATATTCGATGAAACGAATATTCATCATAGTGCTCGGCATGTTTTCCTTTGCGGCTGCCACCGCAGCTTCCCGCGATCAGCGCGTTGACCTCTTACCCAAGCTGCAGCCGGGCCAGACCCTCACCTATCTCCTTCGCTTCCGCAGCGACAAGAACGTCAAGACCGAAAGCAATCTTGTGATTCCCCTTGCCCCCTCGACATCACTCGTCGATATTCGAGAGTTGCTGAGAATTCAAATTCTGGACTCCCAACAAGTGGGCGGTAAGCTGGCCATTCATGCCCGAAGCGAGTTTCTTGGCCGCGATAATGGCGGAGGGACACCGAACAACGCTTCCCAGAACGATGGGCCGAATCATCAACTCCTCAGACTCGAAGGGAAGCCCGTCGAGTTCACCATTTCCCCCTATGGCTTCGCGGAAAAAATCACCGGTCTCGACGCACTCTCCCCCGAACAGCAGCAAGTTTGGCAGGAGTGGCTGGCGCGGTTTGCCACGGCTTGGGCCCTACGCTCTTCAAGCGCAAAAATCGGCGACAAATGGAAAATCGACCAGCCCGAGCCGGCTCCCTCCCCGATTGCTGGTTTAAGTTGGACACGTGATTCCAGTTATGTCCGTGACGAGCCTTGCGCTCCCGCACAACTCTCGGTCTCCGGAGAAGTCACGCCCCCTAATGGCTCTGGGGACAATTGTGCGGTGCTGCTCACCACCGCGAAGCTGGTGCAAAAATCCTCGTCCAAGGACGCCACGCCGGAAGACTTCAAGCTCCACCAGTTGAAGACCATGGGCACAGCCAAGGGCTCGAACGAAATCATCACTTACATTTCTCTTTCAACTGGGATCGTCGTGCGCGCAACGGAAGACGCTACCCAGCAGATGGACGTTGTCGTTGCGAAAGCCGATGGATCAAACGCGGTGCGTTACAACGTGGACGCCAAGAGCCAGCTTGAAGTCCTGCTTCTTACTCCGGTTTTGCAAGCGCTCCCTCAACACTGAAGCCCGCATCGCCGCGCTTGGCCGCCGAAGCCCCCCCAAGCTTGCCAGCCGGAGTATAATGAAGGTTTCTGCCAAGCCCGGCGAACCCGCAGGAGATGCCCTCGATGAAATTCAAGCTGCATAGCAACTACCAGCCTCGCGGCGACCAGCCTGCCGCCATCGATCAGCTCTTCAATGGCGTGGAATCAGGCGATAAGCACCAGGTTCTTCTCGGAGTCACTGGCTCCGGAAAAACATTCACGATGGCCAAGGTCATCGAGCATTCCAATCGCCCCGCGCTCATTCTCGCTCACAATAAAACGCTTGCCGCGCAGCTCTATCACGAATTTAAATCGTTTTTCCCCGAAAACGCCGTCGAATATTTCGTCAGCTACTACGATTATTACCAGCCGGAAGCCTACGTTCCGTCCGCCGATCTCTACATTGACAAAGAAGCCACCATCAACGACGAGCTCGACAAACTGCGCATGAGCGCCACTCGCTCGCTCTTCGAGCGTCGCGACGTCGTCATCGTCGCCTCCGTCTCCTGCATTTACGGTCTTGGCTCGCCGGAAGCCTATTACGGCATGCTCGTTATGCTGGAGAAAGGTCATCAGATTTCGCGCGAAGCCCTCCTCCACCGGTTCGTGGACATTCAATATGAACGCAGCGAAGACCTGCGTCGCGGCACCTTCCGTGTCCGCGGCGACATGATTGAGATTTATCCCACTTACGAAGACCAGGCCTACCGCATCGAAATGTGGGGCGATCAGATTGACACTCTTCGCCAGATCGATCCTCTCACCGGCGAAGTGCGTGCCGGCAACGAAGACCTCTCGCGTGTCCCCATTTATCCCAAAACCCATTACGTCATGCCGCAAGACCAGCGCGACCGCGCCATCGTCGGCATTCAGGAAGAGCTCGATTGGTGGAAAAAAGAACTGGAGAAGCAGGGAAAATTTGTCGAAGCTCAGCGCGTCGTCCAGCGCACCCTTTTCGACATCGAGATGATGCGTACAATTGGCTACTGCCACGGCATCGAGAACTATTCGCGCCATCTCAGCGGCCGTTTGCCAGGCGAAGCTCCGCCAACTCTTCTCGATTACGTTCCGCAAGACTATTTGCTTTTCATCGACGAATCCCATCAAACCGTGCCGCAAGTTCGTGGCATGTTTCACGGCGACCGCTCGCGCAAGCAGACACTGGTGGATTACGGTTTCCGCATGCCCTCTGCGCTCGACAATCGTCCTCTAACCTTCGAAGAATTCGAGCACCGCATGAACCAAGTCGTCTACGTTTCCGCGACGCCCGGTCCTTACGAACTCACTCGCGCTGGCGGAGCGGTCGTCGAACAAGTCATTCGTCCCACGGGGCTCGTGGATCCCGAAGTGGAAATTCGTCCCGTAAAAGGCCAGGTCGACGACCTGCTGGAGCAGATTCGGGTGCGTGCGGAGAAAAGCGAGCGCGTGCTGGTCACCACGCTAACCAAGCGCATGGCGGAAGATCTTTCTGAATACTTCACCGAAGTCGGCGTGCGCTGCCGTTACCTTCACTCCGAAGTGGAAACGCTCGACCGCATCAAAATTCTGCGCGATTTGCGCCGCGGTGAATTTGACGTGCTCATCGGGATCAACTTGCTGCGCGAAGGGCTCGACCTGCCGGAAGTTTCTCTCGTCGCTGTTCTCGATGCCGACAAGGAAGGTTACCTGCGCAGCGCCACTTCGCTGATTCAAACCATCGGGCGTTGCGCCCGCCACATTGAAGGCCGCGCCATTCTTTACGCCGACCGCCGCACGGATTCCATGAATATGGCCATCGACGAAACCAATCGCCGTCGCACCAAGCAAATGGCCTACAACAAGGAAAACAACATTACGCCCATGTCCATCGTGAAGTCCGTGGATATGGAACTTGCCCGAATCGTCGAAGCCGACTATGTGTCCGTGCCCGTGGATGACAAGACGCTGGACGCTGCGGCTGCCGAAATAAAAAACGAACAACAGCTTGCTCAATTGCTCCAGCAGCTGGAAAAACAAATGCGCGAGGCCGCCAAGAAATTCGAATTTGAGCGCGCCGCCCAGCTCCGCGACCGCATCCGCTCACTGAAGCAAAAAGACATGGCGGGGCTCTTTTCCCGCCAATCTGATCCCGGACCTGATCCCGTCGAGCACAGCTCCCGAACCGCAGGGTCGTAGTTCGCCCGTGCCGCCCGATTCCTCCAGCACAACTGTGATCCTTGAGACGGAGCGGCTCCTCCTCAGCACGTGGCAACCGTCCGATTGGATTGCTTTTCGCCCCATTGCCACGGACGTCGAAGTCATGCGCTACATTACGGGCGGCGTGCCATGGACCGACGAGCGCATCCAGTTGTTCGTGAATCGTCAGATCGAACTATTTTCCGAACGAGGCTTCTGTCGATGGAAGCTCCTCCGGAAACCCGCGCGGGAGATGATCGGTTTCTGCGGTGTAGGGTTTTGGGGCGATGGCTTGGAGCCGGAAATCGGTTGGTGGCTTGCGCGCGCTCATTGGGGTCGTGGCCTCGCGACGGAAGCGGCCGGCGTTGCATTGCGTGACGTTTTTGAACGCTCCGCGTTGGGCCGAATTATCTCCATTGCAAGACCGGAAAATGTAGCTTCCACTCGAGTCATGGAAAAACTTGGCCTCAAACGGGAATGCGAATTTGAGAAAGACGGTGTGCGCCTCGTACGCTATGCAATCTCCCGCCCGCGGAGCTAGCCTAGCTTCCTCTTCGAACTCTTCGGAGCGGAAACCTAATCTCCCGGATGATTGCACCCCAGCGCACTGCGCCCGGACCGCTTGTCCGGCTCTTTCCGTTTCCTATTGTCTCTTGACGATGTGTGTAATATATTACAACAATAGAGTGCATGTAGTTCATACACTTAAGAAAAGCATATCTGTCCAATCCAGAACTTCCCGGCGCCACCGCGCGCCCGAATGGCTCCTTCTCGTCTATCAACTCCCCGCCAAGCCCTCTAACATTCGCGTGCGCACCTGGCGTCGCCTCCTCCAAGTCGGCGCGGTCGGCGTGAAAATTCTTCCGTTCCTCATGTCGTTCACGCCCTCGACCAGCGCGGAATCGCCATCCGCGGCGGCGATCTTGCGGCTTTGCCATTGCTCAAACGCATGGGCGTCACCGCCGCCGCGCGCGCTTCCTGCTACATCTATTCGCAACCATCTGACATAGATGCTCTCGTCGAAGCCCTGTCCAACCTTACACAACACCACGCCTAAGCTCGTCCAGCGGATAAAACGTATCCCGCCATACGATTCCGCCCTGCTTCAGAGTTACCACCGTCGATCGCAGCAACATATAAAAGAACAGCGCCGCTCCCAATGGATGTGTCAGCGCATACAGCGGCGAAACACGCATCACCCGCGCCACTCCAACGTGAAAACTCAGCGCAATCATCACGGCAATCGCGCTGAGCGCACGAATCCACCCATGACCAAACACGACACCGGCAAACGGGAGGATATTCATCATCACTAATCCCGCCAATTGCGCAGCCACGATGGTCAGGTCGTATCCCGATCCTGCAAAAAAGTTTTTCGTCACGCCTCGCACCAGGTTACCCAGCCCCGCGTGCCAGCGTAGCGCCACGAAGTCCTGCGCCACCGCGCACTCGGAACGAAACCCGCTTTGCTTCACGATTTTCCCCAGCTTCATGTCCTCGACCACTTCCATCGCCAGCCGCCGATGCGTTCCACTTTTCTCATATGCCGAACGCCCAACCAATTGGAAAGCCCCCACGCCTACATACCGTGAAGACTTCGGATTGCTGGCTTGCGACGGATTTGCCCCCAGATGAAAGCCGATGCCAAAAAAAGTAATCAACACTTTCTCCCAGAATCCAACCATGTCCAGATCGCCCAGGAGAGACAAATGGTCGAGACTACGTGCCTTCACCAGCGCAATGGCGCGACGCAGTACGTCCGGTTTGAAACGCACATCCGCGTCCGTAAACAACAGCCATTCGCCCGACGAAGCCTCGTACGCCTTTTGCAGCCCATGTGGTTTGCCCAGCCAGCCTTTCGGTAGTTGATCCACGTGCACAACCCGCAGCCGCGAATGCGTCTTCGCAAACTCATCGAGGATTCGTCCAGTCGTGTCCTTCGAACGATCGTCAACCGCGACAATTTCCAGCCTCGGATAGTCAATTTCCATCAGCGTCGCAAGGGCGCTCGGCAGCTTCTCTTCTTCATCGCGCGCTGCAAAAAGGATGGAAATTGGAGGGCATTCCTCGTCCGGCGCGGGTGAAAAATCCTTGACCCAAGGAAGGTTTATGGCTCCGTACGCAACGCGGAGGCCATAGGCCAGCCAAAATAGTGCAATAAGTCCGAAGAGAGCGATCTCTAGAAGGGGCAGAATGGGTTACCTCGAAGGCCAAGAAAGGACTGTCTTGATGCGAGGCATGGATTCAAAGCCGTTCTCACAAATCGCGAACCACGAGACACAAATCTGGAGTCACAAATGACACCAACTAATTGGTCTGGGCCTCACCTCAGGTTATGCTAACACGAGATGGAAAAGACTCTGGCCATCGTCGGCGCTGGCCGCGTTGGGCGTGCACTCGGGCGCCGGCTTCACGAATTGGGTTGGAAGATTGGCATCGTTGTTACGCCCAGCGAGGCTTCTTCCCGCCGCGCCGTCCGATTCATTGGAGCGGGAAAACCGCATGCCGGCCTGACTCGCCATGTCCTTTTCTCAAACCTCATCTTGATCGCTACTCCGGATGATGTCATTCCTGCCGTTGCGCATGAACTCGCCCGCATGGGAGGCGAAGAATTGCACGGCAGGATTGTTTTGCATACGAGCGGGGCGCAGGATTCCAGTGCGCTTTCGCCGTTGAGGGAATTCGGTGCAGCCATCGGAAGCTTGCATCCTTTGCAAACTTTCAGCGGAGTCGGCGTGCCGGACCTGGCAGGAAAAGTATTTGCCGTGGAGGGAGATGTCGTCGCGGTCCGCGTAGCAAGGCAAATCGCAAGAGCTCTCGGTGGATCGCCGGTACAAATTGGCGCGGGGAAAAAGGCTTTGTATCACGCCGCCGCAGTGCTAGCTGCCGGCCACGTTCTCGCCCTCGTAGAAGCTGCCACTCAGTTGCTCATCTCCCTTGGGATCAAGCGTAGCGAGGCCACGCGAGCCCTCCTGCCCCTGACGCGCCAGGTTCTTGATAATTTCCAGCGCGTCGGCCCTCGCGCGGCATGGACAGGACCCCTCGCGAGAGGAGATTATAGGATTGTAGAGTCGCATCTGCGCGCGCTCCAAGATTCGCGCGAAGAAATTGCGATTGCCTACGAAGCTGTAAACCGTTTGGCCGCTCGCGTGCTTGCTCAGGACGCTGCAGGAACCATGGCCGAGCTGGAAGAGATTTCTGCTGCATTGAAACCAAGAGTGAAAGCGCGAGGGGGACACGGGTGAACCGCCTGCAAATTCCAATTGAGCACAAAAAACTATCCAACGGCCTGCACGTGGTTGTCGCGCCGGATTCCACGGCACCGGTCGTGACCGTCGGCGTGTACTACAAGATTGGTTTCCGTCTTGAGCCTCAAGGACGCAGCGGGTTCGCGCACCTCTTCGAACACATGATGTTTCAGGGCTCCGCGAACGCTCCCAAGATGCAGCACATCAAGCTCATCAACTCCAGCGGCGGCGTGCTGAACGGCTCGACCAGCTATGACGTCACGAATTATTACCAAGCCGTTCCCTCGAACGCCCTCGAACGCGTGCTGTGGCTCGAAGCCGACCGCATGCGCGCCCTCAAAGTGGATGACGAAAATCTGAAAAATCAGCGCGACGTCGTGAAGGAAGAAGTTCGCGTCAACGTCATGAACGAACCCTACGGCGGATTTCCCTGGCTCGACATGCCTCCCGTGGCCTTCCGCAACTGGGCCAACGCTCACAATTTCTACGGGGACTTCGCTGACCTTGACGCGGCACATCTCGGTGACGTTCAAGCCTTCTTCAAAACATATTACGTCCCGAACAACGCCGTACTTCTCGTCTTGGGCGATGTGAAACCCGGCGAAGGTATGGCGCTTGCCGAAAAGCATTTTGGCAATATCCCTGCTGGAGCCGCTCCGCTGTTTGCCGATCCGAGCGAGCCGGAGCAAAACGAGGAGCGGCGCGGAAACGTAGCAGAAAAGTTTGGCACGCTTCCTGCCATTGCTGTCGGTTACTTAATGCCCAAACGCCGCACCGCGGATTGGTGCGCCATGGCGCTGCTTGATCAAGCACTTCATGGTGGCAGAGCCGGCAGAATTCATCGCGAACTCGTCCTTGAAAAACAAATTGCGGTGGAAACAGACGGCGGCGTCGATGACCTGTTCGGTTACAACGGACCAACGCAAATGACCACGAAAATTCTGCATAAGCCGGAACATTCCAGCGAAGCGGCACTCGCTGCTTTTGATGCCGTGATTCGTGAAACTCAAGACAAGGGAATCAGCGCCGACGAATTGCGGCAGCTCAAGGTGAAGTGGCGCGCCGATTATTATTCCACTCTGGAAAGCGGCCGTGGCGGCTACATGCCGAAGTACGGCTTGATGCATCTACTCGCCTGTTTCACGCTCTTCGACGGCGAACCGCAGCTTGTCAACAACATCCTCGACGGGTTTATTGCCGTGACGCCCGAACAGGTTCACGACGTGGCGAAAAAATATCTGCGTAATGAAAAGCGCGCCATTGTTTTTCGCACTCCGACCAAGAATGGCCTCCCCGCTGGCGCCGGCGTCCAGGAGGCCGCGTAATGAGCTCCCGCGCAGTCGAAGTCGCAAAAGGCGTTCCTCCGCTAGCTCCCGAGCGCGAAGTCATCTGGCCAAAACGCACCAAGGAAAAACTCTCCAACGGTTTGCAGGTGATTCTCGCGGAATCCCACTCCATTCCTAAGTTTCACGGCCAGTTGATCTTCCTCTCCGGCAATGCCGCGGCCATCGACCGAGCGCCGGGTCTCGCCGAAATGACGGCTACCGTTGTTCGAACCGGCACCCAGAAGCGCGCCAGCCGCCAGATTGAAGAAGATTTGCGCAGCATCGGCGCGGATCTTTCCACCGAAGCCGGCTCGGACATGAGCGCCATTTCCTTCACCGGCCTGTCGGAGTTTGCCGAGCCCCTGCTGGATCTGGTGCAGGAACTGGCGCGCGGGGCCTCTTTTCCCGAAAGCGAATTTGAACGAGAGCGCCGCCAGAAAATCGAAGAAGTCAAACTGGATCGCACGCAACCTGGGTTTCTTGCGGGCGAGCGCTTGCGCAAAGTTTTGTTTGGCGCTCACCCTTACGCGCAGGTCTCACCGAGCGAAGCACAAATCGCGGCTTACAGGCGCGAAGATTTGCAATCGGTCTACCGGGAATTCTATACGCCGCAAAATGCACTGCTCCTGCTGGTCGGTGATTTCGAGCCGCAGGGAATGCTGAAGGACATCGAAAAGGTTTTTGGCTCGTGGAGCGGGGACAAGCCCGGCGCAAAAACGTTTGCCGCCCCTGCGAATCCCCGCGGCCGCCGTGTCTATCTCGTGGAGGTGCCCGGCGCAGTGCAAACGCAAATTCTTGCTGGATGCCACGCCATCACGCGCAAGCATCCGGACTGGATCAATCTCGGCCTGACCAACACTCTATATGGAGGCGCTTTCAATTCGCGCCTGGTGATGAACATTCGCGAAGACAAGGGCTACACCTATAGCCCGCGCAGCGCCGTGAACCCCTTGCGCCAGCACGGCTATTTTTCCATTTCCGCCGCGGTGCGCAACGAAGTCGTCGCCGCGTCGCTTACGGAAATTTTCTATGAATTGGATAAGCTACGCTCGCTTCCCGTGCCTGAATCCGAATTATCAGACGCGCAGAATTATTTAAGCGGCATTTTCTCTCTCGGCCTTGCGACGCAAGACGGCTTGCTCGCGCAATTTTCCACGGTCGCGCAGCACGAATTACCGGACGATTATCTCGAAACCTATCGTGCCAAAGTGCGCGCGGTCACCGCCGAAGAGCTGTTGGCCACCGCGCGAAAATATCTCGACTCCGCCAACCTGCAAATTGTGCTCGCCGGCGACCGCGCTCAAATTGAATCCCAAGCCGCTCTGTTCGGCGAAGTCCAGGTCTTCGACACCCAAGGCAACGTTTTGCAATCCTGAGCATTTCGTCTTGGCCGATGTAAAAACATCGGCGCAATAAACCGGATCCGTGCTGCTAACAGCGGTGGCTCGAGATCCTATGGATGTGTAGCGTTTGCCTTCTCCGGCGTGAGAGGCAAGGGAATTTCAAGCGAGCCGAGGCGGTCTCCAATCACGTCCCGCACTGCAATCCGCAGCCAAGCTGTTCCCGCCGGAATCTCTATCAATTGTTGTACATGCAATATCCCTTCCTGAATCAAAAATTCCTGCGCGAGCGGCACTCCTCGGCGCAGTGCGGCTTGCAGGCGTTCTAGCGGCGCCTGGTCCGCTCTTTCGGCGCTTACGTTTTCATCCGCTACGTAACTATGACGATAGGCCAAACGGTAATGATCTTCTGAAAGCTGCACGCGAATCTTTCGCAAACGCCCGTCGAACTTTAGGTTGCTCGGGGAGTATCCCAGCGAGTCAAACCGTTCTCCCAAGGTCCGCTAATGGTCGTCACCTCTTCAGGAGGCCGAGAAACGGTCCCAGTGGCACCCTTTGCCCAGAAGAATTCCTCCGAAATGATGACGCCGTCTCCTTCGATAAACCTCGTTGTCATTTTGCGCTTCTTTTCCCTCAGAGGACCTGATGGGTTGGCCTATGTTGGTCGACGCGCAACGGGACTTGATCCGCGATGGTGATGCCGTAGCCTTCGAGGGCGACTACTTTTTTCGGGTGGTTGGTGAGGACGCGAATGTCCTTGAGGCCGAGGTCGATCAGGATTTGCGCGCCGATGCCGCTTTCGTGCTGCACCATGCGCTGGCGAGCGGGTTCGCGGTCGAGCTGGCCGCGCTTGTGAAAATGAATTTGCGGCAGCGCGCCGGGTTCCTCGGCGGGATCCACGGAGAAGCCCCGTCCCGTATGATGCAGGTAGAGGAAAACTCCACGATTTTCCTTGGCGATAGTTTCGAGCGATAGCGCAACCAGTTCGCGGCAATCGCAGGTCGTCGAACCAAAAACGTCGCCGGTGAGGCAGTGCGAATGAACGCGCACCAGCGCCGGCGGCGTGCCTTCGAGGCTGCCGCGAACCAGCGCGATATGCTGGTCATGATCCACATCGCTGGCATAGGCAATCATTCTGAATTCGCCAAAGCGCGTGGGGAGTGTTGCTTCGGCAACGCGTCGGACGTAGCGCTCGTGCTGCATGCGGTAGCGAATCAAGTCCGCCACCGTCAACATTTTCAGCTTTTGCTCCTTGCAAAACTCAATGAGTTGCGGCACTCGGGACATGGTGCCGTCTTCGTTCATGATTTCGCAGACAACGCCGGCAGGGTAGAGCCCGGCGACGCGCGCCAGGTCAACCGAGGCTTCCGTCTGGCCGGCGCGAACCAGCACGCCGCCATTGCGGGCGCGCAGCGGGAAAGTGTGACCGGGGCGAGCGAGATCCTGCGGCTTCGTCTTTGGGTCAATGGCCGTAAGTATGGTGACAGCGCGGTCGGAGGCACTGATGCCGGTGGTGACGCCGACGCGGGCGTCAATGGCCTCGGTAAACGCTGTGCCGTGCACCGAAGTGTTGATGGGCGACATCAGCGGCAGGTGCAGCTCGTCGCAGCGATCTTCCGTGAGTGGCATGCAGATGAGACCGCGCCCATATTTGGCCATAAAGTTAATGGCTTCGGGCGTGATTTTCTCGGCCGCCATGGTCAGGTCGCCTTCGTTTTCGCGGTCCTCGTCGTCCACCAGGACGATCATGCGGCCCTGGCGAATCTCTTCAACCGCTTCTTCCACAGTCGCGAACGGTGACTTTGTTTCGGTCATAGGGAAAAGTACTTAGGCCTCAGTTTTAAGTTATAAGTGGAAGAAAAGAAAGAAGCAAGCCGTGAGGACGTGATCCATGTCCCGCGACCCGTGTTCCCTGAGGGCGGCAAGGGACGGGAAAATGGAAATTGGAAAATCGGACCGAGCCCCACACCCCGCGGGCATTTTGCACCGTTATCAAAACAAAGGAGTTTCGAAAGGAAATTGTTGAAAATAAAGGACGGGGGAAAGGCACTGGTACATCGGTTGAAAGCGAATTCCGCCTGGGAGCTGTACCGGTCCGTTGCACGGGCCCTCGGAGCTCGGGATAAAAAAGAGTAGTCTCCCGTTGCGCGCAAAGAGTGCGGAAGCCTATGAAAAGGCAAGGGTTTGATGAGCACACGACTCTTAACCAGTGTTCCGAGGATCGGCTGGCGGGAAACATCGGCGAGCCAACAGAAGAAATCCGTACTCTATTTCACAAATCAGCATAGCACAGGTCAGTATATTTGTAAAGTTAATTGGAAAGAAAAATGAACGTGGTTTGCTTTTAGCGAGATAGGCGGAGCGCCGTGGTAGGGGAGGGCGCGTGGGAGCAGCTTGCCAAGATTTACCCGAGTCGTCCTTAATTTCCCGCTAACGGGCACCAAGTATTGGGCTAAGATTCGTCGAGAGGCGCGGGAGCGGTTATGGGGACGCTGCAGGATCTCAGATACTCCGTAAGGCAACTCGTCAAGAAGCCAGCGCTCACTCTGACTGCACTGGTGTCTTTGGCGTTGGGCATTGGAGCGACTACGGCGGTCTTCAGCGTGATCTATGCGGCGTTGATCAACCCGTATCCGTTCAAAGAGGCGGACCGGATTGTGCGCCTCACGATTACGAGCAACGCGGGGCAGGCGGACTGGATCGATCTGAATGGGCCACAGATCAGGGAGGTGCGGAAGCTCGGGATTGTAGAAAGCCTGCTGGCGACGGATTTTCGCGCCTTGATCCTCACTGGACATGAGATTCCGGAAAACGTCAACGCGGTCTTCCTGATTGCCAATGGGTTCACCGACCTGGGGGTGCCGCCGTTCTTGGGCCGCGGACTTCTGCCATCGGACGCCATCGAGGGACAGGATCCGCAAGCGGTGGCCGTGCTGTCGTACCAGTTTTGGCAGACGCGCTTCCTCTCCGACCCTGACATATTGGGCAAGACGATTCAACTGAACCGGAAAAACTATTTGGTTGTGGGAGTGGCAGCGCCACGGTTTCGCTGGTACATGGCGGATGTCTACCTGCCCCTGAAGATAACGCAGGACCCCGGACTGGCGTTCGTCGTCAACCTGCGGTTGCGTAAGGGGGTTACGTACGAAGCGGCGGACGCGGCACTGCAGCCTTTGATGGAGCAATTCGCGAAAGACATGCCGAAGTGGTTTCCGAACCACTTCCGAGTGCGGGTAGAGGGGCTAAACGAATGGGTAGTCCGGAGCATTAGCGGAACCCTGTACCTGCTGTTTGGAGGGGTGGGGCTGCTACTGGTGATCGGGTGCGCAAACGTGTCCATTCTGTTGCTGGCGCGGGGCGCGGCGCGGCAGCACGAATTGGCAGTGCGCGCGGCCATCGGAGCGGGCCGCGGGCGCATCGCCAGGCAGTTGCTGACGGAGTCATTGTTGCTGGCGACGATTGGCGCAGCACTTGGTGTTTTGGCATCTTATGGGCTCTTGGCCGGCATTCGAGTGCTATTGCCGCCGTACGCTTTCGCGCCAGAAGTGGTCATTCGCATCAATCTTCCGGTGCTCTTTTTCAGCATTGCCGTAGGAGTCGCAACTGGAATTCTCTTTGGATTGTGGCCGGCCTGGCAGCTCTCGCGAACGCAGGCAGGGCAATTGATGCAGTCGAGCGTGAGGCGTGTAGCGGGGAGCGTCGCGGGGCGAAGAACGAACGATTTGCTAATCGCGGGCCAGATTGCGCTGACGTTATTGCTACTGGCCACGGCGGGAGCGGCGATGGAGGCGTTCGTCGGGCTGATGCACGAGCCGCTGGGCTACGATCCGCATCACGTAATGGCTGTGGCGATACCGCTTCACGACGGCGCGTACACGACGTGGGCGGCGCGCGGCGCGTATTTTGAGCAAATGCGGGCGAAAGTAGCCGAGACGCGCGGAGTGACGATGGCCGCGATTTCGAGCAACGCTACGCCACCGCGGGGTGGAGGGAGGATTCCGTTCGAGATCCTGGGGAAGCCTTCAGCGGAAGAGCGGATGACCGCGGTCAATTTGGTGAGCCCTGGGTATTTCGCGATTCTGAGGATTCCACTCCTCCAAGGGCGGATTTGGAACGAAACGGAAAATCAAAACTGCGCGCACATCGCGGTCGTCAATCGGACGCTGGCGCAAAAATACTTCCCGGCCGGTAATGCGATCGGAAGTTCTGTGAAGCTGCCAAAGATCGAGGACCGACCGCCGGAGGAGCTGTCGGCGCCGAATATAGCAGATTCCTGGCTGCAGATTGCGGGCATCGTGGAGGATTCACGGAATGACGGGTTGACAAACCCCGTCAAGCCAGCGGTCTATGTACCTTACACGGTGACCATGGATACCGGAACACGGATCTTAGTGAGATCGGAGGCGCACCCGCTGACGCTGGTGCACGCCGTGCAGCAACAGTTGGTAGCGGTAAATCCGGACCAGCAGATTCACAGCAGGGTCGAGGACTTAGAGACGCAGATCACGGATTTGCCGGAATGGCAGCAGGAGCATCTGGCGGCATGGATCTTTGGAATCCTGGCGTGGCTCGCGTTGGCACTGGCCGCGGTAGGGTTGTACAGCGTGGTGTCGTATGTGGTGGCTCAGCGGACGAACGAGTTTGGAATTCGGATGGCGCTGGGCGCGCAGCCTAAACAGGTGATGCGCATGGTGTTTGGATCGACGGTCGTAAGCGTGGGAAGCGGGATCACGGCTGGCCTGGCGCTTACGCTGGTCATGAACAAGATGCTGGAGAGGTGGGTCGGGGAAAGCGCACGAGATCCCCTGATTCTGGCCGGGGGAACATTGCTTTTGGGTTTGGTGGCGATGATCGCTTGCATGGTGCCGGCACGCCATGCTTCCAAAGTGGATCCGATGGTGGCGCTGCGATTCGAGTAAAAGCTGGCTCTGGAGCTCAGGAATGGAGAACGTGAGACTCTTACAATGGTAGAAGACCTATCGAAGCACCATCGGCCGATTGGGACGTTGCTCGGGCGCACTTCCGGAGACAAAGACTGGGAGCGCTTTCGCTTGAGCGAAGAGCAGGTCGAGTTTTTTCGCGAGAACGGGTACCTGAAAGGGATTCGGCTGCTTAGCGACGAGCAGGTGGAAAGTTTGCGCGGCGAACTGGAGCAGCTAATGAATCCGGGGCATGCGGGTCGGCACTTGTTTCACGAGTATCACTCGAACGAATCGACGGACCCGGACCGCGTGTTGTTTCATGCATTGGGAGCGTGGCGAGTGACGCCGGGATTTCATGATTTGCTGTGGAATCCGGCTTTCTTTGTGCCCGCGTCGCAATTGTTGGGTGGTGCGGTGCGCTTCTGGCACGACCAGCTTTTTTGCAAGCCGGCGCGACACGGTGGCGTGGTTGCATGGCATCAGGATTATTCGTATTGGACGCGGACCACGCCGCTGGCGCATCTCACGTGCTGG
>Ga0126381_100000438_pt1 | contig 45617 bp, 61 predicted proteins | sample PanSoiMetPlot_28_FD_96465 | JGI IMG/M metagenome (GOLD analysis project Ga0126381, IMG submission 96465) | Tropical forest soil microbial communities from Panama - MetaG Plot_28 | ecosystem: Environmental > Terrestrial > Soil > Tropical forest > Bulk soil | place: Panama | collected 2016-02-17 | reverse complement strand
CTTGCCTGTCATAGCGATCCATGAGTCCTCCCTACATAGTTCTACTGGTACTGTACTGGAACTCTTTACCGACAAACAAAAGGCGAAAGTCGGGGGCAAAAAAGTAGCCCCAAGCTACCTTTCTTATCATTCTTCGTAAAAACCATTGGTCGCCTTGGCCCGTTCAAGGTACTGCTCCATCGCTTCGGCCACCACAAACTGAATCTTTTGTCCCCTTCTCGCCGCAAGCGCTTTGAACCTTGCCCATAGAACCTTCTTCACCTTGATAGAAGCCACCATATATCCTGTCGCCATCTCAATTGCTCCTTTTATCATTGCGTTCCCATTGGTGGGCCTCCCCATACCGTTCCGGTTGAGCCACGATACTAAAGTAGGTTAAAGTATGTCAAGCACTATTTTAGTGTAGCATCATCTTTTTTCGAGAAGGTTGCTCTGGAGCAAATAAGGCTGTGGAAAACGGGACACGTGCCCGTGTAATTAATACATTAAATACCCTATGGACAAGTGGTGGGGGTGGTGCTAGCGTTTCGAGCCCTGTCAGGCTAAGGCAGAGGGGGGCCATTGGGCACAGTAGCGCTATCCGGGCGGGGTAGACGTAGCTGACCTAATGGCCCCCTGTCAAGTTTTTTACGCTTAAAACTTGACAGGGAGGCTCCCGTGAGAATGCTTATCATATTGATAGGGCTTCTGTTTGCGGGCGGCACTTGGGCGGATTCCTTTACGGTCACGGTGGTGGGGGATACGATCAACTTCGGCGGGCCAAACGTGGATATCGTATTTATAGAATCATTTGTGTTCCCTAGCGACGTGAACCTCACATTTCCGGGCGTACCGCCAGATAATGCCTTTGACACCGTGTGGGAACTGATAGGGTTTACCTTGGAGGGGAGTCCCACATTGCATGAGACGCTGTTCGTTACGGGGGATAATGGCACGCTCATCCTGCCAGACTTTAGCGGCGATCCGCCAGCCGACCCACCTAGAGTGCCTGAGCCGCCCGTGCTGGCTTTATTGGCTATTGCTTTGGCAGCTTTTCTCGGAATCCGCCACTACGGAAGTCGTTAATCGCCTTCGACGCATCGGGCCATGAGCAGGGATAGGGCAGCACCAGGGAGCCCTTCCATAGCGTCCTATCGTCCTTCGAGACGCTACACGTAACTACCCAGTTGTCCACCTCTTCGCTCTTTTTGGTGTCAGCGTGGAATATGTCCATGGGGTGATTTGTGGCGAGGCAATCGACGTGCACCATCGGGACTTTAGACTGAGGGAGCGAAAGGAAAATGCTAAGCGCGATAAAGGCGACCATTGAATACGGCTTTCCCCTTGTGAATTGGAACAGGGACTGGGAATATCTGGTTTCCATCACGATAGATAACTAAGAAGCCTTGCTGGTGGTCCGCATAATCAGCCACGTTAAAGGGCACCGAATCGTAAATATCATCGCCCGCTCCAGGCTCCCCGAATATCGCAAGCGTGCCAGCTTCCACGGCAAACACCCTTCTATCTCCGACTACCTTCCGCCATACCGCTCCCAATCTGTGGGAATGGCCGTTTATTGTACTAGCGAAGCGCTTTTCCATGATTCGGTTTGCGGTATTACCAGCTTTCTGGCTTAATAGGTGTCCATGCTCCACCCATACATTGCGTTCGGGTCGCGTATCGAACAGCCAACATCCGTTAGGATATGGTCCGCTGTATTTGAATCCCAGAGCATCAGTCCCGAGTATCTTCTCGCTGCTGAACGAGCCCCTAATCTCCGGTATACCAAGCAACTGACAAACGACAGGGCCGGCGTGCATCAGGACTCGAGCTACCCTCCATTCATGGTTGCCATCGTTTTTCTTATACTTTTTAGCCTTCACTCGCTTAACCAGCTCTTTGTACAGCGTGCGCTGAATCGCTACTTCATGCCGCCACTCGTTTATAAGTTCTTTTTCGGGGTTGGGTCTTGCGGGGTATTTCCCTATGGTTCGCCAATCAGCAAAGTCGCCATTCTCCACAAGTACATCCGGCTTTAGGTCTTCGCCTATCTGGAGCATTATCTCCCAGGCGCTACGGTCATGGTATGGTGCGTGAACGTCGCCGAACACTAGAGCGCTTTCCAATGGATTTCTCCTGGTATAGCAGCATCTTGCTCAACTTCCGTTTCGAGGATTCCTGTTCCCACATGTTGCGGATTATCTTGCCGTGCGGGGCGTGGTTGTAGCGAACGTATCTATCGCGCCCCTTGCGCGAGGCGTTATATCGCTTATAGCGAGCTATGCCCTTACTGGTACTGTCGTACTTTTGGTCGATAGCTCGTCTTTTACTTGCTGGAGTAGCCGATGGATCTCCGGTACTCTGTGGGCTGGTAGATCGAACATCATTTGACGCATGTCTAGTAGCAGTTCCTGGCAGGCTTGCCGCTGGCTTTTCTCGTTCACTTCTCACCCTCTTACCCCGTCGGGGCTGATGCTGTAATGGTTTAAGAAGAGTACTCATGGAGGAATTTAAAGCACTCAGAGCAAACGACACAAAATCTTGTCATGGGACGAATCTGTGTACAAGTGCAATCAGTGGTAATTCTATAGAAATCTGCGGAAGGTATGACCCGCCATGTAGGGGCAGGATCTATGCGGATCTTCTGCGGAGTAGGCTTGGACTTGGCCGGCACGGCCCACATGGGCTTACTTGGGGCTGTTGCCGTTGACCCGCATAGCAAGCGCCAATGCACTAAAGGCGCCTGATCCGAAGCCACTGAAGTAGGCGAAGACTTTCTCCGCGTCAATCTTCGTTTTAAGGCCGAGGTAGAACGTCGCACCCAGCCCCAAAAGTACCAGCGAATAGAGTAGTACCACAGTTCCATGTTGCTCAAGAAAGCTTACCTTGACCGTGGGAGTTATCTTGGCCACTGTAATAGGATCGTCAGCCATTTTAGTGATCTCCGTTCCCGTTCGTCTTTGTGAACCAGGCCCACATGGGCTTAACTTGCGTTTCGATGCGCGTCAGCCTATCGCGTGTATCTAACCAGGTAATGAGAAGCGTTACCGTTGGGAGTAAAACTGCTCCTAGTACAGCCCATGCATTCATAGTGTCCCCTTTATGGATACTTGCGCCCGTTAGCGCCGGTTACTCCGTTGCTATAATTTCTGCCGTTAGCACCGCCGTTAACATAATCTCTCCCGTTGGGATTGGGGACCCAGGGAATCCCATCGTTTACGAATGCGGTGTTAGAGAATCTGTGAACATCGGGGAATAGGAATGTACCCCCCGAGCAACCGGGATTGCTGGCAAGCCCGAATTGCACTATGGGGGTTGAGGATGGCGTATAGGCTGATATGTGGTAGGTACCGTTGCAGCCGGCAGGCGATGCGCCGGTTATCTGAAACTCCCCAGTAAGCTGCAGAGTGCTAGACGGGGCTGTTGCGAGGGTGATAGGTTGCTGCCCGCCCGAAAAGGTTCCCCAACTGGAGATTGAATAGCTTACTTGTAACGTGGTATCAATCGGGGAGTTCTGGTCCCATATCTTCATGGGAACGTCGTAAGCCGTACCGCTCCCCCCACCCGCCACCGTTGTATAGGGACCATTAGCCACATCGGGACCAGCCAGGGGATATGGTTGTACCTTAAAAGTTGTGCATGTGGGATAGTTGGTGCATACCTTCCACCAGTTTATCTGCGTCCCACCGTGAGCATGTGATTCTGCTGGCATGCTGCCAAGGAAAGACGGCGGTAATGTATGGTTCCCCGGAATGGCGTTCCTAAGTGCGCCAGCGCTGTTAGTGGGCGCAACGTAGTTTAGAACCGGGGTGCCGATGGCTGAAGTGAGGGTAATAGACACCGCCCCGCCTCCGCTCGAACAGTCCACCGTTGACGCTGGGCTAGCCGCTATGCCCCTGTTAGCTCCGGTTAGCGTTCCGTTAAGCGATTCATCATACCCAAGAACATAGGTGTTATTCGCAAGGTTTCCAACCGGGGAGCCGGGGATGTTAGCGATGTTCTGACCGTACACGCACCTAGCCAGAGCCCCATTAGCCGGGAGCGTTCCTGTCCAAGTGTTGCCGCTCGAATTGGTAAGGGCAAGGGTAGTGCCCGTATATTCGTTATAAGCGCTTGGAACGTCCGCGTTGTTGAACTGGCATGCGGCATTCACTAGGTCGCAATTGCCCCACAACATAGCCGTGGTGGGGGTTAGGGTGTCAAGGGGCCAGTTCTGCCCGTTACAGCCCAGCCAAAACACTGAATTGTGGGTTGTGCAGTTGATCCCTGTGCCGTCTGGAACGTCCTTGTAGTGGTTTACCGGCGAGGTGTAGTTGGGGATAACTCCAGTGATGTTACCTATGAAGTTGGCAAAGCGACTGTAGCCGCTGGCTTCCATCGCTCGGACGCCTTCAGCATTAAGAAATGGAGGGTCCGCACCATAGAAGTTATTCCTGAATGCCGTTTCATTGGACTTGGCCTCGTGGGACATATCCCACTGTATACCGGCAGCTTCGTTCCCTTCCCATAGGTCAAAGTGTGAGAAGTTGTGAGAGACTAGAACGTTCGTAATGATTTTGTTAGAGGACGGATAGTAGGAATCGTGTATGTAATTGTAGGCAAACACAACGTCCACACATCCCGTGGGCTGGCAATAGATGTTCCCCACATGGACATCGTTATTCATTATCAGTGTGTCGCTGACAGTCTTTAGCGTGATTCCCGCCCCACCAGCCTGCGTCAAGCCCTGCCAGATGTCGTTCTCGAATATCAGGCAGTGGTGGCAGTCCTGCACCACGATTGTAGAGGTTGGCGCAAAGGTTCCCAGTGCATTGTTGATCCACTGTACGCCCGTAATCCAATCGGCATAACCGTTTACCATGAAGGGAACGGCGCTACCGGCTGTAAGTTCGCCAAGTACGCGCATGTTTTCAAAGCCCGCACCTGTTACCGGGCTGGTAAGCAGTGCTGATACGGGAGTGGTGTAGTTGCTGTTTGCGTAATTGAACCGCATGGGGGGATCAAAGGTAACAGTCGGGGCAGAGAATGCCGTTACCCGCATAAGTTGTTCTATCTGTCCTTGCGGTGATCCTCCATTGGCCGTCTGTCCGCAGATACCCCAAACAAGAGGCTTGCAGTCGTACATGTCGCCGGTGCCAATATCGAAGTTGGGGCCATTCACCTCAAACACAATCAAGTCATTTACGTGTGGCGTACAGCCCGTAACGGATTGTGTCGTGGAGCCAGATCCACCGGATGGCGTCCATGTGCATGTCGGTGCTCCAGCCCCAGACCATGTAGGACAGGAAATGGAGGCACCAGCGCACACGATAGTAGTACCTGTTACCGGGTCCGCCCCACTTCCTCGCAGGGTAATATTAGACTTCATGTTGAAATTGGCAGTCCAGTTAGGGAATTGCCCCGGCCCCAACAGGAGATAGGTTCCAGCAGCACAAGCGTTATAGGTAGACTGTATGGAAGCTTCGGTTGTGGTTGTGTCGGTGATCGTGGTGCCGCACTGCGTTCTAACTGGGGGAGTCCAAGGGTTAACGGTCGTTTCGCCGTCTGGAAAAGTGGCTGGCAAGCCTACCGATGACCAATCAACCGCCCTCGTATTGCAGAGCACGTTCTTCCAAGGAGCTGTGCCGCTAGGAAGCGTACACTGACCGTAGGCCGTGGGAGCAATTAGCAACAGTAATAAGAGTAGCTTTCTCACGATATGGGGATTAGCCTCATGGTGACTTGGTAGCTGGGGTTGACTGAGCAACCCGTGCCAGCACTGTAACCAGTGGTGCTGTACTGCACCGCTGTACCAGACTTGGCATAGATGTTGTCGTTGCCGCTCGCCACAAAGCCCACCGTGCCATTGCCTCCAGCCGCCAACGTGATGGTGCCAAGTAATTCAGTCTGGGCACCTCCCGCGTTTGGGTCTTGGAATATGGCGTTTAGATTGACCGTGGTTGAGGAAGTACAGGTTGTCCCAGCCGCCGTTAGGCTGATAGTCCACAGGTACATATACAACGTATTAGCTGGGGCGGATGCCACCATGTTTGTAGCCGCAATGTTTGTGTTAGTGGCGGAGGATTGGGTGTTATACACAGAGCAGTTGGAAGTTGTGGCCCCGCCGTTCGAGTCTGTGCAGAGTAGGGCTGGCGTTGTTCCGCTGATCGTCCCTGAGGTTAGGATATTGGTATCCGTTCCCTGTAGGGCCTTAGATGAAGTTATGGAGCTAGCGCTTCCAGCTATGGCCACTTGCCCGGTCGTCATGCCCGAAATAGCACCACCAGAGCAACCCGTGGTAGTTGCTCCTCCGTTGACATCAGTACAAAGGGCTGCTGCCACGCCACTGACCGTCCCAGAGCTAAGGATTTTAGTGTCGGTTCCTTGGATAGCCGTCGAGGATGTAACGGTTGTGGCTGAACCGGCAATCGCTACCTGGCCGCTTGTCATGCCGCTAAGTGTCGGACAAGATGTCGTTGTCGCGCCGCTGCCGCTATCCGTGCAGAGGGAGTTACCGGACCCGCCAGCTATACCACCAGAGGTAAGGATGCTGCTATCGCTTCCCTGTAGTGGCTTGGAACTGGTTAAGGAAGAAGCACTTCCCGCAATTGGCACTTGCCCGGTGGTGAGTCCCGATATGGAACCGCCCGCGCAGCCGGACGTGATAGCCTTACCGTTGCTATCGGTACAAAGGCCGGAATTGGGAGACCAATTGCTGCTATATATTCCAGGGTTGGCTAATGCCCCGGAAATCGGGGCAGGACTACCAACAGTAATTGATGTAAAGTGTTGCGGTTGCGTCCAGTCCTGCTCTGTAGTTAATTGCGGTATGGGGTTAAGGTTTCCGGCACTGAAATTGTCTACTGAGTTGCCCGTACCAGCTCCAAACCTTACTCCGGGAGATCCACTTAAATTGGGACTGCTGCTGTCTGTAGCAGTTGCAACGTTCACTCCATTCTTGAACATATTGATCGTGGTTGTAGCTCCTCCGCTAGCCTCGCAACGGAATATGTCGCCAATGCTCCAAGTTATAGTTACTGCTCCAGCGCTTAGAAGGGTGGTGTTGTTCTTGTATATACCATCACCCGATGCTCCAGCAGCAAAACAGTGATAACCGGACGCGGCAGCGGAAGTACTTCCTCGTACTATCGGGTCCATGTAGCCAGGGGATGCGGTTGTGGCCGTTACCTGCGTGAATTGATCGTTAGACAGGGTTGTTGCCGTGTATAGAGATTCGCTGTTTGTAGCTTGGCTGGCTAATTGATTGCTAGATATTTGCAATCCACCAGCAGCCCCGGTAACCGTTGTCCAGTTTGCCCCTACCCCGCCATTGGCTCGATTGAAGTTATCGTAAACAGTGAACAGGCCGGAACCGTAAGAGCCCGCAGCGCCAAGAATGGGAGTGCCACCGGCATCCGGCCAGGTGACGGTGCGATTGGCTGTTAGTGTCGCATCTGTTTGAACATGGGAGAATCCTGATGTCCCTTTGGTGATGCGGTATTGTAAAGCCCCTATTTCACTAGCAGCCAAGTATGAACTGCCACTGCCACCTTGTAGTGGCATCGTAGGCTGGGCGCAACCCCCGACGTTGATGTTTGACGAAAGGCTATATGATGTCGTAGTAGCTGGGAACATGGCGCAAAAACCGGGGTTGACCATCACCGTCCCAACTTCGTTAGCGTTATTGGCCATCCAGATAAGGTAGCCCGACGCGCCGCTTACTGTCGTCCATGACAGGTTGCAGGTTTGATTTCCGGGATTCGTTGCGCACGGTGTCCCAATTGGGCTAGTAGGTCCTATTCCCCCATCGAACCCCACGGTGGATGCGAAGAAATACCAAGTTACGGTAGCATTACAGCCGCCACCGTTTAGACAGCCGCCAGCGGCCACCGTGGCGGTCACTACGGGAGCGGGTATATCTACGAATATGCGTTGTCCGGGAAGGGCGTGAAAAGATGAATTGGAGCGAGTTGAGTTATCTACTAAAGCCAGAGCGTTAGTAGACGGCTGGGAGCCGTTATACAACCCTATAGAGTCTGCGTCAATCGCAGTAGAGTTGATGTTTTGACCGGACAGAGAACATACCCCGCCATATCCGCCAATTGATGTGAATGATGCAAACGGTCTACCGCTAATCTGTGGGGCAGCCTGATCTGCTCCACTTACACATCCGGCCTGTTCCACGTGCATCCTACCCAGGGCTCGACCTGGAACAGTGCCGCTACCGACCTGCGACAGGTTGGCGACGAGAGGAAAGTCAACGCTGTCTTGTTCATAATTGAAAACTGAAGCGTCAGTTCCGTTGTTGCCGAATATGGTCAGTACAGGACCGCCTCCCTGTATTCTGCCGGTCTGAAGACGGAAATTGCCCGGTCCAGCGCCGTTCGCGCCTTCAGCTATGCCCCGTTCACTTAGATTTATGTTATCCAACTTTGTAATCGTGCAACCGACACACATAAATACTGGAGCCGTAGTCGTGTAAGAACGTCCGGTTACTTGTCCGTCACCAAATAACGTGACATTTCTCAGAATGGTTGGAGTAACGCCACCAAGGCCGGAAGGAACTTCAGGGCTTCCCTGGAATCCCCGCGTAATTATCCCGAAATCGCTGGTTCGCGCCACGCCGCTGTTGTCGCAGCCGCTTAGAATTAGAGAGTCCTCCACCTGAATTCCCTCGTCTGCTATAATCATCGTCTGCCCGCGATTTGCATATGCGCCATTACAGGCAATGAGACCGATATTTATGAACCTGTTGCCAGGGTTTGTGCCAACATAAAAGCCAGGAAATGCCTCTGATACGTATAGTTTGTTGGGATTGCTATTTGAGAAGGATGTGGAAAGATGAGAAACCTGAATTGCGCCACCGCTTATGATGTCCGAGCCCTCCATATCATAGGTGTCATTCAGGATTATGGGTCCACGGATGGAAAGTAGCGTGCCATTCGGCGGGGTTAAATACGAATTGATAATATAGTAGGAATTAGCCCCTGCGGCCCCGTTGCTCGGAAAGTCCACAGCCATGTTGGCACCCGTGCTGTTGTTAGTTCCGCCTCCGGTAAAGACCGCAGCTTTTATTGCGGTTAAAACGTTTGGAGCATTGTCGAATCTTACGGTCGCTCCCGTTACCGTGTTAGGACAGGTCGCAGCTAGCGTCAAGTTCACCGTTCCGCCGCCACTGGCGACCGTGGTTACGCAGTAATCATTCTGTGCTGAAGATGGCGCCGTTGTTGGGACATACGCTGGTATGGCGAGAGTTCCAACCCCTGTAAGGCTTGAACCGTAGTCATCGAATGCGGTTTCGTTTGGCCTGCTGCAACCCAAGAGATTGAATGTCCCACTAGACCTACCGTACACACAATATTCCCAAGCACCGGTCACGGCTGTCCAGGTTATGTGATTCACGTTGAACCACGTAACCGTTCCCCCGGTCGAAGAAAGCCCAACTGTCGTAGGGCTGTTGTTGGCATCTATTCCGCTCGTGTAGGTAAAGTGTGTGTTGTCTGGTACTGTGTCAACAACAAACCATCCATCGAAGTCGAAAACGTTGGACGTTCCGTATATTGAAACCGTAGCCCCTTGATTCAGGTTGTGAGGCGAAGATGTTGTTACCGTGACTATTCTTCCGCTACGAGACGAGCTTGTTACTGAGACTGATTGCAGTCCAAGCGACGCTTGTCCGGTTGTTGTGGTTCCTGCAACGCTGGCGGCAGTTACCGCCCCTGTCTTGTTTTTTGCTACGACTTTGTAACTGTAAGTGGTGGCCCCGTTGAAACCCTGTGAGTATGTCCATCCAGAACCAACTACCCCACCGTCAACGGAGGCAGTTACCGTCGGCGTCCCCGGCGTGCTCATGGTGATCGTGGTTCCTGCGTTGTAAATCACAATCCCGTCACCATTCACGAAACAGGTGTTTATAATCTGGCTCGGGCATGATGTCGTGGATATTGTTAGGGCTAATGTCCCTCCGGTTAGGTTTCCGGTAATACCTGGAGATGCAGGAATAAATCCAGAAGCTAATGCCCTAACCCCGTAGCGCCGAACGTCTATCATGGGGTTAGGTCCCTTAGTAGCTACGTCACAATCCAATTGTCCTATTGCGCTACTGGAAGTAGGTGTCGTGACATTGAAGCATGGCGTACTCGCAAGGTTGCCGCTATTATAGACCTGGGCCTGGAAGTTAGGGAGGGCCGGTACGCCTCCAGTGCTACAACCTGTGGTATCAATTCCTCCGTTGACATCCTTACAAAGTAGCGTTCCAGTACTACCGGATAGCGTTCCAGAAGAGGGGATGTTCGTATCGGTTCCCACTTTGGGGATTGTGGTAGCTCCGCCGTTTGCAGACTTCGTGAATACCGCCCCTGTTGATCCCGTGCTGTCGGCACTCAACAAGCCAACATCCGTACCCTGAATGGCCTTGGAGGTATTGGCCGTATTGGGGCTGTTGGCAACTGGCACCTGTCCCGACGTTTGCCCGCTTAAGCCTCCACCACCCCCAGAGCCCGCCGCCCATGTACCAGACTGGCATGTCCACAAGACTCCAGTACTCTTTACCAATTGCGGAGTTTGGCCGTTTTGTGAGCAGGCACCAGTAGGGGCCACAGTAACGGTAGCAATGCCGCTTGTGCTGTAGAGAATCTGGTACCCTACAACCGGCTGCTGGAATGTGTATTGCCCCGAAGGAACGTAGAAGGTATAGGGCGTCTCTGCCAAAAGCATGAATGGGTTATTGGCTACCTGGCTCAATGCCGCGTCGTTATATATCGTTACAGGTGCGGGACACGGGGAGCCCCCAGAGGGGACGGGGCAGATATAGAACAGCCCGCCTTGGCGAAATGGTCCCACAACCACCTGTTGCCCTTGAGCCTTGGTGAGGATAGGCAGGGCACACACAAGCAGTAATAGAAATAGCAGACGCTTCATTGATTGATTCTCCGGTTGGTTATGCCAATGCCGCCCGATAGGCCTCCGCCGCCACCAACACCACCACCTACGCCTCCTTGGTTTACGGGTGTCTGGGATACGGGGATTACGGGGCTTGCGCTCGAGAGTGCCGCTCCAGCTACGGGAGTTGATACTTGACTGCGGGCATTGGGGGTTACGGCTTGAACACTGTAGTATCGCGTGGTTGTGTCGTTGATATTGGGACGCAGCACGCTATTGCTGAATGCGCCCACATTTGAAGGCACGGTTGCAAAGGGCACGCCCGGAGGCGAGCTTGGACCCGACGTCTCAAAGCAAACGTAGTTGGTAGTTCCCCCGCCTACCTCATTCCATACCAGTTGCACGGCATTGGGATGCGAAATAGTTGTTACAACCGGAGTCTGCGGAGGAAACAGTGGGGCTTCTAGGTTCTGCAGTACTTTTGTAACCCAGTTTCCCCACGATGTAAGGCTGTCTGGATTTGTGCCTGCATCTATGGGGAACTGGTTCCAACTACGTGTTGGGGCTGGCAACTTTGTAGATCCTTCCCGGCTTTAGTCCTGTGCCGTTCATTACAAGCGCTTCGGGCTTCGCGTGGACAATGAGTGTGGCCGTTGTGGCATCCGTAACTAAAAGCGTGGTCTCTGGCTTTGCTACTAGCTTGGCTACCCCTTGGAGTAGCCGGCGATCGACGGAGATCCAACTATCGCCGCCCCGAATGGGTATCTCGGTATTCTTTTTCCATTGCTCTATTACCTTCTCGAGCACCATCTTGACGTGGCCAGCCTTGGCCCCGTGGTTCCTGCCTACGTTAAACCTGCGATACTCCCTGAAGGCGCACTGACTTACTTTTAGATCAGTAGCCACCAGGTTTACAGCATCTATGTCTAAGTCAGAGCCGTAGACGCAGGTAATGCCCTTATCCTTAAGTTGGGCAGAGAGCTCGTGCAGTTCTTTGCGGCTTTGCTTGTCTAAGTGGACATTAACCCAGCCAGCCACGCGGTTTTTACGTTCCAGTCTGTTCTCAGGGAGTGTTAGTAGGTACATTCGGCTTTCTCGCAAAAACCTTGCTTGTGGCTATCTTTTCAGCGGCAGTTGGTTTGGTTAGGTAGTCCATCGCCAGCTTAGATTCCAGGCCATAACCAGCTAGGCGCCGACCAACTGGCACGCCAAGCAGTATTGGATTGCCCGTTGTGATAAAATGAACCAATGCCCCGATGTCCATCGCCGCACGAAAGCCCCTGAACGATTTAAGATTTTCCGCCACCTCGCGCAATGCCTGGGCTTTTAGCGCTTGCGGGTCTACATCGGGAGGTAATTGCTGCAACTTGGCAATCTTGGAAAGTGTCGGGCCAGTTGGTTCGGGAACGGTTTTAAGTGTTTGGGGAAAAGAAACCATTTGCTGCACTTTCTCTTTCATTAGTTGCAGCACATCAGAACCTACCTGCCCATAGCGCCCGAGCATGGTCTGGGCAAGCTTGTAGTTGTTGTCCTTTAGTAGGATGGACGCCACGCGCTCCGGTATCACCTTTCCAGTAACAGGGTCCTTGGCAGCAAGGGCCTTAGCTATGGGGGATGCCACGCCCCAGCGATCGGAGGATGTCTTGTTAAAGGTATTCTCTAGTTTCGCCCAGTTCTTTTGCGCTGCCTGGAACTGAGGGAGTTTGCCCTCTTCGTCTGCCATCTTGCGCATTACATCTTGAATCCCAGCCCGCACCTGGCCAATGGCTGCGCGTTCATCCCCTGACAGGTCCCTCGACAGTTCCTCGCCCAATTCAGTGATATAGCCGTGTAGTTGCTCAAACGGTAGAGGGATTCCGCCTCCAGGCGGAGGGGGTTGATACATGGCCCTCTCTTCTGGGGAGAGTGTGGGCAATATCTTTTCGCGCACTGCTGGCGGCAAGTCTCCGAATGCGACAGTTCCCCCACCACGGCTAGGTAACTGCCGCATGCCAGCACCGCCCCCGCGAAACACTGAAGCCTGTGCCAGCGGGTCCTCTGGCTCCAAGTCCTTCAGCATCTGCCCAAGCATGGCAGGTGGCTTGTCTGTGCCCTTGATGTTCTTCTCGATCGCATCCTGAACAATCCCGCGAATGGCTAGCGGTTCCGCCGCACCGTCAATCTGCGGGTACATTGCCTTGCCCTTGGCAATTTCCGTTTGCTTGAGGTTTACAAGCTGGTCGGTTAAGTCGTTGGCGTGGCCTTGAATCTCGCCCATTAACTGCTGTTTTTCTAATGCGCTCTGCCTAGCATCAGCATTGGCCTGGCGGGCCGCCGCAAGCTTCTGTTGAAACCTAGCATCGTCCGCCTCGCTAAGGCTTCTCGCATTCCTCAATATTGCTTGATTCTCCGCCGTGATAGCGTCAACTTGCGTTGTGCGATCTGCTATGGCCCTGGCCGTTCTATCGGGGCCAATACTTAATGCACGCTGCAATGTCGGGCGCGTGCCTTCGGCAATTGCATCAGGGGCAATTGCCACTCGATCGGTACTCTCCGCACCACCCAAGACGCCAGCCAGGGCGCCGAGAATTTGGCCACCACTGCCAGACTTAATGGCGTTTTCAAGGTTCGAAGCTGGACCCGTAACCAGTTGGGTTGGATCTTTTAGCAACCCCTTTAGCCCTTGTAGCATTTGGGAGCCAACTTCTTTGGCTCCTTCCAGGCTTCCATACTTGTCTTCAGCTTCCTTAATACGGCCAACGTCTAGCCCCATACCCCGAGCCACACTCTGACCAAATTCGTAGCCCGGAGCATACTTCTTGGGTGCTTGCGCCTCGCTATCTGGAGTAATCGTGACTTGTGGCGCTGCTGATGTAGCGTCCGGTGTTATGGTTACTGGCCCGTTGCCGGTTGCCATGTCCCACCTTTCACAACATACTTTTTGCCGTCAGAACCAGTGCCCGTTGCTCCCTCTTGTAATCCTTGGGCTTGCCCACCAGGGGTGTGCTGTGGCGTCTGTCCACTGGGCATGCCACCAGTGCCAGCCCCTGCCCCAGTTCCCGCGGCCTTTTCAGCTTGAGCCAATTGCGCGTCAAATTGCTCATCTACTGCGGCATATCTTTTTGCTCTTGTATCCGCCAAGGTTTCCTTGCTGTCATAAAACCAGAAGTGTTTTTCAAGGTCCTTATCTATACCTGCATGAGCTTCCTTGCGTTTGTCTTCGATGGCCGCTCTGTCAGTCTGCAATCCCTGTGCTTTTAGCGAGGCCATGTGAAAGTTCGCCTCTGCTTCGTCACGCTCCTGGTCTATTTTGTTTCTTTCCTCTTCGGCAGCAGCACGACGGGACGCAGTTGCGGCTTCCGATTCTCGCGTTGCTACTTCCCGCGAGCGCAATCCGCCAATGCCGTATTCTGCGTTGAATTGCTTATCCCTAATGTCTAGCTCTCTTGTCTTCGCTTCGTGCTCCTGATCTGCTCGTTGCTTTTCGATATCCGCCTGCTGCTGTGCTATGCCTGTGCGCTTTGCACTTTCAGCCAATTCGCCAGTTTGGTATTTCTCAGTTGCCCGCTGCGCAGAGGCCTCAGTGCCGGCGCGTTGCTGCTCGATTCCGACTCTTTGCTGTTCCAGGCCAAGTTGCTGCTGCTGGCCGGCGATACGCGCCATTGCTTCTGCTTTCTGTTGCTCCATAGCGGTGCGCTGCTCGCGTTCCTGTCCTGTCATGCCAGCCCAGCCATAAGCGCCCGCGCCTTGCGCCAGTGCGCCGATGATCTTGCCCAGCACGGAACTAGAGTCGATCGAACCGCCCTGCTGCGGAGTGCCCTGGAATGGCGAGCCGCTGAGTGATTGCATTGCTTGGCGCAGCATGCCCGAATAATCCGGTTGCTGTGGCTGCTGTTGCGTTTGTATTGGTAGTGGGGGTGTGGTCATGGAATCATCCGAAGAAATTGTCTGCTGTGGTGCCTTGAGTCGGCCCTGGCCCCGGCAAGAATGGAGGAGTGCCGCCAAGACCTACATTGGGTAGCGGTAGGTTGGCCGTAGCTACGTTGGTTGGGCTGCTCATGTTGACTCCACCGCCTCCGCCTTGGCCCTTGAGCAAGTTCTGCAATACCTGGCTAAGACCAAAGATGTTGCTAGCCCCGCTTGTATAGGGAATCTGAGAGCTAACGTTGGGCTGGTTAATCCCCGCCATCATGTTGCCAGCGCCTTGAACGCCCTGCGCTGCCTGAAACTTCAGGTTTTCGTTGTTCAACAGGTTGGTGAGGTAATCGGAAGAACTGGTAGCCGCTGCCTGCGCTCCGAGTCCGCCAACACCCGCAGCCGTGGCAGCGCTCGGACCATAACCTAGCCCGCTAGCCTGCACCTCATTGCGCATCGTGCCCGCTGCGTTATTGAATTGCTGCGCGTTCTGCTCTGCGGAGGCTCGCTGGATCTGCTGGAGGAACGGGCTACCCTGCCCCATGTATTGCGTGAAGAAAGGGACAAGCTGGTCGAATATCTTCTGCTTGTCGGCAAGTTCCTGCTGCGCAATCTGATCCTGAATGTTGAGAGCCTTCCGTTGCGCTCCACCAGTCTTGCCAGCCTCAACGGCACCAGCAGTACCGGCAGCACCGGCAATAATTGCAGGTATAAAAGGCAGAAGAAATGGCATTTAGGTTAATCCTTCCCAAACATCCCAACCTCGTGGCTTCATGCCAAATGAGCCAGCGATCAGGGCTATTTTTCTATCTGGAACAAATGCGAAATATGGCGTTCCTTTCGGGAGGTATGCCATTAGCGTGCTGTGAAGTTTAACAGGGTTAACTTTTCCCCTATACTCGGGTGAAATCCATATTGGTTCCACATGGAGGGCGGGCTGGAGACAAAGGAAGCCCACTACCTGCTCCCCGTCCAAGGCCACAGAAGCAAAGCCCATCACGGGCATGTTAGGAAGTTGCGGGAGTCCGCTTAGGTCTCGGAGTTCGTATCTCATTCTTGACGTGGCCCCCTCCCGGGAATACGTGGCGGCTGTGGCTTTATGGGACTAGTGGGTTGCTGTGGCTGAACCTGTTGCGGAGTAGTAAGGGAGCCGCCGAAGCCCAACCCGTTTAGCGCATCCTGTAGCATGGTTCCGGGGATCCCCGGCACGGGTGCATTGCCAAAGCCAGTTTTCTGGCTAATCCCCGAAAGGTCTCCTAGCGGATTGAAGCTCAGGTTGCCCTGTGGCCTCGAGAACAATCCCCCGATCGCGGTAGCTAGATTCTGCAGATACGCAGGATCAAATCCCTGTGTTGGTCCCGTGGGACGTATAGCCTGCGGCCCAAGCGTATTCGACGGTCCAGACATTGGGTTAACGGGAGAGCCCGCGCGCGGAGGCATAGCTTTAATTGGCTTGCTGGTTAGCGTCGTTGCTATGCCTGGACTGCCTATGTAGAGTGGTGGCATTTAGCGCTCGTAATTATTCGTGTATCTAACTTGAAAGCCGCGAAACTCCCAATTGCCAGGGGTACTCGGGAAGTTAACCTGCAACTGCAACCTGCGTCCCTTGGCGAACAACTGGCCTTGGTTAAGCCTGAAGTCTGCGGGGGAGTTCTCTAGCGGGCGAACGATTACATCGCTATTAACGCCTGGAGTTAACGTTACTAAATTTCCGGTATTAACCGCGTTTAACACCCATTGCTCATCATCGTATTGAAGGATTCCAAAGCTCCATCCCTGCGCCTGCAGGGCGGATGGCAACTGATTAGTGTTAGCCCTAAGCCAATCAATCTGCTTGATTAGCTCTGGATTCTCGTTGCCAAGCGCATGGAGAGTGACCGTACCACCGGAAACGTTCTGCTCGCTGGCAATAGTGAAATCATTGGTGTGATAGTCGGCATCGGTAATAAGATCCACATCCCCGCACAGCAGGTGATTCTGGCTGAGATTATCAAGTGCCGTTTCTATGCACTCACAGTTAATGTCGAAGAGATACCATGTCGGCTGGTTAGTGGCCATGTCAAACGTGAAGTAGGAGGGCTGACCATTACTAGCCAATAGATCCAAGTCGAGCAAGAGAAGCTTATTGTTGAATGTGCTGCTATCAAGCGATACGGCAAGGGCCAGCCAGTTACGTTCCCCGCGCTTGTAGTTCTTCATGCGGGCGAATGAGATGCGGCCATTGATGCGGTTCAGAATGTCCTGTATGGGAATGCCCACGTTCTTCGGCGCGTAGTGATCTGTGAATAGCATTACCTGCCGATCGCCCGTTAGCCAGAACACCCCCAAGTTCGTGACTGTTGTAGCAAAGGCAGAACCGCAACCTAACCTATAGGGAAGCCGCTGGATTGTGGCGCCAAGCTGGAATTGATTGCTTACCGTGTTGTCAGTGAGCAACCCGGCCAGTTTGAACATATCCTGGTGGTTGGACCAGATAACCGCGCCTGTTGGCAGGTTAGCCCAGCCATTGATAATGCCATCGCCTATGGGGAGTGTTACCTGATTAAGTGGGGCAAATGACTCCGGGGGCTGCCCCACAACGGTTGTTTCCATGTTGCCGTAGAAGAAAGACTGCTGCGCACCAGGCACCCCGAATACAATCGGCCTACCCTGATAATCGGCAACGTACTTACCTATCGGTGGAGGAACGTTGAAGTTCTGGGTAATCTCGCTGGTAAATGGAGCATTGGGCGGCTGCGAGTTAGATGTATCCGTGAACCTCAGCCCAGACGATGCGCCTATCCCTCCACCGCTGCCGAAAGCAACCACGTTCCTAGCAGTGCGGAAATATACCGAGCCACCGTCGCCAGTCTCATAGAGACGCACGTGCGTAACTTGTGGATCAATGACCATGAAGCGCGAGCCGCTAGCACTGACAAGTGCTGGGTATGGAGCAGCAAGGGTCATGTGCAGCCCATCGGTTACTGACTGGATAAAGGCAGTCTGGCCGGTTCCACCAGCTAGGGTTTCAGTCCACAACAGCTTCCCAGCCCATGCAGCACTGAATGAGGTGCCCACTCCGGTAACGGCCGTGCTGCCCCCGATAAAGCTAATCGTTCCCGGCTCTACTAGGTCGATCGTGCCTATCTGGTTGCTATACTTAACGAATTGACTGGCCGGCGAAGGCGCAGAAACGTGCCCCGTGTTGGCATTCTCCCACGCATACTGATATGACCGCCCAACCGTCTGGGTTATCTGCACTGTGGCCGTGCCGCCAGTGCTGCCAATATCGGTTCCAACCTGTGCAAAGGTAAACGATGCCGAGCCAGTAACGCTAATCTGCTGGGTTGTGCCGGATGCTGAATTGAAGCTCGAATCCGCCACACCGGAAATCGTTACATACTGCCCTGTGGTGAATCCGTGGTTAGCCGTAGTCAGAACAGTAACTACGTTCGATGTCCTCAACAGAGAGGATATGCTTGCAGTTAGGCCCGCGCTCAACGTTATGGATGGCGATACATCGGGCGCATCTATCCCCCAGAACTCAAAGAAAGGACTGAAATCCGTTCCTGGTCCAGTCAGGCCGTATAGCACCTTGGAGCGGAATTGGTTGTTGGCTTCTAGAATAAAGTTATTAATCGTTACCCGCGAGTATGGCCCCGCAAGCATACTCAATGAGAGTGGAAATGCCAACTGCCCAAACTGGTTGTTTACAATCGTCCAAATGCTTGTAACTGGAGACGCCTGCTTGGTATTAACCATCAGGTTTGTGAAATTGGCTAGCGGGTACTGGAATACCCACCGAGGGCCATTGCCGCTGGTATTCTGGTTCTCGAATAGCACCCACTCTACCGCATTGGTAATGTCCTGCAGCGCAAACATGGACTCCATGCGCAAGCCAGAAGTAACGTATCCAGTAGCCGTATTATTGAAGGCGGGTGCGAAGCGAGCTCTCCTAATAGTTCCAAACAACCCTGCGTAGCATTGGGATGCGGCAGCCCAAAACTGTGGAGATAGCAGGTTGGGCGCGGTGTAACCGTTATACCCTCCAGCCAAAGCTTCGAGAGTAACGGTCTGAGAACCGATCTTTGCTGCCGTCGCCTCAAACTCGGATACTGGTCTGCGCCTGATGGCCATTATTGGTTAGAAACATTGCAATTAAAAATATATGTACTCGCGTTTACTGGCGTTCCTGTCCATGTCCCTGTTACCGTTGTGGTAGAGGGATTATTCATTCCGGTTAAGAATATCGGTGATGGCAGGGAACCAGTTCCAGCAATTTGAAAACATTGCATCATTGGAGGATTGCGAAATGTGGTCTGGAATCCCGGAGACCCAGTGGAGGGAAACGCGACAGTAACGGTCGGATTGGCGGATGGCGTGGTTCCCGCTGTTACTGTGAACTGGAAGTGTTTCCATTGCCCGCGCACTCCCGTTACCGTTGCACCAGTTCCCCAGTTCGTAAGAGAAATATTGCCCTGTAATGGAGACCACAAGAGATCGGTAGCCCCGTTGTTAGCGTCAACGCGCCCGTCAACATTGAACAATACCGTGCTGAAGTTGCAGGCAGTTGAACCAGTGGAACCGCCACATGGAGTCCCGGCGATATTCAAAACGTTTGCGCCGCTTCCCTTGTTCCACATCTGCCAGAAACCAGCCCCGGTAATCATGGAGTTAGAAGCCAGGTTCATGATCGTGGAACCTTGCCCGCCCTGGTCCTCAAAGAAGACGTGATATTCATTATCGGCAAGTGCCGCATTAGCCCCAATCTGCAGGAACGTAGCAGCAGCATTGGTGGCATCTTCAAATATCCAATTGATTGTTGAATGGTAGATAGTGGGGAAAGAACTGCCGCTGTTAGGGTCGATTATCATTCCCGTTTGGCCTGCCCCTGGCTGAATGATTACACTCTGATACCAGCCATAGCCGAAACTGGTTTGACCGCTGCCGTTAATCGAGTACCGCATGCAAGTTGTATTACCAACAGTCAGAATATCTTCCATGCGGAGTTGTTCGGTGTAGTTGGTGCGATTATCCAGCCATATGCCAATCGCGCCAGTTCCAGTGAAGTTGTATACCTGAATATCGCGGAGTATAAGTCCGAGCATATCGCCCGCATGAATGCCGACTCCGTTAGCTTGGCTACCGCCCTGTATAAACAGCCCCGAGATTGTTACTCCGTGGTTGTAGTTACCACCAAAGTTATTGTTATAAACCCTGATGCAACCAGCCGTATTATCTAGTCCAGTGGGAGTATAGGAACAATTGAGGATCAACTGACTAGATCCCGGCCCTCGCAAGCTAACCGTGTTATTCGTTATTGCAATTTGCGTGGATTGGGCTATTACGCCCCTCAAGTGTTCCAGGGAGATTATGCAGTTATTCGTGGTGTTAGAGCCTATCGTCGTAGTGGGACAGAGGGCAATGGCGCTATTAACCTGCGCCCCGATGTCGGCCCCGGTAAAGCATCCGGGGTCAACATATAAAACATTTCCCACGGTACATGGGTTGGATGCAGAGAAGTTTCCGGTGAAGGTGGGGTTACCGGTGAATGAACCGCCCACTGATCCCGGCCCTAAAAGATTTGTTGACGTAGTGGCAGTAGCGGCGTTTCCGCTAATGCTGCCGGAAATTGTACCCACGAAGGTGGGAGATCCGACAAAGGCGGGATTCCCGCTGAATGAACCTGCTAGCGAGCCTCCGGAGGTTGCGTTTATAGCCCCTATGCAGCAGTTGACGCCGCTTCCGGGCACTACTACACCGATACCTGGAACGATGTTACTAGGCTGCGTAACAACCGTGCCAGTTGTTGCGATAATCCCCGGCCTAAATGTCGTTACCGTGTAGGTCCCTATGGCTACCGATATGGAGAAAGCGCCCTGGCTATTAGATACTCCGCTGGCCGTTGCTGGCGTGCATGGGATACCAGGGCTCCCGAGAGCACAAACTGTTACTGTAGCACCTGCCACGATATTCCCTTGGTTGTCTAAGGTCGTGCCTATGATGAGGCCCTGAGCCTTTGCCGTAACGGGAAGCAGAAACAAGAGTAGTAGAAGTTTTTTCATCTTATCTACCTGGAGGGGCAATCTGATACCGCAACACGGATTGGCTGAAGCGTTGACGCCTCGCTGGCTGCTGTCTCTGGCGCTGCATAATGGAGTCCTGCAGCATAATCATTTGTTCTTCCGCCATTGCCGCCCATTGCGCGAATCGGGGATCATTTCCTGGAGTTGACATGATGTTACGAGTGGCCACAGTGCTGATTACGCGGTGGTGAGACTCGGGAATATCCGGCACCATCGCCAGCGTAAAATTAGTAGCGGAAGCGTTGGGAGTCAGTGGGGCCCAGCTTTGGGCCATTGTATCGTTCTGAATATTCTTTACTTTGTAGATACTGTTCTGTGGGACTGGCGTTCCGATCGCATTAATGCCAAAAACAAACTCGCATTCTATGTCTGAGTCAGTGTCGATATTGGGCAGCGCGTTCGCAAAGTCGGGCTTAATTATCTGTGTAAAGGCCGTGCCTGCACCGGAAATTAAAGAAGTGGTGTTGGTGATTGTTCCCTGAGTAGTCAGATTTAACGGGATATATACGAACGTATATACCACTTCAATCCGAGAGCCGATCGGCAGCGGATTCGAGAACAACACCGAACCTCGAGAGAACAACTGATAGAGATAGGGCGCATTCTGCGCTGGCTGCTGCGGAGTCAATTGCTGCAACATCAGGAATTGCTGGTCATTCCAGAAGCGGGGCTGAGCGGCGAACCAGTTGGACCCACCCGGCTGCAATACTCGTATTCTGTCAATCTGGAAGTAGCGGTTGCTTACTGGAGCTGACAGCCCGCCATTCCAGTTCCACCTGAAGTCAAACTCCGCGAGGGGCTGGACAACGGTTACTACCTGGGTGTCCGTGTAGTAGCTGTCATCCAGTTGGATGATCTTATCCCAGACGTCGCCATAGGCTTCGTTCACCTCGTCTAGATACTCGGACAATGCGTATCCGGGTAGGCGGCGCTGCACTCGGTTGACTAGCTCTAGAGCGTTCACTTCCCCTTAGTAGAAGCTGTGAGTTTTTCTAGTTCCGTAGCTACTTGCTGCGCAACCAACTGCTGAATCATCTCGGGGTCGGGCTGAACAATAACCTGCTGCAGTGCGGATGCCGCCTGCTGCGCCTGCGGGATAACATCGGGCGGGCGCCTGTTGTGAAGCTTGTAGCACTCTTCCTCGTAGGTGTTGGGCATCCAACGGCCAGGGCCACCCTGGGTCTTCACCCTGAATTGCTGCTCAAAGCGGGTAATGAACATCCAACGGAACTTCATGTTGGTGGCTTCCGCTTCCGCCTCGATTTCCTTTTTCTGTGCCTCGCTGATGCGGTCAATGTCGGCAGCGCGGATACCGCGCAGCTTGAAGTCTCCCACCATGCGCTCCGCTACTTGCTTGCCAGTAACGATGGATTCTCGGGCATTGCCTTCGTCCGCAATCCAGGACTCATAGCGGGTATGCTTGTAGAAGTCTTCCAGGCGAGTCCATTCATGCGCCTTGAGCACCACGGTTACGCCGCAGGAACTGCGGTAATCCACCCATTCCTGAAGCTCGTCATCACGCTTGGGGTAATCCTCTGGTGAGTAAATCGCCCAACTCATTGCTGTTGTAGTCTCCTTGTTGACATGTCGAGAGTTACCGTGTTGCTATCCTCCACCTCGCCATCGAGGCCAAAGACGGTAACGGCAAACTCGCTTCCAAAGTCGGTCATCTTGAGAGGTGGGGTAACATACACGCAAGCAGACGGGGCCCCAGCGATAAGTGCCCCGTTTTTCCTCCAATCCCACCTGTACGGCCTCTTAACATCAGTGACCGCACCGATGCCGCAGTGGTGATCTAGGAACGCTTCGTCTGCAGTAATCTCTACCATTTGATCCTCTCAAAGGCTCGAGCATAGCGCCTGCTATACCCTACCTTGCTTTCATGTAAGTGGAAGCCGGCATGGATGACCTTTTCTGCCGCGTCGGTGTACTCGGCATCCATGCTCTCGGTCCATTCTTTCTTGGCGTTCTCGCGTTCATCCCTGTAGAACTTAATGAACGCATTGGCATCCCGCTTCTCGGGGCTGCCTACGTCAAGGATCTTCAGGTCCCTATCATCAGGCTCGTGACTGTGCTCGCATACTCGGGCGACATATTCGTCGCCCCGTATGTTGGTTCCCACAATCTCCGTTTTACCGTCAGCCTTTCGGCGACGGTGCTTGAGACCCTTGGGTAAATCCATGGCTATAGCGCGTTGTAGATTCCAGGCAACGGCGCAGGCGCACCAGGGATGGTTACGTTAGTAACCTGCCCCGTGGTAGCAGCAGCCGCAACCGTAGCAGTGGCAAGACCAACTGCGAGCGCTTGAGCGTTAGCGCCAGTCAGTTCAAAGTCAGCCACAAGCCACTGGTTGCCAGCCGGCCCCGCGAAGACTTGCAAACGCGAGGCGCCTCCACCAGTCAACACAGTGTTCGTGAGTGTCTGGGTAATTAGATCAGCCATTTCTTCTCCTATCCTAGGTGCGCGTAAATATTAAATCCGGTTGAAGTTCCGATTGTTACAGTGGTGGCGTTCAAGGCAATCTGACCGTTGCCGCCCAAGCCGCTTAAATCAGCTCGCACGACAGAGCCAGCTCCCGCAGTAAATAGCGCCAATCCCGTTTGGCCGGTTAGCTTCTGGAAAGTAACCCCGCCATCCAAGGAAACCACTACGTCCACGGTGAGAGCCCCGGTACCGCCAGTTGCGCCAACTGGTACTGCCTCGAAACAGACTTGGCCGCGCCAGTTCATAGACTGAGGGGGCATCCCGAAAGAGCCCATCTGCCCGGTTGTGTTGATAGCACCAGCAGCCGAAACATAGAGCGCTTCGTCAACGCCCACCCTTAGAGTCTTTTGTACTATGGACGCGTTTGCCATTCGTTAGTGTCCGAAGGCAACGAGTGCCGTAGTTACGGCGGAAGCACTGCCGCTAAATTCTGCCCCCGTGGAAGATACAAAATACTGCAACTTCCCGGTGCTCGAATTGATAATGGAGTAGGTTGCGCCTTGTCCATCAGTCCAGATCCCAACGGAACCGAACGTTGGAGGGGCCTGCAACTGAGAATCAGACGTGGAGGCGAAGGTGTTCAGGGTGAATAGCGCAGGACTCAACGTATAGCCGCCCGCGCCATAAGTACCGCTATCATTAAACGACGCGATAACCATGAACTCACTAGTAGCCCACGCCCACTTGTAAATTGGGGTTGAAGCTAGAGCCATTTATCCCTCCTCGGGGTAATCAGTTTCTTTAGAGGTTGTCGGGCCGTTGATCTTGTTAGAGAAGAACTTATCCAGGTTACTCTTTGCCTGGCTGAAAACTTCATCAACCCCGGCATCGGGTACCTGCCCGTAAATATCATCTTTGCTTGAATCTGCCATGTGATCTCCTTAAGGCTTAGGCTGCCATTTCTCAAGTTCTGATTGAGAAACGTCCTGGCCCTTAGAACTTTCGGATTCCCCTGTGGATTGGTTTTTACGCATGCACGCCAAGCCCATATCGGCAATCTTACGGCCCTGGCCCTCATGAATAGAGAGCTCAGGACCGTAAATGTCGCAGGACTTCTTGGCCATTAGTAGCCGCCCTGTACGCCAGAAGCTGGCACGGACAAGCCCGTGATAGCAGTGTTGGCGTTCGGGAAGTAGCAGCCAAGGTTTCCACGGAACTCAAGGAAGGCCTGGAAAGCATCGAGATACTGGCCGCTCGCGTTCACAACGCGGTTAAGGATCGATCCAGTGCGATCGTCAAAGCTCAGCTTGCGAGCCGTGACTTTCAGCATGGAATCCTTGTTCACGAAGTAAAGCGTGTCACGGGGAGCATCGGTGTCGATAACCCACGGCACACCCTCAAACGCATAAGCGGTGTAGCCCAGGTCCATCTTCATGGCCGTGCCCTCATACTGCTTCATGGTCCACCCCATATCGGCGAAGGCGTGAAGCTGGGCGCCATGCGACCAAATGCGGAGCTTGTTGAGATCCACCGCGCCGCGAGCCTGCTGAATCAACCAAATGCCCCTGCGCAGGTGATCGCGGGTAAGCGCCGGCGTTCCCGATAGCGGAATCACGTTGGCGTTATATTGCGGGTTGTTAACGCGGTTCACGTTCTGGAAGAAGGTGGCGAAGGAACCGTTGTCGATAATAACCTTCAATCCAGCCATCGCCTTGTTAAGCGAGTCAGTTGCGGAACCGCTGTTACCAGAGGCCGAAACGACCACGTCGCCAACCGCTGTTGCTGTTGCCGAAGACGCCGGGCCAATCACAAAGGTAACGTTACCGCCACCAGAGACGTTGGCAACCGTGCCGGCCGCGCCAAGCGTGTTGTTAATCGAGATAATCTGCGCCTGGAACTTGAGGGTTGTCAGCGCTGAGTTGTACACGCTGATGAACTGCCCTGGTCGAAGGTAACGAGCACCGTCACCAGAGCCCGTAGCATCAAGCGTGGCATTGATCGAAGTCGAAGGAGTGACGATGCTGCCAATCGTCGCCAGCTTGCCAGTGCCATCAAGGAAGCTGTAATAGTTCAGTTCCTTAATAGCCTGCACAACACCATTGCGGATGTTGAATGCAAGCGACTTAACGTAGTTCGTTACGTCTCCGCCCCCGCCAGCATCAAGAGCCGCGCCAGTGAATTGGATAGTCTTGGCGTAGCTATAGAAGCCAACGAGCGCACGCGAAACCTTTTCGGAATCGCCGGTCGGAAGCGCTCCACCATCGGCATACCATGTATGCACGCCGTTGGGAGCAAGGTGAATCGGAATCTCAAGCCCACGGTTAGAAATCATCGTGCCAGTGCCTTCAAACACATCGTTCCAAAGCACAGGCGCCGTATTGAACTGCTTTTCTACTCGAGGTGCAAAAACAATCTTAAAGATAGGATCTGCAGCAGACAGATCAAACTGAGGCATTGAATTGGCCTAGATAGGCCTCTGCTTTATCGCTTGTAGGCTGCGGCTATTTCTTTCTCGTTGATGTCGCCCCAGATCGGGTCCTGACCCGGCCTGGCTTGCGATGCCCCAGTAACGTTCTCGGAAGCAGGGGTGATTTCCTTGCTGCCAGAAGCTACTACTGCGGCGCGAGCAGCCGTCTCTTTTTGAGCAGTGGCCTTGGTTTCAGCAGTAACGCGGCGTGAGGCTTCCGCGAAGAACTTCGGCACGTCAGTAAAGTTACCCTGATTGATTCGACCGCGAGCGGCATTGTCGGTAAAGAGCATCTTTTCCGCCTTGAGGCGAATGTACTCTTTCGTCTGCTCTGGAAGGCTCTCCGGCAGCTTGGCAACAAGCGAATCGAAGGACTCGTTATAAGCCTTCGTTACTTCCGCTTGGCGCCGCGTTTCTACTTCGGCCTGCCGTTCCTTCTTGAGCGAATCGACTTCTCGCATCAGTGAATCAATCCGGCTATCTACTGCCGGGTCCGACTTGGGGGCATTGCTCTGGCCCCCGTTCGACTGTTCTGTGTTCATATACTTTCCCTTGCGGTTATACCAATCGTCAGACGCCACCTCGATGAACTTGTCAGCCATCTGAGGGTTAGTCTTGCGGAGTTCCTCAATAAACTGCTGAGGGTCATTCTGCAAAGAGTAGGCTATGGTTTCTAGCCACTGCTTCGCTTGAGTGAACTCCTTAGCGTTTTCTGGGGTGATTCCCAGATCGCGCATCGTCTGGTAAGCCGTAACGTCAGCATCTGTGAACTGGGGTTTGGCTTCCTCCACTGCTGGAGTCGCCTGTGTTTCCGCTGGCGTGGCCTGAGGTTCAGTCGCAACCTCGGGCTTTGCAGCGGATGCCAGTTCTTCAAAACTTAGTGGTTCGGACATAAATCTCCGGTTTTAAGTATAAACCTCTTCTTTTAGACTGTCAAGAATCTTGTCAACGGCTGTGTCGAATCCGCCAGCGCCGCCCCTAAATAGGCGCACCGTGGGATACCAGGGCATGCGATCGCCCTCTAGCCCAAACTTCCAGTCAGACCAAGTTCCAAGGGCTACCCAGGTTGGCTTACCCATTGCCGCTGCGAGGTGCATTACTGCCGTGTCCACGGTTATAACTAGGTCTAAGGCAGATATAAGATTCGCCGTTACGGTCCAGTCGAACGTATCAATGGTTAGGTCGCAATGCCAGCCGTCGAACGCATCCTGTAAGCGCCGATATGCCTTAACGGGCATACTGCGCAGGTCCACCCCATCCATGATGGCGCCCGCCTTGTGGCAGATCCCCACACCCATAATCTTGCTGCCCACTGGCCCCGGTGCCTTGATGTACGGGCCTTCCCACACAATCCCAAAGTGTAGTGGAAGGCTCATGCAAGAAATCCAATAGTCTGGCGTACTAACTGAATCAGGCTTATTGCCGCACCATTCCTGATGCGAAAACAGCGCCTCCAGGCTTGGCCTAACCGACATTATGACGTGAGCCCCGGCACGCTCGAGCAGGGGGATATACCTAGCCGTCATAAAGCAATCCCCGTGCCCGCCCTCTTCCACTACAAGGATAGTCTTGCCCTTCAGGTCCTCGCCCTGCCACTCGGGGAAGTACTGATCTAGCTTGAACCAACTGCGAGAGAGCCTGTAATGGTTGTGGAGGTAGAAGCCCAGCTTCCAATCACCCTTGCGCAGCAGCGCTTCAGAGTAAGCTACGCCTGCTGGCCGGCACGTAAGGTCCTCCATGTGCGCACCGAATAGCAGTGGGAAACCCATCTCAAAGCGGCCCTGCTGATTCCACATAAGGCCACGATTCATCAGCGCAATCGAGCGTTCAGTGTTCACCGCTGCACCACGTACAAATCCTCGCGCAGTTCTATCTGCCTAGGTTCAAAAAACTCTTCTATGGCCTTGGTAGCGCCCTTACAATCGAGCACTCCATAATCTTCCAGGATGCAAATACCGCCAGGGCTTATCAGGGGCCACATCCATTGGAAGGCCAGTTTGTAAGACTCGTACAAGTCGCAATCAAGGAACAGGGCCGCGATCGGCTGATTGAATGTGGGGAAAGTGTCCTTGAACTCTCCTCGCACTGGGACCAGATTCCCGAATGGCTTCATTGCTTCCAAGGTCTCGTAGTAGCATGCATCCCCGAAATCGCCGGCCTTATGCTGGTCCTCTGCCGTAACCTCTGGCATTCCAGCAAATGTATCGAAGGCATAAACCGTTTTATGCGGGGCAGCAAGAGCCATCGCCATTGCGGTACCACCCTTATAGCTTCCGCATTCAACGATGCAGCCAGGAACTTCTGACACTGACTCAACAAGCGCCATTAGGTTGGGAAGCCAGGCACAAGCCCACGCCCTAGATATTGCAACCTTGAGCAAATCAGCCGTGTCTACCATTACGCCTGCGCTGCTGCGCTGACCTAGATTGCCCTCGAGGGCCTACGTGCGCCCCATTCCCACCGCTTGGCTGTGGCTGGTGGGGCTTTGCCGCTGCGCCCTTCTGGCCGCGTTCATGCTGAAACTGGGGATTCTGGTTAGGATCTTGCCCACCCTGTTGCTGCCCCTGTTGGCCCTGCCCGCCCGCTTCAGTGTGCATTCCCTGCATGGCGCCCATAATCGCCATCTTGTTGGCCTTATTCTGCAGGTGCGCGATGAAATGCCCGTTGGCTCCCATCTTGTATTGCGGGTCCATGCCGTCAAATTCATCGCTATTCATGTGGTGGGCCAGCGTAGCCATGTGGGCATCATCGTCTTGGTGGATCATCGGCGGGGGAAACTGCCCGCCATTAGCCTTGGCACCGTCAATCTCTTTCTGCTGTACCTTGGTGTCCTCGCTGAACTGATCGAGCTCGGGCGGAATCTGGTAGTTCTCCATCACCTTGCGCCGAACCTGCGGGGGTAACTGGGGATTGAATGCCCCTACCGCGATTGCCTGATTGAGCGATTGCTGTTTGATTGGGTCAAGGGGAATGATGCGAGCCGTGATCTTGAACCGATTCGGGTCCAGCAATTCTCCGCGCAGCTTCTTAAACTCCCATTGGCCGTTAGGCCCCATGCTGGTGGCCACGCGATCGTCTAGCCAGTTCTCGGCATCTATCTTTAGTATCTGCCGCGCCCAAAGCTCGTTCTCCTCTTTGTACATGAGTTGAATGGGGGCTAATGTGCCCTGCGCTTGGGCTACGGCAGTTTGCTGCCCGCCGAAAGTGTTAATGCCTTCCTCGTGCTGTCCGATCGCAGCCGGGGATACACCCGAATGGAACTGCATGTTTTGGAGCCGTGTCTGGCGCCAGTTCCACACATCGTTGGAAATCTGCCCTCCAGGGAACCACTTAACCACCTGATCCAAGTTACGCTGTCCTAAGTTCTTAGCTTCAATCATGTAACCGGAATCATTGAGGAAGTTATTCTTATCGATGCGCTGGGTATCCGCAAGCATAAGCGGCATGGTGTTGTAATCGACATGCCTGAGTAACATGCGGTCGGTAGCGTCATAAGTCATCTGCTCGGGGATAAGATCATCGTCGCCATCGCCCCAGAAGCGCCCCTCAACATGGATGTGCTTGAAGTGGGTCCAGTGATCGTCCATTGACTCATTGCGGCTGGTGAGCAGGCAATCATTGGCCTTCGCGGCGTACATACCCTTCGGAAATTCCTTCTTTAGATCCGGGTCAAAGAAGTACTGATTGGGCCTGAACCAGCCTTCAATCAGGGGCAGTCTTGCTTCTGCTAGCGCTCGCTCGTACCAGCCCGGATATTGAGTAGGATCAGAAGGGAGATCCGGTACCGCCATCTGATAAATAAGCCCAATATCTTCGGTAGTGTTGGTGATTTCCCCTGGCATCTGATCCCCGCCGAAATTAGCCTTAGGGAACGTGGACTGCAGTGCTGCCTTATCCACCATGCGGACGCGAAGTAACTCGGGAGCCAAGCGCAAGTTCTTCACGCTAGATCTTACATACACCTCAAACGGCCATACTACTTCGGTCGATTCCTGGCCGCGAGGAAAGCTCGTAACTCCCTTTTGCTGGGGAATGGTAGCGAGCTGCGGCGGTTGGTTGTCCACTGGAACTGGTGCACTTGGTCCACAATTTGGGCACACTGCCACATTACCCAATCCTTGACTTCCGCAGGACTGGCAGGACCACGAGCCTTGATCCAGCTGGACTTCAACATCTTCATATACCGGGACCGTCGCGAGCCCATAGTTTTCATCTATGTTGTAATAGGTGTAGCGAAACGAGTTACCGTAAAGCCGTTTGTTCTGCGCTTCCATCGCCCTTAGCGCATCGAAACCAATGTTTTCCTTGCTTATATCGAGCGCGATTCTGGCCGCTTCTGCGATTCCCTGCGCTGTTGGATCTTCGCTAGTAGGCTGTGCAATGAACTCTGGAGCCGTCTGCACCTCCATCGCAACCCCATAGCGAATATAAGAGCGATAATAGTTAGAGGCAAAGCTATACTCAGCAGAATTAAGACCAATAGCGTCAAAAGACATGCCGACGTCGCTAAGTAGTGCATCGTGGTATCCAGTAAAGAAGAGATGGTTACGAAACCACTTGCGATGCAACTGCAGCTTCTCGTACTGAATCATCCAGTAACGCTGGTCTAGGAGCCACTTAATGCGCTCTACCTTTGTCCGCTCCCACGGATAACCGGAGAATACGCGCCTGTAATTGACGTCGATCCCGTCGCGCACGCTCGCGTCACGGGTGGGCTTCTTAGCCCCCTTGAACATCTGACCTAGACCGCCAAGGATGCCAGTTAGACCAGTGCCCATTACTTAGCTTTTCTCTGCGCCATTACTGTCCAAACCGCACTGCCGGGGATAGGTATTCTCACCTTGGGAGAGCCTTGTGGCCCTTGGGATTTGTCCATAATCTTGTTCACGGCTTCTGCTAAAGGGTGCTCCTCCGGGATAGCATCAAGGCCTTTAAGCTCGAGTAGCTTATTTATCAGACCCTTCTGAATGTGATTGTGATGTATCTCGCGCAGTATCAACACTACGGTTAAAGCGCCGATAGAGATATAAAAGGGCATCCCTCACCTCTGGGCTAGTCAGTTCGTCCCTGGTCGGTTCAGACCAGTTATCCGGTAATTTCTCATCCATTGTTCCCTCTATCCGGGTGACAGAGTTCGCAGGCCATGCGCGGCACGTTTGTATGGGAGTCAAACTCCCTCAGTTCCTCGTTCGCATATACGCGCCCGCATATCTGGCAGCGCACCGACCGATTGCCCATGAAGTGCTTCAGGGGAATCTTGGGCACGGCCAGCAGTTCTTCCATCTCTTGCTTGATTTGCCTTTCGATATGGTCAGAGGAGCTCATTTATGATTTTGACGGCTTCTCGCCACTTGAGTTCGTCATCGTCGCCCCAGAGGGAGCAGATGTCTCCGCAGGCAACGTCCGTTTGGAGGGCACGGCAGAAGCCCGTCGGACAATCCCATTTAGCCGTGTCGCCTTCGACAATGTAGTGGTCACAGTCATCTCCACCGTTCGTCCCACCGCAATTCGCCCCGCCAATCTCCTGGCCCACCTTCGGGGCATTTATCCACACAAGGTCCATGTAATCTGGGTCATTTGTGGCTCGGTACTTAGCGGGTCCCCGATTAGGCTCGCCGTACTGCTGCATTCCGCAGCAGGGCCAATACTCAATCTGCTTGCTGTCTGCCGTCGCTTCTTTCGGGTAAACGAATTTCTTGATAGGAATGCGAGAACCAATAAGCTGGCAGGAGCCAGGACTGACATTATAAAAGATGCAATTAGCGCATGACGCGGGCTCATTGTTCATCGACTCCGCAGTAGTAAAAAGCGCCTGGCCCTTCGTAGGAACCACAGGACTTGTAGAAGCAGGAAGAGACCATGCACGGCGCATAGCATTAACTTTGCGGATATTCTTTCCCTCGTAGACCGGGAAGCCGCCATCTTCGATGTTATCAGCCCTTGTCATCGTGCTTTTTCTGCATGGCGCGACCCTTGGCCGTTTCCTTATTGCCCTTCATCGCGCCCATATTATTCATGGCCCCGTAGACGTAGCGATCGGCAGCCTTTCCGCTCTTACCCTTCTTTGCGGCTGCCTTTTTTAGCTGCTTTTCGAGGAATTCTGGCATGGTTCACCAATTTCGCCCTTCACCGCCTCATTTAGCTCCCGCTGCATGGCATGGAGGGCCTTTGTAAGCTTGATTACAAACTGCCCTTCTAGGAAAACGGGCACTAAGTCGTCTCCCTTGCGCAGCAGCAGGCGCCATTTGTCCTGTCCATAGACGGGAAAGAGCGCTCTGCCGCCAGAAAGGTAGTATTCCCAGCCCTCAGGAGCCTCTAAGAGGTCCGTAAAGAGCATTTCGACCAATTCATCGCTTACTGGACATTCCATCAGAACACCCTAGCCTTATGAAGCCTGTTTAACTGCTTCTGCATCACACTATTTCGCACTGAAAAGAAGGGCGTCCGTTCAAGCCTGGCCGCTTTCCTCTGGATTTCGTCGTTCGCTTCCTTTTTCTGCCAGTACATCTTGGACATTAGCGGCAATTCGTCCCTTTCCCATTTTTTCGGGGCTTTGAGCTCGGCGGGAAGGGGCCTAAAAGTGTGAACAGCGTATCTGTCGGAGTCCGGAGAGTGCGAGTTTTCGTGTGCTGGCTCGTTTTTCGGGTTTCCGCTTCGATCTTTAGCCCACTTGTAACCCGAATATTCTCGTAGAGTATTGGAGCAAGACTTTGCAACAAACCACTTAGGGCTTCCTTCGATAGCGGGGTTGAAGGGGTGCACAAAGCGTTTATCAACGTGGAGATACTGGGCCATCTTGAAGAGGCCGGGTTTAACCTCTTTAATCGCCGGCGTGCCAGCGAGGTTGTAATCCTCGAGTTCGACCGCTGCGGCCCTTTGCGCATAGTCATAAGCTAGTCCGTCAATAGGGCGATTACCAAGTGCGTCCCAGATCTGCTCGGCAATGGGTGCAATTCTAAGATCTGAACCGTAAACTTCCGCGAATTTGTATAGGTAGCCGTTTGGCGCAACAGCAGTGAGTCCAATAGCCCAAGGATCTCCTTCCTCTCCGCCTCCGATATCGATGCCGATGATGACGGGCCATTCAACAGGGGGTGCATTCCGTCCGTTAAAGACTTGCCATTCTCGGGAGTCGTCATAGACGTGGGTTGGTTCGGTAAATTCCTTGTAAACAAGATCGGTAAAGTCTGAAAAATGCCCATAAATGAATCTATCCGCCCAGTCCTTGGGATAAAGAGCTAGTCTGCGCTCGTGATACTCGGGCGGCAAATGCACGTTCTCCATCGAAGATGCCGTTATCCCCCGGTAGTCCCGCTTCAGTTCCTCTTTCCTGTCCGGGTCAAAAAAGATGCGCCATTGCCAGTCATGGCCGGCCGGGTTAGAGGAGCCCCGGTAGATGCGCCGGAATGCCGTTTTACGCCTCAAGCGCCCCGTAAGCAGGTAGAAGACTTCCTCTGAGATCTCAGACTGCTCATCTACGAAAGCAGCGCTTAGGTTCATCGATCGGATGTGGCCCATCACCTTCGGGTCCGACACATCCAAGTGCTTGAACATCACGTTATGGCCGTTCGCAAACGTCCAAGTCTTCTTCGATTCCTGCCATTCGCCCGCGTCCGGCTCTACCAGCTCGAGGAACGTCCTCATCGTGGTGGCTTCTAAGGCGGGCATGTGCAGACGCCCTACCACGGTCAGCCCGTTCGCGTCCGCTAGCGAGTTCAGGATGCAAGCCCCCGCGAGCGATACCGTCTTGGCGCATCCCTCACCCCCGACATACGAACAGCCAAAGTGCTGGTCCATCAGGAATTGCTTCTGCTTCGGCATCCGACAAACATACCCAGGATCGTAGGCTCCGTTAGAGAAGCCCAAGGACTCCAGCAACTGCTCTAGCTCTAACTCTCCTTGGTAGTAACCCAACTAAACGATTCCCCCGCAGAGCGAACACCGCCAGCCCTTCTCAACTCCGTGGTCGCAAGCTGCCTTTCGTACGCTTCCCGCCTTCTTTCGTACGCTTCCCGCCTCCTCTCGAGATCCACCTGAGCCTCCGCCGCCTTCTTCACCTCTCGCGGCACCGCCCCCGTCCATCGCTTCGCTCTTCTCATTGCAGGCGCCCCTAATCCACTCCGAAACCGTCAGCCCCTCAGACCTAGCGGCCACCTGCCACCGCGCTAGCTCGTCCTCGTCTAACCGCATCTCAAATCGCTTGGCTTTTCGCATACGTACAGATTGTACGGCATTGGGCAAAGTTACGTACAGTGTTGTACGGACGGATTTTGGTGAAAATTGTATGGGGTAAGTACATGTGCTTGTGCTGGCCGGCCACATTTCGGGTGCTTCCCGGCTGCCCGGCCCACCCAGCAAAGTACTTTGTTTTCTTCTGGTATGATGTTTATACCCTTGGTTAACATACTGTCGCTTATCGGACGCACTACTCAGTATCTGCTTTAACATCTATAACTTGCGCAGGCTTATCAGCGTTTGGCTGTATCAGAATATTGATCGCAGCAGCTATATTGGGCCTGGCCGGCCTAGATTGCGCTGCATCCGGCCCTATTACTCGCATATCCTCTAAATAGCGTATCGCTAACGTGCCATCTTTTCTATGAGTTAGCGAATGGTCGAGTGCATCAAACGCGCGTGGCACTAACTCTAGAGCGCGGCCCCTATAGTTCTCAATTTGAGAATCAACGTCCGTCTCTCTCAGGATTGCCTTAGTCGTATTGATTGCAATGCCCAGATCCTTTGCAATGTGTGTAATAGCCTGTCCTTGAGCCCTACGTACTGCTACGGCTGTTTTGATTGCTGGCGCTTTGCGCGATCGCCGACGCGGTTTCGCTTTCTGTTCTACCGTAATTTGCTGATTGACAGCTGGTTGCTCGTTATGCATAAGTATTGTGAGGTGTCGTATGTTGACCGCTATTATCTTTCTGCTGGTTGCGATACCGCTTACCTGGCTCGAGATACGCGACGAAATGCGTGCCAAGGATCAAGTTGGTTCGTCATCGTCTAAACTGTCCCTATAGCGCATAAACTCCATTGAGATAAACTCGAATCCCTCAGCCTGTCTCGCCTTCGGCCTGCAATAGTGACAATAGTCGGAGCGCTTCTTAAAATTATATTTGAATGGTCTTTTGCATTCCAAACAAGTCTTTGGCATTCAATTGATTACAGCGTGCATTTTGTCTTTTCGCTAAACTTTCGCTCTCACTACTAAATACTACTTGACAATCGTATACGCCCTGCTATACTGAGCCACAGTTCAAGCTAGTAACTTGGACAAAAGGAGAAATCAAATGACAACCGCTGAGAAATTCCACTTCGTTCGAGATACGCAACGCTATATGCTGCAAGCCGCTAGGCTCGATAAGCCATCCGGTAGCTGGCCAGAATGGGTTGATTCTGCCGAATGGTATCTCAATAACGCCGCCTATGCGCTGCGAGCACAGATTCGCCGTGAAGCCAGCGAACCCACACTAGACCAATTGCGTGAAGCCTTGCTGCCCATCTTGCAATCCGCCGTTGATCCCCTGCTTGGCTGCTAAGGGAGATGAACATGCAAACTACTGAACATAAACAGCATATAGCCAAGTGCCAATCCCACAACCGCTGCCCGGAGTGCAACGCGGATACACAGCGCCGATTTGCAGGCAACGGTGAACCATTCCGCTATGCCCATGTAACTGAATACCTAGCATGGGTGAAACCTCGCGTTGAGGCTATCCGCGCTGGCGACAATAGCGTTAATGCTCGAATCTGGCAACGTGACTTCTTGCGAGCGCTACATAACCGCATTAACTCGCACATTACCAACCAGACGGGCCGAAAGCATGCCCCAGAATACGCAAAATATCACCTAGCCACGTATGGCAATGACTACCGCTTCTTGCACAACCTCTAACTGCCTTCGCTAGGGCCTTCGGGCTCCAGCGTAGCCAGTTAGTACCTGGTGAAACAAAGGAGAATGACCGTGACACACTATCTAGGCTGCAAATACGCAATACCCCACGAAGCCGGTTTAGCATCCGAAGCAAGAGCAGTTGGCAAGCGCTTGGCCGAATTGCTTGATGGGCTTGGAAACGTTAATTCCTTCATTATCGAGCAAGGTGAACTGGTTGAACAGTGCTGGCAGTTCAAAGTTGATCTTATCGAGAAACTAAAGGCTGATGGCTGGCGCATTAGCATTCCCAAGAACAATTACAAGGTGTTACCGCCAGTGTCTAAGAAGCGCAACAATCTCCCCGCAGGGAAGGCCTAGCGTCCTGCTGGGCCATTCTCGCCTTCCGGTGAGCGTTCGGGCCTTACTAACCCGCATGGCTGGCTTACGATAAGAGCCAGCCCCTTAAATAAACAATGCATTTAGCCTTAGTGAGTTAGATTGAATCGCAGGTAAACGCTTTAATAAGGAGATTACAATGGCAACTATGTGCAAATATGGCAATTGCTGCGAATATGAAACGTCAATATCACTAAACGGTTGCGGCTATCGATTGCGCTTCTGTTCATGGCTACATGCAGCAGGGGGAGCACTCGGCCATGCTAGCTACGCACAACGTGGTACTTGCCCAGAAGCCTACGATCTAATTGCGAATCAGGAATGGCGGAAACGGCGGAAAACTAACGATCGAAAGCAAACGCTTAAAAAGGAGAATGTTATGAGTGACCTTACCGAACAAGATAAGCAGTACATTGAAACCGCTAGCGTTTTCGACTTGCGAGCCGCTCTAGACCTGGCCCGTGCTGCAGACGATAGAAATTACGCATATGCCTTGGCAAAGGAGATACTTAGGCGGGAGGCTAGCGAGTCCGCTTGCCCTTCCTAAGCCGCCATACCTCAATCCCTACCAAGATCGTCACGCATAGGCCTGTCCATATTGCTGATAGCTGCTCCAGTACGCGCATGCCAAACATGAGAAAGGATAGAAACGGGCTAAATTCAATCAATTCTGCACATCCAAATAGAACATCAAATCCATACGCGGATCCGGCGCGCCTTGCTCGCTAACCCAGAATCCCCATGTGCCGTTAACCAGTTGCTCGGCATGCCCTTCATTAAAGAAGGTTTGCGGGCCGAATGTAAAGAGTTGCGTTACGCCATCGCTAGCCCTCGACCAGCCCTTTTGTAGCGGTACAGCTGACCCTGCGCCCATTGGCTGTAAGTAATAGGAGCTGCCAGCGTTCAATGTCAATGGATTTGCGAAGTAGAAGGGACTCCATCCATTCGGCACTGCGGGAGGATATAGTACGGCTGTAGTACCTGCGATGCTGATTGTGCCTGGTCCTGCAAATCCACGCAAACTAAGTGCCCCACTGGTAACGACAATAGTTTTACTCGGGGTGATTGCCTGTCGTGCATTAGGCAAAGCCACGGAGGCACCATTAGCAACATCCACATACCCAATACCTTGAGCACTCGGAGACTTCGCAATATCAACGGTCGAAGCATATAGCACTTCCCACATTGGCACGTTTGTAGGGTGTGGTTGGCCATTCAATAGCGCCAGGTTCGGCGCGTCCAACAACGGGTCGACTTGAGCCACAGCCAGGCCATCCACACTGCGCCAATTATTAATACAATCATCAGCCGTATTCTCGACGATGATCGCATAAGACCTGCCAGCGACTAACGGGGCGCCAATCGGGAAGCTAGCTATTGCGTACGGGTCAGTGTTGTTCTGGAATATATTGCCCGTATACGGCCCCACTGTTACCTGTATGTCGCCGCCGTTGCCTGTCGTGTAACCTGCTCTAATTGGGGAGGTTAGCCTTAACCCAATAATAGGCTCGCTGCGTGTGGCCTCGAACGTCCACGATACTGATCCACTCCGGCTATTGAGTGGGATATTGCTTAGGCTGTCTGCCCTTAAATTTGGTCCGTATCTCAAAGCTTCGCTGCCATTGCCTCAGGCGTCTCTAGTAGTTCTCTTTTGCGTCTGCCTTTGTGCTCCCAGTACGAACGAACCAGGGAGAAACCTTCTTAGCTTCCTAGCGTTCTCAACACTGGGCTTACCTCAATCACCGCTAGCCTCTATTGCCAATTGCCGCTCGATCTCCTTGGGAATGGAATGCTCTGTCGGCATTAGCTCTTTACGTCGCCTGCCGCCATATTCAAACCAATACCATCCATCCCAATACATTCTCTGAGGCTTACTATCTTCCTGCTCGGATCTGTAACGCTCGGCAAACTCTTTAGTGGTAGCACCGCTAGCCACAATGTGCGGCCTTGCTGGCCGGCCAAAGCGCACTGTTTTACGCACTACCTCACGCGGTATAACCCATTCTAGTTCACCAGTTTCAATCAAATGACGCGCACGTCGTAAGCTAATGTAAAACCTTGGTTTATCACCGACTTCAGCCGATATGCTTAGGACCTTTATGTCGTTTGGCAAGATTCGTCACTTACGCCCTGGATTATATAAACGCCTGATTTCATTAGCTTTAGAATGTCGGTGTTTTCTCCGCCAATCAAAAACTCATATACGGGCAAACCGACATCTTCAAGAACACCCGCCCTGTAGAGCAGTTTTCTCTTCATCTTTCGGACCCTAACTTCGGGATTTTATGTCTTTCTTACTAAAAACTTTAGGCCGGCGAGATTCGGGCTCTTATAGTACCCGCGCAGATACCATAATTAAACCGGCCTAAAGCCTAGTGGGCTATGCAAAAAAGACTTCATAGGCCCGTTGCCGCCCTAACTTGCCCTTCAAACTGCTGGATTTCGCTCTTGGTTGGTGTCGCACCCGCAACCATTGGCGCGGCAGGAGTCATTTGATTGAATTGCGCCATGACTTGGTGCAGCACGTTCGATACTACCGAGACCACCAAGTTATACTCTGCGATCGTCTGTGGGTTAGTGTATCTGAGCGCTTCAGCTGCTTGCTGGTTATGGTAGAAACTATCAGCTAACAGGCTTAGACACGCCACAAACTTTCCTGCCGTGGGTAGCTTAGTCTGTAATACGTTATCGATACAAGACTTGTAAGCATGGTTGGCCGAACCAAGTAGGCCAAGTTGCGCGGTTAGTGTCTGGCCCTCGCTAGCAGGTATCTTACCAGCTGCCACAAGGGAAGGAACAACGCCCAAGCCGATCGTAACAGCCCCGTCGATAGCCACATAGGCTGCATCGGCTTTTTGGTAATCACTTTGCTTACAGGCGGTAAGGGAGAGGGCTAGTAGGAGGAGCGCAGTCAGGGAGTTTCGCATGTACAAGCCCTCGCTTGCTGATTTAGTGGTACTAGCCGTTAATATTCTATTTTTATTCGATAGGCGTGTCAAGTGCCAAACCCTCCATTTAGCAACACAAAGGAACATTTCTATTCCCCTGTGTTGCCGGTCGAGTGTTGCCGGTCGAGAGTCTAAGGAATCACGGCCGTGGGAATTAACAGGGCCAGGGTAATTAGGGCTGTTCTCATTGGTTCACCGTCACGCTGAACGTAAGCAACAGCGCGTGATGCCAGCAGCGGTTACTGCACACTCTTTCATCCTTCCACGTCCCATAAGCTGCGCCAGAGTGGGTAGCTCCACCGCTGTCGGTCTGCTCCCACTCGAACCGGAACGAGTTGGAGTTGGAGTAGTCCCACTGCGTAATCGAACCGTAGGGGTTGTATGGTACGTTGGGAAGTGCCATGCCTTCGCGTAGAGAGTTAAAAATGAACGCTGTGCCAGAAGGGGTGCCGCTAGCATCATCCAAAGGCACTCCTCGGCATACTGATCCTTCGAAGCTAGGTATTGGGTAATATCCAGCCGCGTCACACAGGAACGGGCTGGTCATTGTGTAGGTTTGTGCATGTACTGCTGTTGCGCCCAGGACTAGCAGGGCTACCACTAACGCTGCTCTTTTCATCCTTCCTCCTTATTTGGCGGGGACACTCTCGGAAGTTCATTCCAATACATGCGTGCTGCCATAATTTTCTCGTGGGGATAACCCAATTGATTCATATCGGCCATAAACCCGAGCAAATCCCCGTCGATAATTTTCCTTTCGATGTGAGTCTTCTTCATATGGCATGGCAAACACAGACACAGTAAATTCACTTCATCATCACGATAAACTAAGCGGTATGGGATTATGTGATCCACGCATAATTTCTTGCTTTTAGTCTCTTTCCATCCACACACTTGGCAGATATGGCTGTCTCGAGCCCTTATCTTCCTAACCAATGCTTTCCATTCAATGGTGGTTACTCTAGTCTTGGGATTGTGGCTACCCCTCCATAGATGGCTATTCGCTCCACGCTGAAACTTATAGAAGCACTCACGGGAACAAAAGAATGATTTCGTTCTTGCGGCATCTGCATGCGTTCTTTTAAATGACTTTCCACAGTGTTTGCAAATGCAATCTCTTTTGTAGGATTGCCACCGGCAAGCGTAAGAACAAAAAGAGCTAACGGCAAAATTGCATGGATAAACACTAAACTGCTTCTTACAGCTTTTGCACGCCTTTGTAGTCTTATTGCGACGACGTAAACCGGCGCATTGGCGGGAGCAAAAAAATCCACTATCACTCCCGCTACTACGCTTCCTCTGGAATGATCTGTGGCAATGCCTACACGTGCGGGCAAGCATTAGTCAGCATCCTCCGTCCTTGGATCTCTCTCTGGCTCGATCATCCAATACCGCAATTCATTCTGCGCGTAGCCGCTGTCAATCTGCTCGGGCGAGTACCGCAATACCTTCCAGCCCATGAGCGTGGCGTAATTGTATTTCTCCATGTCGCCTAGGAAGCCCTTGCCCCTCGTGTGCCTACCCCTAACCCATATCGCGCCCTCGATCTCAACAGCCAGCGCGTGATCTGGCATGCAGAAGTCAAATAGCCACTTGCGTGTTTCGCAGAACTTGTATTCGGTTACAACCTTCTCAAACTTAAGCTCTTTCAAGTGCTGTAAAAAGAGTAACTTCCGCTGCTCCTGCTCCGCTTTGTAGTCGCGCTTTGGCTTCCGCTTCGGCTTTTTCACGTCTCTTTCGCTCCCTGTATGCTCTCTGCCACTTATTCACTGCTATCTTGTTGCGCCGGCGTGTCTCTTTCTCGCCTGCGTTACCTAGCGGATCGAGCCGCTCGGACCAGAATATGGGCTTGCCGTTATAGCAGTCCTTGCACATCGGCGTCCCGTCGATAACGCGCTCCGCCTTTACTTCCACGCCTTTACGCTGCCAGTGGTAGAAGCACTTCACAGAACCCCCAAGTACATACGCACGATCCGGCGCCACTCGGCGCTATGCCTAGCTTCTTTGCCAACATAGCCGCCCGATCGGTACAGCTGCGTCTTTCTGCGGTGGTAGTGCGGGTTACGCTTGCGCCATGCCACTTGGTATGCTTTACGCTCTGCCTTAGTCATCGCTCTATGCACCTCGGCATTATGGTTGGGGCAATCTGGGCACTGCGAAGTTTAGCCACGGCCTCTCCTTGTGAGCCTTGATACACTCTTTAGCCTCTTCCTCCGATAAGCATGCTGCCGTCCAACCACACGCACACCTACCTCCCCACTTCCGCGCTGCTGGCCACTCCGCGTAGATAAGTTCCGGTTCGCATCTCTCGCAGGATGTCATCGGCTGGCCTTCCGGTTCTCTCGCTTTCTTCTATGGCATCTAAAATGTTATTTACATGGTAAGAAGGTTCTAAAGGACGGTTCTTTGATTCGGGTGCAATAGCTATTGCGTCATGAGGTGCAAGATTTTGCGTCATGAGCACCGGATTTTGCGTCATGCCACTTTTTGACTGACGCAAACTTTGCGTCATGGGTATAGTGTAAAGATTACAACCATGCGGGCCGCCGTCAGCTTCCACTACAAGCTCCCCAGACTCCTTCAACGCGGCTATGCAATACTGTACGCCACGCTCGCTCATGCGTGTTTCCCGCGCCAGGGTCTGGATCGACGGGTAGCTTCCACTACCATCAGCGTGTGCATGATTGGCTATCATTAGAAGAGTCAACAAATAGCTACCCTTCTGCTTGGAATTTTCTATGACGTAGGAGATGGCCTGAACCGACACTTAACGCCTCCATATAGGCGATTGAAGGGCGAGTGATATGGCACCCGCCCCCCAAAGTTCGGCTCGACGGATGTGGAGTCAGCCGCTTGTACTTTTGTTTATACATCAGTTACCGCCCATGTCAAGTGTTTTCGCATTTTATTTGCCCCAGTCCAGAAAGGGGCCATCTGGTGGGTACTCCAGAGCGCACCACTGGCATTAGAGAGCGCAACATCCTGCCAGATATGTCGCTCATGTGTTGCGACCATGGGAGTACCCAACAAATGACCCTCTCATTTGCCCGCGGAGAGGGGCTTAATTCGCCAAGTTCCAGGCTTCTTTAGTCCGATGGTTCCATCTCGGAGCTCGTAGCGCAGCCAGAGACCTCCTTTTTCGCCAAGCCAGCGGGTCTCTGTAACCGCCCGCTGAACATCCACCCACGAACCGTCAGATTCCTGTATTTGGTACTTTGTCTTTTCGCTCATCTCCCCCTCCACTACTTATCGCAAAGCTTGCCATTTCTCACATATCTAATGACCATTCCCTGCAACGCCGCCCCCATTGGAGTTAGATTGGTGGGAATCCATAAGTTTCCATCGGAATCCTTGACCGCTCCGCCCCTGCCCTGGTTAATTACATCCTTACCAGCAGCTATATCCCATATAGAAAAAGGCACTATGTCCTTGCAACTCATTTGCCCCTCCACTGCCAGTAATACTCACCCTCGATCCGCCATAGCCGCCACAGGCCTATTTGCCAGCACATACAGCCCCGTAGAGGCACGCGCTTGATTCTCATGCCCCAATCACCGGATCACTGCCTACAATCGTCCCTGGAGCGCCCTTGTATTGCTCGAAGTGGGGCGTAGGGCGAGGCACGGGCCCGTCGTCGCTAAGCCACCACGTAGCGCACATCAAGGCTAGGATTACCGCTGCACAGAACGTGAGCCAGTGCTTTTTCACTTGCCGCTCCTTACTAGGGCTATGTTATTAACACTGCATCCGATATGTACGGCGCTAGCTGCCACCTGTAACCACTTAAGCCTGTGCCAGCGATGCGCTAGATAGGCCGCTCCAGCCACTTCTAAGGCCCCTCCAGCAATCATTACGGGCATGCTGGGCCTACGGCCCGCGATACTGCGGACCAGCGGATCGGTTTCGACGTATCCCCACCGCTCGAATTGGTGGGTGCTGTAGATGTCCATCCCTACGCTAATAGCGTGGGCAACGATGAAGGGCTTGTCGCTCTTAGGCTTGATAATGTCTTGGGCGGATGCTGGGATTGCGCATAAGGCAAAGATAAGTAGTGTTCTCATTGTCCTAACTCCGCCCACCACTTAACCAGCAACACTACCCCACAGAACACAACAAGCAGGATGAACATATCGGCTAGCAGCGTAACGCCCGTGAAGCGCACTTCTCTCATGGCTTAATCACCGGCCACAGCATCCATAGAAACGCCACAAGTAACCCGGCAGCAAAGCCGCACGCCGCCCCTCCCCAGAAACAGCCCCGCATGATCCACTTAAGCGAGCGCCGAGTTACCCAGTATTCGGGCTTTTTGTCCTTTGCATCCGTGTTGAGCACATCTAGTTCGCGGGTTACTCCGCTTAGTTCGGCAAGCCATTTGTAATGTTCTTGCATAGCTCCACCTCCAGTTCGTCTATCTCTTGATCCTTGCTGCTCACCATCTCGACGTACTGCCTCTCAAGTGCTGTTAACTCAACTTCCAAAATCCTTACTAGGTCCTTGATGAATCTCACCTGTTTCTCCGTATCCGTTTTCATGTTCTCCCCCCAAGGCTCGTATTGTGTCTTGCTGTACTGCTCCCAATACCGCAACCATTGCGTGCAACATTATTGTTTTGTTGGGGATAAGCGATAGCCAGCGCTCCTTTTCGGCATGCCACTCGCTATATCCTTGCTCGTCCACTTCGAATACGATCCGCCGGTGCTTCTCTTTGTTGACTCTGCGCCGTTGCGCCTCCTTTCTGGGTAGGAATAACTCCGCTGGCTCGTTGCTGTGGCCTTTCTCGATCAGAAACTGGCAATGAGCCTTAACGTCTGCGACTGTTCTCATGAATGCGCTTCCGCCTCTTCTCTCGTTATGTAGAAATGAATGCCCCCGCCACATTCGGCCCAGCGATCCTCTTGCCATTTGTCGCAATGTACCCACTTTCCTACGTGGTACTTGCACGTGGGATCATGCAGCGACACCCCAAACTCCGCTCCGATTACCTCTAGCACCTTGGCTTTTTCCGCTCGGCACTTGCGCCCGGTTGCGTTTGAACGCTTTGCGCTTGATGGAATGAATAATTTTACAATTACATTGCCATGGCATTTCTTCCAAGCAAAGAAAGGTCCGACACTTGGAACAATTAAGAGCTGCGCCATTCCGAGGGGATCTAATTTCGCCCCGCCAAGGTTCGCCCCGCGAAGGTCCGCCCCGCGAAGGTCCGCAAGAGTTCCCTTGAAGATCTCTTTCCCTTCGAAGTTCCTGATGATTAGTTCTTTGCTCATCGCGCTTCCCTTACTTCCATGCCCCACTCGCCGACGATCTTGTCGAGCAACGCCCGCATTTTCTCTTCGGGCACATAGCAGGAGTTGGGAGAGCCGATGTTCTTAGAGCGATAGTCCCTGAACACCTCAAGCAGGCTATTGGCCTCTAGCGTGGAAAGCACTGAGGCGTACTCCTTGACGTTAGTCCACTTGGCATAGTTATGGTTGTGTTCTTCGGGGTAGGTAAACTCGAGGATGGGCTTTGTAAGAGACTTTGCGGCAGCTTTCTTGGCCTCCATCTCGGCCACCTTCGCCTTGCCTGTGGCTTGGGCTTGCTCTCTGGAGCCTATGCCGCTTGCTGCGTTGCCATCGTCGTCCTCAGTGGCTAGGCATCCCATAGAACTAAGCCCGTAGCGCCTCGCATAGGTAATAGCTGTGCAAACTGTCTGAGCGTCGAAGCGGTCCCTGTTAACCGCCGGTATACCCAAGTCCTCTTCAAAGAACTCACCAGACTTGTGCTGCAAGCGAGTAGTTACCACCACTAACTGACCCTCTAGCCTAGCTGGCTGCAACACGGCAATACCGTTCCTGTTGAGTGGGGGAAGTATCGTCTCGATTACGCTGGCAATGTCCGCGTACTTGCTTCGGTATGCCGGATTTTGGCTAAGTTTCTTAGCTGCTTCAAACTCAGACTGAGCCCGAACGAAAGCCTCAGAGATAGCCGCTATGCTAGGGCTTGTCCTGAATGCTCCCGGTATCACTTGCAACGTTACTGCTTCGCTTGATTCGCTCATATTCCCTTATCACCTCCTTGAATGTGTCAGCCTTCGTCACGGCAGTTTTGCACTCGCTAACGCGCATCCCCAATTTGAGGGTAAGTTCGTAATCCGCCCTCGCCCGCAGCCAATCTAAAAACTCATCCCTCATCTAAGCTCACCACGTGCCACTTGCACTTACTCCACAGGTTCGTTACTTCGATTACCCGCTCATCGGCGGGGACGTTTTCCTCTTCCTCTGCCCGATGTACTGCTTCAACTTCTTGCCTGTCATAGCGATCCATGAGTCCTCCCTACATAGTTCTACTGGTACTGTACTGGAACTCTTTACCGACAAACAAAAGGCGAAAGTCGGGGGCAAAAAAAGTAGCCCCAATCGTGGCGGCTACCTTTCTTATCATTCTTCGTAAAAACCATTGGTCGCCTTGGCCCGTTCAAGGTACTGCTCCATCGCTTCGGCCACCACAAACTGAATTTTCTGCCCCCTTCTCGCCGCAAGCGCCTTGAACCGTGCCCATAGCACCTTCTTAACCTTAATAGAAGCCACCATGTATCCTGTCGCCATAGCAATTGCTCCTTTTATTATCCCCATTTCGTTCCCATTTGGTGGGCCTCCCATACCGTTCCGGTGCATGGAATCTACTAAAGTAGGGAAAAGTTGTCAATAGTTATTTTACGTATTGAGAGAGAT
>Ga0126381_100000435_pt1 | contig 45868 bp, 35 predicted proteins | sample PanSoiMetPlot_28_FD_96465 | JGI IMG/M metagenome (GOLD analysis project Ga0126381, IMG submission 96465) | Tropical forest soil microbial communities from Panama - MetaG Plot_28 | ecosystem: Environmental > Terrestrial > Soil > Tropical forest > Bulk soil | place: Panama | collected 2016-02-17 | reverse complement strand
GCGATGCGGGCTGCGGCGCCCGAAACCGGTTGCCAGCTCGTCACGTTTCTTGTACCTGGAGCAACAACCGCATGCCAGACTCCGTAGTCGTTTCCAACCCGGGCCGTCCCGAGCGCCCAGATATCACCCTTCGCTCCCACCGCGATGTCCGTGGCTGTGCCGGGAACAGACATCCACTGACCGCTCTCATTGGAGTGGAAGATCGCCCCGGTACTGGTCACGACCCAGGCTGTGCCGTCAGGATCAACCGCGATGCGCACCGCGCCGCCCGCAATGTTCTGCCAGGCGCCGTGGTTCCAGCGCCAGATTTTGTACCCACCGGGAGAGGGCTCAGTCCCAATCGCCCAAACATCGCCCTTGGCGTTGGCGCTGATCGCCGTGGCCGATCCCGGCAATGTCGTCCAGTTCTGCGCCCTCGCCGGCAGTGCTAAGGCTACCGCCGTCAGCAGGACAAAGAAGGTCACGCGAGACGCGTTGAGTTGAAGGTGGACGACAGACTGGGAGGGGATGGCAAAACTCTCTTGAGACTCCATTTTCGAGCTCCTCCGGCTCTTCAACGAAGAGGGGTTCACAACGTCACGTCCTCGAAGTGGCTTCTGAGGCGGCCGCTGTGGAGTTGCTTTCGGTTTTTGGGAGCGGGTTACTGCTTCTGGCCCTGGTCTTTTTCGGCGGCGATTGTGGGGCGGGACGGCTCGGTTGTCAACAAACTGAACATAAATTAAATATCACCATCCATCCGGTTGAATGGGCGCAGGTTACGTACGAAAGACTTGTGAGAGTGGACGCGCCCTGCTAGACTTGACGCCACTTTTCTCCCGGGCTGGGTAGAGACGTGCGCACACAAGAGGTGCAGCAGGCGGTTCGCTTCGGACCTTACGAGGCCGACTTTCGCCACGGCGAACTGCGAAAATTTGGAACACGGGTCAAGATCCAGGGCAAGCCGCTCTCCGTGCTCGCCATCCTGGTAAAGCGACCTGGACAGACGGTGCTGCGCGAGGAGTTCCGCGAGGCGCTGTGGCCGGATCACGTCTTTGTCGATTTCGACAAGAATCTGGCAACGGCCGTCAATAAGCTTCGCCAGGCACTCTGCGACACCGCCGAGACCCCCCAATACATCGAGACTGTCTCCCGCCTCGGCTATCGCTTTCTCGCCGATGTCGAAATGATTTCCGACGAGCCGGGTGGGTCGCCAGCCGAAGCCGCGGTGCTGGCTCCACTGCCTTCCCAGGCGGTCACGGCGGCGCCAAAGATGTGGCTCAGGTGGACGGTTGCCGGCGCCGTGGTGTTCAGCACAATCCTGATCTTGATGTTGGTTGCCGCCTTGTCCGATCGTCGGCGTGCGGCGTCGACCCTGTCAGAGAAAGACACCATGGTACTTGCCGACTTCGACAACAAGACCGGAGATGCGGTCTTTGATGATGCGCTGAAGCAGGCATTGGCGGTGGAACTGGGGCAATCTCCTTTTCTTACCGCGCTCTCGGACAGGAAAGTCAGCGAGACGTTGGGTCTGATGGGCCGCGCTCCGAACCAGCGCCTGACGCTGGACGTGGCCCGCGAGCTGTGCCAGCGTACGGGAAGCAAGGCAGTGCTGGGCGGGACGATTTCCAGCCTGGGCGCCCATTACCTGATTGAGCTGAAAGCGACCGCCTGCGCCACGGGCGACGACCTGGCCGAGGAGCAGGGCGAGGCCAGTAGCAAGGAAGGCGTGCTGAAGGTTCTCAGTCAACTCACCTCCAGCATGCGCAGCAAGCTGGGCGAATCGCTACCCTCGGTGCAGAAGTTTGATGTGCCGGTGGAGGCGACGACCTCCTCCCTAGAGGCCCTGAAAAACTACAGCCTGGGGCTCAAGATGGAGCACCAGGAGGGCGAGGCAGCCAGCATTCCGTTCTTCAAGCGGGCGATCGAGCTGGATCCCAACTTCGCCCTGGCCTATGCCGGTTTGTCGATGAGGTATTCCAATCTCAATCAGCCATCGCTCGCTTTGGACTACGCCAGCAAGGCGTATGAACTGCGCGACCGGGTCAGCGAGCTGGAGAAGTTGCGCATCATGGTTAATTACTTCTCCGCGTTGGGAGAAATCGACAAGGTGGACAAGGCCTATGAGTTGTGGATCGGCAACTATCCGCGCGACCCGGTTCCCCGCAACAACATGGGCGAGAACTACGTCATGCTGGGACAATACGAAAAAGCTGCGCGAGAGCTTCAGGAAGCGTTGCGGCTCGCCCCGGACAACGTCATCATTTACGGAAATCTTGGCCTGACCTACCTCTACCTCAACCGGCTGAGCGACGCCAAGGCCAGCTTCGATGGGGCATTCGCGCATAATCTTGACGGCGGCGGTCTGCGCGGGAATATTTACTCGCTGGCCTTCCTTCAGGGAAACGCTGCTCTGATGGAGGAGCAGGTCGCCTGGGTCGCGGGGAAGCCCGGCGAAGAGGACCCGCTGCTGTCGGCCCAGTCCGACACCGAGGCTTATTACGGACGCCTGAACAGGGCGAGGGACTTCTCGCGCCGCGCCGTAGACTCGGCGGTTCGCGCCGACTCGAAGGAAACCGCTGCCTTGTGGCAAGTGAATGCTGCGATGCGCGAAGCGGAGTTGGGTAACCCAGAGCTTGCGCGAGAGGGAGTCGCCGCCGCCTTGCAACTTTCACCGGGCAGGGATGTGAAGATGTTAGCTGCTCTCACCCTGGCTCGCATCGGTGATGTTCCTCGCGCCGCGGCGCTAGCCGACGAGCTGGAGAAGAACTATCCCACCAATACGATGTTGCAGCTCTACTGGCTGCCGATCATCCACTCCGCTCTGCAACTCGACAAGGGCAATCTGCGGCAGGCGCAGGTGGAGTTGGAAGACGCCGCGCCTTACGAACTGGCGACTCCTCCACCGCTGCAGGTGGGAACGCTCTACCCAGCCTATCTGCACGGACTGTCGTATCTGCAGACGCGCAACGGCGCGGCGGCTGTCACCGAGTTTCAGAAGGTGCTGGACCACCGCAGTATCGTGCAGAACTTTGTGACCGGAGCACTCGCGTATCTGCAAATTGCGCGCGCTCATGCGATGGCCGGTGACGTCGGTAAAGCCAAAGCCGCGTATGAACAGTTCCTGTCTCTTTGGGAAGACGCTGACCACGATCTTCCGATCTATCAGCAAGCCAAAGCCGAATACGCGAAGCTGCAATAGCTGGCCACACTTGCTCCAAGCTCTCCAGCCGCCGGTAGCTCGCAGCGCGCAGGGCTTCCCGGCTCCCCCAAAGCGGGTGTAAGTGCGACCACCGTTCCACGTGCGCGAGCGAACGAGCGCACTTTGCTTCTTCTCTTCGCGTGCGCAATCGGCTAGCATCCGTGCACGTGACCATGGCATTCTGCGCAGAGTGTGATTAGGTTGTATTCTTGGTCCCCGCCCGACCGGCCCGCGAGTGTGATTCCCGTATTGGAAGGTGCGCCATCATCGGCTTCCATTCGGGAATCGCTCCAAGTGCGTGTTCCGCATCCGGTTAACGGATCCGACGCCGCCCGATGCTCCCGTTTTGAAACTATCAGCCGATCGGTCTCTATCAGGTACTTCCTTCATCTCGTTTGCAATCAACACAAGCTGCCCAACGTTGGCTTTGGTTGCAGACGTGCTCATTCCTATGGTGTTCAGCAAAAAACATTGCAGGCCACCAATGAAAACCAGCGGCAGGAAGTCGGGGTATCTGACAAGCGCGGAAGCGGCCGGCAAAGCATCGATGCCGGAAACGAGTTCCAACTCTCACAGTGATCGTCATGGTGAAGCGGTAGCCTCCTCGTGCGAAGGCAGCAAGGGGCGTGTTCCGGAAGCGGGCCGTCCCTTGCTGCTGCAGTGCGACGACTGCAGCGATGTGCTGCATGAACTTTCGAATGCCATGTCTGGAGTCTTGCTGAACGCGCAGATGTTGGGATGGAAGCTGCCTCCGTATAGCCACTTGAAGCGCTCGGTGCGGGAGATCGAACGCAATGCGCAGCGCGGCGCCGAACTGCTGAAGCGATGGCAGCGCCGGCTGATGAATGTGGAGTCCGGGCGTCGCGGCCTTACTGACTCTGTTCCGTTGCAATCGGGACGGCAGCGCCTAGACCATCCTGCCAATCTCACAAGCGATTGTGAGCCATGCACTAGCGACTTTTTCCCAAAAAGGGATGATGGTAGGGACGGCTGAATTCCAGTCGCCATGGCGGTCCTAAGACCGGTCAGGAGGGACGAGTCCCGTGATTGCACCAGAGGTAGTTCCAGCCAGCGAGCAGGCGTCCGATAGCAACCTGTTGAACCTGTTGATTGTTGAGGATGAGAGGTCGGTCCGGGAGTGCTGTCGCGATGTCGCCCGCTCCCTCAGCTTCACCACCCAGCTTGCCGAATCTCCCGAAGAGTGTTATCGCATCCTGAACTCGGTGAATGTCGATGTAGTGCTTCTGGACTTGCGCCTGCCCGGCAGCAACGGCCTCGAGTTGCTCCGGCAGGTCCGCAGCCGGCGTCCGGAAGCCGTCGTCATCGTGATGACCGGTTTTGCCACGGTGCAATCGGCGGTGCAGGCGATGAAGCTGGGCGCCTACGACTACATCACCAAGCCTTTCAATTTCGAAGAGCTGCGCCTGGAACTGGAACGGGTGACAGCGCACCTGAAGCTGACCGCCGAGAACCGCCTGCTGCGCGAGCAGCTGCGCTCCACGCAGGGTTTTGGGCAGCTGGTGGGGCATTCTCCCGAGATGGAGAAGCTCTATCGCATGATCGCCAAGGCGGCCTACAGCACCCATCCCGTGCTCATCCTGGGCGAGAGCGGAACCGGAAAGGAGCTGGTTGCGCGCTCGATTCATTACGGAGGCCGCTACAAGGACAAACCCTTCATTCCCGTGGACTGCGGCTCGCTGGTGCCGACCCTGATTGAAAGCGAGCTGTTCGGCTACGTCCGCGGCGCCTTCACCGGAGCGGTCCGCTCCAAAGAGGGCCTGCTGGCTACGGCCGAGGGCGGCACGGTCTTCCTCGACGAAGTCGGCGAGCTGCCCATCGATCTGCAATCCAAGCTCCTGCGCGCCATCCAGGAGAAGGAGATCCGGCCGGTTGGCGGCACGCGGCCCATGCCGATCAACGTGCGCATTCTCGCGGCCACCAATCGCGACCTCGATGCCGCCGTCAGCCAGGGACTCTTCCGCCGCGATCTCTACTTCCGGCTCAACGTTCTCACGCTGCGTATTCCACCCTTGCGCGAGCGCAAGCAGGACATCCCCCTCCTCGCCGGCAGCTTCCTGGAGCGGGTCAACAAGGCGACGGAGATGCAGCACACCCTCGGCGACGATGCTCTCCGCCTGATGCTCAACTACGACTGGCCCGGCAATGTGCGCGAGCTGGAGAACTGTATCGAACGCGCCTGCACCACCTGCTCGCTGCCCACCATTCACGTAACCGACCTGCCAACCCAGCTCCGCGATTCGCAGACGCTGGCGGCAGGCGCGGCGCCGGCGCAGGATCCGGCTGCCATCACTCCGCTGGACGAATTGGAGAAGCAGGCGATTCTTCACGCTATCCAGGTGCTCGACGGCGACAAGCTGGAGGCGGCGCGCCGCCTCGGCATCGGCAAAACCACCCTCTATCGCAAATTGAAGGAATATGGGTCGGCGATATGATGCAGCGCCCTCCCGAAACGGTCACGTACTAAACCCGGAAAACGTCCGCGCCGATACTAAGACTGACAGCACGCGAGTCGGAGAGGTGAAGTGCGCCCTTCGCGTGCGAAAGGAGAGATCATGATTCTGCTGGTGACCACCTCATCTCGGGCAAAGGAATGTGCCGCGGCACTGGAGCAGGGAACCGGCCACAAGACCCACCTGGCCACTTCGGTGCCTCAGGCGGTAAGCAAGCTGGAGGCAGCCGAATATGACACCCTGGTCATCGACCAATCGCTGCTGGAGTCCGACTTCCGCGCCCTGGATACGCTGCTGAACCATTGCGGCCTCGCCATGCCTCTGCACATCAACCTCGCCCTGCACGGCGCGGAGAGGATCGTGCGCGAGGTGCAGGTGGCGCTTCGGCGGGCTGAGCAGGAGAAGTTGCTGGCAACTCATTCGGTCCAGCGCGTGCTGCGCAATCAGCTGCGCAATGAAGTGACTGCCATCCTGCTGAACTCGGAGATGGCGCTGCGCCAGCAGCCCCTGGCCCCCGACGTGGCGGAGAAGATCAAGTCGGTCCGGCAGGCGGCGGAAAAAATGCGCTCGCAGTTGCAGATCGCCTAGCTGCCGGAGTAGTCGGGATTCGTCGGGCAAAGGAAAACCCTCTCGTCCGCGAGAGGGTTCTGCATGTCAAAAAGATGGAATCTATGCTTTCTGCACTTTACCGCTGCGCAGACAGCTGGCGCAGACGCGCATGCGGCGGCTGCCGCCTTGCACCTTGGCCCGCACCGGACGCAGATTGACGTTCCAGCGCCGCCGCGTGACGTTGTGCGCGTGGCTGATATTGTTGCCGGAACGCGGCCGCTTGCCGCAGATTTCACAAACTTGTGCCATGATCACTCCAGAAAATTGCCAGGCTGGCAGGGTAAAGATCAATTATAGCGTGCCCCTGCGGACTCGGGCAAACCGCCCCAGCCTCAGCGCTACGGTCCCGACCAAAGAGATTGTTCACCACGGAGGCACGGAGAGCACGCAGTTTTCTCCGTCCAGAATTGTCATCCCGAGCGTAGCCGAGGGATCTGCGGTCCATCGGAACCGGAATGATTTGCTATTCTGCCATGGTTGGCCGGGGTGGTTCAGCCGGCGTGACGTCGAAACAACCTGGGCCTCATGTCGTCACAAAGATCCTCGATGCGAACTCACCAGAGATTCACTCCAGAGCTTCTCAAGTCTTCCAAACTCCGTGTCCTCTGTGCCTCTGTGGTGAATCCCAACGTCTCTTACGGCCCTACTGCCGCGATGCCGCCATAGGCCCCGCGAGCCCATCCGTCAGGAGAAACCCGCTGAGCGCCACCGCGTTGGTCCGCAGCTCACGCAATGCGCGGATGTACTCCGCCTGCGCCGCAAACAGTCCCTGCTGCGCCAGCAGCACCTGGGGATACGACAATGCCATGCCCGTCCAGGCCTTCCTCTGCATCTCGTAGAGCGCGCGGCTGCGTGGCAGGATCTCGCTGCGATAGCGTTCCACAGTCAGCCGCGCCGTTTGATACTGCCCGACCACCATCGCGGCCTGCTGCCGTAACGCGAGCGCAGCTCTGTCGCTCTCCGACGCTGCACGCCGCAGTTCTGCCCGCGCAGCCAACACATTCCCCTGATTACGATTGAAAATGGGTAATTCAATCCGCGCCTCGGCGACGCCTTGCACGCCGAACGGCTGGCCCGTGAGATCGTTGGTCTCGAAGTTCTGCTCGAGGCCCGCACGCAATGTCACATCGGGTATCGCCCGGCGCTGTGCCGCCGTGAGCGCACTCTCCGCCCGGCTCCTGTCTTCCTTCGCCATCTTTATCGCCGGACTCTCCGCCAGCAGCTGTTCAACCAGATGCGTGCTGTCGATTTGCGGGACCTCCTCATCGAGCTTACCTGCCACGTGTCCCATAGGCAGGGAAGTATCGCCGACCACCGCGCGCAGCTCTTCCCACTGAGCGACAAGCTGGCTTTGCGCCACATCGGCGTTGAGCTTGGCGCGCTCGAGTTCAATCTCCGCGGCTGCCACTTCCGACTGGTCGCGCGCGCCCATGTTTTGCAGACGGCGGGCGGTATCCAGCATCCGGGTCGCGGGCTCTACATATTGGTTCGTCAGCGCGGTCATCTCCTGCGCCGCAAGCGTTTGAAAATATGCCGTGCGAACCGCGTTCTTTACGCGATAGGTCTGCTCCTCTTTTGCAAGTGCGGCGATCTTTGCCTCCGAGCCTGCGACCTGCTGCGCCAGATACAGCTTGCGCCCGAGTACGATGGTCTGCTCGATGTAGCCGCCTTGCCTTCCGCCGTTCACGCCGCGGCCGCCGGCTATCTCGTCGCCGAAATACGCGACCGTCGGATTCGGCCAGAGCCCTGCCTGCTTCTGTCGTCCTTGCGTGATCTCAACGCCGGCTTCCGCCTGCACAAGCGTGGGACTGTGCGCAAGCGCCTTGGCCTCAAGCTCGGCAAGCTGATACGCCGGCCCGGACGCGGTTTGCTCGTCTCCGATCTGCGGCAACAGGCCCGAGGCTGCTCCCGGCGACGGCTGGGACGGGCTCATCGCACTCATGTTGTGAGCGTCGCTGGAAGTCAGCGACTGCTGCGCGCCTGCTACAGGGCACTGGAGCAGCGCGAGCGCACTTGTGATGGCAAATAGCGAAAGCGCTTTCATCGTGCCTCTCCTTGTTCGTGCTGCTGAATTGACGGCGTCGAAGCTCCATTGCGCTTGGCGGCGAGATATCGCTCATAGCGATCCGGAGGCATGACCCGCAGCAGTGTCATCATGCCCTGCATGCCTGCCGACCAGTTGCGCGGCAGATCGATGAACTCGGGAGAATTGCCGGCAACTTCATCCATCGACATGTCCATGAATCCGTCCTGCGGAAATCCCGGGACCCTTGCCGCATCGGACGCGATCATCTGTGATCTGTCGCCCGGTTGCATCCGCATGGGCATCTCCTCTGCCATACCCATCGGCATCTGTTCGTCGGCCTGTTTCACCGTGAGTGGCGTCGTCGATACCGGCCGGTCGCTCAGCAGGTCCATCATGCTGTTCATCATGTGATGTGGCAGGTGGCAATGGACCATCCAGTCGCCAGGGTTGGTCGCGACGAACTCGACATCGCGCGCCTGCGCCACGCCGATCAGCACTGTGTTGCCCGGCCCCCATGTCGACTCCGGCTGGCGGCCGGCCTCCGTGCCGGTTACGACGAAGGTGTTCCCATGCACGTGAATCGGGTGATGGTCCATCCCGAGGTTCACCATGCGAATGCGCACGCGATTGCCCAGTCGCACCACCAGCGGCGTCGTGGCAGGCGCAGCCTTGCCGTTGATGGTCAGCCAGTTGAACTCCATGTTCACCGTGTTCGGGACGCTGTTGTTGGGCAGCAGAGCCCACTCCTGCAGCAGGATGCCGAAGTCGTGATCGACATGCGGCGTGTAGGCCTGCCTGGGATGTATGACGAACATGCCCAGCATGCCCATCATTTCCTGCATGGCGCCATGCGAGTGGTAGAAGAAGGTCCCATTCTGATGAAGCGTGAACTCGTACGGAAAACTTTGCCCCGGCGCAATTGGTTTTTGGCTGATATAGGGCATGCCGTCCATCTGGATGGGAATTTCCAGGCCGTGCCAGTGCATCGTCGTCGGCTCCGGCAGCCGGTTTTCGAGGATGATGCGCACGCGGTCGCCTTCATTCGCCTCGATCGTCGGACCGGGGCAGACGCCGTTGTAACCCCAGACCTCGATCATCCTTCCCGGCGTCAACTCCCGCTTCACCGGCTCGGCGACAAGGTGAAAGACTTTGACCCCGCCGTCCATCGTGCAGGGCAATTTGGGGAGATCGGGTGTGACCACCGGGATCGGCGGACCAGACGCTTTGCTCCGCGCCTGGGCTCGCGGTCGGCCACTCTCATCGGAAGCCTCCGCCCCCACAATTCCGGAAAACGACAGAGCACCGGCGCCGAATGCCAGCGCCCGCTGTAGAAAAGAACGCCTGTTGGTCATGGGAACACTCTCTTAAGTCTTGAAACGTTAACGTCGGAAACAAATCCTCAGCCGAGGCTCGCCCATACTCGCCGCTGCTCGCGGCAGTCACTGCACGACAACAGTTAGCGAGGTCATCAGCCGCGAAGCGGCATTTGTGTTAGCCGTGGGCGTTAGCCCGCGGGCAGGTGTGTCGTCCAATACGTAAGCCGCGGCGCGGCGACACCGATGTGCCTCGAGCTGTGGCGAGTCGTAATCTTTTTGGAAGTTCGGGGGATCGGGCTAGATCCGCAGTGGAGGGGAGGAAAGATCTCTTAATGGCAGCTTGAGCTGCGGACCTCTCACCGTGACGATGTGCAATTCGTTGTGAACGCCTGTCAACGGGATTGCCGCGGGCATGGCAAACCGTGCGAACTCAATAATTACATTTTCGCGCGCGTTCAGCAGGGACGAGTAAATCGCTGCCTGCCCGCACGGAACCTCATGGCATCGCGTTACCGGCGCACACGCATGTTCCGCAACCGGAGGCGAAGGTTGCATCCCGCCGCCTTCGCAATGGGAGTGTGCCCTGGGCGCAACAGCTGCGTTCGTGTTGTGCCTGGCAGGCTGAGATTGTCCAACCGAGCAGCTCAGTTCGCAAACCGACGCAAACGAGGACACACACAACAGCAGCAGCGTAGTGCCAACCGCAATTGTGCTCCTGACTCTCATCACATCAACGAAGCCTATTTTACGCCTGCCGGATCGGACACGGCCGCTTCGCTGCCCGCCTGCACAAATTCTTCCGTCTCCTTCAGGATCTGCGAGACCAGATCGGGCGATGCTGCTTCGCAATAAATACGCAGCAGCGGTTCGGTGCCCGAGGAACGAACCAGCACCCAGGCTTCCGCCCCTTGCCCGTGCGTCGGGGCGTCAAGGAAGAACTTCACCCCGTCCAGCGTCTCCACTTTCTGCACGCGGAAGCTACCTAACGTGGCTGGCTTCTCCTGAGCGCGGCGCATCGCCTCTTCCTTCACATCATTGCGAAGGTGAAGATCGACGCGGCCGTAGTGGTGCTCGCCATACTCCTTTTGCAGGTCGCGCACCAGCTGGCCGAGCGGCTTCTCTTCTTCCGCCATGATATTGGCCAGCAACAGCGAGTTGAGAATGCCGTCGCGCTCCGGCATGTGACGGCGGATGCCGATGCCGCCCGACTCTTCGCCGCCAATCAGGATGTCGCGCTCCAGCATGAGATCGCAGATGTATTTGAAGCCGATGCCGCACTCGTGCAGCTTGCGCCCGTGTTTTGCGGCGATGCGGTCGAGCATCCGCGTGGTGTTGAATGCACGCACGATCTCGCCCGGCCACTGCTTGCGTTTCAGCAGCCATTGCAGAACGACCGAGAAGCACTTGTGCGAGTCGACGAAGCTTCCGTCTTCGGCGACAGCGCCCAGGCGATCAGCGTCGCCGTCGGTTGCCATTCCCGCCTGGGCATGCGCGTGCACCACCGCGTCCTGAAGCGCTTTGATATGCGGCTCAATGGGCTCGGGATTGATTCCGGGAAACAACGGGTTCAGCTCGCCACGAATTTCAAAATGATTGATGCCGCTTTCGGTGAAGATACCTTTCAGGACGCCGCGGCCAGCGCCGTACATTACATCAATTGCAAATTTGAAGCCGGCTTTTTGTATCGCGGGCAGATCGACAAACTGCTTGATCGCGGCAATGTATGGCGTCTTGAAGTCCGTCAAGGTGACGCTGCCGCCTCGGCCTTCCAATCGCGGCGAATCCAGTTCACCTTCGATCGCTCGCATGATGGCGGGCGTGCCTGAGCCGCCATAGCTGGCTTTGTACTTCACGCCATTCCAGTTGTATGGATTGTGGCTGGAGGTGATCATCACGCCGCCGGCTGTCCCAAGGTTCTTCACCGCGTAGGAGAGCGCCGGAGTGGGCGTGTAGTCATTCGAGAGCCGCACCGCGATGCCGGAACCCGCGAGCACTTCGGAGATGATCTCAGCCGCGCGTTGCGAAGCGAAGCGCGTGTCATAACCAACCACCAGGCCTTTGGTCGCGTCCTCATGCTTGTGGACGTAATGCGCCATCGCGTTGCCGACGCGGCGAACATTATCGAAGGTGAAGTCGTCGGCGATGATTCCGCGCCATCCGTCCGTGCCGAACTTGATTTGTGTGGTCATCGTCTCTTCGATCGTCCGCCCGCTGCCGTCGTCCGGCCCTTAGCTGTTAGCTCTTAGCTCTTGGCCTTTAGCCCTTAGCAAGCAAGCTTCACCGAATACTAGTTGCTATTCGCTAATTACTAATTACTAGTTACTAATTACTTCTTTCACACCAGCCGCTTCATCTTTTGCTCGTCAAGATACTTCACCACTTTCCCAACATCCTGCGAGTGCTCGCGTGTGGTGATCAGCAGCGCGTCGTCGGTTTCCACCACGACAAGATTGTTTACGCCCACAGCAGCGACGAATTTTCCGTAGCTGTGAACGAAATTCCCCGCCGCGCTCAACGTGAAACTCTCGCTGGCTACGATGACGTTGGCGCCGTCTTTGTCGCCTGCGCTGCGGTGCTCATACAGCGCCGTCCACGAGCCGAGATCGTTCCAGCCGAAGCTCGCGGGGATGCAGTAGATATCGGACTTGCCTTCGCCTTTGCCCGAGCGCGGCTCCAGCACCGCGTAATCGACGCTGATGTTCTCGCACTTCGGATATAGCCTCGCAAAGACCTTCTCGAATTTGCGCGTGCCGTAGCTGTCGGCGATCTCGGCCAACAACGGAGCTGTTTTGGGCAGATGTTCCCGCAAAGCATCGGCCAGAGTCTTCGCTCCCCAGATGAACATGCCGCTGTTCCAGAAGTAATTTCCGGCTTTGACGAACTGGGTTGCGACCGCCGGCTCAGGCTTCTCGGTGAATCGCCGGACTTGCAGCGCGCCGTTTGGCGCGGCACTTCCGGCTTCGATGTAGCCGTAGCCAGTCTCGGCGCGCGTCGGCTTAATGCCGATGACGACGATGTTCGCACCGCCGGCCGCGATCTCGGCCGCGCGCTGGATATCGGCGCGGAAGCGCTTCTCGTCGCCGATGACGTGGTCAGAGGGAAACATGCCGATCACGGCCCTGGGATCCTGCCGCGCGAGTATGAATGCGGCAAGCCCAATCGCAGGCGCGGTGTTTCTCCCAATCGGCTCGGCGACAATCTGTTTCTTCGAAAGCTTCTTGAGCTGGCGCACAATCGGCGCACGCAGATCATCGTTGGTAATCACCCAGAATTGCTTGCTCTTCGCCAGCGGCAGCAGCCGCGCGACCGTCTCCTGGATCATGCTCTTCTTACTGTTAAGTGGGAGAAGCTGCTTGGCTTTACGCTTACGGCTCAGCGGCCAGAATCGCGTGCCACGTCCACCGGCAAGGATGACAGGATAGAAGTTGAAGTCCGGCAATACGGTTTCCTTTTGTTCCCCGCAGAGATACCCTGGGGCTCCGCTCAGGGCAAGCTCTGGCACAGAAGATTCGAATTTTCAATTCTACTGAAGAACCAAGCAGGGGAAAACGGGGCAGGCAAAGCCAGGGCGAGACCCTTCCAGCGCGTCGATAACTTGCGGGCGCATCCCATCCCGTTCGAGGACCGTCTTCTTGTTCCTTGCTTGGGGCCTGCTGGGTGCAGAAGTGGTGAGCGAGTGCATGAAGGCAACTCATTCGAAGAGAGCGAATGAGTGGGGTACTCGCTCGGGTCACAAGAAAAAGCCCACCCGAGCACAGCTAAGCTCGGATGGGCACTCGGCTACTGAACGTTGACCGAAACAGGCGGCGAGGGAATGCCGTTGGCAACCACAACCAGCTGGCTGGGCCCCGTCTCCTGGTTCGCTGGAACATCGAAGTGGGTGGAGACCAGGCCGTTAAACGCGACGGCCATGCTGCTGTGGTCGTGCGTGCGGCTGTAAAAGACGTGCCCGGTTGCGTTGTTTGTAATGCGCACGAGCGGGTAATTGGTGGCGGCCTGAACGTCGTCGCCATACGCCGCACCCTGCGACATTCCATTGAAGAGGTGACCGGAGATGGTATAGGAGCTTCCCGGGCTAACGGTCGACGGATAACTCTGGATACGCGGCGCCCAGGATGGATCGTAGCTTCCAGTGGGAGTGTAAATCTCGACGTCGCGCGAGAAATCTGTGAACAGGATTTGTCCTGTGGGAAGAACCAGGAAGTTGCAAACGAACGACCCATCACGAGAAGCGCGCGGTGGACCAGGAACCGTATTGAGATTGGTGCCATCCCATTCCAGAACCGTTATCGGACGGTTGCCGAAGCCGGGGCTCGCCACCATCAGGACGTTGCCGTTCGGCTCCAGCGCCGCGGGACCGTCAGCAATGTTGAGGTTGGGAGGAAAGTCCGGACCTGGGGTCCAGGTGGCGGTGCTCACGTTATAGATTGCCGTGTGCCCGGAGGCTCCACCGCCGCAGGTGTCGGCTCCCGTAGCAAAGACTGTGCCGTCGGGGCGCAGAACTGCGGGGCCGACCTCCTGGGTTGCGTTGTTCTCGCCGCCACAAGCAGCCGCCGAGTCCCACAACTGCACGATCGTGCTTCCCCCGGTATGCCAGTTGCCTGCGGCCGGCACGTAAATTTCCGAGTTCATACCGTTGGGATCGTAGGCGAAAACGTAAGCATCGACGGTCAGGACCTGCTTGTTGGGAAGCAGTGTCCAACCTTCTTCGTCATTGATATCGAACTTCCCATTGCCGGTCGGACGCCACGTCAGGGTGCTCGCGTCCAGAAGCGCTTCGTCCGTCGTGCAGCAGTTTGCCTGCATGTACGTTCCGTCAAACAAAATCACGCTCTGGGCGTCGCCAATCGTCGGATGGCCGAATCCACAACAAGTGCCAAAAAAGGGCGGAGGATCCACCGAGGTCCAGGTGTTAGCGAGCGGATCATATATGGCGCCCAAGTCGGTCCATGTAGGTGTTCCGAAGTTGTATTCTCCGCCTTCGATGATCAGCCGGCCGTCGGGCAGGACAGCCGAAGAGTGATAGAGAGGACTGTATCCGGCGGGCAATGACGCAATCTGCGTGAACGTGCCGTTCACATAGCTGCCATTCTGGTCGGGAGTTAAGCGCCACCAATCCTGTGCCCCTTCGTTCTGCATCAGGACCGTACCATCGGTCAGCAGCAGCGGGACGGAAGCTCGGAACGTCGGCTGGTTGGTCAGCGGCGTCCATGGCGAAGGGTCATCGAGCGCCTTTCGCGGCAGTGGATTGGCATCGTTATCCGCCGGCGGAAGTGGCGTCAGATGCGGGATCCCAAGTCGACCGTACTGACTTTGGGCGTTTGCCAAAACAGGCAGCGCTAACACGCAAAGAATAAGGCAAAGCGCGAGCGATGCTGTTCGCAGGACGAGCCTGCGTCGCCTCGTACAACCAAATCGGTTGCTCATGGGTATTTGGTCTCCTTCTTGAGATTTAATGAAGCCAGTGGGGCCCGATATTGATCGTTAAGCTCTTGAGACGGAATTGGGTTCAGCTGCGCGACAAGAACGCAAAATCTGGTAACGATGGGACGTGAGTTGTACTTGAGCGACGGTTAAACGGGTTAAGGTGCTGACCAACTCGCGCGGGGCCCGGTAAGTGCGCAATCGAACCATGCAAAGTCGGCGGCAGACCTCACATTAATGCTATTCCGCAACCAATGGCGTCTTGTTCCTTAATTTTTTGGACAATTTGTGAGTTCGGGATGACGGAACCAGGCAGCGCCAACTTTACTCGAGTGCAGGAGCCGACGTTGTCCTGTCGTGAATTTCGCAAGTGATCGGCGCGGCGGGATAAGTTGCGGGAACGCCCAACCGCCATCACCTATCTCCTATAATCCTGCCCATCAGCCCAGGAATGGGTTTTGGCCAGCAGAATCAATAAAGGAACAAGTCGGGAAGGAGCCAGGCATGGATGCTGCCGTTGTTCACAAGCTCGGGGAACTCCCTCGATGCGAGCCGTTTCCAGAGCCGGTTGCGGGTGAGGGCGAGGTGATCGTGCATGTGCACGCCGCGGCGCTCAAGCCGGTTGATAAGCAGATGGCCAGCGGCTCGCATTACGCGAGCCCACGCCAAGCTCCCTTTGTTTGTGGCACCGACGGCGTTGGACATCTTAACGATGGACGACGGGTGTTCTTCGGCGGATGCCGCTCGCCATACGGCGCGATGGCGCAACGGACGGTCGTGCCCGGAGCATTCGCTTTTCCACTTCCCGACACACTGGCGGACGAGACTGCCGCCGCATTGATGAATCCCGGCGTGTCAGCCTGGCTCACGCTTGCCGCTCGCGCCAAGCTGGTCGCCGGCGAAAACGTCCTCATTCTGGGTGCCACAGGAGTCACCGGCAGGCTGGCGGTAAGGATAGCGAAACTCATGGGGGCAGGGCGCGTGGTGGCAGCAGGGCGCAACCAGCAGGCACTGCATTCCTTGAGTGGCCTGGGGGCTGATGCGACGATTCGCCTTGACATGGCTGAGGATGAGCTACGTGAGGCATTCGTGCGAGAAGCCGGTGCGCCCGGCTTCCAGGTGGTGATCGATTACCTGTGGGGCCCACCGACGGAGATTTTACTTTCCGCGATGACAAGCCATACCTTCGCTGCCGTTGGAACAGAGACGCGATTGGTTCAGGTGGGAGAGAGCGCAGGCCCGACGATCTCACTGCCGGCTGCGGTACTGCGCAGTCATGCCTTGACCATACTTGGCACTGCCGGCATTCCAAGCCGCGAGATTCTTGCCGATGCATTGCAGCGGGTCCTGGCCTGCGGCGCCAAGGGAGAACTTAAAGTCGATACCGTAGCCGTCAGGCTAGCCAATATCGAAGCGGCATGGCAGCAGAACCACTCGGGTAGCCGAATCGTGATAATCCCGTAGTCGATGGCCAGTCGTGACTTGCTACTCTGCGTCGCCGTTCGAAACGGCTTGCCAGTCAAATCAACTCGGCCCTGCTAAGGTTCTGGAGGGAAGCTTGAAGACATTCGACATTATCATTGCGTGGCTATTGATCGCATTCGGCGCCCTTCACATAGCCTTGACGCAGAAGGTCCACCCCGATATAGACATCAACGCTATTTGGTTCGTCAGCGGTGGCCTGCTGATAATCACAATCGGGACGCTCAACCTGCTCCGGGTGGCGTATAGCTCTGTCGCGAAGGGCGTCCACGTGGTGTCGGTAGCCGCGAACATCGTGTTATTACTCCTGATGCTGTTTATCGCAACCCGGGTTCCGATGCGGAACAATCCGCAGGTCCTGGCTGGTTTGATTCTCGCGGTGCTGCTCACCGCATTCTCCCTGCTTCGCCGAGCTGGCCGCCTTCCGGCCCGGCAGATGCAGAGTGCGAAATAGACCTTTCAGCGGGGACAGCCGGTTTCTCGGCAGATCATTGCGGGGCCCTGGATCTGAAATGGGCGGAGCCAGCGATCAGGATGTGGTCTTCAAGATTGTTCCGTAGGTTTCAGGCTCAGGGACATTGCCCGCCGGCAAAGACATGCGCATCAGCTCCAGCTGCCATTGCGGCTTGACGAAATATTCGCCGACGCAAGCCGGAATCACGACGGCATCGCCGGAGGCAAAGCTGATCGGCTCCATGCCATGCGATTCGACGATTCCGGCGCCGCCCACTGCGAGGACAATGTGCGGAGAATCGGGCGATACCTCGCCGCGCAAACTTTCTTTCAACGACATCTTCTCCACCTGGAAGAAGGGCGAGCGTACAAGAACGTCAGCGGGTTCGTTTGTACCTAGCGCGACTTTGCCTGCGTTCGTGTGCAGCCTGGTCGCGGCCAGACCGTCTTCAATGTGCAGTTCGCGCGGGCGGCCGTAGTCATACAGGCGATAGGTGATGTCGGACGTCTGCTGCGTCTCGACCAGAATCATCCCGCCGCCGATGGTATGGACCGTCCCCGCCGCGACGTAGAGCATATCGCCGGTATAGACGTCGACCCAGTTCAGCAGCTCTTCCGCTCGCGTCTCTTCGATTGCGCTGCGAAACTCCTCCAGGGCCACGCCGGGCTTCAATCCCAGGGCAACCCGCGCCCCCGGATTCGCACGCAGCACATACCAGCATTCAGTCTTGCCGCACGGATGACCGTTTTTCCGCGCCTGCTCGTCATCAGGATGGACCTGCACGGACAGCTTGTCGCCGGGGAAGAGAAACTTCACCAGCAGCGGAAAGCGATCTTCGTCGCATGCGATCCGTCCAACCAGATCGCGTCGAAATCGCTTCGCCAGCCCGCCCAGACTCTGCCCGGCAAGCGGGCCGTTGGCGACGCGGTTGTCTTCCCACGTGAGCCAGCTTTCGCCAATCGGATCTTTGACGGCGCGCGTGTAGATGGGCCGCAGATCGCGAACGCCCCACGGCCGCTCGTCGAAGATGGGGACCATCAGGAATGGATAGAGTTCCGACATCAGCTACAGTCCGGCGAAGAACCTGTGCATTCGTTCGATGCCGCGCCCCAGGTTCTCGGACGATGTCGCGTAGGAAACGCGGACGTGGTCCTGCGTCCCAAAGCCTTCGCCGGGCACCACAACGACGTGTGCCTGGTGTAACAGTTTTCGGGCTACGTCCGATGCGGAATTGATTCCACCGCGTTCGAAGTAATGGCTGACATTGGGATACGCATAGAAAGCGCCATTCGGAGCGGCGCAGGTGATGCCGGGAATGGAGCGCAATCCTTCCACCACCTGGTCGCGCAGCGCGATATAACCGGCCAGCATCTCCTTGACACAATCCTGTGAGCCGGTCAGGGCCGCAACTGCCGCCTTCTGCACGATGGAGGTCGGATTCGAGGTGCTCTGGCTCTGGAGCTTATTCATCGCACTGATAATCGGGGCCGGCCCGAGCGCATAGCCCAGACGCCACCCGGTCATGGCATATGTTTTCGACAGCGAGCCAATGATGATCAACCGCTCGCGAACTTCGTGAACGCAGCCCGCCGAAAACCTCTGTCCGGTGTGGTTCAGGTACACGTAACACTCATCGGAGACGACATAGATGCCGCGATCGTGCGCCAGTCGCAACACCTCGGTCATGTGTTCGCGCTTCATCACTGCGCCGGAAGGATTGCTGGGCGAATTGAGAATGATGACCTTGGTACGCGGCGTGATGGCGCGCTCCACCATTTCGGCGGTCAACGCGAAATCGTGGCGTTCGTCAGTAGCGATGTAGACCGGCTCGCCACCGGCATAGCGCACGATATCTTTGAACGAAACCCAGTAGGGCACGGGAATGATGACTTCCTCGCCGTGATCCACCAGCACCTGGATGGCATTGAACAGGGCGTGCTTGCCGCCGACCGAAGCGACGCAATCCTCGCGCTTATAGTCCGAGCCGAAGTCAGCCGCGTGCCGCTTGACGATTGCGTCGCGCAGCTCCGCCGTGCCGCCCACTGCCGTGTACTTGGTGAAGTTGTCGCGGATCGCCTTAATGCCGGCTTCCTTGATGTGCTCCGGCGTCGGGAAGTGCGGCTCTCCCGCACCCAAATCGACCAGGTCGGCGCCGGTTGCGCGCAGTTTTTCCGCTTCGGCGGCAACGGCCATGGTGGCGGAGACCTCGATGCGCTGAATGCGATTGGTGAGGAAGGAGGAAAGCTGAGTTCCGACGGTCGTCATGTGTTGGCCCCTTATAAGAGATGTTTGCCTGTCGCGGAAATATGTCTCTGCTCGATTCGTTCGCGTACCCGTTCTTCGACCATCTGTGGCACCAGGCCGGTGAGCGGCCCGCCGAGTTTCGCAATTTCGCGCACAATGCGCGAGCTCAGGTAGGAATACTGCTCGGCCGGCATCATGAAAACGGTCTCGACGCGCGGCTCCATCTTGCGGTTCATCAGCGCCATCTGCAGTTCGAACTCGTAGTCGCTGATGGCGCGGATCCCACGCAGCACCGCGTTGGCATTTTTCTTGATGCAGTAGCTTACGAGCAGTCCCTCAAAGGTGTCGATGGAAACATTGTTGAGCTGCGAGGTCATCGCCTCTAGCATTTCCTTGCGTTCGGGCAGCGAGAACAGCGGCTCGCCCTTATCGAGATTGCGCGCAATGGCAACGATCAGTTTATCGAAGAGCTTGCTGCCCCGGTGGATGAGATCAAGATGGCCATTCGTGACCGGGTCGAACGAGCCGGGATAGATGGCAACGATATCCTTCAAGGCGCCTCGGGGGCAGGGAGTAACGGCGGGATGATTTTATTCTGAGCGGCGGTCGCAGGCAATCAGGAATACACAGCAGGGGCGAACTAGGAGACGCGGCGGCGGTCGATGGGCGCCGAATCGGCGACCCGCGCCGCGTTGCCCTGGCTGATTTGCTCCCAGTACGTCTTGGGGCGACGGTCCACCGAACGGTAGCTCACGCCGGGTTCATAGTGTGAGGCGGAGCGGACCGGCGGCACCTCAGAATTCGAGCTCCAGCGCAAAGGGCGCTTGTGCAGCACCGTCTTCACCACGATGGGGAAAGCGAAAAACAGGATCAGTCCCCAGCGCAGGAAGGAAACAATATTGTTCTTGATGTGCGCGAACGCCAACGACATCAAATTCGAGATTGAGGAATGGTCAAGGCCGATTTTATTTGGAGTTTCGGAGGCGACAGTAATGATGGCCGCCAGAAACAGTATGCCTGCCGTCGCCACGGCAGACAGGCTCAGATCTCTGAGGGCCTTTTTCATGTTCCCAATGTGGCGCAATTTTGCCGAAAAATCTATGGCCTTTAGGCAGGAAGAAAGCGGTAGTCGCTAGGGGCCATGAATCGGAACGAAGAACTCCCACTTGGTGGGATATGTCGGTGGCGCATGGTGGACTAACCAAAAAGATAGTCGCACAGGGCCGCCTTGCGAGGCGCGCGATCACCTCTGATTCGGCTGTAATAATCAGCTACTTCCGTCCCGCCGGCGGCTTAGGTTGCGGAGCAGGCGCGGCTTCGGCGTTGGCAGCTGCGGCCTGGGCTTTCTCGGCGGCCGAAATCAACCCGAGCGCCTTGCGCACCTCCGCTTCGAGTTTCGCCGCGATGTCCTTGTTCTCTTTCAGGAACTGCTTCGCATTCTCGCGTCCCTGGCCGATACGCTCGCCCTTGTAGCTGAACCAGGAGCCGGACTTCTCCAGCAGATTCGCATTCACCGCCAGGTCGATCAGATCTCCCTCGCGCGAGATGCCTTCGCCGTACATCATGTCGAACTCGGCCTCTCGGAAGGGCGCGGCGGTTTTGTTCTTTACGATCTTCACGCGCGTGCGCGAGCCCACCACCTGGTCACCGTCTTTAATGGCGGCGATGCGGCGGATGTCGATGCGGACCGACGAGTAGAACTTCAGCGCGCGGCCACCCGTCGTGGTCTCGGGATTACCGAACATGACGCCGATCTTCTCGCGGATCTGGTTGATGAAGATCAGGCAGGTGCGCGACTTGGCGACGATGCCGGTGAGCTTGCGCAGCGCCTGCGACATCAGCCGCGCCTGCAGGCCGACGTGACTGTCGCCCATCTCGCCATCGAGCTCGGCTTTGGGCACCAGCGCCGCGACGGAGTCGACTACCAGCACGTCGATTGCGCCGGAGCGGACCAGCGCCTCGGCGATTTCCAGCGCCTGCTCGCCGTAGTCGGGCTGCGAGACCAGCAGGTTATCGACGTCGACGCCCAGCTTGGCGGCGTAGATCGGATCCAGCGCGTGCTCGGCATCGACGAATGCCGCCATTCCGCCTTGCTGTTGCGCCTGCGCGATGACCTGCAATGCGATGGTCGTCTTGCCCGACGACTCAGGGCCGAAGATCTCAACCACGCGGCCGCGAGGGAAGCCCCCGACGCCGAGCGCGGCGTCGAAGGAAATCGCACCGGTGGAGATTACGGAGATAGGAACAACGGCTCCTTTGCTCCCCAGCTTCATGATGGAGCCCTTGCCGAACTGCTTTTCGATTTGCGACAGGGCCAGGTCGATTGCCCGGCCTTTTTCCGTTTTTTCGTCCGCCATGAAACCGCTCCTGGTGCTGCGTCCTGGCGCGACATGCGCGCGGAGGACGGTTTAGAGATGAATTGCAGTGGTCAGTAAGGCAGGCGCCGGGCAATGGGCGGTTCGCGATGAAGAGCGCATGGATACTGACGGCTTATTATACATCCGGTTATCTTAAAAAAGCGAAGAAATAGCGAATCTTTCCGGAACGAAAGTACTAGTACCTTCGTGTCTCACAAGCGCTTGTGACAGCGGTTACAAATGCCAGAGTTTCTGCGCTTCTGGCGCAGGCTTTCCTTCCGCAGCTCCTCGAGCGTCCCTTAAGAGTTACTAACTCCCAAGTAAAATCATGCGGGCACAACAAAATCAATGACCCTCCGGCAGCGTGTACTCAAAATCATACGAGTGCTTTCCGTCCGCAATGACAATCGTGAGCGTACCGGCGATGCCGGCCAGTTGACCGCTGCCGGAATCGGGAACCACGGTGATGGTCAGATTCGGCACGCCGCGGGTCATCGTCCCCATCTGCTGGAAGACGAAGCTGCCGCTGCGGCCGGCGAGCGTCCCGGTGAACTGCTCCAGGGCGACGTAGGCGCCCGAAGAGCCCTTCGCGCCACTGCCCGAACTCAACATCTCGCCCTGGCTCATGCCCTCGAGGCCGCCATGCCACTGCTTGTCGAGCGACATGCGCGCGATACCGGCAGAGTGTGCCTGCTCGTCGGCAGTTTGCGGAATCACCTTCACCTCGAAGGTCCCTTTTGCATGTCCCGTCAGCATCGCCTCCGTTTTGCCCGAGGGCTGAGCCTGTGAGGTGCTTTGTGCAACCATCGAGCCGCCCATCGCCAGCACAAAGAATACGGTCAGCGTGAGGGAGCTTCTGGTTCGATCTCCTGCAATCATCTCTGCTCCTGATTTGCTAGCGCTTCAGTAGATCGACCGGTTCGCGCACGTCGGTCACGCGGAAGTACCCGGCCAACGCCGGATAGCGCTGTGCTACGGCTTCGTACATGGCAAACGCGACATTGCGATAGGAAAAGTGACCGGCCACTCCGGTTCGCAGTTCGCTGATGTAGAGTGCCTCGGCGAAGTCCATCTTGAACAGCGTGCGTTTGCGAAACGCCAGCGGGATGACGTACTGCGACTGTTCTTCTGCCTCGTTCGCCTGGCGAGCAGCAAGTTGCGCCGCAGCGCCCCTGGCACGCTCCATCGCACCTTCGTAACGCTGTGCGAGCCCGGCGTCGGCAATCTCCACCGGCTCGTCGTAACCGTGCGCGGTGGTGTACTCCTGCACGATCTGCACGCAGCGGCGATGGCGATGCATGTCGCGGAAGCCGCCAATGTCCATGAGGATATCGAAGCGGAAGTGCTGGCCGGCGTTGAAGGCGCGCGAGAGCTCGTCGTGCTTGCCGCGATGGCGCAGGCCGAGGTCGATAACTTCGCGCCGCTCCGTGTCCGTCATCTCCGCAACTACGTCGCGGATCTGGCGATACGAGTGATGTGAGTGCTGATACAGCAGCGTGGACGCAAGCTCGATCTCCAGCGGATCGTCGTCCAGCAAAACCACGATGGGTGCCGGCGCAATGGGAACGCGTGCCAGCAATTCCGCTGCAACGGCGCGCAGTTCCCGGCGCGTTTCGATTTCGTAGGCATTCGGCTCGGCGTACTTCATCAAAGTCGGCGCAACCCGGATGGCGCGCTCCAGCAGCTCGCTTGCGCGATCTCTGAGCGCCGGAGATTCTCGCTTAATTTCCTCCAACAGCTCACCAGCCTTTGCCTGGCCGACGTTATACGCGGGCTCCTGGGCGGCGCGGCGCAACAGTTCGCCCAGCCGCCGCACTTCGGCATGCGTATGGGACAGTAGCCGCGAAACCTGGTTCTCCAGCGTGCGTGCGCTGACGATCTCTCCGAGCGAAGTGTTGGTGGCCAGCGGCAGCAGATAACGCGAAATATCGAAGGCGCGCGCTCTTAGTGTGCGCTCGTATGCCTCCTGCTTCATCTCGGCAGGCTTGGGCGTGCGCTCGCGCAGGTAGCCGAACATTTCCTCCGAAAAGTAGCGGTACTCGGTGAAGAGATGATCGATTGTGCCGCGATATAGCGCGCGCGTGGCCTCGTCATCGCTGAAATCGGGAACGTAATAGCCGCTCTTCTGGAAGTCCTGATAACGAGTCGAGCGCTCCTGGCCGTCCCAGCGCGGCTCGTCTACGGCAACCGTCGCGGCGAGGATCGACAGACGCTCAATGGCAAAGGCGATGTGCGCCAGATCGGCGATACTGCGATGACCGTACTGAAAGTAGAACGTGTTGAGAAACTTCTCGGCCTTCTGGTCGTTGATCTCAGACAGCGACTCGCGCATGGACAGCGCCGAGCGCGAATACTTCGCCATGCCGTAGGCCTGTACTTCGGGGTCGGCGCCGTGGACCGCGTAGACCTCAGTGCTGGGCTCGTGATGGGAGGAGGCGCCGTTGTTCTCCGCGTCAGACTTGTATCCCGGGGACATTGCGGTGAATCATATTCGGTGTCACAGAGGCGGGCAACAGCTCGTCCTGTGGAAATCATGATCGACCTACCCAGGATTCCTTGCCTACCGGTCCATCTGACGCCGACTTCGCTGCCGAAAGCCGCACCCAATGGGTAGGCGCCGATTCCATTCTCTTTGCCACCCAACATCGCCCATGGCCCCCTCCCATGGCGCCGTGGATCATGACCCAGCGCTGGAACGATCTGCTGTTTATGCACTACTCGTTCGCGCCAGAAGTGGTGCGGGCTCTGGTTCCCGAAATTCTGACGCTCGACATTTACGCAAAGCGCGCCTGGGTCTCGGTGACACCGTTCTGGATCAACCATCTGCGGCCGCCGGGCGTTCCGTCGCTGCCCTGGGTTTCGCATTTCGCCGAGATCAATGTCCGCACCTACGTGAGTTACGGCGGCAGGCCGGGGATCTTCTTCTTTAGTCTTGATGCCAGCAACTTGTCGGCGGTGTGGGGCGCGCGGATCTTCTATCGCCTGCCATACTGGCAGGCATCGATGAAGGTCGCCGGCAAAGGTGGCCCGAAAATCGACTACCTTTCGAAGCGCGAACATGGCCCGAAGCCGGCCGAGCTGAAGTGCTCGTATGGACCGGACAGCGCGAAATGGTTCCAGGCGCGGCCGGGCTCGCTCGAGCACTTCCTGAGCGAGCGCTATTGCCTCTATGCGATCGGCAAGAAACGGCTCTACCGCGGCGAGATTCATCATTTGCCGTGGCAACTGCAACAGGCGAGCCTCGAGCTGCGCCAAAACACGATGGCACAACCCGCGGGATTGCATCTCCCCGACAAGCCGGAGCTGGCTTATTTCTCGCGCGAGCTGAAAGTGTTGTTCTGGGCGCCGGAGCGGCTGCTGTAGCTGTCCCATGGAATTGCTGCCTTGCGGGAGAATCAGGTCCCTCCGCTCAGACAAAAGGCCTCGGACGGTATGACAAGCAAGCAAGAGTCCTCCGCCGGCAGGATTAGTCCTCCCCCGATACGACCCCAGGTCAGGTGTCTATAATCCTCTTTTCCCCAACAGGAGGAATTCATGGGCGGAATGGAAGGCCACGTTGCGCTAGTGACGGGAGCATCACAGGGGATCGGCCGGGCGTGTGCGCTGGCCCTCGCCGAAGCCGGAGCCAAGGTTGCTCTGTGCGCGCGCAATCAGGAGAAGCTGGATCAGCTGGCGGCCGAGATCAACGGCAAAGGCGGTGAAGCGGCTGCATTCAAGCTCGATGTAAGCAGTGAGGATGAAATCAAGAGCGTTTCGAAGACAGTCATCGCACGTTTTGGCAAGGTCGACATCCTGGTCAACAACGCCGGCATCACGCGCGACCAGCTCACCATGCGCATGAAGCGCGCGGACTGGGACGACGTTATCGGGACAAATCTGACCGCCCCATTTCTGCTCATTCAGTCCGTGATTGGCTCGATGTTGAAGCAGCGCTGGGGACGGATCATCAACGTCACCAGCATCTTTGGACAGATAGGGCAGGTCGGCCAGGCGAACTATTCCTCATCGAAGGCTGGACTGATCGGGCTGACGATGGCGGTGGCGCGCGAGGTGGGCTCACGCAGTATCACTGTGAACGCCGTCGCTCCAGGATTCATTGAGACGGCGATGACCGAGGCGCTTCCTGCCGAGCTGAAGGAAAACATTATGAAAAGCATACCGTTGGGGCGGGCCGGCAGCGACCTGGACGTTGCCAACGCCGTCAAATTCTTAGCATCCGATGAGGCCGCCTACATCACCGGCCATGTGCTGAATGTGAACGGCGGAATTTTGATGGGCTAAACAGCCTCGGATCAAAATTCACGATTGTGTAACAGGGTCTGGCAGTGTCTGAAATCGTCGAAGTAACGACTCCCGAGCAAATCGAGCAGGTGCGCAATCTTTTCGCCGAGTATCGCGCGCAGTTACCGGTGGAATACTGCTTTCGTTCTTTCGATGCTGAAATTGCCGGGCTGCCGGGTGTTTATGGTCCACCCAAAGGAACACTCCTGCTGGCGATGGTGGTCGGCCAGCCCGTGGGATGTGTCGGCCTGCGGCCTTTCCCCGCGGACGGAGCCTGCGAGATGAAGCGCCTTTATGTCCGGCCGGGATTTCGCGGCAGCAAGCTGGGTCAAAAGCTGGTGGATGAACTATTGCGGCGGGCACGCGTCCTCGGATACGCCTCAATGCGGCTGGATACCCATCCTCCCACCATGTCGGCCGCCCTGGATATGTACCGGAAGCTTGGTTTCCGCGAAGTCAGCGCTGGTCCGGGAGAAGCGGTGGAGGGCTTGATCTACATGGAGTTGGCACTTAATGCCGCGGACTGATTTTGGCTGCGCTAAGTATGTAAGTTCTGTCCCAAAACGTGTCGAGTCGAAACAATTCTGAGGACGGACAGAATTCCCTTGCCAGCGCACCCGGCAATGGTTACTATGCAGTCACCCCTACATGGCCACTTCTCTCCAGGACGTAAACCGCCCATGAACATCGGCGAGACCATTCGCAATTTCCGCCTGCAAAAAGGAATGTCGCAAGGTGACATTGAAAAGCGTACAGGGCTTTTGCGCTGCTACCTGTCGCGTGTGGAGAACGGGCATACGATCCCGTCCCTGGACACCTTGGCCCGAATCGCCAACGCGATGGACCTTCCGCTCTCCCGGTTCTTCAGCGACGGCAGCGGCGAGAATGGAAACAAGGTCACGCCTCAACTGGCCGAAGATGAGGTCCGCTTCCTGACGCAGATTCGCCGCTATTCACCCAATCTTAACGATAGCGACCGCAAGCTGGTGATCGCCATGGTGAAGAAGATGGCGGCGACGGCCGGGAAGTAACGTTCGCGATTCGCTATTCGCCAGAACACCCGACGAATTCCGCAGACAACGCCCTACCTTCGCGCTGAATCTTTCTGGTTTGGCCGATTGCAATTGGTGACAACAAAGACCTTTTTTTCTGGCGAAAGGCGAATAGCGACTAGCGAATGGCGAATAGCGACTGGCGACTGGCGAATAGCGGTGGTGTCACGCGGCCTTGCCGATTTCACCCAGAGCCAGTACCGCCAATTCCAGCCGATCGCGCGAGCCCGTCTTGGAGAAGATGCTCTGCAGGTGCCGTTTTACGGTGTTTTCGCTGATGTTGAGTTCGCCGGCGATGTCGCGGTTCTTCAACCCGCGGGCGACCATATAGGATATCTGCCGCTCGCGTTCGGAGAGGCGTGACATGGAGCTGGGCGCTGAAGGCTGATGCGTAACCATGGCGTCGAGTACAGTGCGCGCGATCTCGTCGGAGAATGCCAGATCGCCCTCCGCCACCGAGCGAATGGCGGCAAACAGCTTCTCCGGATTATCGGCCTTTAGAACCAGCCCGCGGGCGCCCAGACGCACTACCTGCACGTAATCGTCGCGGCTCTCCGAGCCGGTCAACACCACTGACGAGACGCGGCTGCCGGCCCGTTCCAGGGTGCGCAGGACTTCGAAGCCATCACTTCCGGGCATGAAGAGATCGAGCACGAGTACCTGCGGCTTGTGTTGTTGCACAAGCTGCAATGCTTCATCCCCGTTAGCCGCCGAACCTACAACTTGAAAATCGGGCTGCGATTGCAGCAGGGCGGTGAGCGACTCGCGCAGGACCGCGTGATCGTCGGCAATCACGATTGCGATGCGGTTTTGCTCCATCCGTGGAACTTAGATGCAGGCCAGGCACGTCTGGGGATGCGTTATTCTGGAATAGAGCCTCCGGAATCGACATGGCCGAAAGGACGTAAGTTCGCTGATTGCCACGTTTTGCAGGGTTTTTCCTGCTAAAGACGATGTAATCCGGAACATTCTTGCCGGCCTGTCCGCATGCGGAGCGTCCGGGAAAGGCATACATGGGAAAAATTCAGCGCGCAATTTTAAGTGTTACCGACAAGACCGGGTTAGTGGAATTTGCGAAGAAACTGGCGCAGATGAATGTGGAGCTCATCTCCACCGGCGGGACAGCCAAGCTGTTGCGCGACTCGGGCATTACGGTGAAGGACATTTCTGATCTGACCGGGTTTCCGGAGATGCTCGACGGAAGAGTGAAGACGCTTCATCCCAAAGTGCACGGCGGCATTCTCCACGTTCGCAGCAAGGCGGAACACCGCGCCGCCGTTAGCGAGCACGGAATTCAGCCGATCGACATGGTGGTGGTGAACCTCTACGCCTTCGGGAAGACCGCTGCCAAGCCAGGCGTCGAATTCGAAGACATCATCGAGAACATCGATATCGGCGGGCCGTCGATTGTGCGTTCGGCGTCGAAGAATTTCCAGGATGTTGCGATTGTGACCTCGCCGGCGGACTATGACGCGATTGCCTCCGAGATGAAGAATAACGGTGCATCGCTTTCGCTAAAGACCAAGTGGCAACTGGCGCAGAAGGCCTTTGCGACGACAGCGGCATATGATTCAGCCATTGCGTCGACGCTGGAGCGGATTGGCGCGCCGGAGTCGGATGGCGGCAAGTTCGAGCTGAGTGGTGGCGATAGCTTTCCCGAGACCTTGCGTCTCAGCTTCCGCAAAACCTTTGATCTGCGCTACGGCGAGAATCCGCACCAGAAGGCCGCGCTGTATTCCGACGGCTCCGGCAAGGGCATTGCCAACGGAAAGCAGCTTCAGGGCAAGGAGCTCAGCTACAACAACATCGTCGATCTGCAGGCGGCGTGGGACCTGGCCCAGGAGTTCGAGGAGCCGGTCTGCGCGATCATCAAGCACACGAACCCGTGCGGCACGGCGGTCGCGAGCACGCTGGTCGAGTCTTACAAGCGCGCGCTGGAGTGCGATCCGGTGTCGGCCTTCGGCGGCGTGATTGGCGTGAACCGCGCGATTGATAAGGATACGGCGACCGAGATGGCGAAGCTCTTCGTCGAAGCGATTGCTGCTCCGGGCTTCGACGACGCTGCGCGTGAGATCTTCGCCGCGAAGAAAAATCTGCGGCTGGTCGAAGTCGTTCCCATGCAGCAGAAGTGGGTGCTGAAGAATGTCTCCGGCGGCGTGCTGCTGCAGGACAACGACGTGCGACCTCTGACAGAAGCGGATCTCAAAGTTGTCAGCGAGCGCAAGCCTACCGAGCAGGAGATGCGCGACCTGCTGTTCGCGTGGAAGGTCTGCAAGCACGTGAAGTCGAATGCGATTCTTTACGCCCGCAATGGGCAGAGCACCGGCGTTGGCGCGGGGCAGATGAGCCGCGTGGATTCGGCGAAGATTGGGGCGATGAAATCGGTGCTGGGGATCAAAGGTTCGGTTGCCGCGTCCGATGCATTCTTCCCGTTTCCTGATGGGGTGGAGGAGATCGCGAAAGCCGGGGCGACGGCAATCATTCAGCCGGGCGGATCAGTGCGCGATCAGGAAGTGATCGATGCGGCGAACAAACTTGGGCTGGCGATGGTGCTGACGGGCGTGCGGCATTTCAGGCATTAAAGAAGCAGTCAGCACTCAGCACTCAGCACTCATCTGGAGTCCGCGGTTAAGAACCCGCACGCACCCAACAGGTCTGTCTTATCAGAATAACCTTAATGGAATGTCGCAGGTGATCGCGACTATTTCATACCAGACGTGCACTTGCTGAGCACTGACTGCTGAGTGCTGAGTGCTGATTGCTCACGTGTTGTGCTAGCATTCAACGCGAGCCGGGCATGACCTCCCTTGCAGTCGCAAATCCTGATCAACAACAGATCCCGGCTAGCCGCTCCTCTTTCGAGCGGCGGCTGTTTTTTGTCCTCGCGTTTGTCGCGCTGATCTATGCCTTTGTCGCCGGCCTAAGGACGGTGCAGGATTTCGATCTCGGCTGGCAGATGGCGACCGGCCGCTGGGTGCTTCAGCATCATCACGTCCCCTCAACCGACGTTCTGTCGTATACCATGCAGGGACAGCCGTTCCTTTATCCCGTAGGAGCAGGAGTTTTCTTCTACCTCGGCTTCCTTGTGGGAGGCTACAAAATCATCTCGTGGATCGGCGCCGCGGCGTGTGTCGCGACTGTCGCTCTGCTTTTGCGACGGAACACGGCTACGGGCGCGGCAATCGCCATCCTGGCTGTGCCGCTGATTGCCGCGCGTACCCTTCCGCGCGCCGAGATGTTCACCATCGTCTTCTTCGCTGCATTCTTCTCGCTGCTGTGGGAGAACTACCACACGGGCAATGCCCGGCTTTGGATTCTGCTGCTGCTGATGCTTGTCTGGGTGAACGTGCACTACGGCTTCGCCGCCGGGCTGGTGCTCATCCTCGCGTATGTTGCGGGCGAGTTGCTGCGAACGATCTCGATTGTCGAACGCCAACCAGCTTTGCAGAGGCTGCGGCGCGCGTGGCCGTGGCTGGCTTGTACCGCGCTCGCGACCTTGGCGAATCCCTGGGGCTGGCGCATCTATCACGGCTTGATGGTGCAACAGCACGCGAATGCTGAGCAGCAGCTATGGATCAACGAGTGGGCGCCGGTCCCGGTGAATTGGGCCAACATCAGCCGGGCCATCCTGCTGCGCCAAACGTCGGGGACAATTTACCTGCTGCTTGCGGTCGCGTTGATCGGTGTTGCTGTGGCGCTGCTTCGTTCGCACTGGACATCGGCAATCCTGCTGCTCGGCTCAGCCTATCCGGCAATGCAGGCGGTCCGCATGGGAGCGGTCTTCGCCTGCGTCGTGGTCATCGTGGCCGGAGCGGAATTGGCATCGGCGCTCAGTGCGGGCTCGCGACGCCTTCCGTCGCTGCGGACACGCGAGATGATCGCAGGCGTTGCTGCGGCTATCATCGTCGCGCTGGCTGGATTGCGCTGCTTTGATCTCGTTACCAATCGCCACTACATGGTCTCGGCAGATGAAGCGGTCTTTGGCGCGGGGTTGTGCTCGTGGTTCCCGGAGCGCGCCGTGGAATTCATCGAGCGGCAAAAGTTGCCGGGCGAGATCCTTAACACCTATGCCGCCGGGGGATTTCTGGCGTGGAGACTTGGTCCCGAGCAACGCGTATACATCGATGGCCGCGACACCCTGTATGGGTCGACGCAGCTGTCGCGCCACAGTCAACTGATGTTCAGCTCCCCAGAGTCGCAATTCTGGCAGGACGAGGCAAGCCGGTACAACATAAACACGTTTGTCCTTGCGCTGGCACGTGCCGACGGCGTACCGCCTACTCTGCTTCGTGGCTTGTGTAGCAGCACTATGTGGAGGCCGGTGTACCTCGACGAGCGATCCGCCGTGTTCGTGCGGGAAACGCCGCAGACGGAAGAACTGATTCAGCGCTTTCCGGTGGATTGTGCAACTGCGGCGCTGCCCGTCAGCGACGCGAGGGATAGTCGCGCGCAGCAATTCAACACTTGGTCGAATACGGCGATGACGCTTGCCGCGATAGGGCGTAACTCGGAAGCAGAAGCTGCGTACCAGAAGGCGTTGGCGATTTTCCCCGGCTCGGCTTTCGTACATCGGAACTATGGAGACCTGCTGTTTGCGATGGGGAAGATGGGCGAATCGGAGGAGGAGTATCTCGCTGCGATTAAGCTCGAACCGAGCGCCGATACGTGGGGCGCGTTGGCGCGGAGTTACCTCCAGCGCAGCCGAATGCTAGCCGCCGCCGATGCCATGGAGCACGAGGCGCAGTTCTCGCCGCGTCCTTACCTTACGCTCGATGACCTGGGCTACTTGTACCTCAGCCTGAATGATCCTCAGCAGGCGCTGAAGGCGTTCGATCGCGCCGCGCGCCTGACGCCTCGTGCCTTGAAAGCGGCAGACAATGGGTTCTTCGAGTTCAAAGTGGCGCAGGGGCAGTCGGCGGCGTGGGATGCACTGGGGAATCTGGAGAAGGCGACAGCGTATCAGGAGCAGGCGGCCAATCTTCAGCCGAGTGCGCCCCAGCCGTGGCGACGGCTGGCGCAGTTGTACGAGCGTGGAGGACGCAGCGAGGATGCTGATCGCGCGCGGCAGCACGCGGCACAACTGTCGCAAGCGAAGCCGTAGCGCCGGTCTCCAGACCGGCTGTAGCGCGGATGTCCACATCCGCGCTTTTCCACAACACAACAAAAAAGATGCGACGGTCTGGAGATCCTCGTCACAGCCGACCCTTCGGCAAGCTCAGGGGCAGGTTCTGGAGATCGGCGCTACATTGGGATTGGCACTACGAGCGTGATGCGACGGTTCGGAACTAGCAGCAGCGAACGGGGGCTGAAGCGCCTGAGCCAGCCAATCGGGCCGCGCAGTAACTGACAACTGGCCACTGACAACTGACACCTGCTTTACTGCCTGCTACGGAACTTCGACAGCAGCCGCAGAATCTCGAAATACAGCCACACCAGCGTGATCATCAGCGCGAAGGCGCTATACCACTCCATGTACTTGGGAGCGCCGTAGCGCGCGCCGTTCTCGATGAGGTCGAAATCGAGCACGAGATTCAGCGCGGCAATAATCACCACCAGGATGCTGAAGCCGATTCCGATCGGGGTTGCGCCGTTGATGGTGGTGAAGTGGATGCCGAAGAATCCCAGGATAAATTGCAGGAAGTAGAAGACGGCGATCCCGCCCGTCGCCGCGACGATGCCGAGGCGCAACTTGTCCGTAACTTTGATGAGGCCGCTGCGATAGGCGAGCAGCATCACCACCAGCACACCAAAGGTAAGCGAAACCGCCTGGATGGCGATGCCGTGCCAGCGGAACTCCAGCAGCGCCGAAACGCCGCCGAGCACGAGGCCTTCGAGCAACGCGTAGATTGGTGCAGTGACCGCCGACCATTCCTTCTTGAAAATCGTCACCATGGCGACGATGAATCCGCCGATGCCGCCGACCATGGCGGGCAGCGCGACCGATGCCATCGCATCCTCCGGCGACGTTGCCGCCGCGGCGAAGAAGCGGTTCCAGGTCCAGGCTGCGGAAAGCACGCAGAGGATGACCAGCAGGCCGGCCTTGTTGACCGCGCCCGAAACGGTCATGGCTTCGCCATAGGCGGCCTCGCCGGTGCGGAAGGCGTCGCCGCTCAGGGCAGGATTCGACGTGCGCATTAGTGGCATGAAATCGCTCCTTGAGGATGACAATAGTGTACCGCGTTGGTTCGCCTATCGCTCTTCGCCAGAGCAAATGTGCGATGTGAGCTGCCGAAGTGCCAAACTACCAGCGTCTCTTCAGAACAAAGTCTCTTGTCCAGTTCTATTGCCGGGCGGGCGCTTCACCTTGAAGTGCTCGTACGCCAGCACGGTCGCGACGCGGCCTCGCGGGGTGCGGTCGAGGAATCCGATCTGGATGAGGAACGGTTCGTAGATTTCTTCGATTGCGTCCGGTTCTTCGGCCAGCGATGCCGCCAGCGTGTTCACGCCGACCGGGCCGCCCTGGTACTTCTCGATTATGGTCAGCAGCAGCTTGCGGTCGATCTCGTCAAAGCCGTATTGGTCGACTTCCAGCATCTCCAGGGCGCGCTGTGCGGTCGCCTTGTCGATCTTGCCGGCGCCGCGCACCTGCGCGTAGTCGCGGACGCGCCGCAGAAGCCGGTTTGCAATGCGCGGTGTGCCGCGGCAGCGCATGGCGATCTCCTTTGCGCCCTCGTCGTCGATCTGGACGCCGAGAATCTCCGCCGAGCGCTCGATGATGACCTTGAGATCTTCGTGGGTGTAGAACTCCAGGCGCAGCACGATTCCGAAGCGCGAGCGCAGCGGCGCCGAGAGCAGGCCCGCGCGCGTGGTCGCGCCGATGAAGGTGAAGGGCTTCACCTCGATGGTATGTGTGCGCGCCGACGGCCCCTGGCCGATGATGATGTCGAGCTTGTAGTCTTCCAGCGCGGAATAGAGCAGCTCTTCCAGCGCCGGCTGCAGGCGGTGCACCTCGTCGATGAAGAGCACCTGGCGCTCGCGCAGGTTGGTGAGGATCGCCGTCAGGTCGCCTTTGATCTGGAGCGTCGGCCCGGAGGTCAGCTGGAACGCGACGCCCAGTTCGTTGGCGATGATGTTGGCCAGGGTCGTCTTGCCCAGGCCGGGCGGGCCGTAGAGCAGGACATGGTCCAGAGCCTCGCCGCGCGATTTGGCGGCCTCGATCGCGACTTCGAGGTTCTCTTTGACTTTCTTCTGGCCGATGAACTCGCGCAGGCGCTGTGGCCGCAGCTTCAGCTCGAAGGAAGAATCGTCGTCCAGCGGTACCGCCGAGACGATGCGCTCGCGATCAGGGTTGTCGTTGGAAAGAGGCACGCAGGGCGATAGTAAAGGGAATGACAAGGGGCGCGCAATCAGGACAACTACCAGTCCGACAACTGCTTTACCATTAATCCATGGACGCCGTGCGCATCGACAAGTGGCTGTGGGCGGCGCGGTTCTTCAAAAGCCGTTCACTGGCAGCTCGCGCGTGCGAGCTTGGCAGGATACAGTCGAATCATCAGCCGGTGAAGCCTGCCCGCGAGATCCACGTGGGCGACATGCTCCAGATCAAGAACGACCGCGGCGACTTCGAGGTAAAGGTGCTGGCCTTGAGCGAAATTCGCGGGCCTGCGGTGGTAGCTCAGACGCTGTATGAAGAGACGGAGGAGAGCCGTGCCCTGCGGCAGAAAGCGGCAGAGGAGCGCAAGCTGATGCGGGACTATACTCCTGCGCCGGTGGGCAGGCCGTCCAAGCGTGACCGTCGCCGGATCATCCAGTTCCGCAGTCAGCGCGACTCCCGTTGATTACGTCGTCGAGTCACATTGCCGTCCGATTTATGGCACTTCCGTAGTACCCTGTTAGGGCCCTATTCGTGACAACATGAAAAAAACCACGTTGTTCACCTCCTTCGGCCTGATCCTCAGCTTCCTGTTTCCATGGACACTCAGCGCGCAACGACCTCACGTGCTGCCGCACCACAAAGAAGAGAGGCCCGCGCCTCCGCCTGGGCAGATACCACAGGCGGCGCAGGTCACGCCGCAGCTCGCGAAAGAGGACCTGGAAGCATTCTTCGATGGCTTCATTCCAATTGAATTGCAGCGCGACGATATCGCCGGCGCCGTTGTGATGGTGCTGAAAGACGGAAAGATACTTTTCGCCAAGGGCTACGGCTATTCCGACATGAAGAACCGGAAGCCGGTGACAGTGGATGCGACGCTGTTCCGTCCGGGATCGATCTCGAAGACCTTCACCTGGACCGCGGTGATGCAGCTGTACGAGCAGGGCAAGATCGATCTCGACCGCGACATCAACGACTACCTCGACTTCAAAATCCCCGCGACCTTCGGCAAGCCGGTCACCATGAAAGACCTGATGACGCATACGCCGGGATTCGAAGAGACGCTGAAAGAGCTGTTCGTCGCGAATGCGAAAGACATGCGGCCGCTGGGGGATTATCTGCGCACGCATGTTCCGGAAGAAATCTTCCCGCCGGGAACGACTCCGGCGTATTCGAATTACGGCGCCACGCTGGCCGGCTACATCGTGCAGCGTGTTTCCGGCATGCCGTTCGACGATTACATCGAGAAGAACATCTTCCAGCCGCTGGGCATGACGCACAGCACTTTCCGCCAGCCGCTGCCGGAGAACCTCAAGCCGCTGATGTCGCAGGGCTATGCCAAAGCGCCGCAGCCGCCGAAGGAATTTGAGTTCGTGCAGGCGTGGCCGGCGGGCAGCCTGACGACCACCGCGGAAGACATGTCGCACTACATCGTCGCGCACTTGCAGAACGGCGAGTACAACGGCGCGCGCATCCTGAAGTCGGAGACGGCGCAGCTCATGCACTCGCGCTTATTTGGGCTGGTGCCCTCAATGAATGGCATGTGCTACGGATTTTATGAGGAGTCGCGCAATGGGCACCGCATCATCGGGCATGGCGGCGACACGCAGTGGTTTCATAGCGACATGCACCTGATGCTCGACGACAACCTCGGCTTCTTCATTTCCTATAACAGCGCGGGGAAGCCCAGTGTGCCGGGTCGCGGTGCGCTGTGGCAGACGTTTCTGAATCGCTATTTCCCATACACGCCTCCGCCCGGCGAGAAGGTGGCGAACGCCGCGCAGGATGCCAGGTCGGTGACCGGCAACTACTGGCTGAGCCGGCGCTCGGAGACGAACGTTGCTGCTGTGACTGCCGCGCTCGATCAGGTGAAGGTAAGTGTCAATTCCGACGGCACGATCAGCGCGAGCATCGTGAAGGACTTCGCGGGAAACCCGAAACATTTTGAGGAGATCGGGCCGATGCTGTTCCGCGAGGTGCACGGGCAAAGCCACCTCGCGTTTGTGAATGATTATGCCGGGCGGCAGATCATCGTGATGGACTGGCCGATCTTCGTCGCGCAGCCGGTGCCGGCACGCAAGGGCGAAACCCTCAACCTGGGCATCCTGATTTTCGCCGCGGTGATGTTTGCGCTGACTCTTTTGTTCTGGCCGGTGAACGCTGTTTTGCGCGGGCATTATCGCTATCGCGTCGAACTTACGCCGCGCTATCGGCGGCTGCGCTTCTGGATGCGGTGGCTGTGCGCGTTCAACCTGGTGTTCATCGGAGGATTTGCGCTGTGGCTGTCGTCGGTAGACGAAGACATTGCGATGTTGAGCAGCCACTTTGATTTCAAGCTGCACCTGTTACAGGTGATTGGGGCGCTGGGAGTGGCCGGGACATTGATCGCGATTAATTACTGCGTGCGGTCGTGGGGCGATGCGGGGTTGTGGTTCTGGTCGAAGGTTTGGAATACGTTGCTGATGCTGGCGTGTCTGGGGTTCACGTTCTTCCTGCTGAACTGGCACATGCTGAATTTCAGCTTGAACTACTAGAAGGCGAATTAACCACAGAGACACAGAGACACAGAGAAGATTTGCCGGAGGAAGAATTCCACTTCCAACGGAAAGCAGCTCCCTCCACTCGGGCTGAAGCCCTCGCTTGGGATGACAAAGCAAGTTGTCAGTCACTAGTTGTCAGTGAATGCGACAGTTGGCGAGCTTCTGCAGCAGCTCTGCCTACCCCACGCGGCGGTCTTCGCGGAGGATCTCGTCGAGGGCGCCTTCGAGCTGCCCGGCGCGTTCGTTGTAGTCGCTGGCGATAGAGTCGTACTTACGCTTCAGAACGTGCAGTTCGTCGGCGATGTTTAGGGCCGCGAGGACTGCGACGCGCAGGGAGTCGACGGTCGCGGCCTGCTGGGAGATGAGGCGCATCTTGGTGTCGACGTACTCGGCCAACTCGGAGATGTAGTCGGGATCGGAGCCGCGCAGGTGATAGGTCTGATCGTAGATCTCAACGCGGACGTTGCCGCCGCCGTTGCTATTCGCTTGACTCAAAGCGCCCTCCCTTGGAGGGATCAGGGGCTGGGGGTTAGGGATTAGTAGTGTTCCGATGGAAGCTGCTAATCCCTAGCCCCTAGTCCCAAGCCCCTAGTCCCAAGCCGCTTTGTTCATTATCCCGCGGCTTCTTCCAGCGCAAAAGACTCAATTTGCCCCAGCATCTTTTCTACTCGGGTACGTACCTCCTCCCGCTCGCGGCGGAGGGTGACCAGTTCCTGGCGCATGGTGTCCAGCTCTTCCTCGCGCTCGTTCAACTCCTTGCGCAGCCGGGCGGTGTCGCGTTCGGCAGCCGCTTTTGACTCGCGCGCCGATTTCAACAGCTCAATGGTGCGCAGGATTTTCTCTTCCAGAGACTTGAAATCAGCGGTGGAGGGAGCGAGTTCGACGGCGTTTGCTGGCATGCTGATCGATGACCTTCAAGAAAGATTGTGATTCCGAGCGCAGTATAACGCAGACCGGCTTGTGCAAAAGTGCGCGAGGTCACGATTCGGCGCGATTTCACGCGCGCGAACCTGAATGTGCAACGCTTGTGGTGAAGAGAAGCGTTTTCGTATCAGCTCTGCGGAGCTCGCAGGCTTCGATCTCGTTTCCTACAGTGCCAGTTCCCATCAGGCATGAAAGTGGAAGAGCCGGAAGTTTTGATTGCATGCTACGCGGGCAGGTATACAATGGCCGACCAAGCCCCTAAAAATTTATGGAAATTCCCGTCGAAGCGAATTTTGGCGCCATTCTGGACGCCGCTCCCGACGCAATGCTGGTGGTGGACCAGCACGGTTGTATCGTGGTTGCGAACAGCCGGAGCGAGCAAATTTTCGGCTATTCGCGACTGGAGCTGGTTGGGCAGAAGATCGAGGTGCTGGTGCCGCCGCGTTTTCGCGCCAAGCACCCCGGACATCGCTCCGGGTACTTCTTCGATCCTCATGTGCGGCCCATGGGCGTGGGACTGAACCTGTTCGGGCTGAGAAAGGACGGCACGGAGTTCCCGGTCGAGATCAGCCTTAGTCCGCTAAACACACCCGACGGCCCGATGGTCATCAGTGCTGTCCGGGATGTAACGGCGCGCAAGGGGGAGGAAGACAAGTTCCGCGCGCTGCTGGAATCAGCGCCCGACGCAATGGTCATCGTAGACCAGCGAGGACCCATCGTGCTGGTCAACTCGCGTACGGAAGAGTTATTCGGCTACCCGCGACGCGAATTACTGGGTTATCCGGTGGAAATTCTTGTTCCAGAGCGTTTTCATGAGCAGCATCTCCATCACCGCGCATCATACTTTTCAGACCCCCGCCAGCGGCCGATGGGCGAGGAATTGGAGCTGTTTGGATTGCGCAAGGATGGAACCGAGTTCCCGCTCGAGATCAGTCTGAGTCCAATCAAAACAGCAGAGGGCGTGCTGGTGGCAAGCGCCATTCGGGACATTACCGTGAGAAAGAAAGCTGAGGAAAAATTTCGTTCGCTGCTCGAAGCTGCTCCCGACGCGATGGTCATCGTCGACGAGAAGGGCAGCATAACCCTGGTCAACGTGCAAACCGAGAAGCTGTTTGGATATGGCCGCTCGGAGCTGATTGGCCGCCCCATCGAGTCGCTGATTCCAGAGCGCTATCGCAGCCAGCACCCGCGGCATCGCCATGATTTCTTCGCCGACTCCCGCGTCCGGCCGATGGGTGTGGGACTGGAGCTGTTTGGCCTGCGCAAGGACGGCAGCGAATTTCCGGTTGAGATCAGTCTCAGCCCACTCAACACAGAGACCGGCAGGTTCGTGAGCAGCGCCATACGCGACGTCTCCGAACGTAAGCTCGCCGAGGAACAGATCAAGAAGCTGAACGATGAGCTGGAGGAGGCATTGCGGCGTTCCGAACGGCTCGCCGCAACCGGACGGCTGGTGGCCACGATCGCGCACGAAATCAACAATCCGCTCGATGCGCTTTCGAATCTGATGCACTTGCTGCGGAAGAACTCTTCGCTCAACGAGGATGCTGCGGAATTGGTGGATCTCGCCGAGCGCGAGGTGCGCCGCCTGGCCAATATCAGCCGGCAGACGCTGGCACCCCATCGCGAGACCAAATTTCCCGTCGTCACGAAAATGGCCGAGCTGCTCGATGATGTTTGCGCGATGTACCGTCCGCGCTTGCAGGCAGCGAAGATCGAAGTGGAACGAGATTTCCAGATCCCGGGAGAGGTGACGATCTATCCCAGCGAACTGCGGCAGGTCTTCACCAACCTGATTACGAATGCAATCGACGCCATCGGACAGCGCGGCCATCTTGCGCTGAGCATCCGGCGAGCTCCAGAGAATCAGATTGTGGTGAAGATTCGGGACACGGGTTGCGGAATTCCCAAGGAGAATCTGGACAGCATCTTCGAGCCGTTCTTCACGACCAAGGGCGAGCAGGGCACCGGTATCGGATTGTGGGTGATCAAAGGTATTGTCGATAAGCTCGGCGGCAGAATTGAAGTCGATAGTTCGACGACCGGTGACACCGGGACCTGCTTCAGTATTTTTCTTCCCGCCAGCAAGGCAAACGGAGGCGCCGGCGAGAGCTCAGAAAGGTCCTCCGTTCCCGAACCGGAGTCGCAAGCGGGATGAGGACTTCGCTTTTGCTGGGGAGAATCTAGCGAAGAACAGCAGCGGGGATCGGGAGACCCGCTACCGCCACTGATGACCGGCTGGTGTTTAAGTTTAGCGATTTATTCCCCCCGCTCGACTCCGCGCTCCCGGCCCGTCGCCTATCTCACTGCAATCACGCTTGCCAACTGTATTGCTGCGGGCCGTTCCCTGGTTCCCGGATTGGCCGCAGGGCTGAATCCCGTTTCAATGCGACCGCGCAAAAGCCTTACTGGCGCTGCGCTTGCGGGCGATCAGGGGAAGAGAGGCGTGCTTGACGCCAATCGCGCCGCGCAATAGAGTCAAAGCGCCCTGTGCAGAAGTGCTGGGCCAGGTGAGCGATCGACGTGTCTCGGGACCTGTTGGGGGATGAGTTGAAGACTAAGGCTGCAGTCGCCAGGAAGACACCCAGTACAACTCAGGTTGCGCAAAGTGCAGGGTTGCCGTCGACCAAGAAACAAGCAGTGATCTTTTCCGTTCTGTTGGTGATTGCAACGGTACTTGTCTACTTTCCGGTCAGCCATCATCCATTCGTCAACTTCGATGACACGGTTTACGTGGTCGACAACCCTCACATCCAGTCGGGAGTGGATGGGGAGACCATTTCCTGGGCCTTCAGCACACTGTATCAATTCAACTGGCATCCGCTGACGTGGCTGTCGCACGCCATGGACGTGCAGATGTATCAGCTGGAGCCCGGGGGACATCACGTCACCAACCTCATCTGGCAAGTGCTGAACGTGCTGCTGCTGTTCTGGGTACTGGTAAAGGCGACGGGTTACGTGGGCCGTAGCGCAATGGTCGCGGGTTTGTTTGCGCTTCACCCGATCAATGTGGAGTCCGTTGCGTGGGTCTCTGAGCGCAAGAACCTGCTCAGCATGTTTTTTCTGCTGCTCGGACTGGGCGCGTACCGGTGGTATGCCTCGGCTGCGGATGAGAGCGGTTCATCTCACAAGTCCCAGCGCGCCTCCTCAAAAGCTTCTGCGGGAGAGCCCGCGGTGGGTCGCTACGCGGTGGTAGCGCTGCTGTTTGCATTGGGGCTGATGTCGAAGCCGCAGATCATCACCTTCCCCTTTCTTCTTTTGCTCTGGGATTACTGGCCGTTGCAGCGCATGGCCGTTTCCGCCTCGCCTTCGGGAACGCTCACGGAACCGCTCCTGCCCTCGCGCAGCTTCTGGTGGCTGGTGAGGGAGAAGATTCCGCTGTTCCTGATATGCGCGGCGAGCGCGGTGATCACGCTGGTAGCGCAGCAGTCGGGCGGAGCGATGGCTTCGCTGCAGCAATATCCGTTTTCCATTCGATGGACGAACGCCATTGTTTCGTACATGCGCTATATCGGAAAGGCGTTTTGGCCGACAAAGTTGGTGCCGTTTTATCCGCACCCGCAGCATCCGTGGCCAATGTGGCAGGTCATACCGGCGGCGCTGCTGTTGCTGGGAATCACAGCTTTGCTCTACCAGGCACGCGCGCGGCGTTACCTGCTGATGGGCTGGTTATGGTTCCTGGGAGCCCTGGTTCCGATGATCGGCCTGGTGCACGTCGGCGGACAGGCAATGGCTGACCGCTACGCATACCTGCCGTTCCTGGGGATGTTCATCCTGGTTTGCTGGGGAGTGTCGGAGTTCGCCGCAGCACGGCGCCTTCCTGTGATGCTGACAGGTGTGGCCGGTGTCATCGTCCTTGCAGCGCTCGCAGGGCTGACCTTTCGCCAGCTCGGGTATTGGAATGACAATGTGACGCTCTGGACGCACACCATTAAGAGCAGCACCGGTAATTATGTCGCGCAGGACAATCTGGCTCTGCTGCTGCTGGACCAAGGGCAAACCGATGAAGCAATGCAGCATTTCCAGGCCGCGCTGGCCATTCATCCCGCCGATCCCACCAGCAACTTGCGAATTGCGATCTATGACCACCAGCACGGCCGGTTGGAGGACGCGATTGCCCGATACGACCAGATGTTGAGCACGCAGCCGGATGGGGCCACGCGGGCGGAATTGCTCAGCAATCGTGGACTGGTGTACTTCGATCTTCGGGACAGCGCGCACGCAAAGGAAAACTTTGACGCGGCGGTAGCCATGGATCCGCACAATTATCGCGGCTGGCTCGGATTGGGAGTGCTGGCAGTGCGCTCGGGCGATCTAAAGACCGCAATAGACGATTTCCAGCGTTCGGTTTCAGCCAGGCCGACGGAGGTGGCGTATTCGTTGCTGGCGCAGGCCTTGGAGCAGAGTGGGCGGAACGATGAGGCAAAGGCCGCGCGCGAGAAGGGGAAAATGTTTGCGAAGAACACGGTGACGGAGATACCTGAGGGGCTGCTGCCGCAGTGAGGTGAGGACGCCGCTTCGCGGCTTGTGATCGCGCCTGTAACCCGGACTTAGGTTCACGGCTAACGCAGATGACGCCGCTTCGCGGCTCGGCTGAAGTACGCTCCAAAGATGGAGATAGCGACTGACGCAGCTCTCCGCCCCGCCTTGACGCCTCCCCCCTGCCACAATAGAGTCGAATCTACTGGAGAGATTGGCTTTGGAAGTTCTAGTCGGGAAAAGCATTCTGCATTACACCATCGTCAGGAAGCTCGGCGCGGGTGGCATGGGAGTCGTGTACGAGGCGGAAGATTCCCGGCTGGGGCGGCAGGTGGCGCTGAAGTTTCTGCCGGCGCAATACGAGCAGGACCCCAATGCGTTGGAGCGCTTCAAGCAGGAGGCGCGCGCGGCGTCGGCGCTGAACCATCCCAACATCTGCACCATTTACGCCATTGAGGAGTGCGATGGGCAGCACTTCATTGCCATGGAGTTGCTGGAAGGCGAGAGCCTCGATCGAAAGATCGATGGCCATTCGCTGCCGCTGGACAAGATCCTCGACATCGGCATTCAAGTCACCGACGCGCTTGATGTAGCGCACATCAAGGGCATCATTCATCGTGACCTGAAGCCGGCGAACATCTTTGTCACGACGCGCGGACAAGCGAAGATCCTGGATTTCGGCCTGGCGAAGCTGGTCTACGATCGTCGCGCCGCGATGGAGACGGTGGGCAATGCCCCAACCGCCTCTCCCGTGATGTTGACCTCACCCGGTATGGCCGTCGGAACGGTCGCTTATATGTCGCCGGAGCAGGCGCGCGGCGAGGAGCTGGACGGGCGCAGCGATCTGTTTTCGCTGGGCGGAATCGTCTACGAAATGGCGACGGGCCACATTCCCTTCGAGGGTGGCACGTCGGCGGTGATCTTCCAGGGGATTCTCGATCGCGCCCCGCGTCCGCCTGCCGAATTGAATCCCGCGCTGCCTCCCAAGCTCGACGAGATCATCGACAAGGCGCTGGAGAAGGACCGCGACCTGCGCTACCAGAGCGCAGCGGAGATGCGGACCGACATGAAACGCCTGAAGCGCGACAGCTCGGGACGCAGCTCGCGTCCCGGTATGGCCGCTTCCGGAGCGGCGCTGCCGGCGCCTGAGGCCAGTCGTGCTTCTGCGGAAGGTGAGGCCGCGAAGCGCCGGCGCAGCGGCGTGAATGTCGTACTCGCGATCAGCCTGCTCATGATTGGCGGGGGAATTTACGGCTTGTACACGCGCTTCGCGCAATGGCGCGGCGACTCTGGCCCGATACCGTTCCAGAACATGAACATGGAGATGCTGACCAACTCGGGCCGTGTGGCCGCGGCGACGATTTCTCCCGACGGCAAGTACGTGGTGAATGTTGTGGACGACGGCCAGGGATTGCGCAGCTTGTGGATGCACCATGTGGCCACCGGCAGTAATGCACAGATTCTCGCTCCGGCCGAAGGCCAGTATGGCGGCCTGACGTTCTCGCCGAGCGGCGACTATCTCTTTTTCGTACGCGGCGACGAGCAGCATCCGGGAGTTGGATTTCTGTACCAGATTCCTGTGCTTGGGGGTACGCCGAAGAAGCTGGTAGACGATGTCGACAGCGCGGTGAGCTTCTCGCCTGACGGGCAGCAGATGGTTTACTTGCGGGACAGTTCGAGCGACGCGAGTTCGAGCCTGATCATCGCACGCGCCGACGGCACGGGTGAGCGTGTGCTTTCGAAGATGTCATTGCCGGGCTATCGCGATCCGGCGTGGTCGCCGGACGGGAAGTGGATCGCGGCCGCCGTGCTCGATCCGGGCAGCCAGAACCTGAGCCGGGTGGTGCTGCTGGATCCGGAGAGCGGCAAAGAGAAGACGGTTTATGCGGGCACGGCGATCCTGAACAAGCCGGCATGGATGCCGGACAACAAACACCTGGTGCTCATCTTCCACGACATGTCCAGCGACTGGAATGGGCAGGTGGGAGAGATTGCGATTGCTGCCGGCAAGCTGCACCGCATCACCAATGATCTCAGCTCGTACAGCAATCTCACCCTGGGTGTGACGCGCGACGGGAAGCAGTTGGTGGCAGTGCAGATCACGCCACAGTCGGGGATCTACACCATGGGCGCTGATTCGAAGGCGAGCCTGGAGGCGAAGCAGGTCGACAACCACAGCGATGTTGGCGTGGGCTGGCTGCCCGATGGACGGCTGGTGGCATTGGACTACGACAGCCACATCGCGATTATGAACGCCGACGGCAGCGGCCGAAACATCGTGTATCAGGAGCGGCTGCCGATGTCGGGGCTTTCGGTGTGCCCGGACGGGGTAAATGCGCTGTTTTCCATGCCCAACAAGGAAAGCAAGACACTCAATATCTTCCGGCTCAATCTGCAAAGCGGGGCGGTCTCGGCCGTCACGAAAGGGAAAGTGGACCAGAGCGCGTCCTGCTCGCCTGACAGTAAGTCCTTTCTTTACACGAGTTTTGACAAAGGAAAGCAGCTGTTGATGGAGATGCCCATCGATGGCGGCGAGGCCCGGAAACTGAGCGACAAGGTGACGAATTTTGGCGTGTTTTCGCCCAATGGACAGCAAGTGGCAGCGCTGACGCCGGAGGGCACCGGGGTCAATTTCAGGGCCACGATCGACATCCTGCCAGCACAAGGCGGGCTGCCTGTCAAGAGTTTTCCACCGCTGCGTGGAATTTCCAATTTTTTTCAGTATTCCTCGGACGGGCAATCGCTGTATTATCCCGTTACGCTAAAAGGTGTCTCCAACATTGTCATGCAGCCGGTCGGCGCCACGTCGTTTACGCAAATGACCGGCTTCGGGGAGTTCACCATTTACGGATACAGCTACGACTGGAAGAACAAGAGGCTGGCTGTAGCGCGAGGCCGTTCCAATACCGACGTTGTTCTGCTCACGCAGCAGTCGCCACAATAACGAAGGTGTAGGCGCCACATGGTCTGCAAAGAGTGCGGCCATAACATCCAGCGCGAGGAAAAGTATTGCCCCGGCTGCGGGGCGACGGTTCCACAAGCGCTGTTCGAATCAGCTGCAGCTGCCGCTTCATCGACCGCCGCTGCCGGGCTGCCGATCGGACATGCGTCGTCAACGGCGCAACCGGACCGGCCACTGACGATGTACCGTATGCGTGCGTCCCAAGCCGCCGCTGAGCCCGCGCCACAGCATGTCGAGCCGGCGCCGCAACCTGCCGAAGCGATCTCTCAGCCTGCTGAGCCCGTCCCAACACCTTCGGAGCGAATCGCCGATCGCAAAGAGCGGGTCATACCGTTCCCGCAACCGATTTCCACTGCCGATGGGCTGCGTAACGAGATAGCCGCACATAGCGGAATGGAATCAGTGCCACTCGAGGCGCTTGAGGCTATGCCCGTGGTTCCGCAGACGGGACGTTGCCCGGAGTGCGGAAGGCCAAGCGGCAAGGAGGATTTGTTCTGTCCATCCTGCGGCATGAAGCTGGTGCGGCAGGCCACCTCGCCGTCAAAAGCTGCTGAACGCCCTAATCAGCTGTTTGCGGGATACGCCTATGAGAATTTCAGGACCCCACAGCAGGAGGAGAATCTGGCCAGCCGGATGGATCGGCTTCGTGTTGCCAGCAGAATCAATCGCGCCAGGGCGAAGTTGCGAACCCCGAAGACCCATCTCCCGGTGCTGGAGATCCTGATTGCAGTGCTGCTGCTGGGTGGAGCTGCCATAG
>Ga0126381_100000434_pt1 | contig 45889 bp, 35 predicted proteins | sample PanSoiMetPlot_28_FD_96465 | JGI IMG/M metagenome (GOLD analysis project Ga0126381, IMG submission 96465) | Tropical forest soil microbial communities from Panama - MetaG Plot_28 | ecosystem: Environmental > Terrestrial > Soil > Tropical forest > Bulk soil | place: Panama | collected 2016-02-17 | reverse complement strand
GAACACGGTGAAAAGCTGGCCCTCGTGCTGGATAACCATGCCGGGGCGAAGTTGTGTGGCCTTGACGCTGCTCATAAGCTCCCTAAGAAGTTTCGATTTCGGAAATTCAGGCGGGCCAGGAAGGTGGCCGCATCCGGAATGACCAGCCTGCCGTTGGCAGGCTCGAGGTACGCCGGGACCGTTTCTCTCTCTTCCGGCGCGGATAAACAGTATAAATGCCCTTCTTCTATGCGGTCAATCGTGCACCCGGTAGATGTCACCCGATAGAAACTTGGTCAGAAACCCTGGCGTTCTGCCGTGGCGGGCATTCCCGAATAGTGAACGTGGACCAGTCGCCATCCGTCTGGCGTCTTTCGATAAACCTGGGTCTCCCGGCCATGGGTCGTGACCGGAGAGCCATCCTTGCGCATTTTCGCCGTGAAATCCCAGTAGAATTCGGCCACCGCGGCATCACCAAGCACTTGCACGACGATGTCGTGAGGGCGCAACTTCCGCTCGGAGAACATGCCGCCCATCAGCCGCGTGTAGACATTTTCTTTGATTTGTTCGAAACCATGTTCATGGCCCAAAGGGTGAATGAAGGACGCCTCGGGAGAATTCCACCAGACTTGCGAGGCCAGATTCGTGTCGGCGGCATCAATGGATTCTGCATATTTTGCGATCAGGCTTTTGATATCTTCGCTACCCGCGCCAATATCGGAAGCGTTGGAATCCCCACTGACGGGACTGTGTCCTAGGCCGCTATGTTGCTTCCGACCGCCAGCCATGATCTGTTCAATTTCGTCCGGATTGCGCGGCAAACGCTCAGTGAGCAATTTGTACCCTGAGTCTGTAACCAGAACGTCGTCCTCGATGCGGACGCCGAGATTTTCTTCGGGGATGTAAATGCCCGGCTCTACCGTGACGACCATTGCCGGTTGAAGCGGGCTGCAATAATCGCCGGGATCATGCACGTTAAGTCCGATATTGTGGCCTAGGCCGTGGATGAAATACTGGCCGAGGGGCCTGCCCTCGCGGTCCTTTCCATGCGAGTTGATGTAATCGTAAGCGATATTCATCAGGCCGTCCTTTTTGCCCCTACACGAAAAGTGCGCGCCGGGCTTGATGGCCGCGAGCGCGGCGTTTTGCGCGCCAAGGACGATTTCGTAGATTTCACGCTGACGCGCCGTGAACTTTCCGTTCGCCGGTATGGTTCGCGTGACGTCCGCGGAATAGCCTGAGTACTGTGCGCCGACGTCCATGACCACGATGTCGCCATCTTCGATCTTGCGTGAAAGCTTGTCGTAGTGCAGCGCCGTCGAATTCGGTCCGGCACCGACGATCGGCGCATAGCCTTCTCTTTCGGAGCCTCCCGTCTCATGCACTTCCACCATTTTTGCGGCCACCTGATATTCATATAAACCGGGACGCATCATTTTCATGGCTTCCAAATGGGAATCCACGGTGAGATCAATTGCCTGCTTCAGAAAGGCAACTTCGCCGGGAGACTTGACCGGACGCATCGCGGCAATCCGCGGGCGGACGTCCTTTGGCGCCGCCTTCGGCGCAGCAAGCTCGAGCCAGTCCACGACTGCCTTTTCGTGCGGGTAACCGCCGAGTTCTTTGTCATAGGGCAGAATCGTGTAGAACGCCGGATAGAGCTTGGCGAGATTCTCCACCGTTGCGCGCATTTCGGGAAAGGGCTTGACGCTCGCGAATCCCGTGCGCGCCTCGATACCAGGATCCGAAGGAGACATGCGGATGCCGTTCCACTTTTCCTTGCCCGGATTTTTGGCGAGAAGAAAGAGAATCTCTCGCGGACCATTCCACAATGCACTTGCTGGGGTTCCATGAGAATCTTGAGCTACGGGAAGAATGATCAGGCCAGCGCCTTCCTCATTGTGACCAGTCAAATAATAGAAATTTTCTTCTTGGGCGAAGATGTAGTCCTGAGAAATTTCTTCGCGACCCGTGAAGCCCCACAGAATGATGGGTGCGTCCACCTGGGAGGCCAGTTTGGCGCGGCGCTCGGCGTAAACACTGTTCGGTTCGCGTTCTCGCCGCTCCTGTGCTGCTGACGGGAGACCGAGAAAACCAAAGGCCAGAACAATTGCAACAGTCCAGTGACGACCCCTCATGTACCCACCTCAATACCGCCGTTTTGCTCCCGCAGGGCTACCGGAGCGGGCTGTTTTGGAGAAAAATGCGTACTTTTCGCAGATGTGTGATTGTATCCGAAGAAACCAGGGATTGCCCGTTACGGACCAAAAAACTCCACAAGGCGCTGAGAAACCCTTTCCGGTTCTTCATGCTGCAGCCAGTGGCCGGCCTCCGCGAAGGTGAAGAGTTCGCCGTTGGCACAATAACGCAGGCTTTGGTGGGCCATTTCGGCGATGAGGAACCGGTCCCGCTCGCCCCACAAAATGCGTGTGGGCACACGCACGGTGCGGTCAAGAAACGGGATGCGATAGCGAATCGCGGCGCGGTACCAATTGATCATCGCCGTGAAGGCACCTGGCTGCGACCAGGCTGCGCGATACTGCGCAAGGTCCTCATCGGAAAACGTGCCAGGACGACTCGATCCGACCAGCGCCCGCGAGGCTGACCGAAATTGAAATGCGGATAAAAGCGCCTCCGGCAGCCAGGGAATTTGAAAGAAAAAGATGTACCAACTCCGCAGCATCTGTGGAAGGCGCGTATAGACGTAGCGGCGCATCACCGAAGGATGAGGCACATTCAAAATGGCAAGCTTTGCGATGCGCTCAGGATGGAGCAAAGCGGCGCTCCAAGCAACGGCCGCTCCCCAATCGTGTCCCGCGAGAATGATTTTCTGCTGCTCAAGCTGGTCAGCAATCGCGATGACATCGGAGACCAGTTCCGGTAAAGCATACGAGGCCGCGCCTCGCGGCTTGCTGCTCAAGTTGTATCCGCGCTGGTCCGGCACGATGACGCGAAATCCTGCTGCCGCCAGCGGCTCAATCTGCTTCTGCCAGCCGTACCAAAATTCCGGGAAGCCATGAAGAAGTACAACCGCCGGCCCCTGTTCCGGTCCAGCGGCAACAGCGTGCAACGCTATTGGGCCATTGAGGAAAACTACGTCTTGAAATGAAGCTACAGGAAACAAGGCTCCTCGCGGCCGGAGTTTAGGAAACCCTCTTATCGCAGTTTTTCAGGGCTTCCTGTACGTGTTTCTGCAATTCTCCCTTGTCTCGCCGCGCGATGATGTCGTCGAGAGCCTTCAACTGCGCCTTAGGGTGGTCCTTGAGGATGGCTTCGTACACCTTCAGCGCGCCGCCGGTCCCCGCGGTGTGAACAGAGATGATGTCTTTGGTCTTGTCTGGATTCTCAATCATGAATGCTGCTTCGGAAAACATCAGTTGAGATAGGATCTCGGTTCCAAACTTCTTTTTGTCTGGAATCTCAGGCCCGAGAAGCCTGGGGCAGATCTCCACGGTAATGTCAGGCACTTCGATCAACCAAAGCGTCAACCACTCGCGCTCCGTCTTCGCTTGAGGACCAAGAGGACTGCTTTCCAGGTCATGCGCGAACTGAACCGCTTTGGCCCGCTCCTCAGCGGTGGAGGGACCACGCTTTTGCTGCGCCTCCATACGAAGGCCCGTAAAGACGAGCGGTATCAGGATTGTTATTCGCAAGAAATGATTTCGCATGAGTTCGCTCCCGAGAACGTGGAAATGGCTCAGCGAGTTTAGCAGAAACGCGGAATGCGGGAAGCAATCCGAAAAAATCAGAACCCTGGTGCGCCGGAGGCGGCTGGCCGCATCTCGGGTGCGTTCACGCCAAAGCGCAAATGCGCGAAGTACACTTGGCCGAGCGACATGAGGCCGGTGTAGAGATAGCCCCAGACAAATAGCAGCAGGAACGGCACCGTGCCGTAATTGTCGTTTGTGATGGCGTACGCGACGGTAAAGGAAAAATAAATTCCCAGCAGCACTTCCGCATAAGGAATCCAGCCCGCTTTGTTCTTGTAGGATTTCTTCGCGAACGTGCCGGTTTTACCTTCAATCCTGAATTTCGGGGTGCGCGCGAATTCCGTTTTCTTTCCAACGATGGCTTCGATCACCGCTTGCGCGTTGCGCACGGAAATGCCAATGCCGGTAGCCATTACGAAAGGCATGTACAGAAATGTGCGCCACCAGGTTTTCGGCCGCAGCTCCTTTTGCGCTACAAGATAGAAGCTGGAGATCGAGCAGGTGGAGGCCAGAAACAGCGGCAGATCGATCAGCAGCATCTGGAACCAGCCTTGCTGGAAACGCACAATCATCACAGGCAGAAGCATGGTCGAGAGCACAATCATCAAGGGATAGCTGATGTTGGCTGTGAGATGAAAAAACGCTTCCGCCTTGATATGCCAGGGCACATCCGCTTTGAAAACTTTCGGCAGGATTTTCTTGGCCGTCTGCATCAAGCCTTTGGCCCAGCGCGCTTGCTGCGATTTGAAGCCGTTCATGTCCACTGGCAACTCGGAGGCGCATTCGATCTGCGGGAGATACAAAAACTTCCAGCCTTTGAGCTGCGCGCGGTAAGAAAGATCCGTGTCTTCGGTCAGCGTATCGTGCTGCCAGCCGCCTGCGTCGTGAATCACTTTGCGGCGCCACACGCCCGCGGTGCCGTTGAAATTGAAAAAGGTTCCCCGGCGCGAACGCGCGCCATGTTCGACCACAAAGTGGCCGTCGAGAAGAATCGTTTCGACGTTTGTCAGCAGCGAATAGTCGCTGTTCAAATACGTCCAACGCGTTTGCACCATCCCGATGCTTTCGCCGCCATCGGGATTCAGGAAGTAGGGAATCGTGCGCCGCAGAAAATCCGGCTCCGGGATGAAATCCGCGTCAAAAATCGCCACGAATTCGCCCTTCGCAGTTTTTAAGCCGTTTTCGAGCGCGCCAGCCTTGTAGCCCTCGCGATTTGTGCGATGGATATACGTGATCGGCATGCCCTGCGCGGCATGGCGTTCCACGCAGGCCCGAGCAACCTCCTGCGTTTCATCGGTGGAATCATCAAGCACCTGAACGTCGAGCAGCTCCGGCGGATAATCGAAGCGCGCGACGGCTTCCGTGAGCCGCTCGATCACGTAGCGCTCATTGAAGATGGGCAACTGCACAGTGACCCGCGGCCAGTTCGTGACCGGAGGCGGTGGCGGCGGCACATTCTTCGAATACAGGAAGTAATCGTAAACCAGCCAGTAACGGTGCAGCCCATACATCGCAAGCACCAAGAGCACGATGAAGTAAGGGATCATCATCGCCAGGTCGAAGGCGTTGGCGTGATAAATGCCGCTGAAGGTCCGGTCGGTAAGCCTGTGAAGGAACCGGCTGGCTGCGCTTTGCTGCGCGAGAAGGACCGTGACTGTAAGGGCAGCGTACAAGATAGAGAGTCCCGAAGTTACAAGTTTCTTTGCGTCGTTCTCTGGCGAAGCTCAATTATAAAACAGAATCTCGCTCGCTGCTGAACCCCCAGAAAGCAAAAAGTTGTGCCCGCGCGGGTCACGGCAAGAGCACAGTTTTTCCTGAGGCTCCCGGTTCGAGAATCTCTGTATGCGCGCGCGCCGCTTCTGCCAGGGGCAGTTCTTTGCCCACAACGGGGCGCAAGGTGCCGTTTTCCAGGCCAGCAATCAGACCGGCGTGAACATCCGCTTCTTCCTCGGGCGTGATGGCCCAAAGGGTGAATCCGCGAGCTGACGCGCGCCGCGCCATGAGGTCCCGCGGATTGATGGTGATTTCCCCGCGGTTGCCTATGATGATAACGCGTCCATTCGTCGCCAGCAGTTTCAAATCCGTGGCCAGGTTCACATTGGCGAGCATCTCCAGAATAATGTCCACACCGCGTCCGCCGGTCGCTTTCATGATTTCTTCGGCGTACCCGGTCTTCCTGTGCTCGAATACTTGATGCGCCCCCTCGCGTTTCACCAGTTCCAGCCCTTTTGATGTTCCGGCCGTGCCAAACACGGTGAGTCCTATGGTGCGGGCCATCTGCACTGCGGCCGAGCCCACGCCCCCGCTCGCCCCATGCACCAGCACCGTTTCCGACGCGCGCGCCTTTGCCGAATGAAAAAGCGCGTGGTATGCAGTCCCGTACGGTACCCAAACGCCCGCGCCCTGGCTGAAACTGATGTGCGGGGGAAGCGGATGGACCTGTTCCGCCAGCGCCAATGCATATTCCGCGTAAGCTCCCGTGACCGTTTTTGCCGTATAGACGCGGTCGCCCACTTTCGCTTTTTTCACGCCATCGCCAACCGCCTCAATCACACCTGCGCCGTCCGATCCCGGCGTATAGGGAAGCGGCGGCTTCACCGCATAGGTTCCTGCACGCATATACGTGTCGTAGGGATTCACGCCTGCCGCATGGATGCGCACAAGCACTTGCCCGGCCGCAGGCTTGGGCGTGGGCACTTCCTCTAGTCTCAGGACCTCGGGGCCGCCGAATTGACGAACAAGAATAACTTTCATGATTTCTCTCCAGGGAATTCAACAATGCCTGCGGTTCCCGCGGCCCCACCGGGCGGCAAGAATCTAAAAATGATCATCGGTGCCGATGGCCGCGCCTTCCTTTTCCAGCAGTCCGGCGGAGCGTCCCCAGGCCGTCGTTTGCCAATTATCTTTCGTTTTCGCAGCAGGAACCCACGGCGGCAATGACAATCTCAAATACTCCGCCAGCGCGAAGAGATACGGCTCGTACATTTTCCTCAAATCGGCGAGCCGTTCTTCCATTTCGTTGAAATTGTCAGTCTTCAGTCCGTGTTGCGCCAACATGTCGCGAATCCGCTTCAAATCTTCCACAGGAAGCCGGTCGTGCGTAGGTGCGCGCGGCGCCGTTTTAAAAACTTGCGAAAGGTCAACTGCCGCATGGCGCGCAATAGCAAACGTCAGCTCCGCCTGGCGCTGGCAGGTGTCCGGGACCGCCACTTTGACGAGAGCGCAGCTATCCAGAATCGCCGTCAGAGCAGCAATCCACGACTGGTTATCATGCTGCGAACGAAAAAACGCCAGCACCGGATACGAAAGATGGCTCTCCATCAACTCGGCAGCCCAGAATTCCCAGTCCTTCAGGAGCAGCCGCAGAGCTTCTTTACCGCCGGGATAGGCATGCCGGCGCAGCAGCTCTCCGGAGGTAGGCGGTGTTCCCGCGCGCGCATCCAGCAGCGAAATGTTCACTTCGCGTCTGGAAACCGATCCATAGATAAATGGCAAGTAGCCTATGACCGCCGCAAGAAAACCGAAGCCAAAGCCTGCTTCTGTAACCACCAGGAAACGAGCGAGACTGGTTCGCGGCACCACGTCGCCAAGTCCCAGGGTGAAAAAAGTCGTTCCGCTGAGATAAACGTCCATTGCGAAACCCGGTTGCCCGCCGGTAATGTTGACCGCGGATCCCGCACCGTACTGCATCAAGCCAAACGCCAGAACCAAACCAACCGCCCAGACCGCTACCAGCACCAGCAGGGAAAGCGGCCCGTAAAAACTGAGTAGCGTCTCGCGTCTTTTGCGCGAAGGAATGAGTTGAGTAATAAACTTCCAGCTTGTCCATGTGCATTTGTAAAAAACGCGCGCGAGCCGGAATTTACGCGTCACGCGGCGCGGCAGGATGATGGCTTCAAAGGCATCCCAAAGCACAATCACGAAGATTGCGACACCTGCAGCGAAGGCACCCGGCGCTGGAATCATGTGCGGCATTGTACTCGTTTGCCTTGGTTCGTGAGAACGCGAGAAACGATGCTTCGAGATTGTTACGAAACCAGCTTCGCGTTGACGCTGATTTCCGCCTTGAACAGTTTCGAAACCGGGCAGCCCGTCTCTGCGTTTTTCACCGCCGTATCGAACTTAGCTTTGTCCGCTCCCGGAATATGCGCCACTAGGTCCAGATGGCTCTTGGTGATGGCAAATCCATCAGGCAATTTCTCCAACGAAATCGTCGCCGTGGTCTCCAGTTTGGTCGCGGTCATCCCCGCGTTTCCCAATTGTGCCGATAGCGCCATGGTGAAGCACCCGGCGTGAGCCGCTGCCAGCAATTCTTCTGGGTTTGTCCCAATTGCGTTTTCAAAGCGCGTGCCAAACGAATATTGCGTTTCCTTCAGCACGCCGCTGTCGGTTGAAATGGTGCCTTTTCCATCTTTCAATCCACCTTGCCATACTGCCGAGCCTTTGCGCTGCATTCTTGTCTCCTCTTCTTTTGTTTTGTCTGCTGTTAAGCCTGGGAATTCGATTCACGGCCGCGTCGGAAGGGCATATTTGCGCGCGCGTCCGGCCGAAGCACTTTCGCGTTTTGGATTACCTGCTGCCGCGGCATCGGCGGCGGACAAATGGCTCATGCTCTGGCTGACGCGGTAAATCTGTATGTCAATCCCAAGGTCCGCCTCGCGTATCCATTTCTGCGTCGACAACATTCCCGGCCCACCGCGCCGGACCTTGGCGTTGCGGTCCAACGCATCGTCAATTTCGCTCAGCGAATTCATGGGCTGGAATTCGATATACGTCGGCAGCGAATATCCGGAATGCACCTGGTAGATCATCCATGGGGTGTCAACATCGTTGGTTTCGTACATTCTGGCGCGCGTGCGCACGGCTTCTGCAAAATCTTCCTCGTATCCCGCGCGAAACTGAAAAATCGATACGCGCACATAATTGGCTTTGGCCAAGTCAATCTTGTTCAAGCGGTATCCCAGATCATCGCGCCGAAAAGCCAGCACCGTCCGCGTCGAACCAACCAAGTCCGCCAGCTTTTGTTGCAGTCCTCCGATTTCCGGGTGGGCATCCAGCCCCTGCGCCAGGTCGGTTCCAGACTTCTCGATGTCCGCGAAATTGTCGAAGCCGTTGAAATACAGCACGTGAGGCGAGCCCGTTACGGCTTCGAGCGCGCTCCAGTAAATGGGAATCTTCGCGTCGGCATACGAACGCACGATGTCCGACTCCGTCTGTTCGTAAGCTGTTTCTTTGCCCGAGATTAAGTCGGCGCGGTACAGCAGCAGCGTGCTTGGCGTCACGCCGGTTTCCGGTGTCGGCGTGACGTTTTGCGCGGCCGCTGGCAAGCCGCCTGCCAGCGCTACGCAGCTCAGCAGCGCCAGGCATCTCAAGCGGGTCATGGAACGTTGCACGGGCATTCCACCCTCCTGTTCCTCAGCCGGGGAGAGGAGCGGTTCAGTCTACCATTTGTGGAAAACAAAGAAGGCTGCCGCCACAATGAGGGCAAAGCCCACGCCGTAATTTCATTTGAAGCCGTCCCCGAGATAGAAAACCGAAAACACCGGAAAAATCGAGAGCGTAATAATCTCTTGAATCGTCTTGAGTTGCGCGGGCGTGAATTCATAGGAGCCGATACGGTTCGCCGGCACCTGGAAGCAATACTCGAAAAAAGCGAGCCCCAGCTTGCAAGAATCACTTTCCACAGCGCTCCGCTGCGGAATTCTAGGTGTCCGTACCAGGCAACCGTCATGAAGGCGATCGAAATCTCAGCAGTATCGTTCGCATCCTTGGATTGGCTCCTCCCCAATCCGTCATTGCCCTCGTCCAGCTTGGGCGGTAGGCTCATGCAAGTTGGGCGCGGCAAGCTCCCGTTACGCATTCTACACACTTGGACGTTCGTCCCATTTCGCTCCGCCTAGCGAATCCGTTAGCTTAGGAATTTGGGTCATCCGTCGCAGTGTCTTGGTCAAGGGGATCCGGATTACAGGGAATTCGGATCTTTTTGAAAATCGAAGGGGGCGTGTGCGCTCACACTCGCATAGGATTTTTGGGTGTTTTATCGCATTTTTTATGTTTGGACCGCTTGTCGTTCGAGGCCAGGAACGCGTAGTTCTGGTCCAGACCGGTTCGAGCATGCCCGAGCCGCTTTATAAGAGCTGGATCGACGCCTATCACAAGGAAACGCCTTCGACGCAAATTCGCTACATGCCCGTTGGTACGGGTGAAAGCGCTCGCAACATTCTTGCCGGTTCGGGGGATCTTGGCGGAGGCGACGCTCCCATTCCAGAGTCTCAGTTGCGCGCGTCGAACAAGCCCGTACTCGAACTGCCCGCGGTATTGATTGGCATTGTTGCCATCTACGAATTGCCTGGCGTGAAGGGTGAGCTCAAGCTTACCGGTCCCGCGCTTGCCGGCATTTTTCTTGGAAAAATCAAAGCGTGGAACGATCCGGCTCTGACTCGCCTGAACCCGGAAATGAACTTGCCCGCTCTTCCCATCCATGTTTTTCACCGTGCCGACGGCAAAGGTTCCAACTACATCCTTTCCGATTATCTCTGCAAAGTGAGCCCGGAGTTCCTCGCTTCGGCGGGCCGAGGTGAGTCTCCTAAATGGCCTGTGGGACAAAGCTTCCAGCGCTCGCAGGAACTTGTCAACCAGTTGCATTCCACTCCCGGAGCCATTGGCTACACCGAATTGAATCTTGCCGTGAGTTCCGGCATCCGCATGGCCAGCATCAAAAATGCCGCCGGCGACTACATCAAGCCGTCCTCGCAATCCATTGAGGCTGCGGCTTCGGTGGGTGGAGGGAAAAAGAACGACGATTTTCGCGTCTCCCTCACCAATGCTCTCGGTAAAGAGAGCTATCCCATCGCCAGCTTCACGTGGCTGTACGTTCCTGCAGTCGCCCCTGATCCTGAACGTGGCAAAGCGGTCGCTTCTTACTTGAAGTGGGTCTACACCAGCGGCCAAAGAATCGCTCAGGAGCAGGGCTACGCCACGTTACCCGCCGAGGTCCTTTCTAGAGTCGCCGCTAAAGCCGACACCGTCCGTTGAGACCGCTAGTCTTCGCGAGGTACTGGCAAATGGTCTTCGGGGAGCCAGAATATAGCCTTCGTTGGCCTCACGAATACTCCGCTTGGCTTGCTCCCTTGTTGACCTTTAGACGTTGAGGGTCAATGAAACCAAATCCGGCCGCGTCGCGGGAGGAAGCGGGGGCAGCTTCGAGCGGTCCACGGGGTGGTAAAGCGTATCTCGCTCCACGGGAACGCGGCCCGCTGCGCGAATCAGGCGCTCCAGCTCATTGCGCGGCGTGAATTCGGAAGTCTTTGCACCTGCGTCGTGATAAATCTTTTCTTCGACTACCGTGCCGTCTAAATCGTTCGCGCCAAACCGCAGCGCGATCTGCGCCATGCTTGGCGTCAACATGATCCAATACGCCTTGATGTGTTCGAAATTGTCGAGCAGCAACCGCGATGCCGCGATGTTCCGCAAGTCCGCGTAGCCCGTCGGTTTCGGAATGTGCGAAAGGGCCGTGTTATCCGGGTGAAACGCGAGCGGGATAAACGCCACGAACCCGTGCGTCTCGTCTTGAAGTTCGCGGAGCTTCACAAGATGGTCCACGCGCTCTTCTTCCGTCTCCACGTGCCCGTAGAGCATCGTCGCGTTCGAATGCAGGCCGATTTCATGCGCCTGTCGCGCGATGTTCAGCCACATCTGCCCGCTCACTTTGTGGTCGCATATAATCTTGCGCACGCGCGGATGAAAAATCTCTGCTCCTCCGCCGGGCAGCGAATCCACGCCGGCGTCTTTTAGCTTCAGTAGCACTTCTTTCACGCTCAGCTTCGAGACGCGCGCGAAGTAGCCCACTTCCACCATCGTGAAAGCCTTCAAATGCACGCTCGGACAGCGTTTCTTGAGCCCACGCATCATGTCCAGGAAGTATTCGAATGGCAGGTCGGGATGCAGCCCGCCGACAATGTGAAATTCCAGCGCGCCCTCGCGCATGCCCTGCTCCGCCCGTGCGTAAATTTCTTCCAGTGCGAAGTTGTACGCTCCCGGAGCGTCCGGGTCGCGCCCAAACGCGCACAGTTTGCAATGCGCCACGCAAATGTTCGTTGGGTTAATATGCCGGTTGACGTTGTAATACGTCACGTTGCCGTGCTTTTTCTCGCGCACATGATTCGCCAGCCAGCCCACCGCCAGCAAATCCGGCGACCGGTACAGCGTAATGCCGTCGTCGAAGCTCAACCGCTCCCCGCCAAGAACCTTTTCCGCGAGCGGTTTCAACCGCTGATCCGTAATGGTCAATTCGCTCATTTAGCCTTTGTAGGGGCCGCTCTCTGAGGCCCGCGCCTTCACACTACTAGAAAAGCTTCGAACCGCTCAAACGCGCCAAAGCGCCGCTGCCGTACCCCAGAACAACAGAAACAACATACTAATATAGCCGTTCACCGTGAAAAACGCAGCGTCCAGCCGGCTCAAATCGTCTGCCCTCACAAGAGAATGTTCATACGCGAGCAGCGCCGCAACGACGGCAATGCCGACCCATGCCGGCCACGGCAGCCCAAAACTCAGGGCCAACCAGCTCAGCAGCCCAGTCACGCCAATGTGCATTCCTCGCGCAATCGCCAGCGCTTTCGCGATTCCGAATCTCTTTGGAATCGAAAACAGGCCCGCTTCCTTGTCGTAGGCAATGTCTTGGCACGCGTAAAGCACGTCGAATCCGCCGACCCACAGCGTCACCGCGCCGCAAAGAATCAGCGTCCGCCAATCAAGCGCTCCCGTAATGGCAATCCACGCTGCTGCTGGCGAAATTCCCAGCGCGAAGCCCAGAAAAAGATGCGACCAGTTCGTGAACCTTTTCGTAAACGAATAGAAAAAGAGAATCACGATAGCCAGCGGTGCTAGCTTCAGCGCCAGCAGATTCAGTTGCCATGCGGCCGCAAAAAACACCCCCACCGCCGCCACCGTGAAAAGCCACGCAAATTCAATCGAAAGCGCGCCTGTCACGAGCGCCCGCTGCTTCGTTCGCGGATTCTCCCGGTCGTAGCGAAGGTCCACGATGCGGTTCATGGTCATCGCCGCCGACCGCGCCGCCACCATGGCCACCACAATCCACAGAATCTGCGGCAGCGTCGGCCAGCCATGCCGCGCCGCTCGTGCAGCCAGCAGCGCCCCAGTGAGCGCAAACGGCAATGCGAACACCGAGTGCTCGAACTTGATCATTTCGAGCACCGTTCGTAATCGATTCGCGCTCATCGCTCGGAAATGCGGTCCTTCCTAAAGCTTACCGGCCGTTTAGAGACTGAAAGCTTACTGCCTCTCTCCGTGAACTCTTGTTTCTTCCCGTGTGTTCTCCGGTCGAATCTTTTTCTTTCTTTAGTGTTTTTCCGCGGATAAAGTGAGTGTCGCAGCCCGCTCCGCACCAAGTCAAGCCGCAGCAAACCCGTGCGCCGATGATAGAATTTCGAGCGGCTGAATCGCATGAATCAATCAGAACTGTTGAAAATTCTGGAATCCGTACAGAGCGGGAAGCTCTCTCCAAGCGCAGCCATCGAGCGCCTGAAGCATCTTCCTTTCGAGGACCTCGGCTTCGCCAAAGTGGACCATCATCGCGCCCTGCGTCAGGGCTTCTCCGAAGTCATCCTTGCCAAAGGCAAAACGCCGCAGCAGGTCGCCGAAATCGTCCGCGCCATGCTCCAGAAGAAAGACTCACGTTACAACATTCTCGTCACGCGCGCGGACGCCAAGGTTTTTGCCGCCGTGAAAAAAGCCAATGGCAAAAACTCGGGAGCCGCCAAATTCCATCCGCTTTCCGGCGTCATCACCATCGAGCGCAGCGGCGAAATCACCGGCAAGGGCTTGATTCTCGTCGTCTCCGCCGGAACCAGCGACATTCCTGTCGCTGAAGAAGCCCTGCTCACCGCGCGCATGATGGGCAACCGCGTGGATCAACTCTACGATGTCGGTGTTGCCGGAATTCATCGCTTGCTCGAGCATCGCGAAAGCAAGCTCGCGCAGGCTCGCGTCATCATTTGCGTTGCGGGAATGGAAGGTGCGCTGCCCAGCGTGGTCGGCGGCCTTGTCGCCGCTCCGGTCATTGCGGTGCCCACGAGCGTCGGCTATGGCGCCAGCTTTGGTGGAGTCGCGGCGCTTCTCGGCATGCTGAATTCCTGTGCCTCCAACGTTACCGTCGTCAACATCGACAACGGCTTCGGCGCGGCCTGCGTCGCTTCCTGCATCAACCGCGTCTAAACTCTTCGCATTACCACTTACCGTCAAGAGAAAGAAGTATCTGCAGCTTTCCAGGTGCTGACAGCCGCTGGAATCCAGTCGCGCCCTCTCGCGAAAAGGGTCGAATCAGGTCCGTGACTCGAAGCCAACCCGCCCGCGAAAGAATCCATGCAAAAATGCAAAGGAGAAATCTTAGACGCGCCTCGATCGTTTTCCCCCTGATGGAGCGTTAGCTCGCACCCACCGACCGCCCTGACATTCGACTGCTTATGAAGAGGGACCCTGGTCTCCTCGGTTCTCGCCAACCGAAGAGCAATTCGATGCCCTTGGTGAGCCTCTTCAGCGTTGAACTCAAATATGCGAATCAACGGTCAGTCCCGTGATCGGTTTTCAAGAAACCCGAGTTTCAGGCCTTTCCCTGCGTCCTCGGTGTCTCTCTACGTCTTTGTCTGTTTACACCTTTAGCAGAACTTTCATCAGCCCTGTTCGTTGCGCGAAAGGGATTGCCTCCGTCGCATCGGCCAATGGGAAGGTCCGCGCAATGAGGGGCCGAGGGTCCACCTTATCGGCGCGCAGCAACGCAATTGCTTTCTCAAACGGCCCGCAGCGCGAGCCCAGCAAATTGATCTCTTTCACCACGATGGGCCACGTTTCGACCGGCGCCGTTCCGTGGAACGTCGATTTCAGCACCAGCGTTCCGCGCGGCTCCGTCATCTGCTGAGCCAACGTCAACCCGGCAGCCAAACCCGTGGCCTCCACGAGCAGTCTGTAATTCTCTTTGACTCGTTTCAAATCGCTCGCATCGCCCCGAACTTTCTTCGTCTCGATTCCCGCCTGCCGTGCCAGAGCCAGCTTCTTCTCGTGCTTCCCATACATCACCACGCGCGGGATCGCCGTCCGCAAGACACGCCCAATCAGTTGTGCCAGCTTTCCATCGCCGAGCACAGCCGCCGAAGGAAACTTCCTCGCATCCACTTGCTCCAGGACTTCGCACGCCGCGGCCAGTGGCTCCACGAACACGGCTTGCTCATCGCTCACCGAATCCGGCACAACGTGCAGATTTTCGAGCGGCAGTGCCAGGTATTCCGCAAATGCCCCATCGTGCGCAACGATCCCCAGCACGGTCCGCCGCTCGCAATGGGTTTTCAATCCCCGTTTGCAAAACCCACACAACGGCCTGTGGCCGTACGCCGAGCAGGAAACGTTGATGTCCCCGCAAACGCGCCGCCCCATCCATCTCTTACGTACGCCCGCCGAAACACCCGCAACCTCCGAGACTTCTCCCACAAACTCATGTCCCGGCGTCCCGCGAAAGTCGTGGTACCCGCGGAGGATCTCCAGGTCCGTATTGCAGATTCCCGCCAGCCGTACGCGCACCAAGGCCCACCGATGCCGCAATTTCGGCACCGGCTTCTCCCTCAAACGCAACCTTCCTTTTTCAACTTGAAATGCGAGCAATCGTGACTTGTCCTTCTTACGCGTACTTCAGCTCATCATCATAGCCCGCAAGGCGGACATTCGTATGGGCTTAGCGCGTGTTTCCCGCGTTGATGAACTCATCCACGTCTTTATGGAGCTTGTGATGCTCTTTCTCGTCAATGTACATCATGTGTCCGGCCTCGTAGTAAGCGAAGCTCACGTTTTTCCGCACCGGCGGTTCCAGATTCATATGGGCAACCGTGTTCTCGATGCCGTTGAACGGCGTCGCTACATCATAGTAGCCGCAGAGCACCAGCACCTTTAGATAGGTTTGTTGCGTTATCGCCGCGCGCAGCACCTCCGCCACTTCGGTATTGCCCGTCTGGTCCCACGGCCGCACGTTCGCAGTGACTGTGTAGTACGCGTCACTGTCCCATTTGAGTTCGCGCCGCACGTAATCGTGGAACGTCGCAACGAATGCTCCTTCATAGGACGCTTCGCTCGGATCGTACTCCACGCGCTCGCCGGCCGCGTCCACGTCCATGCCCTCGAAGCGCGAATCCAGCCGCCCGATGGTTCGCCGCTTGTCGCGCTCCAGTTCCTTGAACCAGCGGAAAGGGCTAATGCGCAAATTGGTTTCTTCGATGTATCTCGGACTAAGCCCGGTGAACTTCGCCAGGTCCGCAACCACTTTCTGATGGTCCGCCGCGGGAAGCGCGTCGCCTTTTTCGAGCGCCGCCGCATATTCCCCATGCGCGAAGTCGCGCGCTTGCTGCGCCACCTGTTCGATGCTCAAGTTTTGCAAATCGGTCGACAGCAAGTGGTGATACCACGCGGTTGTAACGTAGGTCGGCAGAAAGAATTCCGAACGGTTGTCCGCGCCCCAGTTCGAGAATGCCACTGAGGAGAGCAGGGCGATTCCGCTCAAATAAATCTGATGGCGCTCCTGGAGGACGCCGGCCAACTCCGCCGACCGCGTTGTGCCATAGCTTTCCCCAATCAGGAACTTGGGCGATGCCCAACGCTCATTGCGAGTGATGTACTGGTAGATGAAATCCGCGAACCAATTGGCGTCGGCTATGATTCCGTGGAATTGATTTGGCGCTTCTCCCGGGGCGGGCCGGCTGAAACCGGTCGAGATGGCATCAATGAAAACCAGGTCGGTTGCGTCCAGGAACGAATCTTCATTGTCCACGACCGTGTACGGCGCCGGCATTCCGTGGCCGTCCGCCGTCAGAACTACGCGCTTCGGCCCCATGCCCATGTGTGTAAACAACGACGCGGAGCCCGGCCCGCCGTTATAAACAAAACTGATGGGCCGCTTGGCAATGTCGGACACGCCTTCTTTCGTGTACGCCACATAAAACATCGTTGCTTTCACCGTGCCGTCGTCGGCCTTGATGTTGTACGTCGCCGCGGTCGCGGTGTACTTGATCTCCTGGCCGCCGATGCGCGCGGAATGGTGGGTCACCGAGGATTTTTCTTCCGCGACCGGCGGCTTCTGAGCCTGCCTCCCTTGCGGGCCTTCGGCCTGCGCTGCCGACGGCTGCTCGGGCGGACGCTGTGTGCGCTGCCGTTGCTGTGGCGGCTGCTGTCCCGGGGGAATCGTCATTTGCTGTGCTGGCGATTCCGCAGGGCGCTGGGGATCGCTTTGTCCCATGACCGCGGGCACTGCCGCCAGCGCCAAAACTCCAGCCAGCACGCACAAGTCTCTTCTCATCTCACACCTCTTCGTCTTTCTCTAAGAATTTCTCGGTAATCAGGGCGCTTGCAGATGCACCGGCTCCGCCCACTCTTGCGAAACCTCTCATATGGACGGATGAAGACTCCGTGAAGTTTCAAAGGCAGATCGAGGAACAGGTTAGCCGGCGTACTTCACTATGAAAGAAGCCGACGATCTCGTTGAAAACAAGCATGGCTCTCGGCTTCTTTCATCCTTCGTTGTGGCCCTGAAAGGGCCATGAGCTACTCGTACCGCAGCGCCACAATCGGGTCCACGCGCATGGCCCGCTGCGCCGGAACGTACGCGGCCACCACGGCCACGAAAATCAGAAAAGCGGCCACGCCAAGGAACGTAACCGGATCGTGCGTCCCGACGCCAAAAAGCAGGCTTGTCAAAAACCGCGCCACCGCAAACGCTCCCGTCAATCCAATCGCCACGCCGACCACCGTCAGCTTGATCGTGTGCGCCAGAATCATGCTGCGTACGTCGCGCGCCTGCGCTCCCAGCGCCATCCGCACGCCAATTTCCTGCGTTCTCTGGCTAACTGTGTAGCTCATCACGCCATAGATGCCGACGGCCGCAAGCACCACGGCGAGCACCGCGAAAACTCCAACCAGCATCGCCGAGAATCGCCTTGGAGAAATCGATCCATCGAGCAATCCATCCATGGTCGCCACATGGGTCACTGGAAGATTCGGCGCCTCTTTGTGAATTACATATGCGACGGCGGGCGCCAGCGCCACGGGATCGGCTGCCGTCCGCACCACAACATACGGCGTCCATCCACCCACAAAATAAACGTCAAAGGTTGGCTCGGCATCCAACCCGAACTGATGCACGTTCCCCACAATTCCGATGATGGTGCTCCAGCACGGTTTCGGATCGAGCGAACACAGATTAATGCGTTTTCCGATGGCGTCATTTTTGGGCCAGAAGCGCCTCGCCATGGTCTCATTGATCAATGCTCGCGGCACTTTCCAATCGTCCTCCGTAAAAAGCCGCCCCTCGCGCAGCGGAATTCCCAATGCCGAAAAATACGTCAAACTGACCGTCCGGAATTGCACGATCGGCCGCGCCCCCGCGCTGGGGACGGGCTGGCCCTCGATCACGAATCGCGACGCCTGCCGAAATTCATTGCTCAAGGGCAAATCGTCAATACCCGCGGCTTCCTTCACTCCGGGGAGCGCGCGAATCTTCTCCGCGATTTGTTCGAATTGCAGGGATTGCCTCTGCCCTAGTTGGAGATAATCGTCCTGAGACATCTTGCTAGCTTGCGCAAAGGGTATGGCGGCTTGTTGCACCTCCATGGTCAGGATGTGGTCCACGCGAAAACCCGGGCTCACTTCCAGCAAATGCTCGAAGCTGCGCAGGAGCAGTCCCGCCCCGATCAGCGGCACCAGGGCCATAGCAATCTCGGAAACCACCAGGACGTTGTGCGTCCGGTGACGCCCCGAGCCGCCCGTCCCCTTGCTGCCTTGCTTGAGCGTTCCCGCAAGATTCGACCGCAACGCGCGAAGCGCCGGCAACAACCCGCAAATGATTCCTGCCGCTACGCAAACCGCGGCCGCGAACGCCAGCACTTTGCCGTTCACTCCGCTCTCCCGCACTACTCCCAGGTCCGCGGGAACAAACGCCATCAACGCCCGCAACCCGCCCACCGCCAGCACTAAACCGACCGCTCCGCCCGCTAACGCCAGCAGCAAACTTTCCGTCAGCAACTGCCGCGACAACTGCCACGGGCTGGCACCCAAGGCTGTCCGCAGCGCCACTTCCCGCTCTCTGCCCGAATTGCGCACCAGCAGCAGGTTCACGATATTTGCGCAGGCAATCAGCAGCACCAGCCCCACGGCCCCGGAAAGAACCAGCAGGATGCTCCGCAATTTCGCCACGGACGGGTCTTCCATCGGCTCCACGAGCACGCCAAAAAACTTGTGCGAATCGGGGTACTTAATCGTTTCTTGCTCGTTCAGCCGATTCATTTCGTCTTGCGCCTGCGCCAGTGTGACGCCGGGCTTCAGCCGCGCAACGGTGTCAAATGCGTGATGAATGTGTTCGGTCAGATCGTCGCCATACTGACCGATGGGCATCCAAAGGTCAGGCCAGCGCAGCAAACGAAAATCACCGGGCAACACGCCCACGATGGTATAGCCCTGGTTGTCGAGCGTGATCGTCCGCCCTATCGCCTTGAGATCACCGCCAAATTTGCTTTGCCATAGCCGGTGACTCAGCATCAACACCGGAGCGCTCCCAGCGCGGTCTTCTTCCGGCAGGAAGTATCGGCCGGCGGCGAGGCGCACTCCCAGCATGGGGAACAGTCCCGCACTCGCGTAGCTCCCCTGCACGCGCTGGGGTTCGCCCTCACCTGTCAAATTGAACCCCTGGGAGATCTGCGCGTATCCGCCCATCTCCGAAAAGCTTTTGTTTTGCTCCCGCCAGTCCGCGTAATCACCGGGAGACAATGCGCCGCGTGGAACCTGCGGCGGATAGGTGTTCCAGATTTGCACGAGGTTTCCTGGCTGAGGATATGGCAGCGGCCGCAGCAGCACATTTTCCACCACGCTGAAAATTGCTGTGTTGGCCCCAATGCCCAGCCCCAGCGTCAACACGGCCACCGCCGCAAAGCCCGGGTTCTTGCTCAGCGTGCGTATGGAATAGCGGATGTCCTGCAGCACGTTTTCCATTGGAGGCCTGAGGCGAAATACGAACCAGCCACTCTTACTTGTGGCCGCATCTTATCATTCTGTTTCTGCGTGCAACAGTCAGATTGTGGGGACGGTACTTCCTTGTAAACAAGCCACTGCGGGAGCGGCGGCCATTGTACCCGGTAAGGAAGTTCCTGGCGAGCCTCATTCTGCCGTGATTGTGGGGCAGGGTTGAAGGCTTCTTACGCCCTCTTACTCATACCTCAGTGCCGCCATGGGATCCACCCGTGCCGCGCGTCGGGCTGGAATCAGCGCCGCCACGATAGATGACGCAATCAGAACCAAAACGGCCGTGCCCAGCACAAAGGCATCGTAGCTTTTCACGCCGTAAAGCTCGCTGGCGATAGCGCGGTTGCCGGCCAACGCAAGCGGCAGCCCCACGAGAAGTCCTAGGGCGACCGGAGCCATGGCCACCCGCAGCACCATCGCCAGGATGTCGCGCCTGGGCGCGCCCAGCGCCATGCGAATGCCGATTTCGCTCGTGCGGCGCGTCACTGTGTATGCCGCAACGCCATACAATCCAACACAGGCCAGAACCAGCGCGAGCAGCCCATAAAGTGTTGTCAGCCGCGCCACCAGCCGTTCACTATTGAAATTCTCGGCGACCTGTTCGTCAAAACGAATCACGCGAAGTACCGTCAGGTTTGATTCCACGCTAGCCAATGTTCGCCGGATCATCGGCTCCAAATTCTGTGGAGAGCCCGCAACCAGCAGTTGAATGTCGTGAAATATGTTGGAATTGTTTTCCCGCGCCTGCAACAGGGGCAAAAACGCGGTCGCGTGCGCGGCCTCTCGCGCGGCAATGTACTTGGCGTCCTCCACGATACCTACGATTTCATAATCTCCAGAGTGGCTTGCATCTCCGATCCCGAAGTGCTGGCCAAGTGATTCTTCATTCGGAAAGTATTTGCGCGCAAATGCCTCGCTGATCACCGCAACGTGCGGCGACGTCGGTGTGTCTCGTGCATCGATGTACCGCCCGTGCACCAACCGCGTCCCAATCGTCTCGAAATAATGTGCGCTCACCGAGTCCAGCGAACTGGAAAAAACTTTGCCTGGCGGAGCGGGGTGGCCCGCGATGCTGATGGGGTCTCCCCAGTTCGATCCCTCCATGGGGCTATACCTCGAAAGGCTGGCGCTCTGCACTCCCGGAATTGCCGCCAATCGCTCTTGCAATTCCTGGTAAAGACTCGGCAGCCTCTCCGGTGCATAGCCACCGAAATCCGAACCTACTTGCACCACCAAACGCCCCGCCGTCAGGAAACCAAACCTCTGTTTTTCGAGATTGCGCAGACCTTCGGTCGCCAGTCCCGCTCCCACCAGCAAGATCAGTGAAAGTGCGGCTTGCAGAACCAGCAGCGCCTTCTGGGGAACCCGCGAATGATCGGTCGTCGAGCGTCCAGCTCCCCGCAGTGTTTCCGCCGGCTGCGCCAGCGAGCCCGCCCATGCCGGAGCTATGCCGAAAATCACCCCCGTCGCGAGCGACAGCATAAAAGTAAACAGCAGAACCGGCATCGACGGACTCGCTTCGATAGGAACGTACTCCGACCCGCGAAACGCCAGCAGCAGAATCACTCGCGTTCCCAGGAACGCCAGGCTCACTCCCGCCGCGCCACCGGCCAACGCCAGCAGCACGCTTTCCGTAACCACCTGCTGAACCAGCCTTGCGCGCGAAGCCCCCAGGGCCACGCGAACTGCAATTTCTCCCCGGCTCGCCGTGCCCCGCGCCAGCAGTAGGTTCGCAATGTTGGCGCAAGCAATCAGCAGCACAAACGCGGAAACCACCGTCAAAAACCGAAGAGGCGCCGCATAATCTACCTGTAGGCTCTGGATGCCGCCGCTCGCGGGCGTCAGCGTCAGGACCATTTCTTCCAGTTCCTCCGGCTTATAACCCGACCGATTAGGCCGCGCCGCAATCCAATGCTGGATTTCGGATTTCAGGTGGGATTGTGCCTGCAGCGCACTGACTCCCCGCCGCAGCCTGCCGATCGCATAAAGCCAGTAGTCGTCGGTCTCATTCAAATGGGAGCCAATCGGCATCAGTCTAGGTTCCGAATTGAGAGGAATCCACAATTCCGCAGGGTCGCCATCAAGCCTTTCTCCAAAAAAGCGAGGTGCTGCAATGCCGACCACCGTAACTGGCTCTCGGCCAAGGATCATTTGTCTGCCAAGAACCGAGGGTTCTCCCGAGAAACGTACCTGCCACGTTCGATAGCTCATCACCGCCAGTGTCGGCGCCCCCGGCTCATCGTCTGTCGGCGTTAGCGTGCGCCCGGCAAACGCGCCTACGCCAAGCATTGAAAAGTAATTCCCGGAGACAAACTGCGTCCGAAAGGGTTCCCCATACGCGTCGCTGCTGCTCCGGCGCCCGCTCAGCTTTGGCACATGGGATCGAAAGGCGGCAATCTCGGAAAATTCCGGAGTGTGATCGCGAATCTCCTTGTACAGCGGGTAGGAAAATAGCGTGAAGCTGTCCTGGCTTCCGCCGAGCGAGCAGCAATTCTGATCGTCGCCCAGGTTGTAGAGTTGCTCAGGATGCGCCACCGGCAGCGGCTTCAGCAACACGGCATGAACCAAAGTGAAAATCGCCGTGTTCGCGCCAATGCCGAGGGCTAGTGTGAGTACCGCCACGCTCGTGAATCCCGGCGATTTCCGCAGCGCGCGCAGCCGGTAACGCACATCCTGCACGACGGTCTCCAAGAGCGGCAGCGTGCGCATCTCGCGATGCCTCTCGTTGATTTGCGTCAATCCTCCGAGGCGCACACGCGCCACCCGCCGCGCTTCTTCGGGAGCCATGCCGCGCCTCACGTTTTCCTGCGCCAGCATCTCCAAATGCGATTCAAGCTCCTGGGTGAAGTCTTCATCGGTATGCTTTGGCGACAACAATCCCCAAATCCGGGATGCAACGATTCTCAGCCAGCCCAACACGACATCACCTCTGTCTGCTCGCCTCTTGCTTACCCTGGGCGCCGTCGAAGGGTCACTCTCCACTTGCCTCGGTCTTGAGCACACGCCCAATCACGCCCGAAATGCGCTCCCAACTCCTTGCCTCTTGCTCGAGCTGCTTCCGCCCGGCCTTCGTAATCGAGTAAAACTTCGCTTTGCGATTGTTTTCCGAGGTGCCCCACTCCGCGGAAATCCACTTTTTTTGCAGCAGCCGCGTCAGCGAAGGGTAAACTGTCCCCTGATTGAGTTGCAGCGCGTCCTCGCTGATCTGCTCGATTCGCCGCGCGATCCCATAGCCGTGCAACGGCCCCATCGTCTCCAGGGTCTTGAGCACCATCAGGTCCAGCGTGCCCTGGAGAATCCCCGGTTTTTCTTCGCCCATGTTCTCTCCTGTCGATAATCAACAGGAGTATGCACAACGCCATGTTGAATGTCAACAGGAGGGACGCGAGCTCGGTCGAGACCCCAGCTTCTCAAGAAGTGGGTTGTCATTTCCGAGGGGAGCGAGGAGTCTGCGGCTGGGTTTTTTGATGTGGAAACGTCAATGCGCTAATGCAGTGCGGCCGCAAGCGTCTTGACGAGTAGAGGTTCTTGCTCCGGGAAAACCGTGCGCAGATCGAGCACCAGGCGGTCCTCTGCGACCCGAGCAATCACGGAAATTCCGGCCGGAGCCCGCCGCAGCCGCTGTTCCAGCTTCGCCGCGGAATAGCGTACGGTGGCGATGCGAATCACCTTGCTCGGCAGCGATTGGTCTGGCGTCGACCCGCCTCCTGGGAGGGAAGCGCCATCCACAACCTCAATCTCGACTTCGTCGAGCGGCAACTCGGGGCGAAGCTCGCGGATAAAATTCTCCGCGCGGCGTTTCAGCTCCTGTGGCGTCGCGCGAATCATGCGCAGCACGGGAATTTCGTCCCAGGCCGCGCGCAGGTACGCCCCTAGCGTGGCTTCCAGCCCAGCAATCGTGAGTTTGTCCACGCGAAGCGCGCGAAACAGGGGGTGGCGCCGCACGCGCGCGATCAAATCCTTCTTCCCTGCGATGATTCCTGCCTGCGGCCCGCCGAGCAGCTTGTCGCCGCTGAAGGTCACGACGCCCACTCCGGCTTCGACGCTTTGCCGCACCGTAGGCTCGGCGATCCCCTGCTCGGTCAAATCCACCAAGCAGCCCGAACCCAAATCCTCCACAAGTGGTATGCCGGTGCGCCCGCTGAGCGCCCCAAGCTCTTCGAGCGACGGCTTGTCCGTAAATCCGGTCACTTTGAAGTTCGAAGGATGCACGCGCAGCAGCAAACGCGTTTTCTCGCCGATCGCATTCTCATAATCCGCCAGTCTCGTCCGGTTCGTCGTTCCCACTTCACGCAGCAGCGCTCCACTCTGCTCCATAATTTCCGGAATGCGAAAACCGTCGCCAATTTCAATCAATTCTCCGCGGGAAACAATCACTTCGCCGCCCCGCGCAAGGGCCGCCAGCGTCGCCAGCATTGCCGCGGCGCAATTGTTCACCACGATCGCCGCTTCCGCGCCCGTGAGCCGGGTCAGCAGTTGCTCCGTGTGTACGTCGCGTTTGCCGCGCACGCCGGCTTCCAGGTCGTATTCCAAGTTCGAATACCGGGTCGCCGCAAGCCGGAACTCCTCGACGACGCTCTCCGGCAGCGGCGCTCGTCCCAAATTCGTGTGCAGGATCACCCCCGTGGCGTTAATCACGGGCAGCAGCGAGTGCGCCAAAATCCGCTCGACGAGTGCAGTGATGCGCTCTTCGAGCGCAGCGGGGTCGCATGCAACCGGAGAAATCTCCGCCAGGACCGAAGTCGCGATCTGGCTCGTGATGCGCGCGCGTAAATCGTCCAGCACCGTGCGTGCAACGTCCACGACAAGGTTCCGGTCCACGCGTTTCGAAAGCTCCGCCAGCCGCGGCTGCGCCAGCAATTCGTCCACGGAGGGAAGCTGCCGCAGCAATCCCGACTGCTCCGCGGAAATCGCGCGCTTGGTATGAGGCGCCATCCGAACATTTCAGCATAGACCCGCCCGCGCAGCAATCCTGAGCCCCGCGCCAGGCTGTCTCCTGCCATCGCCGCGGAACGCCGCACTCCGCCGTATCGCATTCGCAGCACTGTTTCGCCCCTTTTGTTGACGCTCTTGCTATATGTCCGTAGCATGGAGGTTCGGAGATCCCCGCACGACATGGCGACTATTGACGAAGATCTGGGCCAGATCGAAAAGGACATCCGGCAGCTCAAGATTGAATACGACCAGTATTTTGGCGGCGGCCGCAAGCGTCCTCCCACCGAAATCGAATGGCGCATTGATCTTCTCGTCAAGCGCTACAACGAACGCGGCGGCGAAATGAAGTCCCACCAGCGCTTCCGCTTCAACAACCTCACGCAGACTTACGCGAAGTACAAGGACATTTTCCGCAAGAAGACCAAGCAGAAAGAAGAGGGCACCATTCAGCGGCATTACGGCGCGGCGGCAAAACAAATTGAAGCCTCGCGCGCCCGGGAACAAACCAAGGAAGCAGCCGTCGCCGTTGCGGCCGGAAATGCCAAGGCCTTTCGCATGGTTTGCTCGCATCCCGAAAGCGAACCCGACAAGGTCGAGAAGCTTTACGAAGCCTTTCTTCAGGCCAAGCAACTCGCCGGGGAACACACGGGAAGGCTGTCGCGCTCCAGCTTCAATCAATTCGTGCTGAAGAAAACCAAAGAATTGCAGAAGCAGAAAAACTGCAAAGACGTGGAATACGTCGTCGAAACCGTCGACGGCCAGGTCAAGCTCAAAGCGCTCGTAAAGACCTGAGCCGCCGCCAGGTTTGGTTTTCGGCCAGAGCCTCCCTTCTGGGACTTTCCTTCTCGTTTGCCTTCTGCTTTCTGCCTTTTCCACATCGCCACTTTCCGATTCCGCGTCGGACGCTTAAACTGTTCTGCTTCTCTTAGCGGAGGAAACATGGCGGTGGAGCGCGCGCTGATTAGTGTTTTTGATAAGACAGGAATCGTGGACTTTGCCAAGCGGCTGGCGGCGTTAAAGATCGAAATTCTTTCAACGGGCGGGACTGCCAAGCTCATTCGCGAAAACGGAATCGCGGTGCGCGATGTTTCCGATTTCACCGGCTGGCCCGAAATGCTCGGCGGGCGCGTGAAGACTCTGCATCCCAAAGTCCACGGCGGTCTGCTCTTCCGCCGCAAGCATCCCGACGATCAGAAGCAAGCCGAGGAACACGGCATTTCGCCAATCGATCTGGTCGTCGTGAATCTGTACCCGTTCGAGGCTACGGCAGCTAAGGCCGGACTCGCCGCCGAGGAACTCATCGAGAATATTGATATCGGTGGTCCGACGATGCTGCGTTCGGCGGCAAAAAATTTCGAGAGCGTGACGGTGGTGTGCGATCCCGCGGATTTCGAGCGCGTCGCAAAAGAGATCGAAGCCGCAGGCGACACCAGGCTCGCGACTCGTCTGGAGCTGGCGCGCAAAGTGTTTGCGACTACTTCGCGTTACGACGGCATGATCACCGTGGAGCTCGAGCGCCTTGTTGCTGCCAATGGACACGTGGCGCTGCAGGCAAAACCGAAGCTACCGGAGCGTGTGCATATCGCGCTGCGACGGCAGCAGGAATTGCGGTACGGAGAAAATCCGCACCAGGCCGCGGCACTGTACGTTCCTGCGGGCCGCGCTCCGGAAGGCTTGGCGGCGGCAAAACAGCTTCAGGGCAAGGAGCTGTCCTATAACAATTTCGTGGACCTTGAAGCTGCGCGGAGCCTCGCTGCGGAGTTCAAGAATCCCGCAGCGGTCATCATCAAGCACAACAATCCTTGCGGCGCCGCGGAGCAAGCAAGTTTGAGCGATGCGTATTTGAAAGCGCTGGCGTGCGATCCCGTTTCCGCATTTGGTGGCGTGTTGGCGTTCACCCGCGAAGTGGACGCCGCGACCGCGGAAGAAGTGGCGAAGCTTTTCGTCGAGTGCATCGCCGCGCCGGGATTTGCGGCGCGCGCGAAGGAAATTTTCGCAGCGAAGAAGAATCTACGTTTACTCGAACTTCCTCCCGGCGGCCTGGAGCCGGAGCGCGAGCTGCAACTAAAGCGGATTCTTGGCGGGGTGCTGGTGCAGCAGCCCGACGGCGGCGAACTCAGCGACAACGAACTGCGCACGATGACCAAACGCGTGCCGACGACGGAAGAAATGCAAACGATGCGCTTCGCGTGGAAAGTGGCGAAGCACGTGAAGTCCAACGCCATTGTCTTCGCCAAAGACGGCGCAACTGTGGGCGTCGGTGCGGGCCAGATGAGCCGTGTGGACTCCGTGAAAATCGCGGTCATGAAAGCGCAATCGCCGCTCACAGGAACGGTCGTCGCTTCCGACGCGTTTTTCCCCTTTTCCGACGGCGTCGAGGAAGCCGCGAAGGCCGGCGCGACGGCAGTCCTTCAGCCCGGTGGCTCCGTCCGCGACCCGGACGTGATTGCCGCCGCCGACCGCCTCGGCTTAGCCATGGTCTTCACCGGCATGCGCCACTTCCTGCACTAAGGCATCAAAGAAAACAACTAGCAAAGCTTCTCCGAGTGTTCACGGGGCTTGCAGGAAGCTTTAAAGTTTATCCCTACCAATATGGCGGATATTTCGCTTACCTCTTCCCTGTGACCTCTGTGATGTCTATGTTGAAATCTTCGTGTGGTCCCCACGAATCTCTTCGCAGCAAAGAATCGTTCGGACGGAGGCTCATCATGCAACACAATCTGGAAGAAATCGTTGCACTTCTTGCCCGAACGCCCGCTGCTCTCAACGCCATCCTTCGCGATCTGCCGGAAACCTGGACGCTGCGGAGCGAAGGAGAAAAAACCTGGAGCGTGTTCGACGTCGTGGGGCACCTGATTCACGGCGAGCGCACCGATTGGATGCCGCGTGCGAAAATGATTCTGCAATTTGGCGAAGCCAAAGCCTTTGAGCCGTTCGATCGCTGGGCGCAGGAACGGGAAAACAAAGGTAAGTCGCTCGTGCAGTTGTTGGATGAATTCACGCGCTTGCGGTCGGAAAACTTGAACGAACTGCGCGCACTGAGTCTAAAGCCCGAGGATCTTGCGCGACGTGGACTCCACCCGGCACTTGGTGTGGTGACCCTCTCTCAGTTGCTTGCGACGTGGGCCGTTCACGACCTGACGCATCTGCACCAAATCTCGCGCGTCATGGCTCACCAGTACCGCGAAGCTGTGGGCCCGTGGGGCGGGTATCTTGGCGTGCTTCACTGCGCCGGCCACAGCGCTCCCTAACCCAGGACTCACGCCTCAGATCTATCCGTTCTCTTAGCCGCTGTCTTGGGTTTCTTGAAAAATCAATCATTTCTTTTGGGACGGGGCGCCGGCGCTAGCAGGCGCCCGTCCTGTTGAAGCCTCAGCGTAAAGAGCTGATGTTGGATGGCAAGCCACGGACGAGGGTTAGGGCCAAGACGACGACCTGGGGGTTCTGGGGCAAAGTGAGGGTGCGAGCTTTCCTCTTCTCATCCAGAGAGAACGTGTAGCCATAGACGCGAAACTCACGCTCGTCCCGGTTGCCGCTGCCGGTGAGGCGATAGGGCAGTAGGATGGCCTGAGACTCGCCCGGGAAGTTTTGCGGCGTGTACCAGTCGCTGATGCTCTGAGTGAAAGAAGACGACGTGCCGTCAGCGTAAGTCAGTTCGAAAACCTGGGACTCCTGGTCTCCGTTCACACCGAATGCGAGCATCTTCAGACCATCGAATCTGCCGTCGGGCAGGAGAATCTTTTGGCCGGTGACGGCATTCGGTTGGTTCGGTGGGGCGAAAATGAAAGCTGCTCCGCCCCACTCCAAGGCTTTCGTAAGCAGTTCGGCCGGAAGGGCACTGCCCACTTGATCGATACTGTGGCGTGAGCTGAACGCTGTCCCTTGACTATAGATTCCGATGGCATTGTATTCTGTCGAAAGGTTGACGGGGCGGATCTGCGGCCGAAGTCTTGCCGGCGCTGGCGTCTTTATTGTTCGAACGCGAGGCTCCGAAAGCTCGGCAGCTATTTTTTCACGTAACGGGGGGTCGGACAGCGATTCGGCGGACTTCGATGGAGGCGGAGGGCCCTGGCGCCCGAGGTGCGGTGGTCCGAATACCAGAAGTCGCAGAATTGCAATCCCGAGAACGATACTCCCCATTGACGCCCACTTCTTCCACTGGTTCGAACGATTGCCCCCAGCGACTCGCGCTTTTTGCGAAGGGGCGCTGGAAATGGGCTCCAGCGAAAGCAGGGCTCTCTTCAGGCGCTCCAAATCGGTGCGAATCTCGGCGGCGAATTGATAACGGAATTTGCGATCTTTTTCGAGCGCCTTCAGGATGACCTCTTCCAGACGCAAAGGAACAAGCGGATTCAGGCGCGAGGGCGCTTCGGGCGCGCGATACTGAATCGCGTCGGTAATCGCTTCGGGAGTTTCTCCGCGAAATGGAACAAAGCCCGTAACCATTTGATAGAGGGCCACGCCAAAGGAAAACAGGTCGGCACGCGCGTCGAGTTCTTCGCCGCGCACCTGTTCCGGAGACATATAGTTTGGCGTGCCCATGGCCCGGCCCAGCAGAGTGATACCCGCTGACACCGGCGCAGGCACTGCAGCAAGATTCAACTGGGAATCGCAAGCCCGCTGGCCGGTCAACTTCGCCAAACCGAAATCGAGAATTTTGGCATTGCCTCGCTTTGTAACGTAAACGTTGGCCGGCTTAATGTCGCGATGAATGATGCCTTGAACGTGGGCGGCGCTGAGAGCATCGGCAATTTCAATGGCCAGATCGAGGGCTTCATGCAGCGGGAGCGGTTTGCCGGAAATCCGGCGCTCGAGGGTTTGACCGTCGAGGAACTCCATAGCGATGAATCGTTGTGGTTCGCTTTGCGCTTCGCTTTCGAGAGGCAACTCACCAACGTCGTAGATGGTGCAGATGTTTGGATGGTTCAAAGCGGATGCGGCTTGGGCCTCGCGGCGAAAACGTTCGAGCGCGGCAGCGTCTTCGGCCATTTCAAGAGGCAGAAATTTCAGGGCGACGGCACGATTGAGCCGCTTGTCCAGAGCCTTGTAAACCACGCCCATGCCGCCGCCTCCCAGCCTCTCGAGGACCTGGTAGTGCGAGGCGCTTGGCCCGGTCAGCTTCTCGCGCGACGGGCCGGCCCCAGAGGGTGTGGCTGGGGAGGGCGGCAGCTCTTCGAATTGGACCGGGACCATGAAACGGTAGCCGCGACGCGCCAGAGTTTCAATGAGATGCGGATTCTCGGCAGAGTCGCTGAGAGCTTGCCGCAAGCGGTTCATAGCGGCGCTGATGCTGTGCTCGAACTCGACAATCGTATCGTTGGGCCAAAGGCATTTGCGAAGCTCTTCGCGGGTGACGACCTCCCCGGGATGTTCCAGCAGTGTTTTGAGGATTCGAAAGGGTTGGTCCGGCAGGCGGGCGGTCTTCCCGCTGTCATCCTGCAATTCACCCGCGCGAAGATTGAGGCGAAAGCCAGCAAAATGAGCCGTAACGGGGGGTGTGGGGGAAACCGGCATGCGTGGGGCCCTTTGTTCTCCTCTATTCTTCTACGTGGACTGACTCAATCCAGTTCCAAGCCTCCATCTACTTAGACTTTTATTTTCGGAAATTGTTCCACGGAAAACGGGCCGTCGTTCACATGGGCCTAGAAGCGCCTGATAAGTTGTTGAAACCGCGAGGGATCGGCTTATGAGGGGAAAATGAGGCGTTTGTGACCCCGCCTGCATTGAGGGAAGCGAGGGCCTAAATCCACAGTCGCTGGTGGCGCACGAAGAGTGTGGCCCGAGGGCGACTTGGAAGGCGAACGGAAGCAGAAGTCAGGTGCCGCAAGAGGGCAAGTCTCACCAAACAGGCGGTTGTTATCAGCATCGATCTTGGCGATTGGCTCGATATGGCCCGTAACGGCTTTCGCTCAGCACCCGCCTGGTAGCGGGGCCAAGGCCGAGCGAGTGGAGCTCGGAAGGCGCGAAGTGCCAAGCCCGTATGCAAAGCTTGCTCTTCGGGTTTACAACTACGCCCCGGTCGACCGAGAGGTGCTGGCTCGCTCCGAAAAAATAACCGAGGCAATTTTTGCGGAATCGGGCATAGCAATCGTGTGGATGGACTGTACTCCGCTACGAGGGGAATTTCCGCCAAACCCCGCGTGCCCCTCCGATATGGGAGCAAGCGATCTGGTGTTAAGGCTTTTGCCTCGCCGCATGGCAATAAGGTTGGCCACGCCGCATGAACCGCTGGGTTTCGCTCAACAATGCCCCGAGGTTGAGCCGGCGTGCGAGTTGACGGTCTTTTACTTCCGAGTGGAGGAATTGGCGGCGGACGGACACCGGCCAGAGCTTATTCTGGGGCATGTGATGGCGCACGAAGTGGCGCACGTCTTGATTGGGCCAGGACATTCTGGGGACGGGATCATGCGGCGGGAATGGTCTCGCGAGGAATTGCGGCGTATGTCGCTGGGACTTCAGCTGAGTTTCACCAGCGTGCAGTCCGCGCGGCTCCGGGACGCTGTTCTGCGGCGGATCAAACAGCAGATTCCAGAGACATTAACACGATCGGATTTAGCCGCTGGACAAGCGCAAGCACATGAGTGAGCGGAGCACCCCTCTGGCCTCAAGAGCCAAAGCCCCGACCCTCTAAAAACCAACGACGAGTCTTGGACTTGCTATACCAGCCTCAAATACTGCTTGACGTGCGCGTCTCGCTCTCTTAGGAAAGACAAGGTGAGAGAAGAATGCAGGCGTCGCCGAGGAGGGGAACGTGATTGAGCCAAAGCAATTGGCGAATCGGCGGGAATTTTTGCGGAAGTCAGCGGCTTTGGCGCTTACGAGAGTTGCCCGGAGAAGCGGTATTGCGCACGTTGATACGGCAGAGGAGGCGCGCTCTGCAGCACGCGTCAGTCGGGGGGATGCGGCGTTTGCTGGCAGGCAGGACGAGCGGAGGAAGGAACTGTGGAGCTTGCTCGGTGAGCTGCCGACGGCGCATGTGCCGGGTACGCCCAAAGTAGTGAGCACGGAAAAGCATGAGGGGTACACGCTCGAGCGGCTCGTTTTGGACTTGAACGGCATCGAGCCGGTGCCGGCACTTTTGCTAATTCCGGACCAGCGGCCTGCGAGCGCGCCAGGACTGCTCTATATTCATTGGCATGGCGGAATGTACGATTTGGGGAAGGAAATGTTGCTCAAGGGAGTAAGTGTGGCTCCGCCGTACGCTCCGGTGTGCGCGGAGAAGGGAATTGTGACGCTGGCGATTGATAGCTGGTGTTTTGGCGAGCGCAAGCACGAGAAGGCCGGGAAAACGGGTGAAGAGAACGCGTTCAAGGAGATGCTCTGGAAGGGAAGAGTGCTCTACGGAATGATGATGCTGGACGAGTTTCGCGCGTTCGACTACCTGGCGCACCGGCCGGAAGTGGACGCGGAGCGGCTGGGAGTTTTGGGAATGTCCATGGGCTCGACGAAGGCGTGGTGGCTGGCGGCGATGGAGCCGCGCGTGAAAGTCTGCATGGACGTTTGCTGCCTGACGGATTTTGAAGAGCTGATCAAGGCGGACGGGTTGAGCGGGCACGGAATCTACTACTACGTGCCGTCGCTTCTGAAACATTTTCAAACCGCGGAGATCAATGAGCTGATTGTGCCGCGGGCGCATTTGAGCGTGAACGGGCGGCTGGATGAGTTGACGCCGCCAAAAGGCGTGGAAAAGATTCGGGATTATTTGATGCCGCTCTATCGCAAGTATGGGAAGGAAGCGGACTGCCACATTGAATTATTCGAGTGCCAACACGTGGAACTGCCCGAGATGCGGAAGCTGATTTTGGAGTGGATGGACCGGTATTTGATAGAAAATCGAAAAGCTTAGCCTGAGGCTCACTACCTCCCCTTGGCGTGACCAATTCGGTTATGAATCGTCTTAGTGTTTGGCCAACCTGACCGCTTGCGGAACAAAGTACGAAAAAGTACGTATTCACGACTGAAGGCGAAGGGATGCCCTGGACCACAAGGGCTGCGGACGTGCCCCGGTAAATCCTAGGCGGAGGCGTTTTTCATGAGCATCAGTCACTGGGTTGGGACTTGGATTAGCGATTTTAGGTATGCCCTGCGGACGCTGAGGCGGAGCCCCGGTTTTGTGGCCGTAGCGGCGATGACGCTGGCACTGGGGATCGGGGCAAATACTGCGATTTTCTCTCTTCTGGATCAAATTCTGTTGCGGCTCCTCCCAGTGAAAAATCCGCAGCAACTGGTGCTGCTGACGATGCGGGGACACCATTACGGGAACAATTGGGGAGGAAACGCGATTTCGCACCCCATGTTCCGCGATTTTCAGGCGCACAACGAAGTATTTTCCGGAATGTTTTGCCGATTCCCGAATCCTGTGAGCTTGACGTTCGGCGGCCAGTCGGAGCGCGTGAATGCAGAGCTGGTTTCTGGGACGTACTTCAGCGTGCTTGGAGTGAAGACGATTTTGGGGCGCGCGTTCACGCCGGAGGATGACCGCGTTCCCAACGGGCATCCGCTGTTGATGCTCACGTATGACTATTGGAAGCAACGCTTCGCGGGAGACCCTGAGGTCGTAGGCAGGAACTTGCTTGTGAACGGCCACAGCATGACGGTGGTCGGAGTGGTACAGCAAGATTTTGACGGCGTGGAACTGGGCTACAACACGAAAATCTTTATTCCGATCATGATGCAAGAGCAGGTTGTGGTGGTGCCGATGAAAATGCTCACCGACCGGCGTAGTCGCTGGGTGAACGCGTTTGGGCGGCTGAAGCCGGGGGTGTCCATCACGCAGGCGAAAGCGTCGTTGCAGCCATTCATGCATTCGATGCTCGAATCGGAAGTAAAAGAGGCGGCGTTCGCCCACGCTTCGACGTACGACCGCGAACAATTTCTCAAATGTTGGATTGATGTTTTGCCGGGATCGCAGGGCCGGTCGTATACGCGGCGGGAACTCTCGACGCCGCTTTGGGTGCTGATGGCGACGACGGGGATGGTGCTGCTGATTGCCTGCGCGAATCTGGCGAATCTACTGCTGGCGCGGGCCACCGGCCGGCAGAAAGAGATTGCCGTCCGTCTGGCGATAGGCGCGGGCCGGGGACGCATTGTTTCGCAGCTATTGACCGAGACGCTTTCGCTTGCAGTGCTCGGGGGAATTGCGGGGCTCGCGCTGGCTTTTTGGGCGGACAAGGCGCTCATGCGGATTTATTTGCCGGCAGAATCGACAGAACTGAACATTTCGACGCTGCCGGATTTGCGGATTCTGCTCTTCACTTTGGGCGTAACGATCCTCACGGGAGTCTTGTTTGGGCTTGTGCCGGCTTTGCAGACCACACGGCCGGATGTGGGACGCGTTTTGAAGGATGAAGCTGGGGCGGTGGTGGGCGGGGGCCACGCGGGGTTAAGGAAGGCGCTGGTGGTGGCCCAGGTGGCGCTTTCTCTATTGCTGCTCATTGGCTCGGGGTTGTTTTTGCGGACGTTGAAAAACCTGAGCAACTTGGGGCCAGGATTTCCCGCGGAACGGCTGGTGGGATTCAAAATCGACCCTTCGCTGGGGGGCTACACTCCGGAACGGGCGAGAATTTATTACCAGCAGTTGACCAACTCCCTTAGCGCGATTCCCGGAGTGCAATCCGTGGCTTTGGCGAGCATGCGAATTCTGGAAGACAACGAGTGGGACAGCAGCACGACGGTGGAAGGGTATTCGCCGGCGAAGCCTGAGGATCGCGCCCAGCCATACATGAATCAAATCGGTCCGGGATATTTTGCAACACTGGGCGTGCCGATTGTGGCGGGGCGCGATTTTCGGATGACCGACGACCACGAGATTAAAAAAGGGCCGGAGGATGATGATTGGACTCCGACCACAGTGATGATCAACGAAAAGTTTGCGAAGAGATTTTTTTCGGGGAGAAATCCAATTGGCATGCACCTTGGTTTCGGAAGCGATCCGGGAACGCGGATGGACATGGAAGTGATTGGCGTGGTGAAGGACATCAAGTACACCAATTTGCGGGACGAGATTCCAGAGCAGGCCTACGTCCCGTATATGGGGAGCCATTTTCTGGGCGGCATGACGGTGTATTTGCGGACTGGCGTGGATCCGAGCCTGCTGATGCCGACGGTGCGTGAGAAAGTCCGCGAGCTGGATCCGAATCTTCCGATGTATAGTTTGCGGACGACTGAAACTCAGATCAGCAATTCTTTGACGACGGAACGCATGATTGCGAGCCTCTCGACGGTGTTTGGTTTTCTGGCGACGCTGCTGGCGGTGATCGGGCTGTATGGCGTGATGTCATACACGGTTGCGCAGCGAACACGCGAGATTGGAATCCGTATGGCGCTGGGCGCGGAGCAGGGAAATGTCGTGTGGATGGTGATGCGGGAGGTACTGCGGCTGATTGGCATCGGCGTGGTGGCGGGAATTCCGGCGGCGCTGGCGTTGACGCAGGTGGTGAAGAGCCAGCTTTTTGGATTGACGGGACATGATCCGCGAACGCTAGCGATGGCCACCGTGGCGTTGACGGTAGTGGCGTGCGCGGCGGGGTATATTCCCGCGCTGCGAGCGAGCCGGCTCGATCCAATGAAGGCGCTGAGGTACGAGTGAGCGTCAAAGCAGAAAGCCGAAAAGAAGCCGACGGCTGACACCTGCGGAAGGATGCTCTACTCGAAACCGGAAGCGGAAACGTCTTCGAAGACCAACTCTTTGTCCATGTCTAGCATTTGCTTTCGATAGAAGTGAATTGCGCTCAGAACTATTCCCAATAGCGGCGCGAACCAGAGGATCCCCCAGGGGCCGGAGAGAGACCAATTCTCCATTTGCGGAAGGTAGTAGGTGAAGAAAACATAACCGAACAGATAGGCGACCACGATGAGCCCCGAGTAGCTTTTAAAAGAGGGATAGGGGCAAGTAAAAGGAATCTTGCGAAATTTCACGAGGAACACCTCGACTAGCGCGACGGTGCAGAGAATCAGTATCGCCGTGTGCCGTAGAGCGACAATCCAGCCCCAAAAGGCGAGGGTCGCCAGGAAGCAAACGGGAGCCAGCCAGGACAGGGAGAGTAGCAAGAGGACGCGGCGGGCGATGGGCCGGGCTTCGTGGCGTTCGCGGTCCAGCCAGAACCGGAAGATCCAATTTGCCGGCAGTTGCGAAGGGATTTCGAATGCGAAGCGAATTCCGACCGACACGCAATAGACCAGGATAAAAGGCACGGAGAGAAACTCCGCAGGAGGCGAGCTGCCATGGACCAGGGAATGGAGGGTCGGGGCGGAGTTGAGAGTTGCGGCCGAGGCAACCAATCCTAAAGCCAGGAACCCGGAAAGCACCTGGAGATGGCCATCGCTGCGAAGAAGAGTTCTTGCCACGAAATGATAGCAGGCGCGTTGCGAGGGAGTCCGAAGCACCGCTTCACGAAGAGGCGCAAGGGGTGAAAAAGAAGCTGGAATGCGGGGCAGAGGGCCTGCATCGGGCGTTTCGGGAATGCGCACGAAGGATCGGCGGAAACTAACCGCGTAGGCGAGGATAGTAGTGAAGAATGCCGCTCCCAAGGCGGTCGCTCCCGCTTTGGTCATAGCGGCGACGAACGGTTCGCCGCCTCGACCCCAAACGGTTCGGAGCAGGCCCAAGAACGAAACCGGGGGCAACACTGCGACGCGATGTGCATTTGCAACAGACAGCTGTTTAAGCCAATCGGGAACGGCCCAGCTGGTGCCGAGAAGCACGAGCAACAAGAGCGCAAGGGTAAACCGGACCAAAAGCGACACCCGGCGAAATGCCGCAGCCGGAAACAGAGTCATCAAGACTCCGGCCACAGCGAATACAGCAAGGGAACCAAAGGCACCGGCCAGGAGCATAACCACAGCGTGGCCCATGGCGAAGCGGAGAAGCAGGGAGAGAGAGGGCTGCGAACCAACTACAGCGAGAGGATACAAGACCATGGAGGCTGCGTTGACCACGATGGTGAGAAGCGCGACGAGAGCAAAGATCGCGGAGAGACTCGCGAGGAAGATGCTGCGCAAGCGGATCGGCTGCGGGACGAGATTCGTGAAATCTCGGCGGTCGAGAAAGATGCTGTCCCACCTCCAAAGGGCGGCGGCTCCACTCACGGCCATGGAGAGCACGAGAAAGAAATATTCATCCGGGATAGTGGCTGAAAACGGGTCATAGGGGCCGGCTCCACGCAAGAAGCGGATGAGCGAGCCATACTTCTCAAACATCAAGAGCGAGACCAACATGCCCGGCATGGCGAGTAAAACGACAATCACGCCTATGCCGAGATCCAAATCGCCCGCATCGGAATCAGCGTGCCCGTGAAACATGCGGCCGAAGAACAAGCGCAGGAGGCAGTAGAAGGGAGTCTGCGAGAACGCCTCCCACCGCTGGCGGAAAAATCGTTTCGGATTTTGCATCATTCTTTGCATCAGGGAGAGACGACGCTGACGATGTCTTGAGTCATTTGAACGACGTCACGATCTTCCACGAGGTGGAGAAAGACGCCTTCGAGTGAGCTCTTGCCCATGTGTTCGCGAACTTCGTCGGTGGTTCCCTGAGCGATGACTTGTCCTTTGCGGAGGATGATCAGGTGAGAGCAGACTTTTTCGACAACTTCGAGAATGTGCGAGCAATAGAAGACGGATTTTCCGCGCGCGCTCAAAGTCTGAATGAGATTTTTGATGACTAGGACCGTGGTTACATCGAGGCCGGAAAGAGGCTCATCGAGGACGAGGACGTCGGGATTGTCCATCAGCGCAGCAATCAGCAGAATGCGCTGGCGCATGCCCTTGGAGTAGGAGCCCATGGTGACGTGGCGGTGCGGCCAGAGCGAAAAGAGCTGTAACAGCGAGCTGATGGTTCTGTTTTTGTGACGCTTGGGCATCGCGCGTAGCGTCGCTACCATGTCGAGATACTCCTGGCCCGTCAGATAGGAATAGAGATTGGCTTCCTCGGGCACATACCCGAGGCGCTTGCGGTAAGCGATGAGGTTTTTGTGAATGTCTTGGCCGTCGAAGACGACCTGGCCATCGGAGGGCTCGAGCAGGCCGGTGAGCATCTTGACAGTGGTGCTTTTGCCGGAGCCGTTGGGGCCGAGGTAACCGAGAACGTGTCCGGGATGCAGGGAAAAGCTAATGTCCCGCACCGCTAGGACGGACCCGTAGAATTTGGAGAGTCCTCTGGCCTCGAGCACAGGCCCTCGCTCCGGTCTGGGCAGACCCCATGCGGGGTACCGGATCATTGGTTTGACACCGGAGGCCGACGTGAGGTTCCAGGAAAAAGAAACGCGAAAGAGGGCGGCTTCAGAATAGTAAAAGGAAAAGACGCCCGAGAGGAACTTGAGGAGGGCGTCTTTCAATACGATTTGAGCTTTGTCAGTGCAAAACGGCCAGCTCGAATTAGTCGGCGGCGGACTGGTTGGCGGCTTTGGTTGGGTCGATTTCGATGCGGCCCTTGAAATAAGCGCCATCCTCGATGCTGATGCGGGCGGAAGAAATGTCGCCGGTGATGGCGCCGTCCTTCCGGATGTCCACACGGCCACGCGCATGAACGTTCCCCATGATTTTGCCGTAGGCAATGACGTCGCCGGCGTGAATTTCGGAATTGAGCTGGGCGGCGGCGCCGACCGTGAGTTCGTGACCCTGGAGGCGGATAGGGCCGTCGACGATGCCGTCAATTTGCAAGTCTTCGGTGCCAGTGACTTCGCCCTTGATCTGGATGCTGGCGCCGAGACGCGCACCACCGCGGGCCGGAGAGCCACCAAGTTTGCTGGAAGATGCTGGTTGATTAAAAGGAACGACTGGAGACGCTGGAGCTTGCGAAGGCGAAACCGCCGGCGGCTCCGCCACGCCTCCTTGTTGCTTGGACCACATTATAAGGACCTCCCTTTTTCGGAATCCTGAAATAAAATTTGCTCCGGGTGGGAGGGAGCAGTGTGGAGTCCATGTTGTTCCCCGCCGCATGGCGGAGCAACAGAGAAACAAAGCGGGATTGCGCAGTTTGGAACTGACCGAAGGGACAGGTGCAAGAAGAGAGGACAGAGATCAGAAATCAGAAAAGAAACCAAAGTCGATCGGCTAAGAGTTGACAGTTTGAAGCGCAAGGGGCCCAAACGCAGAGACGCAGGAGAACGCGGAGCACACAGATGTTCTTTGCAAACGGCGGTGGATTTGGTGCACCTCGCCTTGGTCGTGACCTGACGATACGGCTTGTGCGGTGTATGATACTGCGGAACTCAGGTTCCCCGCCGAGCGAGTGGAGTTGGCCATGTGTTTGCGCGCGCTGAAATGCCTTCCTGCGGCTGTAGTTCTGCTGGTGTCAACGTGCTGGCGTAATGGGGCGTGCGCACAAACGGCGACGAGCACCGGGCTCGAAAACACGCTGAGCATGAATGGTTACGGAACGGCAGCCTTGGAGGTAAGTCTAAGAGGAACGGACGGCCAACCGGTACGAGTTGCTGCCGTGGTTACTTTACTGAAGCTTTCCAATGAAGTTTACCAGCAGGAGACGGCAAAGGCGGGACATGTCCTTTTCGGCAGCATTGCTGCAACGGAATATTCGGTCCAGATTGTCGCTGCGGGTTATGAAACCACGGTAAGGAAAGTTGAGACGCACAACAACGAAGTGAAGTCCCTGACGATTGAGCTTCAAAAGCTGTCTGTGGAAGCTGCCGCCGAGAACCTGGCGTATCGTGCGCTGGCGCCGAAGGCACAAAGGGAAATTGGAAAAGCGCTCGAACTGCTGCGCTCCCAAAAGGTTGCCGATGCGCGGGGCCATCTGGATGCGGCCAACCGGGCCGCGCCCCATCAGGCCGCGGTGCAATACCTCTACGGCGTTTACGAAAAGCAGGAGGGCAACGTCGAGCAGGCCAAGTTCTACTGGATGAAAGCCGTGGATTTCAATCCACGGTACTTGCCCGCGCTGCTGTCTCTCGCAGACGCAATGTTGCGGGAGAATCAATCAAAGGAGGCGATGCCTTACGCGACTCGAGCGGTGGAAACGGAACCAACTTCCTGGCGAGCTCACGCGATTCTGGCGAACGTATACCTGCGCGAGGGCTCGGCCGATGATGCAGAGAAAGAAGCGGAGCGCGCCATGGAGCTTGGCCACGGGCAGGCGGAAGCCGCGCGGCTGGTTTTGGCAGTGGCCCTGGCAAAAAAGGGTGACAAGGAGCGAGCGTCCGCTCTTCTCCAAACCTACCTGAAAGAGCATCCCTCCGATAGTGACGCGAAGAAATTGCAGGAGGACCTGCAGAGGATTTCGACGCCCCGAGGGCCTAGTGCGGCAGGCGCACCGACTGCTGAAGAATTGTCCATATCCAGCAGTGCTGCCGAGCTGCCGCTCCGCTCGAGCTGGCTGCCTCCGGATGTGGACGAGAACATGCCGCCGGTGGAGCAAGGTGCAACCTGTTCGCTTGAAGAAGTTCTGTCGAAAGCGGGAAAGCAGGTCCAGGAATTTGTCAAGAACGTCGAGCGTTTCTCCGCGACGGAATCTCTAAAACAGGAAGCAATCGACAAGTGGGGGATGTCCGGGTCTCCCGAAACGCGCAAGTTTGACTATGTTGCGGCGATCGAGGAACCGAGACACGGGTTCCTTACGGTGGAAGAGTATCGAAGCAGCGGCGGCGCGCCCGGGGAATTCCCGGGAGGAGTCGCGACTAACGGCTTGCCAACTTTAGCACTCATTTTTCATCCTTATTACGCCGTGGATTTTGAGATGACCTGTGAGGGATTGACGCATTGGAATGGGAAACCGGCCTGGCAAGTTCATTTCCGTCAAAGGGGCGACAAGCCGAACGTGATCCGGTCGTACCGCCTGGGCGCGGAAGGCCCGTCTCATCCTGTTGCTTTGAAGGGGCGGGCGTGGATTCTGGCGGATAGTTTCGAGATTGCCCGGCTCGAAACCGACTTAGTCGCTCCCATGCCGGAGATCAAGCTGGCCGCCGATCACACGGCTATCGAATATGGGCCGGTGCAATTTCGCGTTTATCACGGGCAGATGTGGCTGCCGCAGACGGCTGAGGTGTATTACGACTGGCGCGGAAAACGCATACACCGGCGGCACAGCTTCAGCAACTACATGCTTTTTGCGGTGGATGAGAAGCAGAAGATCGCAGACCCGAAAGCCGACAAGTGACAACTGAGCAGCGCCATGTCACAGCGCAGCGAGTTCAAAGCGGGCCGCCAAGTAGGTATTGGCCTGGCGTGAGTTCCAGAACACGAGACGCGAGCCCGCGCAGCCCTGGTAATCCGCGAATTGCGTTGCGCGTAGCGCCCGCGCAAAACCTGAGTGTATGATATTGCGGTACTTAGGTTCCCCGCCGAGTGGAGTGGCCATGCTTTTTCGCTTTGCCAGATATCTTTGCTTGCCAGCCCTTCTTGTCAGCGCGGCACTATTGTCCAACAGCGTTTTCGCACAGCGACCGGCGCCCGGTGGGGCCAGCCGAGGGCCAGGCGGTTCTTCGCCACTCGAGGGTGGCGATCCGACGATTGAGATAGACATTTACGTGAAAGGAGCCGATGGCGGTCCCATCGAGCAGACAGCCATGGTTACTCTTGTGGCTCCCACGGGGCAGGTTGCAGGTCAGGGAACAACGCTCGGCGGAAACATCAAATTCAGCGGGATTGCTGCGAGTCAGTACACCATCCAGGTGGTTGCGGCCGGCTATGAAAATATGGTCAAGGACTTTGACGGCTACAACGCAGGAACCGCCAGGGTGATCATTGACATGCGGCCCGTGTCGAACGGGAACACGGGGGCGGGTTCTCCACGGATGCTTCTCGCACCCAAGGCCCAGAAAGAGCTGGGCAAAGCGCTGGAAGCGCTACGCGCGAATAAGCCAGCGGATGCGCGAAGTCATCTGGAAGCGGCTTATCGGCTGGCGCCGAATCACCCAGCCGTGAATTACCTGTATGGCGTTTATTACCTGCAGATGAAGGACCGGGAGAAGGCTAAATCCTACTGGACAAAAGCCGTTGAATTCGAGCCGAAGCATGTTTCCGCGCTGCTTTCTTTGAGCGAGGCGCTCATGGGGGAACAAAAACTTTCCGACGCGGAATCGTACATTAAACGCGCCGTGGAGGCCGATCCCAATTCCTGGCGCGCCCATGCAATCCTCGCGGATGTCCTCTTGAAGGAAAAGCAGCCCAGCGAGGCCGTGAAGGAGGCGGATCGTGCGGTGGAGCTCGGCAAAGGGCAGGCCGTGATGGTGCAGCCGCTGCTGGCGCGCGCGCTGATGGAAAACGGAAACAAGGAGCGCGCCGAAAAAGTTTTGAAAGAATACATTCAGGACCATCCAAACGATGCTGGAGTACGCCGGCAGCTCGAAAGCCTGGAAGCTCCCCCAGTGGCGGTGCCCTCCAGTGCGGTGACGGCCGCCGCAGAAACCAAACCAGCGACGGCGACAGAGGCGGCAATCGCGCTGCCCCTTCCGTCGAGTTGGCTTCCGCCCGACGTCGACGAAAAAGTTCCTCCCGTCGAGCCAGGGGCTGCGTGCGAGCTGAACGAGGTCCTTCAAAAAGCAGGAAAGCGCGTCGAAGAGTTCATCAAGAACGTGGACCGTTTTACAGCCACGGAATTCCTGAATCATGTGTCCTTCAATAAATGGGGAGTCTCGGAGTCTCCGGAAACACGCAAGTTCAATTACGTGGTCAGCATCGAGCAATATCGGCCGGGGTATTTCAGCGTGACGGAATACCGGGGAAATGGGTTTACGCCCGCGCAGTTTCCAGGAGGCATAGAAACGCACGGGCTGGCCACGCTTTCGCTGATTTTCCATCCGAACAACACGGGAAATTTTGCCATGAGCTGCGAAGGCTTGTCGGAATGGGATGGGAAGCCAGCGTGGCAGGTCCATTTCCGGCAAAGACCAGACAAGCCGAATACCATCCGCGCGTACAGGTTCGGCGAGAATGGCCGTTCCTACGACGTGGCGCTGCGCGGGCGCGCGTGGATTGCAGCGGACAGCTATCAAATTGTACGGATGGAAACGGACCTGGTTGCTCCGTTGCCGCAAATCCGGTTGCTGGCCGACCACACGGTGGTGGATTACGGCCCGGTGCGATTCAAGAATCGCAACGTGGAAATGTGGCTCCCGCAGGACGCGGAAGTGTACTTCGACTGGATGGGCAAGCGCGTGCACCGGCGGCACAGCTTCGACAATTACATGCTTTTTTCAGTGGATGAGAAACAAAAGATTGCCGAGCCCAAAGAGGAAACGCATAGCCAGCCAGAGAATTGAGCCCCTCGAATCGCCGCGCCGAGAAGGGAACCCTTGGCCAATGCGGTTTAGGCAAGCTCGAGAACGCGGTTGAGGAATCCCACCAAATATTTCCAAGCGAAATAATAGAGGATCAGCACCACCGGAGCGAGAATCGGAAAGACGTGCCGCGGAAAGCCAGGAATGGAAAAGTCCAGAAGAGCGGAAGCTAGGGCGCCCAGCGGCCCGATCAGAATGGGCAGGAGCGCGCCGTGCAAGCCGAGAGACACTGGCACGCGTCGGCGCCAGGCGAAAAACAGAACGTTCCAGAGGCCCCAGAGGTTGGGCACTACGGCCATGGGAAAAACGATAACGCGTTCGACCGGCACCGGAAAATTATAGACATAGCGAAAGACGGTGTAAGCGGACATGATGAGAAGGAGAGCAACCGTTGGAACGGCGATGCCCGCCAGATAGGCCCGAAGATATGGGTGCTTATTCATAAGAGCCTCCCGCTCACAAGTGATAAAGCAAAGCCGGAATCGCGTTAGGAAAAAGCAAGAGGGCTGCGGCGACTGCAGCGGCGAGCGCCCAATCAATCCAGGGCACGCGAAGCGGCGCGCGTTCCGCATCGAGGCGGAGGAGCATCTGCGGCCAGAGGTCGCGCTGAAGCTCTGCGTTTTGCAGGGGAGGGAACTCGCGCTCGAGAAGCGCGCGCATCTCCTTTTCGTGTTGCTGATTTTTGACTTCGTTGCTCATTTTGCAGCGGCCTCCAAACCAAGGGAACTGAGTTTTTTGCGCAGCATGCGGACGGCGCGAAAGACGCGCACTTTGACAAGGGCAACGGAAATGCCGGCGGCTTCCGCGATTTCGTTGTAAGGCTCGCCTTCGATGAGCGCCAAAGTGGCTACGAGCCGGTATTTTGCGGGAAGCTCGAGGAACGCCCTTCGAAGGTGCCCGCGAAGTTCACCTCGCTCCGCGGGATCGCTGCGGGGCGGCGCAGGGTAATCCTCGGGAAGCTCCGTTTCCTGGCGCGCACGCCGGAGATGGTCCAGAGCGGCGTTGGTGGCGATACGGCGGGCCCAGGCGCAAAAGTTTCCAGCGGCAGGGTCAAACCGCTCGCGGGCCCGGTAAATGCGCCAAAACGTCTCCACGGTCAAATCCTCGGCGGCGCCGCTGTCGCGAACGATGCGTGCGGTCCAACGGTAGACTTCGTTTTGGTACTGGCGAAAGAGAGCTTCGAAGGCTTCCAGGTCGCCCGCCGCAAATCGTTCGAGCAGCTCCATGCACCACTCTCTACTTGTAATTACTAGCGATGGAAGCGCGTGGTTACAAGTTCATGGGCTAATAAGAAGTCGCGCGAAACTATGGATCGGCGAGGCGGACTCGTCGAGGGCCGAAGCCGATCAACCTGGCAGGCAGGTTTCGCAGAATGGGAATTCGAGGCAATAAACGTATGAACCAAGGGACACGAGGTGGCCCCTGGGAAAAAAGGACCTTCGCTATGAGATTGTTCTGCATAGCGGTCTGAAAGCGCTGAATGACGCGCACCGGCCACTCGCGTTGGCGTTGCACTTCCGCCAGATCGGATTCTGTAACTTGCCCCCCTTTCAGTGGACCGATGAGTACATTCGCCGCGACCACCGCATCCTGCACAGCATAATTGATCCCCACCCCGCCCACGGGAGACATGACGTGGGCGGCATCTCCGATCAGCAAGAGTCCCGGCCTGTGCCAGCGTGGGCACAAGCTGGATTCGACAGAAAGAAGAGAAAGCTGCTGCCAGTCGGTGAGGGATTCGGCATGCCTGGCCAGACGCGGCTCGACTCCAACGATGGTCTGGCGAATCGCCGCAATGCCCTGGGCATGCAGCTCCTGGTATTGCCCCTTGGGAAAGACCAGGCCAGTTTGCCAGTAATCCGCGCGGTCGAGCATGATGAGGACACGTCCCCGCCCAATGCTCCCCAGCAGTCCGCCCGGGGCGGCAAGATCTTCGGGTAGCTTTGGCAAGCGGAACCAGAGCACATCCATGGGAGGTGAAGTCTTGACTGGCTCGATTCCTGCAAGCTGGCGCAAGCGGGAGAAACGCCCGTCCGCGGCCACCGTGAGAGGGGCGCGTAGCTCGTGCCAGGCGTCATCCGGTCCGAGATACTTGACCCCGCACACCACGCCATTTTCCTTCACCAGCTCGCGAACGTTGGCGCGCAACACCAAGCGGAAGGAAGTGAATTTGGCAGCTTCCCGGGTGATGAAGTCGAGAAACTGCGCTTGCGGGACCGTCAAGATGTAGGGAAAGCGGGTCTTGAGACGCTTCAGGTCAAACGGCTGAAAGGGGCCATCGGCGAACTGGATCGTGGGGCCGGAGATTTTGCTGTGGGGAAACTCATGAAGCGGAGCTGCCAGCCCGATCTGGTCGAGGATTTCGAGAGTGGAAGGATGGATGGTGTCGCCGCGGAATTCGCGGTCGAAATCCTTGTGCATTTCGAGGAGCGTGACGGCAACACCGCGGCGCGCCAGGAGCAGCGAGAGGATTGCCCCGGCTGGACCGCCACCCACCACACAACAGGAAGTCCCTTCCGTGCCGACAGTATTCGGCAGGGACGCAGAGGGCTCGGAGGTCATCGTCGTATTTGGGGGAGCTAGTTCCATTGCCGGTCTCAATATCCACTACTGCAGACTGGGGCGCAAGGCTACAAGGATCGAGCGGACCATTAGCGGACGATTGAAAGAACTGACCCTGCGGACTCAAAAATCCCTAGTTTCAATTCCAACTCTAAGTTTAACATGACGCAAAGAAGAAGCGCCGGAATCGTCAGGGATTCCGGCTCCAAAGATCCGGCCCTCGGCCGACCTCACCTAGCAGATGTTGTATGACGGGCCGGATGGACAACGCAACTTACACAAACGCCAACCGGACCTAACAAAACGGCACAGTGGCCGGTTTTCATGCCAAATTTATGCCCAATCCATCGAACGATCTACAGGCACTCTGATTCTTTAGGTTCAGATTGTTCGAATGTGATTGTT
>Ga0126381_100000433_pt1 | contig 45944 bp, 39 predicted proteins | sample PanSoiMetPlot_28_FD_96465 | JGI IMG/M metagenome (GOLD analysis project Ga0126381, IMG submission 96465) | Tropical forest soil microbial communities from Panama - MetaG Plot_28 | ecosystem: Environmental > Terrestrial > Soil > Tropical forest > Bulk soil | place: Panama | collected 2016-02-17 | reverse complement strand
TTTCGTTCGAGTTCTGCGTATCCAGGTTGCCGGTGGGTTCGTCCGCCCGGCGAATCGGAGGTCTGTTTCCCAGGGCGCCCGCGATCGCGACGCGCGGGTGCTGTCCGCCCGAGAGCTGATTGGGATGGTTGCACTCGCGGCCCGCCAAGCCGACCAGCCGCAGCAACTCCTGCGCCCGCCGCGGACCCTCCTGCGCCGCGCCGGTGTAGAACAGCGGCAGCTCCACGTTTTCGGCGGCGCTGGCGCGAGAGAGCAGGTTGAAGTTCTGGAAGACAAAGCCGATACGCCGCCCGCGGATGTCGGCCAGCGCCTCGTCGTCGAGTATCGCGGCGTCCACGCCTTCAAGCAGATATTGTCCGGTGCTGGGGCGGTCGAGGCATCCGAGAATGTTCATCAAGGTTGACTTACCCGAACCCGACGCTCCCATGATCGCGACGAACTCACCGCGCTCGATCCTGATGTTGACGCTGCGCAGTGCTTTGATTTCGATCTCTCCGACCCGGTAAGTTTTGTCCAGGTCTCTTATTTCGATCAGCGCCGCCGCGGAACTCTCGTTGACAGCAGCGCTTCGTGTTTGAATTTCCATCGCAAGCCTCGCGCGCTACGGCCGAACCCGCGCACGCATGAATTCCGATTCTACCTGCTTAGCGCATCATGAGCTGGCCCTGCAGCGGGTTGGCCTGATTGGCACGCGCCCACGTGACCTGGGCCTGCCCGACCGCCACGCTCTCGCCCTCGCGCAAATCGCCTGTGGTAATCTCGACGTTTTCGGCGTCGCTGATTCCCGTCCTCACCGCGACCTGCCGCAGCGCGCCGTCGTCGTCCACCCATACCGCCGGCTGACTGCTGGCCGGCGCGGCTCCAGCGCCAGGGGTGAAATGCAGCGCCTGCAGCGGCACGCGCAGCGCATCGTCACGGCGCGCGGTCTGCAGCATCACGCTGGCCGTCATACCAGGCTTGAGCAGCAGTTCCGAGTTGGGCACGCCGATCACCACGTCGTAGGTCACCACGTTCTGCACTGTGATCGGCGCTTGGCGCACTTGGCTGACTACGCCCTGGAACTGGCGGCCGACGAACGCGTCGACCGTGAAGGTTGCCGGCTGGCCGGGCTTGATGCCGCCGATATCCGACTCGCTGACGTTGGTATCGACTTGCATCTGGGTAAGATCCTTGGCGATCAGGAAGAGGGTCGGGGTCTGGAAGCTGGCCGCCACGGTCTGGCCGACGTCCACGTTGCGCGACACCACCACGCCGTCCACCGGCGACACGATATTGGTATAGTCCAGGTTGACCTGCGCCTCGCTGAGCGCGCTTTGCTGCTGCGCGATATTGGCCTGGTCCAGCGCCACCTGGGCGTCGCTCTCCCTGGAGGCCACGCGCGCGCTATCCGACGCGTCGGCCGATACTACCTGCGCTTTGTACAACTGGTCCTGGCGCTGCCAGGTGATCTTCTTGTATTCGGCATCGGCCTGGTCCTTGCGCAGTTGCGCCTGCGCGTTGGCCAGCGTGGCCTTGGCCTGATCAACCTTCATCTGGAACGGACGCGGGTCGATCGTGGCGATCAACTGTCCTTTTTTGACCGGTGAATTGAAGTCCGCGTAGATCGCCTGGATCGGTCCGGAAACATAGCTGCCCACCTGCACCGTGGTGACCGGATTGATGGTGCCGGTGGCGCTCACCGAGGGAGCGACCGCGCCGCGGGTGACCCGTACCGTAGCGTAATGGGGCGGCGCCGCCCGTCCCGACGTCATATAGATCGTCGTTGCAATCACAAGTGCTGCTGCGATCAGAAGCCATCGTGGCAGCGCGGCGGCCGCCGCGAGCGCACGCCTGGCCGCACCGGTATTACCGGCGATACGCGGCTGGGGGATGGTCAGGCTGCTATCCATGGACGTTGCTCTCCTCGGACGCCCGCAATTGGCGCAGAGCGCCCACACTGAACTGGGTGATATGCTCGGCTATCCGGCCCGGATCCAGCCGCTCCTTGGGATACAGAACGGTCAGTGCCGGGCGCGCCGTGCGGTAGTACATGCATTGGGCGACGATACTGAAAACGCTCAGCCGGACGCGGCTGCGCGGCAGGTTCGGCCCAGCGATTTCGCGCACCAGTTTTTCCAGGTACTCGTGCCGCGGCCGCAGCTCTTGCTCAAAGACTTTGTCCAACGCGCCGCTGGGCTCGGCAATCTCGCGCGCGAGCAGGATACCGTGCCAGGCCGGATGACCCTCGCCCAGGATGCGTTGCAGGAACGATTTAACGTAAGCGTGCAGACGCTGCTCCGCCGGCGCATCTGCCGCGATCTCACCGAAAGCCGGTTGCTGCTCGGCGGCCCGCTGATGAGCGTAGCGGAAGACTTCGCCGTACAGGCTCTGCTTGTCCCGAAAATGGTAATTGACCGCGGCAATATTGGCTCCGGCGCGCCGGCTGATCTCCAGGATCGTGCCGTCGCGGTAGCCGCGCTCGGCGAAAACCTCGCCAGCCGCTTCCAAAAGCCGCTCGCGCGTCGTGGCGGGGGATTTGCTTGACTTTTCCATACTCGATTCCAACGAACTTTCAAACACTCATTTGAAGTCTAGTTTTGAAGCGTGAATTTGTCAAGCTCCGCCGAAGAAGCACTTGGGCGTCAAGGCGACGCTTGTGCCGCAGTCGGCCCGGCGAATCCTTTGAGATCACTCTCTTCGTTCGAAAAAGAAACCCCTTACGCGGAGACTTTACATAAAGTGGCCAGGCGCCTTCCCTGGCGAGGGATGTGGTTGGGACAAGTTAAAGGGGGACGCAATGAAAGCTTCGCCGGTTCGCATTACGCGACCTCTCCTCTCTCATGGCACCGGGCCGCAGTATGGCGCCCGTTCCAATAGAATTCCGGCGGCCAACAATTGACTGAGTGCTATCCATCTGCCGGGTGCTCGGATGAGTGGTGGCGCTAATTAGCTATCTACTTGACAATCCTACTGTATCCATCGGAACCACAAATAATGTCTATTTTGAAGTGAACTAATCTTGAGCGTTCCGCAGAGTATGTTTCTAATAGGAACCATTGAGGTCATGAAATGTACTAAAACAACATGCCTTAACTGAGTTCTGATCTGGTGAAATTTTCTTTCCCAAGCTATCATTACTTGCGCATGTCCAAGCGCTATTTGTCAGTATCCCATGCCGCCGCGATTTTTTTTGTAGCGGCGGCTTTGCTCGCCTGCCTTGTCCGCTCGCCGCAGGCCGACACCGGGGCAAATCGCGTGTTAGGTCAGATCGACTTCGTTCACAACGGCATCAATATCGTCACCAACCTCGGAGTCTGGACGCCGACCGCAGTGGCCGTCGACCGCAGCGTCACGCCCAACCGGTTGTATGTCGCCGACGCCGGGAATCATCGGGTGCTGGGATGGCGCAGTATCGACGCGCTCAAGAACGGCAGCCCTGCTGACCTCGTGATTGGCCAGCCGGATTTCCTTTCCTGGGGCTCGGAATGTAACAACGCGGCGGTGACGGGCGCCACGCTGTGTTTTCCATCCGCGGTCGCGGTGGACCCGGCCGGTAATGTGTTCGTAGTGGATCGCGGAAACAACCGGGTGCTGGAATATGACGATCCTTTCAACACCGATACGCTGCCCGACCTGGTGTTTGGTCAGGGTGGCAGCTTCACCACCAGCGCATGCAACAAAGGCGGATTGATAGACGCAGCAACTCTGTGCGGTCCGGCAGGAGTGGCGGTTGATAGCACCGGCAACGTTTACATTTCGGATTCGTCCAACTCGCGCGTTCTCGAATATGATTTGCCGCTCGCCACCGATGTCGATGCGGACCGGGTTTTCGGACAAAACGGTTTCTTCATTACCGGGAAATGCAACCGGGTGGGGATCAGTGCGGCTTCGCTGTGCACCCCATCCGCGGTAACGCTGGATCGGAGTGGCAACCTGTATGTTGCGGACATCGGCAATTTCCGTGCGTTGGAGTACGACTCTCCGCTTACGAACGCAAGTGCCGACCTGGTATTCGGACAGGGGAACAGTTTCACTTCCGCCAACAATTCGTGCGGCTCCGCACCGACTGGCGGCAGTCTCTGCACTCCGGGTGGGTTGGGGGTGGACGACGGCGGCAACCTGTACATCTCCGACACCAGCTTTTCGCGCATCCAGGAATACAACACCCCAGTAAAGACGGGAGTTACAACCCCCAACGCGGTTTTTGGACAGCCCGACTTCAACTCCGCACTGTGCAATAACGGCGGTCCGGGATCCGGCAGCGTCTGCCTGCCATCGGGGATGGCGACCGACCCTGCCGGCGACTTGTTCCTGGCCGACTTCGGCAACCAGCGCGTGCTTCAGTACCTCAAACCGCTGTCCACCAATCCGCCAAACACCAACGCGGACCTGGTGCTCGGACAGTCCGCGCTGAAACTCAACGGGGTCAATGGGACCAAGGCCAACAGCCTGTTCTGGCCCGCCGCGGTCGCACTGGACCTGAGCGTTTCGCCCAACCGTCTTTACATTGCCGACGCCAATAACAACCGTGTCCTCGGATGGCATAGCGTGTCCGCGTTTACCACCGGTGCGCCGGCCGACCTGGTAATTGGGCAACCGGACTTCCTGTCGGCGGGATGCAATCAGAACCAGGTTGACGGCACGGGCAACTCGCTGCCGGCGGCCAACACCTTGTGTTCACCCGGTGGCGTCGCGGTGGATGGCGCGCGCGACCTGTGGGTCGCGGACTCCAACAATTTTCGCGTGCTTCAGTACAACGTGCCCTTTGCCAGCAGCAGCAAAACCGATCAGTCCGCCACGATGGTTTTGGGTCAGCACGGCAGCTTTACCTCGCGGGTCAATAACAACGGCGGAGTGAGCGCCGCCAGCATGTCGTCGCCGGCGGGCCTGGCGGTTGACGCTTCGGGCCGGCTGTACGTTGCGGATCCGAACAACAATCGCGTGCTGAAATTCAACCATCCGAGCCCCGCCGATACCGCCGCGGATACTGTCTTCGGTCAAGGGGCAAGCTTCAGCGGCAACGCGTGCAACTTCCAGGCAACCTGCACGCGCGGCGGATGTGTGAGCACGGCCAACTCCTTGTGCGCTCCCACGGCAGTCACGGTCAATGCGAGCGGCAATGCTTATATTGCAGATACCGGCAACAATCGCGTTCTGCAGTACGCTCCCGACGTGACGGGCAATCCGGTGGCCAACGTGGTTATCGGACAGGCCGACTTTAGCGGCTTCACATGCCTCACGCTGTGCTCACCGCAGGGTCTGGCGGTCGACCGATCGGGCAACCTTTACGCCGCCGACGCATTCAACGATCAGATCAAGGAATACAACGCGCCATTGACCAATAACCCTCGGCCCAACCTGATAATCGGCTCGCAGCTATGCGGTCAGGCGCAGACACTGGCGGACACCCTGTGCGGAGTGTCGGGGATCGGATTCGATTCGACCGGCAACCTATACGCGGCCGACACCATGGATAGCCGGGTGCTTGAATTCAATCGGCCCGTTGTTCCCACCCCGACACCGACTCCCCATATTACCCCCACCCCGACATCAACCAGCAGGCCTACCGCAACGCCCACTCCCAAGCCTGGCTTTCCCTTCGTCGCGTCGCTGCCGCCGGTAATCCTGTCCGGCGCCGTTTTTGGCATGAGCGGGAGCGGGTTTACCGCCGGTTCCCGAGTAAACTTTTTCGTGGCCACCTCTGAGGGCGCGGTCAACACGGGACCGTTCACGCCGAGTACTTTTGCCCCCAACCAGTTGGAGGTACCGGTGCCGCCGAACAATCCGCTGGGCCAGGGGGTCGTCTCGGTGCAGGTGGTCAACACCGACCAGAGCTTCCACGCCTCCAATGCCGTGCTGTCCTTGCTACAGGGTAATCCGGTGCTTGGTATTCCGAGTATCACCGGGGTCAATTCAGCCGTCATCTCGCCCGACAGCACTGCCGCCGGAATCGCGGTCGCCAACGTGCAGACCGTAGTCTTGCAAGGCTCGACCGTCACCTTGAAGGGGACCGGATTCGACACGGTAAACGGCGTCGCGATCGATCTGTTCTGCGCCTGCAGCGGCGGCAAGGTCGGTCCCTTCCTCATAAACCCCAGCCTCAAACTGAGTGCCACGCAGGCGGTGTTCGATCTTCCGAGTACGGGTCCGGAGGCTCCGGTCACCGGCCCGGGTTCATTTGTGGTTAGCAACAAGGGTTCGGACGGCAAGTACAGCAAAAAAAGCAATGCCGTATCGGTGCCGATCGGGGCAGCAATCACGGTTACCGCGGTGAGTCAAAGTGGAAAGCAGGTGACGGTCCTCGGCTCGGGGTTTTCCAGCCTCACCGTCATCAATCTCTTCAACGTGCAGGACGGAACGACTGTGAATATCGGCGGACTAGGGGTGGGCGGGAAACCCAGGATTCCACTGACCATTGTCAGTGAGGGTCAATTCAGGTTTACCCTGCCTGCAACCGCCTCACCCGGTCCCGCGTATGTGCAGGCGCTCAACCCGCCTTTTGTGCCGTTCACCAGCTCTGGCAATACACCCGCAGGTGGGTTTGTTCTGGAGTGACTCGACCCTCTCCAAGCAGGATGATCAAGTCACCAACCGAAGCTGACCTGATCCCCATTTCGTCCAGGCGACGGAGAAACGCTTCACTAGTGCCGTATACTGATCGACGGTGCAATCGAGTAGCGCCTCCGCTCGTGTAGCTGCTTGATGCTGGTAAACAGGTGGGTTTTGAAATTGCTGCGCCGTAAAGTCAACTGGCTGTCCCTCAATACAGTTGTAGAAGTGCCAGGCTCCTTCAATCGGCGTCTTCAAGAGCGTACCGCCGAAACAATCCTGGATGCCCAGCGCGGTTGGCGAACATTGACCACCTGCGGGATTCGCGGAACTCCACTTTGAACTTGAATGCCGACTCCACGCCTGATTCAGCGCCCACCGGACTCTGACAATGTCGATTTTCATTTTTCTTGCGATCAATATCAGAATTGGAATTGCATACCGAAATCAGCGAAACGCGGGCATGGCTTCCCGCGCGAACTCCTCCAGCTTGTCGGCCAGCTCTTTCGCGCTGCGCCATTTGAATGACACCGACATGTAGGTGGCCCCGGCGCGCTGGTATTCCCCGGTGACGTCGATCGCCTGACGGATGGAGTCCACCGGAGGAGGCATCTCGACCGGGCTGTGCTCGCCCAGCACGTCATGCTGCCATTTGCGAGTCTCACCGGCGCCGATGTCCAGACCACCGCTAACGCCAATCCATAACGGTTGCGGGTCGCGCCCCTGCTTCTCCATCAGGGGCTTGATCTGGCTGAGACCCTTGACCACATCCTTGGGCGACAGGCTCATCGGGTACCACCCGTCGCCCAGCGCGGCGACGCGCCGGAAGGGTCCGTCGCCGAAGCCGCCGATATAGATAGGAATGCCGCCCTTTTGCACCGGCTTGGGAAAGGCTGAGACGTCATCGAAAGAAACGTACTTGCCGGCAAAGCGCGGCGCGTCGGCGGTCCACAACTCTTTCATCGCCCGCAGATATTCCCTGGTAATGGCTGCGCGTTCGTTGAACGGTATTCCAAGCCGGCGGAACTCCGCTTTCATCCATCCGCTGCCGACTCCGTAAGCCACCCGCCCGTTCGACACCACGTCCAGCGTCGCCAGCGACTTGGCCATCTGCACCGGCGGATGATAGGGAACGACGCTTACACTGGTGAGCAATTTGATCCGGCTGGTGACCGCGGCAATGGCCCCTCCGATTACCATCGTGTCGTACCAGAATTTGGTGGAGATCGGAGCCTCCGCCCAGTTGGGCGTCAGCAGATGCTCGGGCAGGGTGAAAGCGGAATAGCCCAGTTCGTCGCCCAGCTTTGCCAGCTCGATCGTGTCCGCGAACGAAACATAGCTATAGGGAAAAACGCCGAAGCCAAACTCCATCTTATTGCCCGCCATACTGCGCCTCCTGACATCGTTTTCCTGACCGCAGTCCTACATTTGCGGGCTCCGCACTGCAAGCGCTTTTCCGTGCGGCGTTGTGCCTCGGGCCGGTGCGGGCAATTCGCAAACTGCTCGCACCTGTTTCAGCAGCCGATTAGAATAAAAGCGGCTCGCGAGCGGAGCGCTCCGGTACCGTTGGCAGCGAATCGGCGACGCGACGATTCTTTTGTCGATTCGCCGAATTGCTGGAAAATTTTGCATTGCATTCAACAGCGGCCAGCCGCAGCGGCGGCCCGCCGCGGCTTGTGTGAGACATGGCAGCAACTCCGGCAAAAAAAGCTACCCGCATCGACAGCGCGCCGGCGCCGCAGGACCTGGAGCGGCTGTTCGCGCTGAGTCATTCCGATCCGCATTCCATCCTGGGCGCTCATCCGGTGCCGAAAGGCACTGCGATCCGCGCCTACCGGCCCGATGCCGAGCAGATCGATCTGATTGTCCGTGACGGCAAGCCGCAACCGATGACGCGGCGGCAGGGAACCGACCTGTTCGAGACCCTGGTCAAAGATATGGAGCCCGGCTTTGCCTACCGTTTTGAAATTGTGCTGCGCGGCGGCGAGCGAGTCAGCGAACATGATCCCTATCGTTTTCTGCCGACGCTGGGCGAGATGGATCTCTACCTGCTGCGCGAGCAGACCATGGAGCGGCCGTGGGAGAAGATGGGCGCCAACGTGCATGAGGCCGAAGGTATTGCCGGCGTGGCCTTCGCGGTCTGGGCGCCGAGCGCCCGCGGCGTGAGCGTGGTCGGTGATTTCAACCATTGGGATGGCCGCACGCACATGATGCGCGCATTGGGTGGTTCCGGCATCTGGGAACTGTTCGTCCCCGATCTCACCGCCGCAGAGCGCTACAAGTTCGAGATTCGTTTCGCCAGCGGCGGGTTTCATCTCAAGGCCGACCCATACTCAAAAGCCACGGAACGGCCGCCGGCCACCGCGTCGGTGGTCTATCAGCCCAATTTCGCCTTTGCCGACGACCAATGGCTGAAGGCGCGGTCGGAGCGCGATTCGCTGCGCCAGCCGATGGCCATCTACGAAATGCATCTGGGTTCCTGGCGCAGAATTCCCGACGAGAGAAACCGCCCCCTGACGTATCGCGAGCTGGCGCAGGAGCTCGGCGATTACCTGACCGAGATGGGATTTACCCACGTCGAAATGCTGCCCGTGATGGAGCATCCGTTTACGGGCTCGTGGGGCTACCAGGTGACCAGCTACTTCGCGCCAACGGCGCGCTATGGCACTCCCGACGATTTTCGTTTCTTGATTGACCATCTGCACCAGCGCGGAATCGGCGTCATCCTGGACTGGGTGCCGGCGCACTTTCCCAAGGACCAGTTCGCGCTCGGACGCTTCGACGGCACGGCACTGTACGAGCATCTGGATCCGCGCCAAGGCGAGCATCCGGACTGGGGCACGTACGTCTTCAACTATGGACGCGATGAGGTACGCGAGTTTCTAATCAGCAGCGCGATGCTGTGGCTGTCGGAGTATCACGCCGACGGCCTGCGGGTGGACGCGGTCGCTTCGATGCTCTACCTGGATTACGGCAAACGCGAGGGCCAGTGGATCCCCAACGAGCATGGCGGACGGGAAAATCTGGCCGCGATAAGCCTGCTGCGCGCGCTCAATCAGCGCGCTTACGCGCACGACCCGGGGATCATGACGATCGCCGAGGAATCCACCGATTGGCCCGCGGTGAGCCGCCCCACCTATGTCGGCGGATTGGGTTTCGGCCTTAAATGGGACATGGGCTGGATGCACGACACGCTGGAGTATTTTTCCAAGGAACCGATACATCGCCGCTACCATCATCGCGATCTGACCTTCGGCATGCTTTACGCTTACAGCGAGAACTTCATCATGCCGCTCTCCCATGACGAAGTGGTTTACGGCAAGGGCTCGATGTTCTCCAAGATGCCGGGCGACCGCTGGCAGAAGTTCGCCAATCTGCGCTCGCTGTACGCGTACATGTGGGCGCGGCCGGGAAAGAAGCTGCTCTTCATGGGCAGTGAATTCGGCCAGGAGCGCGAATGGAACCATGACGAGAGCCTGGACTGGCACCTGCTTAAGGAGTCGGGTCATCGGGAACTCCAGGGCCTGATGCGCGATCTGAACCGTATCTACCGGGCCGAGCCCGCGCTGTGGGCGGCGGACGTGGATCCTTCGGGGATGCGCTGGATCGACGCTGACGACGCCGACGACAACGTCATCGCATTCGTGCGCAGCGCGCCATCGGCGAAGCGCAAGATTATCTGCATCTGCAACTTTTCACCCGTCGTGCGCCGCGATCATCGCTTCGGCCTCCCCGGTCCCGGCTATTATCCGGAGATCCTCAACACCGACAGTTTCGCATACGGCGGCAGCAACGTGGGCAACAACGGCGGCGTGCAGACCGAGCCGATCCCGTCGCACGGCTTCGATCACTCCGCCGTGTTCACATTGCCGCCGCTTGGCGTGCTCTGGCTCGCCAGTCCCGAGTGATCGGATTCCAAAGTCCGGTGTACCCTCTCCCTTTCTTGCTTGCCAGGCGGTAGGGTGAGGATTCGATGACGTCTCCACACGACCCTCCGCTGCGCATGCTGATGCCGTTTGTCGATTTGCGGGCGCAGTTCGCGGCGATCCGGCCCGAGGTGATTGCGGCGGTCGCCGCGGTGATGGAGCGCCAGCAGTTTATCCTCGGTCCGGAGGTAGAGCGGTTCGAGCAGGAGATAGCGGATTATGTCGGCGCCGGCGCGGCGGTGGGATGCGCTTCCGGCACCGACGCGCTGCTGCTTGTGTTGATGGCTCTGGGAATCGGACCTGGCGATGAGGTTATAACCACACCTTTTACTTTCATCGCCACCGCCGCCGCCATCGCGCGGGCCGGCGCAAAACCGGTATTTGCCGATATCGATCCGCACACGTTCAACATCGACCCCAAATCGATTGAGACGGCAATCACTCAATCGACCCGAGCCATAATCGCGGTGCATCTGTTCGGCTTGCCCGCCGACCTCGCGCCGATCGCGGCGTTGGCGAAAGCGCGATCGATCGCGATCGTAGAGGATGCCGCGCAGGCGATCGGGGCGCGCTACCAAGGCCAACGAGTCGGCGCGATCGGCGATCTGGGCTGCTTCAGTTTCTTTCCCTCCAAGAACCTTGGCGGCGCCGGCGACGGCGGACTGGTTACCACCAGCCATCCGGAAACGGCGGAGCGCATTCGGGTTCTACGCGAACACGGCAGCCGCGATAAATACACTTACGAGACCCTTGGCTTGAACAGCAGGCTGGATGAGATCCAGGCCGCGGTCCTGGGAGTGAAGCTCAAATATCTCGATCAATGGAACGCGCGGCGCCGCGACAAAGCCGATCGCTACCGGGCAATGTTTGCCGAACGCGGCCTCGAATCATTCATCGAACTGCCGGTTGAACCACCCGGCTGCCAACACGTCTACAATCAATTCGTCATTCGCTGTCCCAGGCGCGACGACCTGAGAGGATTTCTGGCAGGTCGCGGAATCCCAACGCAAGTCTATTACCCGGCACCCCTCCACCTGCAGCCCCCCTTCGCAAATCAGGACTTTGGCGAGGGCCGCTTCCCCCAAGCGGAGCGAGCCAGCCGTGAAGTGCTCGCGCTGCCCATTTATCCCGAGCTGACCGACGAACTTCAGCTCGCCGTTGTGGACTCAATCCACCGATTTAGAACATTGATTTAAATCGGACACCCATTAGGGTTGTCTGAACGTGCGTTCTACCTAAAATCGCGGCAAAGTCAGACCGCCGTCGTAGTTTTGTTCTCGCCGATAGTTTAAACTGTTGTTTTGTGAGCTTAGCCGGTTCGTCTGCAGGCACTCCGGCGCAGGATGTCAGAGCGTTCGTTTTGCTAGTCTTTATTACGTTAGTTATCTCTTTACTATTGACTTGTGGCGAGGTTTTTTCCTAGGTTTGGATTATTGCGCTTTGGGTGGAGACCGACCCTTACTCCGGTATCTGAGTCGGTGCTTTCTCCCTTTTGGTATTTAAATGCCCGAGCACACGATTGCGGTGGCGGCAAAGGAGATAATGCAGATGCAGAACAAGGACACAGTGGGAGAGGTGATGACGGTTAAAGACCTCAGCGAATATCTCCACTGTAACCAGTCTACCATTTACCGCCTACTCAAGCGGGGTGAGCTTCCCGCCTTTAAAGTTGGCAGCGATTGGCGCTTTATGACGGCCGAGATTCGCAATTGGTGTAAGCGAAGGATGTCGAGCGCCAAGCCGCGCACCAATGCGCGGGCGAGGAGCGCGGGATAGGGGCGCGCAGAAAGGTTTCCACAATCAGGGACGAACCGCCGTTCATGATGGAGCATAAAGGCGCGAGTGCTTAAAAATCTCGATTGGAGCGGTGACAGCCGATCTTGGATGCCCTAGCAGGGCGCATCGCCGCACTACAGCAGCCTGCCATAGCCAATCAATGGCCCAAAGCTTGCCCAGGAAAAGCGCGAACCGCCAGCGCGGAGGCCGGCGCTACAAAAACCCCTCACCTATCCTTCTTTTGATGAGGACAAGGTGAGGGTGTGCGATCTTTCGTGAAGGATCTTTTACCGCCCGTCTAGGCTTGGCTGAACAAGCCGGCCACCGGTTCCAGTGAGCCAATCGATTCAGCCTTGCCGGAGGGCGGCAGCCGGCGCGAACCGGGCTGGACTTCAAAAGGCGATTTGAGATCGAGTTCCTTGCCCATCTCACGCACCGCCGGCACCACTTCGGTGCCGAGCAACCGGATGTTGTTGACGCGGTCTTCGCGCCTAATCGGCCCGTCGTTCTGCCAAAAGAAGAAAATGCCCGGGCGCAGGCATTCCAGGACTTTGCGAATCTTGGGTAGCACGGTCTTGGGTGTGCCGCAGATTATCTGAAACTGCCGCTCCACATCGGGGAACGAACCGAAAATCTGCTGCCGCGTTGATTCGACGCTTTCGCGCGTTTGTCCCCAGATGCCGGAGCGATGCTCGACCTGCGCGGCGGAAATATTCTGGCGGGTCTGCTGCGCGGATTGTGCGCCGCCAGTCGCGGCGTTGGCCCACAAGCTGCCGATGATGGCATCGGGCGCGCTGAATTGCCGCGCGATACGTTGGGTGGCCTGCTTGGAGTTGTATCCTGGCGGGAACATCCATTGCGGCTGACCGAAGAGGCTATAACCAATTCCAGCTCCGCCGAACATGTCGTACTTCGCGATCTCGTGCGCCTTCTCCTCGGTTTCGGCCACGTAAACCTTTTGCAGGTAGCCGAAATTCTCCGTGCCGACCTGGTAGCCGTGCTTGGCCGCGGCGTCGCGATAGAAGTTCCACAAGTCAACCGTGGGCGGCAGAAAGGTGGCTAGCGCGATGTAGGGGTAGCGGTGTTCCGCGCACCATTCGACCGTTTCGGGGCTCAGCAAGCCGGGAATCCAGATGGGCGGATGCGGCTTTTGAATCGGCAGCACCCAAGGATCGATAAAACGGTAATGAAAATGCTTGCCCTCGTAGCGGGTCGGACCGGGCTCGGTCCAGGCCTTTATTACAACCTCGTGAGCCTCGTTGAAGTATTCCCGGTTGAACGCCGGATTGGCGTTGCTGGCGAACTGCTCGCTGCCCCCGCCACGTACCCAACCACTAATTAGCCGGCCGCCGGAGATCATGTCGATCATGGCCAGTTCCTCGGCCAGCCGCAGCGGATTTCCCACGATTGGCAGCGGATTGCCCAGCAGCGCGATCTTGACCTTCTTGGTAATGCGCGCCAGCACCGAGGCTTCGACGTTCATCACCGAGCCCATACAGAAGGAAGTATCGTGGTGCTCGTTGAGCATCACGCCGTCGAAGCCCAGTTCTTCGGCCAGCAGCTTCTCGTCGAGGTACTCGTTGAGCAGCTGTCCGCCTTTGACCGGGTCGAAAAATTTGTTGGGATTTCCGAAAAAGCCGTTCTGGATGACCATGTCATTGGGAACGTAGCGGTACGGACGTTCGGTAAAATAACTGATATGCATGACCATCGCCTCCTCTGGCCTCAGGCCAGAAAGTTTTGCGTTTCGCGAAGGAAGTCAGGCAGCTTTTCGATTTCGGGCCGATGCCCGCATTGGTCAAATGTCACCAGGCGCGCGTTGCGCATCGAGCGCTGATAGATCTCGCCAGCGTTGAGCGGCACGAAGTTGTCCTGCTTGCCCCAAATGAGCAAGGTGGGAGTATCGACCACGCCCAGCAGGTGATCGAGGCTCGGATTGTGCATGTAAGGCTGCCATGCCAGCCGCGCCGTCTGCGCCCGCGCGTCCTCCCACAACTCGAATTGCTCGGGTCCGATACCACCGAAAAGGTTGGGGAATTCCGGCGTGTTTTCATAGTCGAGCACACTGTTGCGCAGCTGGTCGGGCGCCATCATCTGGAAAATGTCGCGCAACTCACCCTCGGTGGGTTTGATCCCGCTGGCTGCAACCAGCACGATTCGCTTGAACTGGTCGGGGTTGCACGCCGCCATCTCAGCCGCGATCCATCCGCCGAGCGAAAAGCCGATCACGTCGAGCGGAGCCAGTTTCTGCTCGCGCACCATGATCGAGTACAGACCCGCAATATCGCGAATGCTACGGATCCACTCCGGGGCGGCGGTGCGGCCGTAGCCAGGATGCAGCGGAATTATCAGCGTGTGGTCACGCGCCAAGGCCGAATGCCATTTGAGCCATCCGGGATGGCCCAACTCGTCGTGCAAAACCAGCAGCGGCCTGCCGGTGCCTCCTTTAATGGTCTGCAAATCGGTCTGGTCAACGCGGAGGGTTTCTTCCTGCCATTCCTGCGAGCCTTGCGCCATGTCGCTAATTCTCCCGTGCCAAAAATGAGATACGTTCCCGCTGACCGTCGTCCAGGGCGGGATTGCTTCGGGTTGCATAGCACTTTATGCGCGCGCTTGGGAAACACCGTATGTAACATTGGTCTGGCTTACGCCGCGGATGCGCGAACCCGATTTCGTTACCCTGATCCTTTTCCTTATGTCGTGGCGAGGTATCGCGTAGAATTGCCGTGACGTTGCTTTGATGTTGCCGAGCATCGTCGGTCATAGGCCTGAGACTTGGCACCTGGGTAACCTGTTTCGCCATGGATACAGCATTTGGTGAGCTGTCTGGACTGGAGAGGATTTACGCGGTCCTGTCGCCCTGCGTGTTCGGTGCGTCGCTGGCGGTCGCCTATCTCGGCGGCGCTTCGACCCACGATTTGCGCTCGCGAATGGGCCGATTGCCCGCGGTACCGGCGGGCGGGGCCGTATGGCTGCATGGAGCGTCGGCGGGAGAAATGGCGGGCGGCGCCCGACTGGTTGCGGCGCTGCGCGAGCGCGGCTATCGCTTTCCGGCAATTTTCACCGCCGCCAATAGCGCCGGCGTAGCGTACATCTCACGGTGGGCGGCGCCCGACACGACCGCCGCCCTGGTGCCTTGGGATGTGCCCGCATGGGTCGGCCGCGCATTCGATCGATGGCGCCCCTCGGCGCTATTCCTGATCGAAACCGAGCTTTGGCCGCTGCTGGTCTTCGAAGCGCATCGGCGCGGTGTGCCCGTACTTTCGCTGAGCGCCCGGATTTACCCCAGAGATATGCTGCGTTATCGTGCTATCCGCCAGTTTATTGCACCTACCTTAGCTCGGCTTAGCCGGATCTTGGCGCAAAACGACATCGAGCGGGATCGTTTCATTGCGCTCGGCGCCCCTGCCGGGCGCTGCGTGGTAGCCGGAAACCTCAAACATCTGCAAGAACGGCCGGCTATCGATCCGAGTCGGATGCGCAGTCAACTCGGGATTGGACCAGCGCAGCGCATCATCGTATTCGGCAGCATCCACGACCGTGAAATTCCGCTGATCTTTGAAGCAATAGCGGCGCTGCGCGGGCAACAGGTCCGCTTTGTCATCGCGCCCCGTCATCTTTCATCGGCACACAATGTGCTTCGCGAAGCGGCGACGATGCGGCTTCGCACCGCGCTGCGCAGCCAGTTGCATCCCGGCGAAGAGTGGGATGCCTTGGTACTGGACACGATGGGTGAATTGAGGGATTTCTATGCGATAGCAGCAGTTGCCGTGATTGGCGGCGGATTTGCGAAGTTGGGGGGCCATAATCCGTTGGAAGCTCTGGAAGCCGGCGCGCCGGTTCTCCTTGGTCCGCATTTCGATCATTTTGAACATGAGGTTCGCTCGCTGATGGCGGTTAACCCGCAAGCTGTGGTATTGAACTCAGAGCAACTCGCGGAGCGTCTGCGGGTTTGCCTTCGTGACGAAGATTGGCGTTTGGAATTGCTGTCGCAGCAACGGGTGACGGTGCCCGATGCGGCGGTGGTTGCGCGGCATTATCTCGATGAACTCTCACCCTATCTCGGCGCCGCCCATGCGTGAGCGAAACGGAAAGCCGCCGACTATATGCCTGATCGCGGGGGATGTTTCCGGCGATCAGAACGGCGGCCGGCTGGCGCGCGCGCTGCTGGATCTCGATCCCGCTATTCGCTTGGTGGGCGCGGGGGGCCCTGCGATGGAACGCGGCGGTGTTGACGTCGCGATCAGCAGCACCGGAGTTTCCACCATCGGTCCGCCCGATACGCTCAACGCGATGCGCTCGGTCATCCGCGTATGGCGCGGTGCGCGCTCATTGTTCAGCGACGTGCGTCCCGACCTGGCGGTTCTGATCGACGCTGAAACGCTCAACCTGATGCTCGCGCGCGGACTGCGCGCACGCGGAATCCCGGTGGTGTTTTTCTTTCCGCCGCAGGTCTGGTTATGGGGGCGATGGCGTTTGCCGCTGGTGCTGCCACTCGCGACCAGGGTCTTGTCGGCCTTTCGCGAAGAAGCAGAGATCTACCAGGCGGCTGGCGCCGACAGCCTGTGGGTGGGCCATCCGCTGCGCGACGCGGTGCGCGTCAACGACGATCCGGTGGCGGCGCTGCGCAGGGTCGGGCTTGATCCCACCAGGCCGCTGGTCGCGCTGATGCCGGGCAGCAGAGAGCAAGAAATTCGCGATCTGTGCGGGCCCATACTCGGCGCCGCGCGGCTGCTTCAGCAGCGCAACCCGGCCTTGCAATTTGCGATTCCGCTCGCCACCGAGGAACTGCGCGCCGACGTGGAAAGCGCGGCGCGTCAGAGCGGCTTGCACAGCACAGTGATTTACAACCCTGAATCCTATGCCGTGCTAAGCCGCGCGATGGTGGTGCTGCAATGTTCGGGCACCGCAACGGTCGAAGTCGGTCTGCTCGGGATACCCTCGGTAATCGCCTACCGATGCCGCCCGTTATATTACTCGGTGGGACGCCGCCTGATGCGCGTGAAGTTCATTGGCATGGTCAACATCCTTCTTGATGAAGCCGTGCAGCCCGAGTTCTTTCAGAAAGACGTTGACCCTCAGCATCTGGCAGACGAGGTCTGGTCGCTGCTCACCAATGAGACCCGCCGGCGCCACATCCAGTCGCGGCTTTCGCGCCTCCCCGAAGTGCTCGGCCCGACCGGTGTGATGAAGCGCGCGGCACACGCGGTGATGGAACTGGTCGAACGTCCCTATGAACGATCCTCGTCGCACGCGCTGTCGGTGGGATCCGGAGCGGTGTGAGGGCGCTGCGGGCCCAGCGCGTTAAAGGTGTCGATCGGCGTGCCTGAAAGCTCGGCTCCATCCGCTCTGGCGGGCAAAGTTGCGATCGTCACCGGCGCTTCGCGCGGGATCGGTCGCGCGATCGCGCTCAAGCTGGCGAGCGCGGGTTGCGACGTGGCGGCGGTCTATTTCAACGCCCACGATCAGGCGCGCGCACTGTGTCAGCAGATTGCCGCCGCGGGAGGCCGGGCGGCGCCGATTGCGGCCAATGTCGCCAGTCCGGAGAGCGTGGCGGAACTGTTCGGCAAGTTCTCGGAGCGATTCAACCGGCTCGACATCGTTGTCAGTAACGCCGCCAGCGGCGTGTTGAAGCCCACCATGGAGATGACGCTCAAACATTGGCGCTGGTGCATGGAGACCAATGCGCTGGCGCTGAGTTTGATCGCCCAGCGTGCCGCACCGCTGATGGGCGAGGACGGACGCATCGTTGCGCTGTCCAGCCTTGGCGCCAGGTTCGCGCTGCCCGACTATGGCTTTATCGGCGCTTCGAAGGCCGCGCTGGAATCCCTGGTGCGCAGCCTTGCGATCGAACTGGGCCGCGCGCGCGGCATCCGCGTCAACGCGGTGAGCGCGGCCGTGGTCGATACGGACGCGCTGAAGGCGTTTCGTGCGCGCGAGCAAATGCTGCGGGAATTTGCAGAGCGCGCCGCCCTCGGTCCCGCACTGACTGAGGCCCATGTGGCGGACGCGGTTTTTCTGTTATGCCTGCCCGAAGCCGCGATGATCACTGGACAGACCTTGATCGTTGACGGTGGATTTTCGATCAGCGGATGAATGGGTATGCTCGGCGAATCCGGACTGGCCGGCAAGGCCGTGATTGTGACCGGGGGCAGCCGCGGCATCGGGCGCGCGATCGTCGATCTGTTCGCTGCCGAAGGCGCTAACGTAACGTTTTTGTTCCGCACCGATCGGGTCAGTGCACAGGAAGCGATGGAGCAGGCCCGCGCCCGCGGCCATAGCGTGTCTTGCGAACAGGCCGATGTGCGCGATCCCGCCGCATGCGCCGCCGCCGTGCAACGCACCATTGCCCGCACCGGACGTATCGACGTGCTGGTCAACAACAGCGGCGTCATCCGCGACAACCTGCTGGCGTGGCTGGAGCCTGGCGACGTCAGCGAGGTGCTGGAAACCAACGTGACCGGAGTATTCAATATAACCCGCGCGGCGGTTTCTCATATGATCAGTCAGCGCTCGGGAAAGATCATCAATATCAGTTCGGTGGCGGGGGAAATGGCGGGCCGCGGACAAACCAATTACGCTGCCAGCAAGGGCGCGGTGAACGCCTTTACCCGCGCGCTGGCGGTGGAGCTGGCGCCGCGCAAGATCACCGTCAACGCGGTGGCGCCGGGACTGATCGAAACCGGGATGTCGGAGCGCATCCGCACCAATGCGGGCGATCAGGCCCTGAACCGAATCCTGTTGCGGCGCTACGGACAGCCGGTCGAGGTTGCTAATGCCGTCGTGTTCCTCGCATCGCGCTTTGCCGATTATATCACCGGGCAAATCATTTATGTGGACGGCGGCTTCAAGATGGAGTGAGCATGCCGGCTTCGATCAGCAAAGATGACATCCAAACCGTCTATCCGCGCGTGGCCAAAGCGATAGCTGAGGCGCTGGCGCGCGATCCCGCCGAAGTTCGCGTCACGAGCCGGCTGTTCGCCGATCTCGAGGCGGAATCAATCGACCTGCTCGATATCGTGTTCAGGCTGGAGCGTGAATTCAATATTCAGATTCCGCGCGGCCGAATTATCGAAGACGCGCGCGGCGACCTGCCCGAAGACGAATTTGAACGCAATGGAGTCCTCACAGCGCCGGGGCTGGCACGCCTGCGCGAGTATATGAGCGAGGTGCCTGCGGAAAATTTCCGCGCGCAGATGAATCTTGCCGATGTGCCCGCGCTGTTCACGGTCGAAACCATGTGCAAGATCGTGATTCGCGCGATGCGCGACGGCAGCGCCTGACCATGCTGGTGCGCCGGCGTGTGGCCATTACCGGTCTGGGGCTGGTGACGCCGCTGGGCAACAGCACCGCCACAACCTGGCGCGCGCTGATGGCAGGTCGCAGCGGTATCGCTCCGATTCGCGGTTTCGACGCCGGCGGTTACCCGGTTCGGATTGCGGCGGAGGTCAAAGACTTCGAACCGCGCACGCAAGGCGCACATCACAAACTGCTCAAATACGCCGTGCGCCACGCTGCTTTCGCGCTCTCCGCCGCGGCCGAGGCGATCGACGACGCCGGCGTCGGCCCTTGCGCCGAGACCGCCAACCGATGGGGATGCGTGGCGGGCAGCGGAATGATGGGTGTAGCGTTCGACGAGCTTGCTCAATTCCAGCGCCGCTTCGCTTCCGGCGGCAAACTGGCGGCCCACGCGCTGTTCGATCCGGCAACGCCCGCCCCCGATCCGATCGCCTACGCCCGCAATCAGGCCAATGCCGGATTGGCCCTGCTGGTCCAGCGCTTCGGAATCCGCGGCTATGCCAGTTCGGTTCACACCGCGTGCGCGTCGGGCGGACAGGCCATCGGCCAGGCGATGCGTCTTATCCGGCGCGGCGGAGCGGATTTTGTTTTGGCCGGCGGCTTTGATTCGATGATCAATCCGGTCGGATTGGCCGGCTTTTGCATGCTCGGAGCGCTGTCAACCGACAACGATATGCCCGCGCGCGCCAGCCGTCCTTTCGATCGCTCGCGCAACGGTTTCGTGCTCGGCGAGGGCGCAGGCTTCCTCGTGCTCGAGGAATGGCAGGCCGCGCGCCGCCGCGGCGCGCGGATTTACGCGGAGCTCGCCGGCGACGGCAACTCGCTCAGCAGCTACCGTATCACGGACTCCCACCCTTCGGGCGACGGTCCGATCCAGGCCATGCGCTGGGCGCTTGCGGATGCCGGCGCTCGACCATCCGAGGTCGGGTATATCAACGCCCACGGCACCTCGACGCTTATGAACGACCGCAGCGAATGCGCCGCGGTCAGGTCGGTTTTCGGACCGCATGCGGCGCGGGTCAAAGTCAGCTCGACCAAAAGCCTGATGGGCCATCTGGTCTCTGGCGCGGGCGCGGTCGAAGCAGCGGTCTGCGCGCTGGCGATCCATCATTCGCAGTTACCGGTCAGCGCCAACCTGGACCAACCCGATCCGCAATGCGATCTGAACTTCGTGCGCGAACCTGCCGCCTCGTGCCGCGTGGGAATAGCGATGTCCAACTCGTTCGGATTTGGCGGCTCCAATAGCTGCCTCATCTTTCGCAACCCGGAGGACGCCGCCGGGTGAACGACTCGATCGTAATCACCGCAAACGGAGCTATCTGCGCGGCCGGCGCCGCACCCGAGCAGATCCTGCGGACGTTGCGTGACGGGCACACCGGATTCGCGCCGCTGCGTGAATGGGATTCCACCACCTGGCCGGCGCCGCTGGCTGCAGGCGTTGAAAGGATCGACCCCGCCGCGATTTTCGAAGATCGCAAACTGCTCAAATCGGTGCAGCGCCTACGGCGCACCGATTTGCTCGGTCTATATGCCGCCAGTCGGGCGGTGGCGGCGTCGGGAATCGCGTGGTATCGCGCCGCGCTGGACGAAGGGCGCGCGGCTGAATTCGACGAAGCAACTGCGGTGTTCACCGGATGCGGCGGCGTGGCGTATCACTACCAATATGATTATTTGCCGGCACTTGCGGCGGCGGAGGGCAACCTTCGCGCGTTCGGCGAAAGGCTGAGCCAGAGCGTCAATCCCACCTGGCTGCTCCAGTCACTGCCCAACAACGTGCTCTGCTACCTCGGGATTGCTTACGGGTTCAAAGGGGCCAACGCCTGCATCACCAACCATAGCGTCAGCGGGACGCTGGCGATCATAGAAGCGTGGCATGCCTTGCGGGAGGGCGCCGCCGACCGCGCCATCGCCGTCGGTCACGACTCGCCGATGGATCCCGAAGCGATTTTGAACCTCTATCATTTGGGCCTGCTGAGCATCGACCTGGTCCGGCCGTTCGACGCCGGTCGCAGCGGATGCGTATTGGGCGAGGGCGCGGCGGCAATGGTGCTGGAGACGCGGGTGGCGGCGGAGGCGCGGGGCGCGCCGGAGCTGGGAGCGATTCTGGGAACCGGCGTGACCACCGAAGCGGGCGGAGTGCTCGCGGTACGCCCGGACGGCGACGGCGAGGCCCGCGCGATCGAGCTCGCCCTGCAGGAAGCAGAGGTCGCTCCGAGCGATGTCGGATTAATCGCCGCGCACGGCAATGGCACAATCAATTCCGACCTGTCCGAGGCCGCGGCGATCAGGCGAATTTTCGGCTCGGAAATTCCTCCGGTTACATCATTCAAATGGGCGCTCGGACATACGATGGCGGCGGCGGGTGCAATCGACGCCGTGATTGCGCTCGGATGCTTGCGTGCCGGGATTGTTCCCGGCATTGCGACCTTGCGCGATCCGGATCCACAGTGTTTGCCGCATTCGATCTCGGCGTCTGAAACCGCGGCGCGCGGCGATATCGCGCTGGTGTTGGGCCGCGGTTTTGGGGGGATGAACACCGCGCTGGTGATCAAGGCGTCGCCCGACGGCGCGTCATGAAAACCGGAGATCATCCAGGCGCAGGCCGCCACGGAATCGACCTGGTTGAGATCGCACGCATTCGGCGGCTGCTGGACGAAACTCCGCGCGCGGACCTGCTGCGTATCTTCTCGGAGCGCGAATTGGACGACGCAGCGAAGGGTCCCGAACCAGCGCGTCTGGCCGCCCGATTCGCCGCCAAGGAAGCCTGCTTGAAGCTCTTCCCGCGTGAAACGGCGCTGGGCGAGTTGGAAGCGGGCGACTTCGAAATCGTTTCCGACTGTTATGGAGCGCCGGGAGTTCGCTGCACGCCGCGCGCCGCTGACGTTTTGGCGCGTCACTGGTTGGCTGATATCTCGCTCTCGCTCAGTCACGACGGCAGCCATGCCACGGCGGTGGCCGTCGCTGTGTCGCGGCAGATCGCCGCTCCGCCCGCGGGCAAATTCATCTATCATTGTCTGCCCATCCGCCGCGGCGTGGTGATGTCGAATCTCAAGCGCGCCTTCGGCGCCGCGCTCGACGAGCAACAACGGGTCACACTGGCCCAGGCGTTTTATGGCCATTTGCTCCAATCAGGCGCGGAGTTCGCCCGCAACCTGATACCCTGGAGCCGGCGGCCGATCGTGCGAGTCGAAAACATTGAGGCTGCCCTCGACGCATACCACCTGGGCCGGGGCCTGCTGATTGCGTCGGGCCATTTCGGCAACTGGGAAGTTGCACTGCCCGCGGCGATGGAGGATTTCCCGCAGTGGCGCGGACGCTTCCATATCCTGCGCCGTCCGCTGCCCCGATGGCTCGACGGGCTGGTAACGCGGCACATGCGCAAAAGCAGCCTCGGTGTGATACCCAAGCGCGGCTCGCTCCAGGTGATCCTGGATCGGCTCGCGGCGCGCGACGCGGTGGTGTTTATCATGGACCAGCATGCGGGGGCGCGCGACGGCGTGCTTGTCGATTTCTTCGGTTCTCCGGCGTGGACGTTTCGCAGCCTCGCGCTGATTGCGCTGCGGACTCGCGCGCCGGTGGTGCCCGCCGCGCTGTGGCGCGCGCCCGACGGATCGCACGTGTTGCGCTTCGAGCCGGGGCTTCCAATTGTGGAAAGCGATGACGCCGCCGAAGCGATTGCAGCCAATACGCGCCTCTACAATGCGGCCCTCGAACGCATCATCATGCGCCATCCTGAACAATGGTTCTGGGTGCATCGGCGATGGAAGAACCGCTGATCCCGGGCCACTGGGATCGCTCGCGGTTTGGATCCGCAACACCTCGACCGCCTTGCCGATATGGCTTAAACTTGCAAGGTGCAAGTGAAGTCTGTATGGAATCCAATGACCGACGCCGGTAAACCAAATGATTGACCGCAAACGCATGCGATTGCACGCCGCGATCGCAGCGCTGATTGTTTTCTGTGCTGCCGAGATGGTAGCCGCCGCCGAGTACCAGACCACGTCAGGGCAAGCACCTGCGAACGGATCGACATTTGTTGCGTGCGGCGAGCCCGCGCGCCGAGCCAACAGCCGCATGAAGAGTATCGTGAGCGCTGTTGATGATGTCTGGAGCGCTCGCATCCGGGTGTACGAATCCGTTGCGCCTGCGCCGCCGCATGCCCGGCGCGGCGGATGCGTCTTTTATAACCAGGCGTTTCTTAACCTGCTGCTCCTACGGCGCCTCCTGGTCCAGGACCCTGGCGTCATCGAACCCCTGCTATACGCGATTATGGCGCATGAGGTGGGACATGAGATGCATCAGGATTTCAGTCCCGAACGCGCCGGAGTTTCCTCGCAGACCAAGGAACTCGAAGCCGACCGCTTCGCGGGCTACACACTTGAGCATCTCAATATAGGCCTCGACAACATCATTCCTTACTACAGTCTTGCGGGGGACGAGTTCGGCGGGCAAGCCCGGGCCGCTAACAGCCACGGTGTTAGCATGTCGCGCACGGCAGCGCTGAAGAACGGCTGGGACCTGGCGGAATGGAATCAGCCGGAGGATTCCCATTCGTTGACCGAGGGCGACTAGCCCCTGCCTTGCGCTTCACGTTCCTGGCGCGCAGCCCTGAGGGAACTCGTGGCGATCGGATCGTACGCCGATCGCCGTTGACAGTCTTACAGCCGGATTAGGATACTTCATTCAAAGCCGATCCAGCGCGGCCGGACTGAACCAAATAACCTGGGAGAGACGGACGTGATCGAGGTAAAGACGTCAACCTGCAGAGCTTGTTCGGCCTACTGCCCGATTGAAGTCACAATCGACGACGGCCGCGTCGTGAAGGTCGACGGCAACCATGCCGCGCCGCTGTACGGCGGGTTCATCTGTCCCAAGGGTCGCGCCCTTCCCGCGATGCATAACGATCCCAATCGGCTGACGCATTGCCTCAAGCGCCAGCCCGACGGGAGCTTCACGCCGATTAGCAGCACGCAGGCGATCGACGAGATCGCCGAAAAGATCTCCCGGATTATTACCCGGCACGGACCGCGTGCGATCGCCGGATTCACCGGAGGCCCGAGCGTAGAGCAGCCTGCGGGCGCTCCGCTGATGCTGACGTTCCTGCGCGCGATCGGCTCGACTATGTCCTTCAGCGCCGCCACGTTCGATCAGCCCGGTCTGGTGATTGCCAACGCCCTGCACGGCACCTGGGCCGGCGGGCGAATGAGACCCGAGTCGTGGGACGTGTTCCTGCTGATTGGCGGCAATCCGATCATCTCCAAGCAGTATTTCGGCCAGAATCCAGGCGATCAGCTCAAGGCCGTAATCCGAAACGGCACCAGGCTTATCGTAATCGATCCGCGTCGCACCGAGACCGCCCGCAAGGCGCACGTCCATCTGCAATGCATCCCCGGCGAGGATCCCACGATTATCGCGGGAGTGATCCATCTGATCATCGCCAACGATTGGGTGAATCATGATTTCGTCGGGCTCAATACGCAGGGATTCGACGAACTGGCCCGCGCGGTCAGCCGTTTTACACCCAGCTATGTGGCCGAGCGCGCCGGAATCAGCCAAGTGGATTTGCAGGAAGCCGCAAGCATCCTGGGCCACGCAAAGTCCGGCGATTTCGGCTCCGGTACGGGACCCTCGATGGCCACGCGGGGCAACCTGACCGCCTACCTGATGTTGTGTCTGCAGACCCTGCGCGGGTTCTGGGCCCCGGAGGGCCAGGAGGCGGTGCAACCGCGCGTGCTGCTGCCACGCGCCAAGTTCAAGGCCCAACCGCGCGCACCCTACCCGGCCTGGGGGTTCGGGGAAAAACTGCGGGTGCGCGGACTTCAGCAATCGGTCGTGGGCCTGCCCGCGGGCGGATTGGCCGAAGAGATACTCACTCCGGGAGAGGGCCAGATCAGGGCCTTGTTCCTGCATGGCGGCGCGATGTTGAGCTGGCCGCAGCAGGAATTGACCAAGCGCGCCCTTGAGTCGCTGGATCTCCTGGTGATGCATGACATCGAATTGTCGCCGACGGCGCGGATGGCTCACTATGTCATCGCCACCAAGATGGGATTCGAAATACCGGCTTTCTCATTGGTAGGCGAAATCTCCGCCACCATCCATCCGGGCTACGGCTGGGCCGAGCCCTATGCCGCTTATCAGCCGGCTTTGCTTGATCCGCCCGAGGGCGCGGACGTGCTCGACACGTGGCAAACCTACTACAGAATCGCGCGCAAGTTGGGATTACGCCTCAAAGTGCGGGCCGACAATCCGCCCCTGGACATGGACAACGAGCCCAGCACGGACGATATCTATGAGTACCTGGTCAGGGGATCGGCGGTGCCGCTGTCCGAGATCAAAAAGTACCCCAACGGTCATATCTTCGACGAGGCCAGAGAGACCGTCAGGCCGCGCGATCCCAACTGCAAGGATCGCCTGGAGCTGGCCAACTCCACGATGCTCGATGAACTGGCCACGGTGCGCGCGGAAAATGTCGCCGACCGCCGCAAAACCAACGACCACTTCCCCTTCCTGCTAATTCCGCGGCGGATGCAGAATGTCACCAACGCCGCCTATCGTCCGCCGGGCGTGCTGAGGAATCCATTCAACCCGCTTTTCATGAACCCCGCCGACCTGCGAAGCCTCGGCGTGAACAATGGCGACCTGGTGGAAATCCGCTCCCGCCACGGCAAGGTAACCGGAGTTGCCCAGGCCGACAGCGGACTGCGCACAGGCGTCGTGTCCCTAACGCATGGATTCGGCAAGAATCCCGGCGAGTCGTTCGATCCGCGCAAGGATGGGGCTAACGTCAACCAGTTGCTGCGGGTTGACGATGACTTCGACCCCTATACCGGAATCCCGCGCATGGGTGCGCTGCCGGTGTCGATCTCCCGCTCGCAGATGCGCACGCCCGCGCCTGCGCCAAGCTCAGCTTAGTGCAGGCGGAAGGTCAATCCACCGCGGCGAGCCTGAGGATTAGTAATAGTAGGGATAACGGTAATAACTGCGCTCCTGGACCTGGTTGCCAATCAGGTAGCCGCCCAGCGCACCGCCGAGACCGCCAATTACCGCACCCGTACCCGGTGCGCCCATCGCCGAGCCAACCAGCGCGCCGCCGCCGGCGCCAAGCGCTCCACCCGCCAAAGTGCCCGTTTCACGCGGGGTTAATCCCAAAGCCGGAGCGTAACATCCGCTGAGCACAGCTCCGATCAGAACCGCGCCAAGCAGGCAAATTATTTTGTGTAAGAAACCGGCCGTTTTGTCGGCGCGGTTCATATGGCTGTCCATCTCGAAACTCCTGAGACGGATCTCAGGCCTCCACAATGATCGACGATCAGCGGGCGGCTGCCGTTTACATCCGGATTCAAGGCGAAAACCTCAGTCGGCTGCTCGAAGCGGTATAAGTCACTTCACCTGTGCCACGACGAACGTGGCAAAGAGCACAGAAAAAGATGTTAGTCGGGATGAATCCGGCCGCTCTGTGCGGCTGAGCGTTTTCGATGGTTGAGTCTCCCTTCAGGACCGCATAAAGGTCCGACAACGTCAGCCGCTGAGGCAACGGACGCGAAACAGCGCCCCCTTGATTTAACCACACCTGCGCCTCTGCCGGACTGAATTGCTCGAAACAGAGGTTGGTCAGACAACGGCCGTTGCGGACGATTGCCGGATGCAGATTGCTCATCTCCTCATTGGTGGTGATGAGAACGATAAGCCGCAGACCCTGGCCGAAAAGTCCATCGGTCAGATTCAACAGTTTGGCCAGCGCCTGGCCATGTTGCTGCTGCCTTGCATCCATCGCGACAAACTCGCCGGCATCCTCCAGCACCAAAAGGTTCCATTTACCGTTGTCTTCTTCAGCCTCATTGACATCGTCAACCTTGGACAACAGGCTCAGCATGTAACTGGCGTTGCGAAAGAACACGGCCGGATCTATTACGTAGTGGAAGTTGCACCATGCCGCCCATTCGCGCGCCAGCGCGCGCACCGCCCAGGTCTTTCCCGTGCCCGGCAGCCCTCGCCACAACATCAGGCGCGAGGCCGCCATGTTCTGTGGATTCCTCAATTGCATCACGCAGTCCAGCTCGCGCGCCAAACGTTCCGGATAATTTGATGCAATCTCGTGCCATCGCGGGACCCTAAGAGACTTGCTCTCCCGCTCGGCCTGAAAATCTCCCCGTCTTTGTACCGCGTTCCAGAAACTCACGACCGCGCAGCCGCTCGCGCCGCGATCGATTTCCGGCGGTAGTAGTTTCGAGAGCTGGGCGAGGCATCGCTGAGCCGCTTCGGGAGCGGCGAAAAAACCGTACACCGATACATGCCCGTCCTGCTCCGCCTTATGTTCCGTCGAGATGACAACCAGGCCTCCGTCCCATTCGCGCAGTTCATCGCGTAAGCGCCCCTTGCGGTCCATTTCCGAAGCGACCAGCCCTCGATTGGATATTCCCGCCGGCATCGCTGCAACGTAGCCGAAGCGCGCACGGAAGAGATGGCGAAGCTTCCGTCGATGGATTTCGGCGCCGGCAACTGCTTCGAAAAGATAGTAATAGTCGGTTATCTCGACCTGAAGATTCAAATCGTGATCCATTGTTCCGTCTTTCTAAACGCAACATCGCCTGCGGCCTTCAAAGCCGGGCAGGAAACCACCGCATCAAGGCGGGTTTCCACACGCACCAGCGCCGACACGCACCAGCAAATAGTCAATCTTGGGTGACTGGGAACGACAGCCATAACCGGCTGCTATTGAACGGATGTGATCGAGGCAAGCATGATATCTCGCTCTCTCGGCCGAGGATTTTCGCTGAGCGCAAATATGTATACCTCGCTCCAATCGCAAGCAAGAGGGGAGCAAATGCCAGGTTACTCAACGGCGCCGCAATTGCGATCGGGCGGGGCTTGCTGTAAATTTCCGTCGCTCTTCGGATCCGCATGTAGCGCGGTCCTTTTCGAGTATCGCGCAAACAGGAAACTCTTCGTTATGCGCACAATCAAGTTTGGCATGCACATTTTCAACGGCGACTTCGAACGCGCCCGGCGCAGTACGCTGTTGGCCGAAGAACTTGGCTACCATCTGATTTCGTTCGACGATCACCTGCTGCCGGCCAAAACTCCCGGCGCGCGGATACCCCAGTTCGAGTGCTACACCATGCTGGCCTGGATGGCCTCGATTACGCGGCGGGTCAGGCTGGTGCCGACCGTCGGTTGCATGTCCTTTCGTAACCCGGCTCTGTTGGCCAAGATGTTCACTACGCTGGACTACATCAGCGGGGGCAGAATCACGGTTGGGGTCGGTGCAGGTTGGCTGCGCAGCGAGTACGAGGCTTACGGCTTCCCCTACCCGTCAACCGGAGAGCGGATCGCGCAACTGGGCGAAGGCGTCAAGGTGATGAAGGCGATGTGGACCCAACTCGAGCCAAGCTTTTCTGGACGCTACTTCCACGTCGAGAAGGCCGTTAATCTGCCGCCGCCGCTGCAAAAGCCCCATCCTCCGATCATGGTCGGGGGGACCGATCTGAGAACGCTGCGGATCATCGCACAAGACGCCAACATGATGAGTTTCTTCACTCACACGCTGACCGTGGCGGAACTGAAGCGGCGCCTCGCGCTGATGCGCGAGATGGCCGCGCAGGCGGGGCGCAACGCTGACGAAATCGAGATCAGCGCGATGGTAAAGGTCTATCCGGCGGAGACCGCCGGGGAGAGCGCAGCTGTGGCCGCCCGGGTGGCCCGCGAGATCACGACCGGCAATTTCAAGCCGCAGCTGCCCGACGCCGAAGCGGCCCGCAATGCTCCCGCGCTGCTGATTGGGACCGTGGATGAGATCAAGCGCGGCATTCGCGCGCGTTGCGAAGAGTTGGGATGTAGCTCCTTCAACCTGATATTGCCCTCGGACGAATTTGCGGCGATCTTCGCCAAAAGGATAATGCCGGAGTTTACCGGCTAACCCGCCCCAGCGGCGGCGCAGGAGTTCAGACATGGCGCAAAACGTCCCTGATTTCCGCTTCAGCGAGGATGCTATCAAAGTGCGCCAGTTCCTGTACGAGTTCTGGTGCGCGCGCGGCTATCCGCCCAATTTGCGTGACGCGGCCGAGGCCACCGGCTTCACGCGCCGCCGCCTGATGCAGGCGTATCGCGAGCTGGACCTGGGGATAATGATTGTTATCGACCAGGAGGCGGAAAACGTTAACATCCTGAAATGCATGCCGTTTTCCGCGTATCCAAGCCAGGCGCGGTTGATTATCGACGGCCGTTTCAACGGCTACCTGGGATGCGCGATGGAATCGGTGGCAGCTTCGAAGATGCCTCCTTTCTCCGGCAAGGCCTGTCATATCGAAGCCTACTGCGCGTGCTGCCTCGCGCCGGTCAGGCTGGTCATGACCGACGGCGCGCTTATATCAGCGGATCCGCCCTCTGCCCTGGTTCACGTCAGCCTCAGCCCATGGTACTGGAACACCACCAACGTGATGCAGATGTGCGACAGCATGAACTATGTGATCGACCGCTCCCATGCCGCGCGCTTCGAGCATCAGACCGGCCGGCGCGGCGCTATCTTTACGCTTCAGCAGGCGATCGCGTTTGTAAGCCGAGGCGTCGCGACACGGATGTGGGACCCGCATCGCGCTCCCGATTTCATCCGCCCGCAGGAACTGTTCGACGGGCTGAAGGCGCTGGGCGTGGATACCAGCGTCTGGGAGCACTAGCTGGTTTCACCAGCTTGCCCATGCGGAATCTTCCCGGACCGGCCGCATGATACTACGTTGACCAAACGCGCTGGGCTACAATGGCCGCCCAGCGGGACGAGCGCCCAGCGCAACCTCGCGGCTGCCTCCGCGGCCACATCGCGGTAACGCAGACGCCGGCCACCTTATCCTCAGGCATCATGGCACGAAGCGTCGGACTGGATTTTGGAACCACCAACAGCTCGCTGGCGGTCCTTGACGAGGGCGCGTCGCCGCGGCTCGCCAGCTTCAACTCCTCGGGTACCTTCCGCTCCATTCTGTTCTTCGATGCCGACGAGCAGGGTCCCAACCGGCTCGCGCGCCCGGACGCCGGCGCGGCTGCGATCGATCGCTACCTGGAAACCGGCGGCAACGGTCGTGTGTTGCTGTCGCTCAAATCCTTTCTGGCCGACCGGACCTTCAGCGCAACCGATATTTTCGGCAGACGTTTTACGCTGGAGGAACTGGTCTCCTTGATCCTGGTGCCGATGCGCCGCGCGGCTGAGCAACAATTTGGAGACCTGGGCCGCCGTGTTACGGTCGGCCGACCGGTGCACTTCTCGGGCGCGGCCAAGGCGGAAGACGAGGAGCGCGCGCTGCGGCGCCTGCGGACCGCGCTTGCTATGGCCGGATGGGAGGAGGTGACCTTCGCGTATGAGCCGATTGCCGCCGCCTACCACTACGGCGCCAGCGCCGCGCGCGAGCAGCTTCTCCTGGTGGGAGACTTCGGCGGCGGCACCAGTGATTTCTGCTTGCTGCGGGTTCATCCGCGGGCCGCAATGGCGCCGCGCTATGAAATCCTTGGCAGCGACGGCGTCGCACTGGCCGGCGACGCATTCGACGGGCGTATCGTCCGCCACCTGGTCGCGCCGGAATTAGGCTTGGGATCAAGCTACCGTTCCCCCTACGGAAAAGTCCTGCCGATGCCCACCACGTTTTATTCCCGGCTTGAGCGATGGCATTACCTGTCCACGTTGAAAGCCCCTGGCACGATGCACAAACTGCGCGCGCTCCACACCCAGGCGTTGGAGCCGGACAAGCTTGCGGCGTTTATCCGTATCGTGGAAGAAGACCTCGCCTACTCGCTGTTTGGGGCGGTCGAGCGGGCCAAAGTTGCCTTATCGGAGAAGGATGCTACCGCTTTTGAATTTACCGCCCCGCCGCTGACGATAATGCAGGCAGCCACACGGCCGGAATTCGAGGCTTGGATTGCAAGAGAGTGCCGCGAAATTGAGGAATGTATCGACCGGTTGATGGCCGCGGCTGGCATTCAAGCCGAACAGGTGGAAAGCCTCTTCCTCACTGGCGGGTCATCGCTCGTTCCAGCTATTCGGACTATCTTCAGCGCGCGCTTCGCATCCGCGGTGATTCATTCGGGCGATGAATTCACGTCCGTGGCGCGCGGTCTTGCCATGCAGGCCACATGAATACGCCACAACAACGCGCATATATGCGACCAAGTCTGGGCACGCCAATTTCGATTCAAATCGAGCGGTCAGGATGGGATTGGCCGGGCTGCGCGCGTTGTCGACCGCTGATTCGGGGATGCCAACGGTCACGGCAGCCCGGCCATTCCGCTGGGGATGGCGCTGTCTGGGGGAACAGCGCGCCGCATTGCGAAGCAATTTATGTACCTTTTTGCCGCATCGGACATGACCCAACAATTTCAAGGCTTTTCCTGCCCAGAGCGTTATGGCTGCAGTCCCAGGCTTTTATCGAAATGCGAACCAACCGGGATGTCAGGAAGCACGTGAAGACAGAAAATCTAACGCTCGCTTGGCCTTTCGCGAAATGCGACTTCCTACTTTTTGTTCGCGCTCCACACCCTCTTCCTTAAGCACCCGGGTAATCAGCCGGAAACAATCGAAGCGAGTCAAGTGGCCAGCATCGGACCTCCTCCGGTTCGCGGCGAATGGGCCCGCATTGAGCTAATGCCTACCAAGGCAACGGGCAACCGACCTCGGATGGCACGGACACCACTCATGCGCTACCGCCGGGTTTTGCCCAAACTCGACCTGTGCTAAACGGGCCTTGGTGGGGCCGAACCCTGTCGGGTCGGCAGCTTATCGGCGCGAAAGCTCGTAGTTCCGGGAGTAGCAGCAATGAGTTTTAAGGGAAAATGCGCGATCGCCGGTCTGGGTATGACGCAGATGGGCCAGGTTTATGACTTCGACGGCATGGGCTTCGCAATCGAAGCCGTGCGGCTGGCGCTGGATGACGCCGGACTCAAGCCCTCGGAACTCGACGGCTTGCTGGTTCAGCCAGGAGTTTCGTGGCGCGAATCCGCCGGCGGGCTGAGTTGGATGGCCAACACCGACATGCAGGAGATGATGGGTCTGCGCGACCTGCGGCTGATCGCCACGATGAACCTGGGCGGCGCGACGGCGGGAGCAATGGTGGCGTACGCGGCGCAGAGTATCGCAGCCGGGATGGCCAACGCGGTCGCGTGCGTGTTCGCAGACAATCCCCTCAAGCCGCCCCAGCCCGGAGTCGAGGGGCGCAGCGGGGCCGCCTACGGCCAGGCATTTGGCATGAACGCGAGTTACGGCATGTTTGGCGCCGTGGCGAGTTATGGGCTGGTCGCCAAGCGCCACATGGAACTTTATGGCACCACGGCCGAGCAATTCGGCGCGGTCGCGGTCGCGCAGCGCAAATGGGCCAACATGAACCCGATCGCCTATTTTCGCGAGCGGCCGCTGACGATGGAGGACTATCTCAACTCGCGATGGATCTGCGAGCCGTTTCGCCTGCTCGACTGTTGCCTGGTGTCCAACGGCGGTATCTGCGTGATCGTCACCTCCGCGGAGCGGGCGCGCGATTTGCGCAAACCGCCGGTGTACATTCTCGGCGCCGGCCAGGGCCATCCGGGCGGCGACCCCGCGGATCGGCTGGCCAGCGGCGCTCCGCTCGCCAAAGAGGTGGCGTTCAAGATGGCCGGCATCGAGCTCAAGGACATCAACGTGGTGCAGCTGTACGATTGCTACACGTTCACCGTTATCGTGACGCTGGAAGACTACGGCTTTTGTCCCAAGGGCGAGGGCGGGCCGTTCGTGGCCGACGGGCATATCGGTCCGGGCGGTTCGCTTCCGGTCAACACCGGCGGCGGCGAGCTGAGCGCTTACTATCTGTGGGGGATGACGCCAGTGTCGGAGGCCGTTATCCAGATGCGCGGCGAGGCGGGTGAGCGGCAAGTCAAGAAGCACGACCTCTGCCTGGTATCAGGCAATGGCGGCCACCTGACGACCCATTCAACGCTGGTTCTCGGCACGCGGCCGGGCCGCGCGGCGCGGCGGAAAGCGAAGCCAAAGCCGATGGAGGTTGGCGAGATAGCCGCAACGTAACGGCGAGGCGAGGATAGCGGCGCGCCGCGGTTTTGAGCTATTACATCGATTGGAACCCAGCGGACTCGGGGCGGATTGCGTGCGCGGAGAGTTCGACAGAAAACGCTGCTTACTCTTTAGAGGAGATTGCGATGAGACAGTACAATATCGTTTCTTCGGACGATCACGTGCAGGAACCGGGCGATACCTGGACCAAGCGTGTTCCCGCCAAACTGCGCGACCGCGCCCCCCGGATCGAGCGCGGGCCCGACGGCGACGCCTGGGTGATCGACGGCAAGCGCGGCCGCAGCATGGGAATGGAAGTCCAGGGCGGCAAGAAATTCGAGGACTACAAGCAGTCGGGTGAGACCTACGAAACCATCCGCAAGGGCGCCTGGGATCCGTCCGCACGGCTCAAAGACATGGACCTGGACGGCGTGGACGCCGAGGTGCTCTATCCCAATCTCGGCATCGGGCCGCTGTTTTTGCTCGACGACCTGGAGCTCCAATTCGCTTGCCTGCGCGCCTATAACGAGTTTCTTTCCGAATGGTGCACCACCGACCCCAACCGGCTGATCGGCATCGGCCTGGTTCCGACCGACGACGTCAAGGTCGGTATCGAGGAACTCAAGAATATCGCCAAGCTGCCTGGATTGCGCGGCGCTCTGCTGCCGACCTATCCGCGCGGCGAGCCGCTCAACAGCGATGTTTACGATCCGCTATGGGCCACCGCGCAGGATCTCGGCATCCCGATGCATATTCATCTCCGTACCGGCGACCGGCGCACCGAGGGGCTGTTCGCAAGCACGGGTCATCTGCGCGGCGCGGTGGACGCGTTGCTCAACGTCGCGTCGCTGGCCAACTATGAAGCACTGTCGAAAGTCATCTTCGGCGGCGTGTTGGAAAATTTTCCCAAACTGAAGTTCGTATCGGTGGAAGGCAACATCGGCTGGCTGGGATATTTCCTGGAGAAATCCGATCGTACCTACAAGCGCCATCGCCACCACACCGGGCTCCAGCTTCCCAATCCGCCCAGCTTCTATTTCCATCGCCAGGTGCTCGCCACCTTCATCGAGGACAAGGTCGGGGTGATGATTCGCAACGTGATCGGCGTGGACAATCTGATGTGGTCCGCCGATTATCCGCATACCGACACGACGTTCCCCAACTCCCGCCAGTACATCGAGGACCACTTCGCTGGCGTTCCAGCCGAGGATCGCCACAAGATAGTAGCCGGCAACGCGGTGAAGCTGTACGGTCTGAACTGATCCATATCAGCGCGCGGGGCCAACCACCCTGCGCGCTGAAATTCCTGGCGTGCGAGTACACCCACTCGCTACGAAAACAACTTCGACACCAACTCCGTGTCAAGGTACGCCACGACCTCGCGCACTTTGCCGTCTGCCAGCCGCAGCATCCAACAGTAAGTCTGATCGTACGCCGTGCCATTTTTACCGGCGGCGTGACTTTCAAACTCCACTGCCACCTTGTCGCCGTCCGCGATGACGTCACGCATGACGACACGCAGTTCGCTGGCAAGATGCTCGGACATCGCGCCGAGCGCGTTCCTGAAGTCGCGTTTACTGTCGTAGGTACGCGATATTGGCGTGTGGCCGATCACCGTCCAGCGTACGTCATCGGCAACCAACTTGAAGAAAGCGCGGCCGTCGCGCCGGCCCCACGCCTCGAATGCGTCCCGGACCAGCTTCTTGTTTTCCGCTGCGCCCATGATCGTCACCTCCTTTGGAGCATCTCAGGATGAATAATATTCCGAAAGAGCGAAAGGGACCGGCACCGAGGCCGGCACTACGGGCAGCGAAGGCAAGCGCCGCGCCGGTACGTGGCCATAGATGCAAAGCCTTGCCGCGTGCATCGGGCCGCATGGTAGGGTGATTGCGAGGTCTGTCATGGCGGGCGCATTGGCACGGCTTAAAGTTGTCGAGATCGGCGAACTGGTTTCGGCCCCCTATGCGGCCAAGCTGATGGCCGACATGGGCGCCGAGGTAATCAAGGTGGAGCGCCCCGGCGCAGGCGACGCCGCACGCACTCGCGGTCCATTTCCGGGCGGCAAGCCTCATCCCGGCCAGAGCGGGCTGTTTCTGTACCTCAACGCCAATAAGTACGGCGTCACGTTGGATATCGCACAGCCCGAAGGCTTCGAACTGCTCGAGGAGTTGGCGGCGGGCGCCGACGTGCTGATTCACAATGTCTGGCCGCCCGACATGGACCGGGTCGGACTGAATTTCGACCGCCTGGCGCGGCGCAATCCACGCCTGGTGATGACCTCGATCACCCCATTCGGGACCACCGGACCGCATCGCAGCTGGCGCAGTGAGGATCTGACCACCTGGTCCTCGGGCGGGGTATGCGTCCTCAACGGCGCGGGTCCCGGCCATCCTGAGTTGCCGCCGCTCAAGGCCTTTGGCAGCCACGCCGGATTCCAGGCCGGCGTGCACGGCGCGGTGGCGACGATGGGCGCGGTGTTCGCGCGCCTGCGCAGCGGCAAGGGCCAGCACGTCGAGGTCTCCGCCCAGGAATCGCTGGTGTCGCAGAACGAGATGGTGTTCGAGTATTGGCCTTACATGGACGTGATCGCAACGCGGCTGGGACGCAAACCGCTTCAGCCGTTGGAGACGATGCAGTGCAAGGACGGATGGATCTACATCTGCTGCGTCGAGGAGCATCAATGGCGCAGCTTCGTGGCGTTGATGGGCAATCCCGAATGGGCCGATGAGGAGATTTTTGCCGACCGGCTGAAGCGGGGCGAAAACTGGGAGGCGCTGGAAATCTTTCTGCGCGAATGGGTCGGCGAGCAGACCGTGCTCGACCTCTACCGCAAGGCGCAGGCGCAGCGCGTGCCGTTCGCGCCGGTATCGACCATGGGTGATCTCCTCAATTCCGAACATCTGAAGGCGCGCGGATTTTTTGTCGAGCTCGCACATCCCGTGGCAGGACAGCACCGGTATCCCGGCGCGCCTGTCCAGTACGGCGCGACGCCATGGCAGATTCGCATGCCCGCGCCTGCTCTCGGGCAGCACAACGGCGAAATTTTCGGCCAGCGCCTGGGACTTGCGCGCGAGCGCCTTGACCAGCTCAACGCCAGGGGGTGATTTAGATGGCCGACGCGCCGCTTTCAGGGATTCGTATCGCGGACTTCACCTGGGTGTGGGCGGGGCCGTATTGCACCCTTCAACTGGCGCACCTGGGCGCCGACGTGATCCGGATCGAGACCGCCACGCGCCCCTGCGTCACGCGGATGCTGCCGCCGTGGCCCGGCGGCAAACCGGCAGGGCTGGACAGCTCCGGCTACTACAATCAGTACAACCAGGGTAAGCGTTCGCTGTCGCTCAATTTCAGCAAGCCGGGCGCTCTGGATTTGGCGCGCCGCCTGGTGGCCAAAAGCGATGTCGTGGTGAACAACTTCGCGCACGGTGTGATGGATCGCCTCGGGCTCGGCTATGAGGAACTGAAGAAGATTAGGTCCGACATCATCATGATCTCGCTCTCCGGCTACGGCGATACGGGCCCGTACAGCGATTTCGTCGCCTATGGTCCGGCGCAGGTCCCGCTCTGCGGTCTGTCCGCACTGACAGGTTATGTCGGCGGGCCGCCGATGCATGCCGGTTATAGCTACGCAGATCCCAACGCCGGCGTGCACGGCGCGTTTGCCATTTTAACCGCGTTGTATCATCGCGAGCTGACCGGCCAAGGCCAGTACATGGACATGAGCCAATGGGAATGCGCGATGGCGGTTCTGCCCGAAGGGATTTTGGAATACACGATGAACGGGCGCGAGCCGGAGCGGATTGGCAACCGGGATCCGATGATGGCGCCGCACGGAATCTTCCGCTGCAAGGATCGCACGGAAAAGGTGTTGGGATTCACCGTGGATCAGTTCGTCGCGGTGGCGGCGTCGGACAACGCCGCATGGCAGCGGATGGCGGCGGCGATTGGCAGGCCGGAACTCGCAGGCGATTCCAGGTTCGCAACGCTCAACGCGCGCAAAGCCAATGAAACTGAACTCGAAGCGATAGTCGAAGCCTGGAGCATGACTCAAACCGCGCCTCAAGCCGCGCAAATTCTCCAGGATGCCGGCGTCGCCGCTTTCGTCGTCGCCGACAACAAGTTCCTGTCCGAGGAAGACGAGCATCTGAAGGCACGCAACTACTTCGTCAACCTGCCCCATCCGGTGGTTGGCGTCCGGCAGCATTGCGGAATTCCATGGAAGATGAGCGAAACGCCCCTCGCGGTCCGCTCGTCGGCGCCGCTTTTGGGCCAGCATACTGACGAGGTCCTCGCGCAGGTGCTGGGCTTGAGCGAAGCTGAAATCAAAACGCTGCGCGAAGCCGGCGCCCTTCAATGAACAACGCTTCGCCGCCGCATGTCAGCAAGGGTTGAAGTAAACGCGCATCTGAGGATGGGGCAATCTCATCCCGTGAGCACGACAACCACTTACATAAACGGCAGCGAACCGCCGCGGGCGTGCAGCGTCTGGCCGGTCAGCGCGTGATGCGGACTGGTCGCCGCATAGACGATCACGTCGGCGACCTCGGACGGCCACAGCGGGCGGCCGAAGGGATTGTCCTGGATGCCGCGTTCGAAGTCGCGGTCGTCGGGCGGCGACTCGGAGCCCATCGCCGTGTGGACCCATCCGGGCGCCACCGCGGTCACCACGATTTCGGGCGCCGCCTCCAGCGCGAGCACCCTGGTAAAAGCGATCAGCCCGGCCTTGGCGGCGGCGTACAGCGCGGCTCCCTTGTAGGGCTTGACCGCTGCGCCCGACGCCATATTGACGATGCGGCCGTATTTCTGTTCCTTCATTTGTCCCATCACCGCCTGCGAGCAAAGCATCGCGCCGAGCAGGTTGACGTTGATCAACTTGTGAAACGTCTCCTCCGTGAACTCCGCGATCGGCTGGCCGATTGGAATGGCGGCGTTGTTGATCAGCACATCGACACGGCCAAGTTCGGCCAGCACTTTGCCTACCATGGCCTGCACGTCCGCCTTTTTGGAGATATCCGCCTTGATATAGAGCGTGCGCCGGGAGGTCTGCCTGGCGATGATTTCCGCAGCGTCGCGCCCCCAATCCTCCCGCAGGTCAACCACCGCCACGTCCAGCCCCTTTTCCGCCAATTGCAAGGCGGTCTGCCGCCCCATTCCCCACGGACGCCCGGCCCCGGTGACAATCGCAACACGCGTGATGTCCATTTGATCTCTCCTCGCGCTGAGCTCTCCGCGCAAAGGCCATCCTAGCCGCGGGCCTGAACCACCTCAAACTCAACACCGCCAATTCGCGCCGCGATTAGATTATAGAGCCAACAACCGAAAGCGCTGAACACAAAGCCGATCGCGCCCTGAAATGCTCCGAAAAAGGTGAGGGCAATGATGGCCCTGATCGGATGCCCATGCGCGATCGCCGCCAACGCCAAAAAAAACGCGGCTATTTCACCGATGATAAAGTAGATCGCGCCCATAACCTTTGCCGCGGACAGGATCCCGATCGACTTGATTTCGTGCATTTGCAAAAACCTCCTCAAAACTCTCTATCCGGGCAGGCGCATCAACTCGATCCTTACGCCGTCGGGATCAGTGCAATACACGAAGTCGCTGGTCGAGCCGTCGGGGTTGTCGAATTTGCTGCGCGTATGATCGAAGACCGTGCCCCCCAACTCGCGGATTCGCGCGGCGGTCGCGTCCACGTCACCAACGCGCACCGACAGATGCGTAAGGCCGAGCTGGTTCATCGGGCGGCGCGCGGCGTGACCCTGGAAACCGGGAGCGTCGAAGCGCAACAGTTCGAGCCGCACTCCGTCGCGCGTGATGAATCGCGACTGCAGCACGATGTCTCCCGCGACCTCCATCAGGCGGCCAAATTCCGTTCCGACTGTGTAGGACTCGACCAGTTCGAAACCCAGGCCCTGGCAATAAAAGCGCAGCGACCGGTCGAGATCGGACACGCAGATGCCCACGTGCGAAAGGTTGTGGCCGAAGCCGATGTGCTCATGATCCACTCCAACTCGAGCAAAGGTTTGTTTTTATCTGATGAAATAACCCGAGACGTGCCACTTGCCGTCCTTGTCGAGCATCGACGTGACGGTTTCGATCGCCGATTTCTTATTTTGGAAAGAGGTGTCGAACTGGATGACAACGTACTGCCCGTCCGGCGCGCCGGGCAGACTGGTGGTGTATTGCGCCCCCTGGACCTTGCGCGAAATCATCGCACCGAGCGGTTTGCGCACCGGTTCCACCTTCTCCACCCATTTTCTTTCGCTGATCCGGCTTTTAAAGTAGCTGCTGGTGTCCTTGTAACTGCCCTGATAATGGCCCGCATCCACTAGTTTGAGCCACGCCTCGGCCGCCGCCGTCGCTGGTCCGACCGCGTTCTGGTCGGCGAACGCACCGGGACAGGCCAAGACAATTCCAAGCAGCAGCAACGTAAATATCGGTCGCTTCGTCATACTCCTCCCCATGCCGTTGCGCAGTTCCATCAGTGATTCCATTCATGCCGTGAGTTACAACCTTCGCATGAAAGCTGGGCCGCATAAAAGCGCCGGCTGATTGTACGGCGGGTGAGGTTGATTGTGCATCGGCGGCGGGAAAAAATGCGGTCGGTGCGGCGGCCGCGGAGTCCAAGCCGATGCCGCAGTTCCACCGGAAATCAAAGAGGTAAGCAAACATGGCAGATGTCGAAACTGTCGGCGTGGGAATACATTGGGAGGACCTGCCGGTTGGACGCAAGTTCAAGACCGTGGGCCGCACCATTACCGAAGCCGACCTGGCCAACTTCATCTCATGCACCGGGATGCTCGAGGTGCTGTTCACCAACGTGGAGTTCCTCAAGACCGAATCTGCCATCAAGGGGCGCGTGGTTCCCGCCGCCCTGGCCTATTCGTTCGCCGAGGGATTGCTGGTTCAGGCGGTGATGCAAAGCGTGGGACTCGCATTCCTCAACATGGAGTTGGACGTAAAGGCGCCAACCTTCGTGGGTGACACGATCCACGTTGAATGCGAAGTGATCGAATGCCAGGAAAGCAAGCGGCGGCCGGGCGTGGCATTGGTACGGACGCGCAATCAAATCGTCAAGCAGAACGGGACGGTAGTTATCGTGTACACGCCGCTGCGAATGGTCAAAGGACGCGACTTCAAGGCCGCATGAGCGCGGCTCCAGGTTCAGTGCTGCGGTGCGGGCGCTCCACTGACTGGTTCGGGGACGCAGCCCCGCGCCTCGTTGATACTCCTGACGTACTGCTGGTGGCAGCTTTGCGTTAGGACTACGCCAGGAATCCAGGTGCAGGGCGGATTGGTGTGCGCAATGAACTGACGATCCGTTGGGCACTTCCAGCCAGCGATCGGCGCCTTCGGATCCGGCACGTAAACCACGCTGGCCGGCGGCACGCATCCCGCTAGCACAGCACCCGCCACCAGTAAGAACAGACATCGCGCTGCCATTTCGCAACAAATCTTCCGTCGCGCAGCTTTCCAGCCGCGTCAGCGGGAATCAAGCTCGTCGAAAGAAACCTGCTTCACCCGCAGTTTTGTTCCTGCTAGCTAAAAGATCTGATGCGAGCGAAGGAGCCTGGCGATGAAAACCAAACAGATGGGACGTACCGGTCTTAAAGTATCGGAAATTTGTCTGGGCACGATGACCTTTGGCCTGCAGTGCGACGAGCCGGCCAGCGTCGCGATCATGGACACGGCGGCTGAGCGCGGCGTGGACTTCTTCGACACCTCCGACGCGTATCCGATCGGCGGCAATCTAAGCACGGTCGGCCGCACCGAGGAGATTATCGGGCGATGGCTTAAAGGACGGCACGACAAGATCGTGCTGGCCACCAAATGCTTCGCCGCCACCGGAGCGGCGCCGAATCAGACCGGACTGTCGCGCAAGCATATCTGCGAGGCGGTTGAGGCCAGCCTGCGCCGCCTGCAAACCGATTATATCGACCTCTACCAGACGCACTTCCCCGATTCCTCCGTTCCCATCGAGGAGACCGCGCGGGCGCTGGACGACTTAGTGCATCAGGGCAAGGTGCGCTACCTCGGCTGCTCGAACTATCCTGCCTGGATGGTGGCCAACGCCTTGTGGACCGCGGACAAACACGGGCTGGCCCGCTTCGATTGCGTGCAGCCGCGCTACAATCTGCTCTATCGCGAAATCGAGCACGAATTGCTGCCGTTGTGCCGTTTTCATGGCGTCGGCGTAATTCCCTATAACCCGATCGCCGGCGGGTTCTTGAGCGGGAAATACAAATCCGACGCGCCGCCGCTCGCCGATACCCGCTTCGGCTTCCTGTCGGGGCGCACGCGTAACATTTATCACGGCCGCTACTGGCACGACGCGCAGTTTACAGCCGTTTCGCACCTGCAGGAGTTCTTCACGCGGCGCAACCGCTCCCTGGTGCAGGCCGCGATCTCCTGGGTGCTGGCGCAGCCGGGCATCACCTCGGCGATCGTCGGCGCCAGTTCCGCGGAGCAACTGCGCCAATCGCTGCCGGCCACCGAGGTTACGCTCGACACGGAAGAGATGGAGGCCTGTAACGACGTATGGTTTGAGCTGCCGCGCCTGCGGGATCCCAGCGTCGCGCTACGCTAGCCGTGGTCGAATTGACGCAGATTTAAGAAACGCCCAGCCTCGGCCTGATTGAGGGAACTGGCCTCTTTGTCATCGGAAGGTAAAGGAGCGCAGCCGCACGGGGCATTGCCCGCGCAGCACAGGTTGGAAGTCTCTACAAAGGCAGCAATCAGCTCAATCGGATAAGCGGCGGCATCAGAGCGAGAGCGCGAAATCCCACGACGGCGGAACTTGCGATCCTTTGATGCGCCGCGTGACGAAGCGCGTCTTGCCCATGGAAGGGATCATATCCGCCATCGTGCCGGCGTGGGGCGCGGCGCGAACGAAAGCATTGAGCATCGCCTCATTTTCCCACACCGAAAGCGTGAAGAACTCCCTGGCCAGCGGGCGGGCAAGCAGCGAGTAGCCGATCAGCCCCGTGGCGCGGCGCAACTGTCCTGCGATGCGCCAGGTGTGAATCATAAAAAGCGGCATCGTGCTCCAGCTTTTAAGCGGCAGATACGAGAACAACATCACGTATTCTGCGGCGGGATCGGCCACGGCAAACGGTTTCCACGGTATGGCAGGCACTGTGACTAGTCCTCCATCGTGTTTTGCTGGGAACGGCGAGCGGCCCGCGAGTTACACGGCAAGGATGTTTCGCCGCGGTGCAGCCTTCAGCTGCGCCGTTATCGCGGAGGAAGCTTCAACCCCGAGAGTATCCGCGTGATCACGGCGCTGGCTTCGTTGCGCGCGGCCTTCTCGTCAGCGGCGGTTGCAATCAGCATTGCGGCCTCGTTGATTGCACCGAGTAAAATCCGCGCCAGCGGATCCACAGGCTGAACCTCGATCACCCCCATTTGCATCGCCGCCGAAAGCGCGTGCTTTACCTTGGTCAGGTAGTAGCTTTCCTCCACTTCCCGCTGACCTTCCAGGCCGAGCACTGACGGCGCGTCCAAAAGCAGGATTTGCCGTACGACGGGCTCCAGACATGCGTCGAGGAACTCCTGGCAGGCGGCGACGAATCCGGCCCACATATCGGGAAGATGGGCGGCGGCCGCCGCCTCAAGCCGCAGCGCCAGTTTCTGTTCCTCCTCGTGCAGAACGGCTTTGAACAGGTCCTGCTTGTCGCGGAAATGATGGTAGAGCGCGCCGCGGGTGACACGCGCGCGCTGCACCACCTCTTCGGTGGCGGTATTGGCGTAGCCGCGTTCGGCGAACAGTTTGCGCGCCACCTTGAGCAAAGCCCTCCGGGTGGCAATGGCCTGCTCCTCCTTGCGGCTCCTGACATCCATGCAGATCGACGGTTACATACAGACAGTCTGTATGCAACTCCCTTCCTGAGCGAGGTTAGCAGTGAATCCGTCAGAATTCCATCAAAGCCGCTGGTTCGTGCGCCATGTTAATTCCAAATGACCGGGGTGAAGACGGCCCAAGTGGATAATCCACCGTACGCCTGGTCGAAAAGTGCGATGGCGTGGGGTAAAACACACAGCGCTTATGATTACCGATTGGATTTACAACAATCCGACCTGGCTGTGGGGCAGTATCATGGTCGTTATGCTCTGTGGCGCGGCGTGCGTTGGGCTTGCGATCTTCCACCGTGTCGTGCACGTCGAACTGCGCAGGGCGCACAACGAACTGGCGGGTTTCACCGTCGCGATAATCAGCGTCGTTTACGCGGTCCTGCTCGCCTTTATCGCGATTGCAACCTGGGAATCCTATACCGCCGCGGATGAGATCGTGCAGAGCGAGGCCGACTATGTCGGCAGCATCTACCGCGATACCCAGGGCTTGCCCTCGCAAATGGGTCAGGACATCCGCAGTAACCTGGAACTGTACATCCGCACTGTGATCGACAAAGAATGGCCGATTCAGCAGAAGGGCAGGATGCCCGATCAGGGATGGGAGCCGTTGCGCCGCCTCCATATCGCGATCGTGAAGATGCAGCCGCAGACGATGGGAGAGTCGGTAATCCAGGCCGAATTGCTCAAGACCCTTAACGACCTGTACCGGGCGCGCGAAAGCCGGCTCTCGGCGGTCGAGGGACACATCCCCCCTGTGATCTGGTGGATCATTTTTTTGGGCGGCGCGATCGTCACCGGCTACACCTACCTCTTCGGCTTCCATGATTTGCGGATGCACATGGTTATGACCGCGGCGGTTGCCGCCTCGCTGGCCCTGGTAGTGGTGCTGATCATCGCACTGGACTGGCCATTTCGCGGCGAAGTCAGCATCGCACCCGACGCTTTCACCAAGGTCCAGCATTCATGGGGGATCATATCTTCGGTGAAGACGCCAGAAAGCCCACATTAGACTGGCCCCTAGGTCGCGTTTCAGAACGTGGCCGAGCCATCGACCGGATGGCCGATACGACCAGTTGCGGCTGGTCGGTCTGGATGTAGTGGCCGCTGCTGCGGGCGATGATGAGCCTGCCGTGCGGCGAGAGCTTGGCGAGGCCCCCCTGCAACCGCATCAATAGAGGCTCCCACGATTTGAAGAACGGGCCCTGATCGGTTGCGGCGATAACCGTCATCGGCACGTCCGGGAAAGGACCGGCGTGGTGCAACTCCTCATTACTCGCCCCTACGCCCTCTTCCTCGAGATAGGCCGCCGAGCCGGGTTTGAGCTGGGCACGGGTCTTCAGTTCCGGCGGCGCGTCCGCTCTTGCGGAATCGATCAAGATAACGCCGGCCACCTCATTCGGGTAACGGCGCGCAAACATCTGGACGTATAGCCCGCCCAGCGAATGCCCGACCAGTATGAAAGGCGGCGCAACGCCGGCTTTGTTCAAGAGCGCGTGCAAGGCGGCGGCGACGCCGCCAGCGGTGACGGAAACGGAAGGACGGGCGAGCGGGAGACTCCTGCCGAGGCCGGCGCGATCGTAAACGACAACGCGAGCAAAACTCTCGACAGCCCCGGCGACGGCTGCCAGGTCGAGCCGTCGTTGCTGGGCCGCGCGCGTGCTTGCGAGAATCGGCGCCACCGACGTTCTTGTCGAGTTTCTCGACGCTGACCACGATATCGTTGATCCGGTAAAGCAGCTCGGTGAAGAAGCCGTCATGAACACCGCCGCGAGGACGTTTTCGGGTTCCCTATCCGGGCGAGCATACGAAGTTCTGCAGCTCGGCGAGACGATGACTTCGCGGCTGAGCCACGAATCTTGACGCCCTTTTTGGGGACGTAAAGGCCAGCGCGGTAAGCAAGTTTGCGCCCAATTTATGCACTACAGGTGCACTCTTTGAGGTGTCGCACACGGCCAAAACGCTCCGCCGAACGTCGTCGTTTGTAGCCCAAGAGCTGACTGCACGAATCAGCGCAGGCGGCGCACTCATCGGGGGACGACCGCCGCTTTCGCATCCTGTGCATCGTAGACGACTTCAGCCGCGAGTGCCTGGCGACCGTGGCCGACACGTCACTGAGCGGCGTGCGTGTGGTTCGCGAGCTGGAACGAATCAGCCTGCAGCGCGCCACACCCAAGGTCATCGTCAGCGATAACGGAACAGAACTCACCAGCATTGCGGTGCGTAAGTGTTGACAACAACGAACCGCCACGCCGTCGGCCCGAAAAGGCCCCTTAGCACCCAACACCCGGCGTTTTTAATCCCGTTGTTGGCGCCGCCAAGTGCACCGACCCGAATCGGTTCATTTCAGCGACACTGGGCCGAAGGTCAATCCGGTTGGCGCGTTTAGCAAAGTTCCCGCTCCGGCAATCAACAGGTGCGGCGCGGGGTTGCCAGTGGAGGTGATCTGAGATGCGGTGTACTGGGCAAGCGAATTGCCAGCGGCATTCGCCACTACAATATCGCCGCTCTTGTTCATGGTAATACCATTGGGGTCGCACAGGCTGTTA
>Ga0126381_100000432_pt1 | contig 45947 bp, 52 predicted proteins | sample PanSoiMetPlot_28_FD_96465 | JGI IMG/M metagenome (GOLD analysis project Ga0126381, IMG submission 96465) | Tropical forest soil microbial communities from Panama - MetaG Plot_28 | ecosystem: Environmental > Terrestrial > Soil > Tropical forest > Bulk soil | place: Panama | collected 2016-02-17 | reverse complement strand
GCTCGATAACGCCGCACACGACGTTCAAGGGCGAGGTTTACGTGTTGAGCAAGGAAGAAGGCGGACGGCACACGCCGTTCTTCAAGGGCTACCGGCCGCAGTTCTACTTCCGCACGACGGACGTGACGGGAGTGGCGCAGTTGCCGGAAGGCACGGAGATGGTGATGCCGGGCGACAACGTGAACTTGCAGGTAGAACTGATTACGCCGGTGGCCATGGACAAGGGGCTGCGCTTCGCGATTCGCGAAGGCGGCCGCACGGTGGGCGCCGGCACGGTGACCGAGATCATTAAGTAAATCATATGGCGCTGAGAGAACGCATTCGCATCCGCCTGAAGGCATACGATCACCGCGTGCTCGATCAATCGACCACGGAGATCGTAGACACGGCGAAGAGGACTGGTGCAACGGTGGCCGGCCCGATTCCGCTGCCAACTTCGCGGAGCATCACCACGGTTTTGCGCTCGCCGCACGTGGATAAGAAGTCGCGCGAGCAGTTTGAAATCCGGACGCACAAGCGGTTGCTGGACATTCTGGAACCGACGCAGCAGACGGTGGATGCATTGATGAAGCTGGATCTTCCCGCGGGTGTGGATGTGGAGATCAAGGCGTTTGGAAAGTGAGTTGACAGGTAACAGTTCACGGTTATCCGTAATCGACTGTTTTGAAGGTTGCGGATGGCTGGCCAACTGATAGCTGACAACTGAAGACTGAGAGCTGAATTATGAGCCCTGGAATCCTTGGCAAGAAGATTGGAATGACGCAGATATTCCAGCCGGACGGGCAGGCCGTACCGGTGACCCTGCTGAAGGCGGGTCCGTGCATGGTGACGCAGCGCAAGACGCCCACCACGGACGGATATAACGCGGTGCAGCTCGGCCTGGTGGAGTTCGTCAAGCCGAACCGGCTGAACAAGCCGTCGGCCGGACACTTGAAGAAGGCCGGCGTAGAAGGCGCGAAGTTTATGCGCGAGTTCCGCCTCGGTCCGGGCAGCGATGATTATAAGGCCGGCGATCAAGTGCTGGTGGATCAGTTCAAGCCCAAGGACAAAGTGGACGTGATCGGCATCAGCAAGGGCCGCGGCTACGCGGGCCTCGTGAAGCGCCATCATTTCCGCGGCGGTGCGGGCAGTCACGGCTCCATGTTTCACCGTGCGCCGGGCTCCATCGGCGCCTCCTCGTTCCCGTCTCGCGTGCTTCCGGGCATGCGCATGTCCGGTCACATGGGCCACGCCCAGGTGACGGTGCGGAACCTGGAAGTCGTGACCGTGGACACCGAGGACAACGTGCTGGCGGTGAAGGGCGCGGTGCCGGGGCCGAACGGCTCTTATGTAGTCGTGCGGAGGGCCAAGAGGTAACTGCGATGCCGACAGTAGACGTAGTCGATATTAACAACGCAAAAGTGGGCGAACTCGAGCTGGCCGATGAAGTGTTCGGCGCCGAGGTGAACGACGCCCTGCTGTACGAAGCCGTGAGGCACTACCAGGCCGGCAAGCGCGCCGGCACGCACAAAACCAAGGTGCGGGCCGAAGTAGCGGGCAGCGGCAAGAAGCTGTGGAAGCAGAAGGGCACGGGCCGGGCGCGTATGGGTTCGGTGCGGTCGCCGCTGTGGCGTCACGGCGGGACGGTCCACGGACCGGTGCCGCGCGATTACAGCTACAAGCTGCCGAAGAAGATGCTGCTGGGCGCACTCCGCTCGGCGCTTTCCGCCAAGGTGCGCGACGGCGAACTCAAGGTGGTCAACGAATTCAACCTGGCCGACCACAAAACCAAGAGCGCCGTGAATGCGCTGGTGGGATTGGAAGCCGGACGCACGGTGCTGGTGGTGGACAACAGCGAAAACCGCAACCTCGCGCTGGGCATCCGTAACCTGGATGGCGTAACTCTGCTGCCTACCCGCGAAGTCAACCCCTACCACCTGCTGGGCCATCGGAGTGTGCTGATTTCCGAAGCGGCGGCTCGCAAATTTTCGGAGGCTCTCGCGAAATGACCATCTATGACGTTCTGCGCCGGCCTCTGGTGACCGAGAAGGGCGTGGAGAAAAAAGAGAACGAGCGCACGCTGTGCTTCGAAGTGGCGGTGGATGCCACCAAGACGCAGGTGAAGGCCGCGGTGGAAAAGCTTTTCAAGGTGAAAGTGGCGGAAGTGCGGACTTCGAATCTGGAAGGCAAGCTGCGGCGGCGTGGCCGTTTCGCCGGGTATCGTCCGGACTGGAAAAAGGCCTACGTGAAATTGAAGAAGGGCGAGAAAGTCCCCGAATTCGCGGAGATATAAAGAAGCTATTAGCTTTTAGCTATTAGCTAAGACACTGTGAGCTGAGAGCAAGAACATGCCAATAAAGACTTACAGACCGGTGACGGCGACGCGGCGGTTTCAGACGGTGGTGTCGCGTGAGGACATCACCAAGCAGACGCCGGAAAAATCGCTGGTGACCAAAAAGCAGAGGACCGGCGGGCGAAACAGCACCGGCCGCGTCACTTCGCGGTTCATCGGCGGCGGACACAAGAAGGCGTATCGCGTGGTGGATTTCAAGCGCGACAAGCACGGCGTGCCCGCCACGGTGGCGGCGATCGAATACGATCCCAACCGCTCGGCGCGGCTCGCGCTGCTGCACTATGCCGATGGCGAGAAGCGCTACATCTTGCAGCCCGACGGCCTCCAGGTGGGGCAAAAGGTGATGTCGGGGCAGGACGCCGATATTCTGTTGGGCAACGCGTTGCCGCTGAAGAATATGCCGGCCGGCACGGTGGTACACAACATCGAGCTGAAGCCGGGCAAGGGCGGGCAGATGGCGCGCTCGGCCGGCTCGCAGGCGCAGTTGATTTCTAAGGAAGGCGGCATGGCGCTGTTGAAGCTGCCTTCGGGCGAGACCAGGCGCGTGCAGCTCGACTGCATGGCGACGGTCGGCCAGGTGGGAAATCTCGATCACGAGAACGTGTCGATCGGTAAAGCGGGCCGCACACGGTGGCTGGGCAAGACGCCGCACAACCGCGGCGTGACGATGAACCCGGTGGACCATCCGCATGGCGGCGGCGAGGGCAAGACGTCCGGCGGCCGGCACCCGGTGACACCTTGGGGCCAGCCCACTCGCGGATTCAAGACGCGCAATAACAAGCGCACCGACAAGTGGATTGTGACGCGGAAGAGCAAGAAGAGGTAAGAGAAAGCTGTCGGCAGCCAGCTGTCCGCTATCAGCTAAACCTGGTTGATAGCGATCGCTGAGCGCTGAGAGCTGAAAGCTGAGAGCTTATTATGGGTAGATCCGTCAAGAAGGGACCGTTCACCGACACGCACCTGGAAGCGAAGGTCGCGGTGTTGAACGCAACGAACGAGAAGAAGGTCATTAAAACGTGGTCGCGGCGTTCCACGATTCTGCCGGAATTCGTGGGTCAGACCATCGCGGTGCACAACGGGAAGAAATTCATTCCGGTTTACGTCACTGAAAACATGGTGGGGCACAAGCTGGGCGAGTTTTCGCCGACGCGGCAGTTTAAAGGACACTCGGTGAAGGCAGCGACGGAGAAAACGGCGAAGCCGGCGTAGGACAGTTGACAGTACTCAGTTATCCGTTTTCAGTGAAAACCGAGTAACTGAGAACGCAGAGCTGAGAACTGATGACTGAGAACTGAGAACTAATATGGAAGCGAAAGCGGAAGCCAGATACATTCGAATCTCGCCGCAGAAGGCGCGGCTGGTGGTGGATTTGATTCGCGGCCAGCAGGCCGGAGCGGCGTTGAACACGCTGCGCGCCACCAACAAGCGCATCGCGCCCACGGTGGAGAAGGTTTTGCAATCGGCCATCGCCAACATTCAGAACCTGGACGAGGATGTGGACGTAGACAAGCTCTACGTCTCCGAAGCCAGGGTCAACGACGGGCCCCGCATGAAGCGCGTGCGGCCGGCGCCCATGGGGCGGGCATACCGCTACCAGCGCCGCCTAGCGCATATCGTCATCCGGGTGGCGGAAAAGGGAAAAGAGGAGTAGATGGGACAGAAAGTTCATCCGTACGGATTCCGGCTGGGCTTCAATAAGCCCTGGCGCTCGCGCTGGTTCGCCAAGCAAGGCTACGCCAAGCTCTTGCAGGAAGACCTGGAGTTAAAAGAGACGCTGCACGACCGGCTGAAGTCGGCCGGTGTGAGCGCGATCGAAGTGGACCGGCCCGGCAACAAGCTGCGGGTGACCATCCGCACGTCGCGTCCCGGCATCATCATCGGCCGCAAGGGCGCGGAAATCGAGAAGCTGAAGCAGGACATGGCCAAGCGCACCAAGCGCGAGGTCTTCATCGACATCCAGGAAGTACACAAGCCCGAACTGGATGCGCAGCTGGTTTCCGAATCGATCGCGCTGCAACTGGAAAAGCGCGTGGCTTTCCGCCGCGCCATGCGCAAGGCTGTGGATTCTGCCCTGCGGTTCGGCTGCAAGGGCATCAAGGTGCGCGTCTCCGGCCGGTTGAACGGTGCGGAAATCGCCCGCAGCGAATGGTATCTGCAAGGCCAGCTTCCGCTTCACACACTGCGCGCGGATATCGACTACGGTTTCGCCGAAGCCCATACGACGTACGGCGTGATCGGCATCAAGACCTGGCTGTACAAGGGCGAAATTCTGGACACCACCAAGCGACGGGGCGGGCTGCTGCCCGAGCCCGAGCCGAGGCGCGAGCAACGGCGCGATCGCGACCGTGACCGCGGAGACCGCCGCGACCGCCGCGACCGGGATCGCGAGCATGCGCCGGCTCCGGTAGGGGAAGCTCCCTCGGGACCGGCCGTGCAGGTGCCGCCGAGCGATCTGCCGCGGCCGGCGATTCGCCCGGCCACGCCGATTCTGCCGCCGCTGATGGCCCCGCAGCAGCCGTCATGGAAGCAGGAAGCGCGACAGGAAACGGAAAAGCCCGAGACGTCTGCCCCCGAGGGCGGAGCGCCGCCGGAGGAGAAAAAGGAATAAACCGCCATGATGATGCCAAAGAAGGTGAAGTACCGCAAGCAACAGCGCGGGCGCATGGCCGGCAAAGCCTGGCGCGGTTCCTCGATCGCGTTCGGCGACTACGGCCTGAAGGCGATGGAATGCGCGTGGATCACGGACCGGCAGATCGAAGCCGCGCGCGTGGCCATGACGCGCTCCATCAAGCGCGGCGGCAAAGTTTGGATCCGGCTGTTCCCCGATAAGCCGATCACCAAGAAGCCCGCGGAAACCCGTATGGGAAAGGGCAAGGGTGCGCCGGAGCAGTGGGTGGCCACCATCCGGCCGGGGAAGGTCTTGTTCGAGATGGAAGGTGTGGACCGCGCCACGGCATTCGATGCCATGCGGCTGGCGGCCCACAAGCTGCCCATCAAGACGAAGTTCATTAGCCGGGAAGAGGCGGAGTAAGGAATATGAAGTCGCAAAAAGTTCGCGATCTCGACGACCAGGAGCTGCGCCGGCAACTGGCTGAAATGGACGAGCAGAAGTTTCGTCTCGCGTTTCAGATGTCGATGGGCCAGATGGACGGCCTGAAGAAGGTTCGCGCGATGCGCAAAACGCGGGCGCGCATGCTGACGATTCTGCGCGAAAGAGAAATTGCGGGAGCGAAGGAATAAGATGGCCGAACAAGCGCGAGTTACCAAGAACGAGAAGGTCGGCCAGGTGGTCTCCACGAAGATGGCCAAGACGATCGTGGTGGAAGTGAGCCGCCGCGTGCCGCACCCCATTTACAAGCGCATCATCAACAAGCGCAAGAAATTCTATGCCCACGACGAAGAGGGGCAGGCGAAGACCGGCGATGTGGTGCGCATCGTGGAGCACCGGCCGTTGAGCAAATTGAAACGCTGGCAACTGGTGGAAGTGATTCGCCGCGCCGCCCAGGTGGGCGCGCAGCCGGCGGAGCTGGATGTGAAGGTTTAGCTGCGAGCCACGAGCCGCTGGCTGCGAGCTTTAGTCTCGAAGCCCGGAGCTCGAAGCCCGAAGCTGTGAGCGGAGCGAACTATGATTGGAATGCGAACAATTCTCGAGGTGGCCGATAATTCCGGCGCGCGGAAGCTTTCCTGCATCCTGCCGCGCGGAGGCGACCTCGGGCTGCGGGCCGGCCTGGGCGACGTGATCACGGCATCCGTGAAGGAAGCCGCTCCCGATTCGGCCATTAAAAAAGGGAAGGTTGTGCGCTGCGTGATTGTCCGCATGCGCAAGGAGACGCGCCGCAAGGACGGCACTTATATCCGCTTCGATTCCAACGCGGCGGTATTGATTAATGAAACGGGCGAGCCGGTAGGAACGCGTGTATTCGGACCGGTCGCCAGGGAGCTGCGCGACAAGAAGTTCATGAAGATCGTGTCGCTGGCGCCTGAGGTAATCTGATGGCACTTGCACATAGAAAACCGGCCGAGCCGGTGCGTATCGATATCAAAAAGGAAGACACCGTGAAGGTGATCTCCGGCCGCGACAAGGGCAAAACCGGCCGCGTGCTTGGGGTGGACCGTACCACCGGCAAGATCCTGGTGGAGCACGTGATGATGGTGAAGCGCCACACGCGTCCCGTTCCGCAGAAGCAGATCAAGGGCGGCATTGCCGAGCGCGAGAGCCCGATTCCCGCTTCCAACGTGCTGATCGTGTGCCCCGGCTGCAACAAGGCCGTGCGCGTCGCGCACCACGTGGAAACGTCGGCGGGCGGCCGTCGCCGCACGCGGGTATGCCGCAAGTGCGGACAGACCCTGGACAAAAAGTGAGGATTCCATGGCAGCACGTTTGAGAGAGCATTACAGCAAGAAAGTGGTCCCGGCGCTGACCAAAGAATTCGGCTACAAGAACGTCATGGCCGTGCCGAAGATGGAAAAGATCTCCATCAACATCGGGCTGGGCGAAGCGACGCAGAACGCCAAGCTGATGGACGGCGCGGTGAACGAGCTGGGGCAGATCGCCGGCCAGAAGCCGGTGGTCACCAAGGCGACCAAGTCGATCGCGCAGTTTAAATTGCGCGAGGGGCAGTCCATCGGGTGCATGGTGACGCTGCGCGGCGACCGCATGTACGAGTTTTTCGACCGCCTGGTGAACGTGGCGCTGCCGCGCGTGCGCGACTTCCGCGGCGTATCGACGAAGTCGTTCGACGGCCGCGGCAATTACACGCTGGGCGTCAAAGACCAGTTGATTTTCCCGGAGATCGATTACGCCAAAGTTGAAAAGACCAAGGGCATGAATATCTCTATTACCACCACGGCCCGTACCGATGCGGAGGGCCTGGCGCTGCTGCGTCAAATGGGGATGCCGTTCCGGCAATGACGAGTCGTCAGTCGTCGGTTCTCAGTCGCCAGTGAACCACGTGGGTGCTGAGACCGAAGGCTGATAACTGAAAACTGAGAACTGAGAACTTTTTATGGCCACTACCGCAAAAATCGCCAAAGATCTGAAACTGGATAAGATCCGGCGGGCTTCGAAACTGGCGAAGGCCGAGAAGAAGCCCGGGGTACAGAAGCTGCCGACGAGGCATCGCAACCGCTGCTGGCGCTGCGGCCGTCCGCGCGCGTATCTGCGCAAGTTCGGCGTTTGCCGCCTGTGCTTCCGCCAACTCGCCCTGAACGGCGAGATTCCCGGCGTGATCAAGGCGAGCTGGTGAGAAAAGCGGTCAGCCAACAGCCGTCAGCAACCCGAGCCGCGAAGCGGCGCGGGGCTGATCGGTAAGCTGATAGCCGAGAGCTGATTTTAGGAGTTTTATGACGAGCGATCCCATTGCCGATATGCTGACGCGGGTGCGCAACGCCATACAGGCGCGGCACCCCAAGGTGGACGTCCCGGCCTCCAAGCTGAAGACGGAAATCGCGCGCATCCTCAAGGAAGAGGGTTACATCGCCAACTACAAGGTGGCGGAAGAAGGCGTCAAGAGGACCATCAAGATCTATCTGAAATACGCTACCGACAATTCGCCCGTCATCTCGGCGATCGAGCGTGTTTCGCGGCCGGGCTGCCGTGTGTACGTCGGACAGGGCGACATCCCGCGCGTGCTGGGTGGTCTGGGCATCAACATTCTGACGACCCCGCGCGGCGTGATGACGGGCCGCGAAGCGCACAAAGAGCGCGTGGGCGGCGAGATTCTGTGCCGGGTTTGGTAGAGGTTTAAGACTATGTCGAGAGTTGGTAAAAAGCCGATTCCGCTGCCGGGCGGTGTAAAGGTTTCGATCGGCGAACACCTGGAAGTGACTGGCCCCAAGGGCAAGCTGGAGGTGCCGATTCCCGAAGGCATCAAGGTGAGCCAGGGGAAAGGCACGTTGCAGATTGAGCGCTCGGGCGATGATCAGGCGGCGCTGCACGGCCTGACGCGCGCGCTGGCCGCCAACGCGGTCCACGGCGTTTCCGCCGGTTTCACGAGGGAATTGGACATCGTGGGCATCGGCTATCGCGCCGATGTCAAGGGCAAGATCGCGACATTCACGCTGGGCTACTCGCATCCCATCGAGTTTCTGCTGCCCGATGGCGTGGACATGAAGGTCGACAAGCAGACGCACCTGGTGCTCTCGGGGCACGACAAGCAGCTCCTGGGCCAGGTCGCCGCGAATATGCGCGCGCTGCGTCCGCCCGATCCGTACAAGAACAAGGGCGTACGCTATACGGGCCAAACGCTGCGGAAGAAGGTCGGCAAGACCGGGGCGGGTGGCAAATGATTCGTAAAATTGAAAAGAAGGAAATCCGCAGCCGCATTCACAAACGGATCCGGCGTAAGCTGTCGGGTACGGCGGAGCGTCCGCGTCTGGCGGTGTTCCGGAGCGTGGCCCACATTTACGCGCAGGTCATCGACGATGGCGCCGGTAAGACTCTGGTGGCTGCATCGTCTGTGGATAAGGACGGCAAAACCAACGGCGGCAACGTGGCTGCGGCCAAAGCCATCGGGAAACTGGTGGCGGAGCGCGCTAAGAAGAAGGGAATCAAGGCAGTAGTGTTCGACCGCGGCGGTTACCAGTATCACGGGCGCGTCAAAGCGCTGGCGGATGCCGCGCGGGAAGCGGGACTGGAGTTCTAAATTCATGGCAGCAATCGTGAAACGCATCGATCCGGCCAACCTGAACCTGAAGGAACAGGTGGTGGCGATCAACCGCGTCACCAAGGTGGTGAAGGGCGGTAAGAATCTCAGCTTTTCGGCGCTGGTGGTGATCGGCGACCCGTCCGCCAAGGTTGTGGGATATGGCGTGGGCAAAGCTAAAGAAGTGCCTTCGGCGATCCGCAAGGGCATCGAGGCGGCCAAGAAGGGCCTGCGCAAGGTGAACGTGCTGGAAACGACCATCCCGCACCAGGTGCTGGGCCAGTTCGCCAGCTCGCAGGTGCTGCTGAAGCCGGCGCCGGAAGGCACGGGCGTGATCGCCGGCGGTGCTGTCCGGGCGGTGATTTCGGCCTGCGGTATTCCCAATGTCCTGACGAAATCGATCGGGCGGCGCAACCCGCACAACGTGGTGAAGGCTACTATTGTCGCGCTGGAATCGCTGCGCGAGAAGGGCGCCGTTGCCGAGATGCGCGGCCTGACTGTGGAGAAGTTGTAAATGAACAAGCTATCAGCGTTCGGCTTTCAGCCATCAGCCACCCGCGGCGCGGAGCGCCGTCGGGGCCGATCGCTAAGCTGAGAGCTGAAGGCTGAAACCTGAGAGCTATTTATGGCGGATCAAATTGAAATAAAAATGGTGCCCAGCCATGCGCGCATGCCGGCACGGAAGAAGAGCGAGCCCGTTGGCCGCATCCGTATCAAGCTGGTTCGCAGCCCCATCTGCGCCCCCGAGAAGCAGAAGCGCGTGGTGAAGGGCCTGGGACTGCGCAAGCTGAACCAGATCGTGGAGCGCCCGGACCTGCCGGAGTTCCGCGGGATGGTGAAGAAGGTGCCGCATTTGTTGCAGGTGGTGGATTAGCTGACAGCCGACAGCGGACAGCCAACAGCCGATAGGCTGAAGAATTTTAGCTGCGAGCTGTTACCTGTTAGCTGTTAGCTAGGAGATTTTGCGATGAATCTGAGTGGATTGAGGCCTCCGGCCGGGCAGAGGAAGGAACGCAAGCGCATCGGGCGCGGCATGGGCTCGGGACACGGGAAAACGTCTACGCGCGGCTCCAAGGGCCAGCACGCCGGAACGGGTTTCAGCCAGAAGCGTGGTTTTGAAGGCGGCCAGATGCCGCTGCACCGCCGCCTGCCGAAGCGCGGCTTCACCAATATTTTCAAGAAGCATTTCGCCATCGTGAACCTGGGCCGGCTCGACAAGCTGCCCGGCGACGCGTTCACGCTCGATATTCTCCAGGAAATGGGCGTGGTGAAGAAGCCGGGTGCCGGATTGAAGATCCTCGGGACCGGGCAGTTGACCCGCGGCATTACGGTGGAAGCCCATCAGTTTTCGAAGTCGGCCGTGGCCAAAATCGAAAAGGCCGGCGGCAAGGCGCACGTGATCGGCGCGGCTACCGAGTAGGCGCCGGGAAGCGAAGGCAATCATGGTTCAGAAGTTTTTGGAAGCGTTCGCGAATATCTTTCGCGTACCGGACCTGCGCAAGCGGCTGCTGTTCACGCTTGGACTGCTGGCGGTGTATCGGCTCGGCAGCCAGATCCCAACGCCGGGTGTGAATGTCACACAGTGGCAGCAGTTTCTGAATTCCGCGTCGGGATCGATCTTCGGGCTCTTCGACCTGTTTGCGGGCAACAACATCCGCAAGCTGACGATCTTCGCCCTGGGCATCATGCCCTACATCACGGCGTCGATCATCCTGCAGTTGTTGACCGTGGTGGTGCCGACCCTGGAGAAGCTCTCCAAGGAAGGCGAGCTCGGCCGCCGCAAGATCACGCAGTGGACGCGCTACCTGACCATCATCCTTTCCGTGATCCAGTCGGCCACCATCGCCAAGGGTCTGGAATCGATGCAGCAGGGCATCGTGATTAATCCGGGCTTCGGGTTCATCCTGCTGACGGTGCTCTCGCTGACCACCGGTTCAGCCTTCATCATGTGGCTGGGCGAGCAGATCAGCGAACGCGGCGTAGGCAACGGCATGTCGCTGATTATCTTCGCCGGGATTGTGACGGGTCTGCCGAAGGCTATTCAGAATCTGTACTACAACACCTTCGTGACGCATGAGTGGGGTGTGCTCCGACTGATTATCCTGATCGTCCTCATGATCTTCGTGGTCGGCTTCATCGTCCTGGTGGAGCGCGGGGAACGGCGCATTCCGGTGCAATACGCCAAGCGCGTGGTGGGCCGGCGTGTGATGGGCGGACAATCGACCCACATGCCGCTGAAGGTGAATGCGGGCGGCGTGATCCCGGTGATTTTCGCGTCGTCGATCCTGGCGTTCCCGCAGACGCTGGCGCTGGCTTCGTGGGTCAAGAACGTTCCCTGGCTGACGAAGACTCTGCAGACGATCAACCACGGCGAGCCGCTTTACTACGTGCTGTTCGTAGCGGGCATCATCTTCTTCTGCTTCTTCTACGTCTCGATCATCTTCAATCCCAACGAAGCGGCCGACAACATGCGCAAGTACGGCGGCTTCATTCCGGGCATCCGGCCGGGACGGAATACGGCCGACTACATGAACGAGATTCTGACGAAGATTACCGTCGTGGGTGGCATCTACCTTTCGATCCTCTGCCTGATCCCCGACTTCATGATCTCCGGCATCAAGTTGCAGCACCTTCCATTTGTCGGCAACTGGGTGGACCGTTCGTTCCCCCGGTTCATTCTGGAAGGCATGAACGTGAATTTTTATTTCGGCGGCACATCGCTGCTGATCGTTGTGGGCGTGGCCATGGACACCATCAACCAGATAGAGGCACAGCTCATCATGCGGCACTATGAAGGGTTCACGCCGCGTTCCGGGCGGATTCGCGGGCGGCGGAGCACATTTTAAATGAGAAGTCAGAATTCAGGAGACAGAAGTCAGGAGCCGAAGCTTTACGCGCCGGATTCGATTCAGACTTCTGGCTTCTGACTTCTGTCTCCTTTATGAAATCTATCGTTTTGTTCGGTTCGCCGGGCTCCGGCAAGGGCACGCAGGCAGAGAAGTTGACCGCGTGTCTGGGGATTCCGCACATTTCGACCGGGGATATGCTCCGGGAGCGGATTCGTTCGGAGAACGGGGCGAATTCGGCGGTCGCGGCCACCATGCAATCCGGCGCCTTGGTGCGGGATGAAGTGGTGAACCGCATGGTGGAGGAGCGGTTGGCGCAAGCCGATGCGGCCAAAGGATTTATTTTGGATGGCTACCCGCGGACATTGGCGCAGGCCCAGCACTTGAGCGCCTGGCTGGAAGCGCGGGGCGCCAGCGAGGTGGTAATTCATCTCGCTGTTGATTACAATATAGTTATTGCCCGTTTGACGGGACGCCGCCAGTGTCCTCGCTGCGGAACCCTGTACAATCTCGCCTCTAAGGCGCCGAAGGTGGATAGCCTGTGCGATTTGGATGGCGAAAAGCTGGTGGTTCGGCCTGACGATAGCGAACCGGTGATCCGTGAACGGCTTGCCGCATATGAGCGGCAGACCCGGCCGGTGTTGGATTATTACCGGAAGGCTGCGCGGCCGGTGATCGAGGTGGATGCCAGCCAGGATACGCCCAAGCGCGTGTTTGAGAGGATCCGCCAGGCGATGGAGACGAATGATTGTTCGAAAGACCGGCGCTGAGTTGGAGAAGATGCGGCGCTCCGGACTGCTGGTCTGGCAGATCCTGCAGGAGTTGAAGAAGCTGGCCGTGGAAGGCGCCAGCACGTGGGATCTGGAAATGAGGGCGGACAAGATGATCGCCGATGCGGGAGCTAAGCCGGCGTTCAAGGGGTATTACGTTCCGGCCGCCGGCGAGCATTACAAGTTTGTGCTGTGCACTTCGGTGAATAGCGAGATCGTACACGGGATGCCGAATCCCAAGCGCGTGCTGCAAAGCGGCGACATCGTTTCGATCGACACCGGGGTGAAGCTGGATGGGTATTACGGCGATTCGGCCATTACCGTGGCCATCGGCGAGGTCAGTGAAGAGACGAAAAAACTGCTCCAAGTGACGCAGGAATCGCTCGAGCTGGCTATCGATCGGGTTCGTTCCGGGAACCGGCTGTTCGATGTCTGCAGTACGGTCGAGCAGCATGTGAAGTCGAACGGGTTTTCAATTGTGCGGGAGTACGTGGGACACGGCATCGGGACGCAGCTTCACGAGGAGCCGCAGGTGCCCAATTACGTGGACCGGAAGAATGAGAATCCGCGCTTGAAGGAAGGCATGGTGCTGGCGGTCGAGCCGATGGTGAATGCGGGCCGGCCGGAAGCAGTGGTTTTGAAGGATAAGTGGACCGCGGTGACAAAGGACGGCTCGTACAGCGCCCACTTCGAGCACTGCATCGCGGTAACCAACAATGGACCGTGGGTTTTGACGCGGCCATGAAGGTGGAGGCCACCGTTTTAGAAGAGCGGCCCTCGGCGATTTACGCTGTAAAGCTCGATTCCGAGCGGCAGGTTCTGGCCCACCTGGTGGGCACGGTGAAACGGAATTTCGTCCGGCTGGTTCCGGGCGACCGGGTCGAGGTGGAGTTAGCGCCGGACGATCCGGGCAGGGGAAGGATTTTGAAAAAGCTATAAGCGCTAAGCTAGCGAAGCTTAAAGCTCACAGGACTTTGCAATGAAAGTACGAGCGTCAGTAAAGAAAATATGCGACAAATGCAAGGTGATCCACCGCGAGGGCGTGGTGCGGGTCATTTGCGTCAATCCGAAACATAAACAGAGGCAGGGATAAAACTATGGCACGTCTTGCCGGTGTGGATCTGCCGCCCGCGAAGCGGGCCGAGATCGGGCTCACGTACATTTACGGCATCGGCCGTACCCGCTCGCGCTCGTTGCTCCATCGGGCAGGCATCGATTTTGATAAGAAGGTTCGCGATCTGACGGAGGACGAGGTCAACCGGGTCCGCCAGATCCTGGAAGAGGAAGGCGCGGTGGAAGGCGACCTGCGCAAGGAAATCTCGATGAACATCAAGCGTCACATCGAGATGGGCTCCTACCGCGGGTTGCGGCATCGCCGCAGCCTGCCGGTGCGCGGCCAGCGTACCCACACCAACGCGCGCACCCGCAAGGGTCCGCGTCGCGGCACTGTGGCCAACAAGAAGAAGGCGTCGGCGAAGACGTAAAGGAGCCGCGAGCTTAGAGCTTCGAGCTTCGAGCTAAACCGCTTTGGTTTGGCTGTTGTCTCGCGGCTCGCGGCTCGTAGCTCGGAGCTAAGAAATGGCGAAAGCACCGGCAAAAACTGGAAAGAAAAAGAGCTTCAAGAAGAAGGAAAAGCGCACTGTCCATACGGGCGTTGTGTATATCCAGGCGACTTTCAACAACACCATCGTGACCATCGCCGACCAGGAGGGCAATACTCTGTCCTGGTCGAGCGCCGGTTCGCTGGGGTTCCGCGGCTCGCGCAAGGGCACGCCCTTTGCCGCGCAGCAGGCGGCGCTCACGGCGGCCAACAAGGCCGGAGAAACCGGTCTGCGGACGGTGGAAGTGCGGGTCAGCGGGCCTGGTTCGGGCCGCGAATCCGCGGTACGTGCGCTGGCGACTGCCGGTCTCGATGTGCGGGCGATCAAGGACGTGACCCCCATCCCGCACAACGGCTGCAGGCCGCCGAAAAAGCGCAGAGTGTGAGAGGAAGCCTACCGTTGACCACTTCCAGCTCACCGCTTGGCGCCCTGCGGGGAGCCGGGTTTTTAGCTGTAAGCTGTCGGCTGTAGGCTGTGAGCTGTTACAAGCGGGACGAAGGCCTGCCATGGCCGTAAACCGCACCTGAAGTAGAAAGGTATAGGAGAAACAACTTGGCAAGATACATCGGCCCGGTTTGCCGGCAGTGCCGGCGCGAGGGCATGAAACTTTATCTCAAAGGTGAGCGCTGCCACAGCGAGAAGTGCGCCATTGAAAAGCGCAACTTCGTGCCCGGGCAGCATGGCAAGGACCGCAAGGCGAAGATCGTCGGCTATGGCCTCCAGCTTCGCGAGAAGCAGAAGGTGCGCCGTATTTACGGCGTGCTGGAAGCCCAGTTCCGCGGTGCGTACGAGAAGGCCGCGAAGACCAAAGGTATCACCGGCGAACTGCTGATGTCCGGACTCGAGCGCCGGCTCGACAGCGCCATTTACCGCATTGGCTTCGGCACCAGCCGCGCCCAGGCCCGGCAGATCGTCCGCCACGGCCACATCGAAATCAACGGCCGCAAGTGCAATATCCCCTCCGCCCAGGTGAAAGTCGGCGACGTGATTGCGGTGCGCGAATCCAGCCGCAACAACCCCACCATTCTGGCCGCCCGCGATGCCACCGCGCATGCCCCGGCGCCGAATTGGATTGAAGTGGATCGCGAAGGATTAAAGGGTCGCATCACCGGCCTGCCACAGCGCAGCGACCTGGTGCAGATCCAGTTGAACGAGCAGCTGATTGTGGAGTTGTACTCCAAGTAAGAGCGAGCTTCGAGCCGCGAGCCTGGCTCGCAGCTCGTGGCTGATTGCGAGGTTTCCTATGTTTAAAGGTTTCCAAAAACCAAAAAGACTTGTCGCCAATACCGAAACCCTCACGGACCGGTACGGCATGTTCACCGCGCAGCCTTTCCAGCGCGGATTCGGCACAACCATCGGCAACAGCTTGCGGCGCGTGCTGCTGAGCTCTATTGAAGGTGCGGCCATCACGGCCGTGCGCATCGACGGCGTCGAGCATGAGTTCAGCCCCATTCCGGGCGTAGTGGAAGACGCCACCGATATCATCCTCAACCTGAAACAGATTCCGTTCAAGATTATGGGCGAAGGCATCAAGACCGTTCGCCTCAGCGTCGAAACCCCCGGCGACGTCCGCAGCGCTCAAATCGAGACCGATGCCGACGTGGAAGTGCTCGACCGCGACGTCCACATCGCCACCGTGAGCGAAGGCGGCAAGCTGAATATCGAAATGCGGCTGAAGAGCGGCCGCGGATACGTTAGCGCCGACAAGAACTTCGATGAAGACCTGGCGCTGGGCTACATCCCGATCGATTCGGTCCACTCGCCTGTGCGCAAGGTGAACTTCTCGGTGGAGGCCGCGCGTCTCGGCCAGATGACCGACTACGACAAGTTGACGCTGGAAGTCTGGACCAACGGCGCGGTTTCGCCGCAGGACGCCATCGGCTACGCGGCCAAGCTGCTGAAGGACCACATGACCATCTTCATCAACTTCGAAGAGGTGGCAGAGGCGGCCGAAGAGGTCTCCGAGCGCGGCCTCGACAAGATGAATGAAGTGCTCAACCGCTCGGTGGAAGAGCTGGAGCTCAGCGTCCGCAGCTACAACTGCCTCAAGAACGCCAACATCCAGACCATCGGCGAGCTGGTGCAGAAGACCGAAGCCGAAATGCTGCGCACCAAGAATTTCGGTCGCAAGTCGCTCAACGAAATCAAGGAAATTCTGGCCAACATGGGCCTCTCGCTGGGTATGCGCATCGATGCGCATGGCCGGTTGATCGCGCCTCCGCAGTCGTCGGGCGGCGGGACTCCTGCGGACTTCGGTCCGGAGGAAGGTGGCTCGGAAGAGCTGATGGGAGAGTAGCGCATGAGACACGGAGTAGCGGGATACAAACTGAAGCGGCCGGTAGACAGCCGCAATGCGCTGCTGCGCAACCTGATCACCAGCGTCATCGAGCAGGAGCGCGTGATCACCACGGTTCCCAAGGCCAAGGCCGCCAAGCCTCTGGTCGAGAAGATGATCACGCTCGCTAAGACCGATACCCTGCACGCCCGCCGGCAAGCCGCGGCGGTGCTGCGGACCCCGGCCTCGGTGAAGAAGCTGTTCGACACGCTGGGCACGCGCTTTGGCCAGCGCGAAGGAGGCTACACTCGCATCACCCGTCTGGGACCCCGCAAGGGCGACGGCGCCGAGCAGGCCATGCTGGAACTGGTCGGTTCCGAGCTGGTGAAGCGCGCCGCCGACCGCGCCAAGCGTCGCGAGGAACGTCTGAAGGCCCGCCAGGCTGGGCTGGAGGAGTCCCAAGAGGGTGACGAAAAAGAATAAGTATCAGACCTTTGGGTGCTTTCTGTGCCGCTGGCAGCTTCCGCTGCCAGCGGCACTCTTATTTGTTCCACCTATGTCGGCAGCTCCGGAACCGCCGCCGTCATGCGGCTGATCTCTCGGGTAACGTGACTGCGGCCGGGGCGGTTGGTAGCGGCGGATTGCTGGCCAGCATGGCTCCCGACGGTTCCGTCCCGGGCAGCCTTAGGGCTGTCCCGCCAAGACCTCCATCTACGCACCTGCTCGCCGCGCCCGCACCTTCTTCCCCAACTCCCCGATCCGCCGCATCATCTCCTGCCGCGCCTCGGAATAACGTTTCGCGTCCCGCTCCCCGCTGCGTGCGAACTCGATGCACACCGCTTCGGCCGCCACGAACTCCGCCGCCGCTTGAGCCACATCGGCCGCAATCGACTCCGGAATCGAGGACACGCCATTGGCATCGGCGTGAAGCAGGTCTCCCGCTCGCACCTCCATGGCGCCCACCCGCACCGGCTGATGGATCGACGTGATGTGGCTGTAGCTGTGCGACGAGACCACGCCGTTACTCCACGCCGCGAAGCCAAGCTTCCGCACCTGGTCCAGATCGCGTGCCGGTCCGCTGGTGATGATGCCCAGCGCGCCGAAGCAGCGGTAGCTGGCGCACATCACTTCACCAAAGGTCGCGCCCACCGGCGGATCGTCCAGATCCTGGAACACCACGATGGCCGGTCCGGGCAGCTCCGCGAACCGAGCCACTTGTTCGTCCAGCGAGCCGTAGACCGCGCCCTCTGTCCGTGCGTACGCCGTGCGCATCGTCGCAGTCGCGGCGTAGCCCACTATGGGCGGCATTTCCGGAAAACAGGCGCGGATCCGCCCGTCCATGAAGCCGGCGCTCCGCGGCCGCACCTCGAACAGCTCAATCACGTTGGAGATGGTAGGCGAATCGTACTGCGCAAGCAGTTGCAGATCGGAGGATGAAAGAGGCATGCGCCCCTATTTTAACCGCCGGCCCCAACTCCTTGTTTTCCCTGAAGATCCGCTCCGTAACCTTCGCGCTCGGACAAACGCCCCCAGTATTCTATGAGCCGTAACTCCTTTTTCGCCCTTGGAGTCTCTCTCTTGCTGGCGGCCGCCGCGTTCGCCCAGACGCTGCCCTCGGGTGTCGTGAAGAAAGCCTCCATGGGAGGCATCACCGAATACGACTTCCCCAATGGCCTCAAGGTCCTGCTCTATCCCGACCCTGCCAATCCCAAAATCACCGTCAACGTCACCTACCTGGTGGGTTCCCGCCACGAAGGCTACGGTGAAACCGGCATGGCCCATCTGCTGGAGCATATGGACTTCATCGAAACCACCAGCGGCCGCCAGATCAAAAAGGAGATCGTCGACCGCGGCGCCCAGTGGAACGGCACCACCTCCTTGGACCGCACCAACTACTACGAAACGGTCACCGCCAGCGACGACAATCTCAAATGGGCCCTCGGCCTCGAGTCCGACCGCATGGTGAACATCAAGTTCACCAAGCAGATCCTCGATACCGAAATGACCGTCGTCCGCAACGAGTTCGAGCGCGGCGAAAACAGCCCGCAGCGCGTCCTTCAGGAGCGCGTCGAAGCCACCGCCTACCTCTGGCATAACTACGGCAAGTCCACGATCGGCTCCAAGGCAGATATCGAGCGCGTGCCCGTCGACCGCCTCGCGGCTTTCTACCACAAGTATTACCGCCCCGATAACGCCGTCCTCACCCTCACCGGCCGCCTCGACGAGTCCAAAACCCTGGCCATGGTCGCCGACAGCATGGGCCGCGTTCCTCGCCCCACCACGCCCGTCGAACAGACCTACACCGTCGAGCCGCCGCAGGATGGCGAGCGCTTCGTCGAACTGCGCCGCGTCGGTGAAGGGCAGGAAGTCGTCATTGCTTATCACGCCGTTTCCGCGGGCCATCCCGATTCCGCCGCTCTCCAGGTTCTCGCCGGCATCATGAGCGGTGGCGGCGGCGGCGGGCGCGGCGGCCGCGGCGGCTTCGGGAGCGGTGAAGGCCGCCTAAGCAAAGCCTTGGTCGATAACAAAAAGGCCGAGTCCGCCAGCATGGGCTTCCGACAACTACACGATCCCGGCCTTGTCACCCTGTCCGCCTCCCTCAACAAAGATCAATCGCCCGAGGAAGTCCGCAAGATCATGATCGACACCCTGGCCGGCGTTGTCAACGAGCCGCCCACCAAGGACGAGGTCGACCGCGTGAAGAGCCGCCTGGTCCGTTCGCTCGAGCGCAATCTCTCCGATCCCCAGTCGCTCGCCACCGGCGCCCTCAACGAATCCGTCGCCGAAGGCGACTGGCGCCTCATGTTCCTCCAGCACGATTGGATCGAGAAGGTCACGCCCGAAGACGTAGCCCGCGTCGCCAAGACGTACTTCAAGGCCTCCAACCGCACCGTCGGCTACTACATTCCCGAGGCCAATCCCGAGCGCACCGTGGTGCCGGCCACGCCCGATCTCGAAGCCACCCTCGGCAACTACAAGAGCACCATCAACGTCGCTCACGGCGAAGCTTTCGACCCCACGCCCGCCAACATAGAGGCCCGCACCGTGCGCGCCCAGCTCGCCAACGGCATGAAGGTCATCGTTCTTCCCAAGAAGACCGAAGGCGATCGTGTTTCCGCCACCATCGAGCTGCGCTTCGGCGATGCTGACTCCCTGAAGGGCAACAACGAAGCCGCGCAGCTCGCCGGCTCTCTGCTCGGCCGCGGCACCAAAACCCACACCCGTCAGCAATTGCAGGAATTGATGCGCCAGCTCGACGCCACCATCACGGCCAGCGGCGGCGGAGGCGGTGGCTTCGGCGGCGGACGCGGCGGCCGTGGCGGCGGATTCGGCGGCGGAGGAGGAATCTCCGGCGCCAGCGCCAATATCTCCGCGCCTCGCGCCAATTTCCAAAAGGCCTTCGCGCTCGCCGTGGAAATGCTCCGCGAGCCGGCCTACTCCGACACCGATTTCGATCAGGCCAAGACCGCGCGCATCAAGGCGCTCGAAAATCCCCAGACCGAGCCCACTCAGCTTGCCGCCGAAGCTTTGCAGCGCCAGCTCTCCCCCTGGGCCGCGGGCGACGTCCTCTACATGAAGACGCGTGACGAACAGTCCGCCGAGCTTAAGAAGGTCACGCTCGACGATGTCCGCAAATTCCACGACCAGTTTTACGGCGCTAACTACGGCGTTGTCGCCGTGGTCGGTCCAGTCGAACAGGCTGCCGTCTCCAAGATGGCGGGCGATCTCCTCGCCAAATGGAACACCGCGATGGCCTACAAGCCGATCGTCGCTCCCTTCAAGTCCGCCGCCGCCATCAATCGCAAGATCGAAACGCCCGATAAGGCCAATGCTCAGTTCGAAGCCGGCCTTCGCTTCCAGTTGTCGGAAACCGATCCCGATTACCCCGCCATGCTGCTCGCTGGCTATATGTTCGGCGGTCCTATCACCTCCCACGTCTCCGACCGCATCCGCAACCGCGAAGGCTTGAGCTACGGCGCCAACGCGCGCGTCGGCATTCCCACCGAAGGCGACTCCGCCTCTCTCACCGCCACCGTCAGCCTCAATCCGCAAAACGGCCCGAAAGTCGAATCCAGCTTCGTCGATGAGCTCGCCAAAACGCTGGCCAACGGCTTCAGCGCCGCCGAGGTAGCCGACGCGAAGAAAGCGTACTTGCAGGCGCTATTGGTGCAGCGCTCGCAGGACAACGCCCTGCTCACGTTGCTCGCCTCCCATGAACAACTGGGCCGCACCATGAAGTGGGACGAGCAGTTGGAGCAGCGAATCCAGGCTCTCACCCCCGAGCAGATTGCCACCGCCTTCCGCAAACACATCGATGCGAAAAGTCTCAGCATCGTGAAGGCGGGTGACTTCAAATCCGCCGGTGCGTACCAGTAGTACTGTGGATAAACGCAATTAATGTATGATCGGCCGCACTCTTCGCCGCTTCGGCCGTGTTTTTGAATTCTTCGTCACGCGACGCTTGTGAATTAATGAACCGTGACGTTCCGGTTCAAATTGAGTGTGACAGCGGTTGTCGCTATTCTTTCGGTTAGGGGAAAGGGGATTTCCAGATTTCGCGCCGGGTTCGAGTGACGGAGGAACTTCGCGGATCGCCCCGCTCTCGCTCTAAGGGTACGCAAGTGATGCCCGCGAAACAGCTACGAGACAAAAATCTGGAGTTCCGGCTGCTCTTCGAAGAGAACCCTCAGCCGATGTGGGTCATGGACCCGCCAAGCCGGAGATTCCTCGCCGTCAATCGGGCTGCTGCCCGTCTTTACGGCTATTCGGAAGACGAGTTCCTCCGGATGACTTTGTCCGATCTCCAGTCGGAAGAAGAGTCGCGCAGACCCCCGCAGGCAGGCATTCCATCGAATGCGGGGCCTGCCTCCAGCCGTCACGTCACCAGGACGGGCCGCGCCATCGACGTTGAAGTAGCCATTCAGCCCGTTCAATACCGCGAACAGGCCGCCGAACTCGCCGTCGTTTGGGACATCACCGCCCGCCGTCAGTTGGAAGAACAGCTCCGCCAGGCGCAGAAAATGGAAGCTGTCGGCATGCTTGCCGGTGGTGTAGCCCACGACTTTAACAATCTCCTGACCATCATCACCGGATACAGCCAGCTCATCCTCAACAACCTGCGTGTCGACGATGGCAATCGCAATTCGGTAGAACAGATCATGCGCGCCGGTGAGCGCGCCGCGGCCCTTACCCGCCAACTCCTGGCCTTCAGCCGGCGCCAGGTCCTGCAGCCAAAAGTGCTCGACCTCAACCGCCTCGTCACCAGCCTCACGGCGATGCTCCGCCGCCTCATCGGCGAAGACGTGGACCTCCGCCTGGTCCTCCGCCCCGATCTCGGCCGTGTGCACGCCGACCCCGGCCAGATCGAGCAGGTCATTATGAACCTCGTCGTGAACGCACGCGACGCCATGCCCAAAGGCGGCATCCTCACTGTCGAAACCTCTAACGTCGAGCTGGACCATAGCTACGCCAGCCGTCACATCGAAGTGAAATCCGGTCCGTACGTCATGCTGGCCGTCAGCGACAACGGCGCCGGCATGGACGAGGCCACTCGCGCCCGCCTTTTCGAACCCTTCTTCACTACCAAGGGCGCCGGTAGAGGCACTGGTCTCGGGCTGTCCACCGTCTTCGGCATCGTCAAGCAGAGCGGCGGCAGCCTCCAGGTCTATAGCGAGCCAGGCACCGGCACATCCGTTAAGGTGTTCCTGCCGCGCATCGAACAGCCAGTGGCCCTTGACCCTGAAGCGCAGCGCAAAGTGGTTCGCCGCGGCCATGAAACCATCCTGCTTGTCGAAGACGACGAAATGGTCCGCAGCCTGGTGCGCGAAACGCTCCAGCGCGACGGCTACACCGTGCTCGACGCCGATGGGCCGGATGAGGCCCGCCGCGCCTCCAAGCAGTATCACGGTGTCATTCACCTCCTGATTACCGACGTGGTCATGCCGAAAACGAACGGGCGCGAACTGGCCGAGCAGCTCACCGCGCGGCGCCCGGGTATGAAGGTCCTCTACATGTCCGGCTACACCGATAGCGCGATTGCCTCCAGCGGCGTGCTGACCAGGGACAATTCTTTCCTGCAAAAGCCGTTCACGCCGTTCTCGCTCGCCGACAAAGTCCGGGAAGTCTTGGAAAGCGAGAACTATACGCGCAGAGTCGGCGGCGAATAAGCTTTTCGCAGCACGGCTCCGTGGTAGCGTCAAATCGCCATGGAGAATCCTCAGGCGATGTCCCGCCCGGCCGCCTTCGGCCTGGGACTTGCCCTCTTGTTTTCCGCTTTCACCGCATTGGCCTCCATCCTCGCTTTCTGGCCTTCCGATCTCACACAAACCCATGGGTCGGTGTCGCCGTTCCCTGGGAAGCGGCGCCATTCCTCGTGAGACAGACCTGCTTCTCCTCGCCATTTTCTTCGGCGCGCTCGGCGGATTCCTCCACGTCGCCCGCTCCTTGGGCCACCTTCGCCCAACCGCGCGCTCGTCGCAAGCTGGATCCAGTGGTACTGTCTCCAGCCTTCGGTCGGCATGGCGCTCGCCGTTGTCATGTATGCCGTCGTGCGCGGCGGCTTCTTTCCGCCGGAGCGACCGCCGCCGACGTCGGCCCCTGTGGCCCCGCTGCCGTCTCCGGCCCCGCCGGCATGTTCTCCCAACAAACCACAGACAAGCTCAACGAGTTCTTCTCCGCCCTCTTCCACACGAAGCCGACGCCTCCCGCACCGACAAAGTATAGCCGCCGCGCAGCGGCGCATCCGCCGGCCCCTGGCCCCCGACCCCCGGCCCCCCAACCAAGCGCTACCATGTCCCCATGCGCTCCCTCCCCGTCCTCCTGGTCCTGTGTTTCCTCGCGCCGGCCCAAACCCTTCTCCACCAGACCTTCGAGTCCTCCACCGCCGACTGGAAGCCTCTGGGCGAGGGGTCCACCGTTCACTCCTCCGGCGCGGCGCTGGCATTCGAGTACACTCTCGCCCCCAAACACCTCGCCGTTCTCGTCCAGCCCGCGCCTCCATTCCTCGCGCAGGCTGGCCGCATCCGTTTTTCCGTCAAGGCCGACCATTCCACCGCCATGGCCGCCCTGTTAATGGAGAAGAAGCCGGGAGGCGGCAACTACATGGCCTGGTTCTGGGCTCCCGCCAATCAGTGGCAAGCCGTCGAGCTCACGCCCGCCGATTTCACCGTCACCGACGGCCCGCAGGACCCGGTCGACTCCGATGGCCGGCTCGACCTTGACGCCGTCGAGGCGATCGGTATCCTCGACCTCGCCCAGTTCTTCGGAACCCTCAAGGCAACGTCTCCCATTCCCGTGCGCATCGACGACGCCGCCGGTTCCCACACCTTCCTCCTCAATCACTTCGATCTGCTGTCCGAGAGCACCCGCGTCTCTCCTCTCGATCGCGGCTTTGTTGAGTGGGTCTCGCCCGGCGGCATGGACCTGAAGCTCAGCGAGCAGTCCAATCCCCTGGGCAAACGCGCCATTCAGGCCGCCTACCAGCACCGCGACGGCGAATTCGACCTGCTGCTCCGCCGCCAGTCCGCCGCGCCGTCACCATCCGAATCCAAGGGGACGCGCCTCGTCTTCGACATCGCGTCGGAACGCGAAGTCACCCTCATGCTGTCGCTGGAAATGAAGAAACCCGGAGGCGGTGAAGGGCCGCGCTTCACTCTGCCCATCTACCCGCCCGGTGGCCGGGAAGTCTTCCACGTCGATGTGAAGCTCTCCGACTTCGAAGGCCCCGGCAAGTTCGACCCCAATCAGTGGCGCACCACCGCCATCCTCGACATCACCGACGCCGACGGTGCCAACACCCTCTGGCTCAGCGACGTCCACACCGAGAATTAAGAAGTTAGACGTTGAGAAGTTAGAATGACGGAGTGTCCGTTGGGCTGCGAAGCTCGCGCCAAGGCTCATAGCTCATAGCTGAACTCTTCCCACCAAATTCCTCGGCCGTCCCTCCAGAAACGCCCACACATTCTCCACTGCCATCCTTAGTCCCGCTTCCATGACCGTGGGGCTGATCCCCGCGCAGTGCGGAGTCAACACCACGTTCGGAACCTCTCGCCATGCGTGGTCTGCCGGCAGCGGCTCGGCCGCGAACACGTCCAATGCCGCCGCCCGGATCCGTCCCGAACCCAGTGCCTCGCGCAGCGCCGCTTCCTCCACCATGCCGCCCCGCGCCGTATTCACCAGAATGGCTTCCGGCTTCATTAGCGCCAACTGCGCCGCGCCAATAAACCCCCGAGTCTCTTCCGATAGCCGCAGGTGCAGGCTGATCACGTCGCTGGAGCGGAACAGTTCCTCCAACTGCACCATCTCCACTCCTGCGACCTCCCGCGGGTGCATCGTCCAGCCGATCACCCGCATTCCTATCCCTCGCGCCAGCCTTGCAAATTCGCGCCCGATCGCACCCAGCCCGATCACGCCGCACGTTTTTCCCGCCAGATCCGTCGAGTGCCCGCGCGCCCATTCGCTACGCCGCACCGCCGCGTCCATCTGCGGAATGCGCCTCGCCGCCGCCAGCAGCAGCGCCAGCGTATGCTCGGCCACCGCGGTCGCCGAAACGCCCGGTGTATTCGCTACCGTCACCCCGCGCCTTGCCGCCGCCGCCAGGTCCACGTGGTCCGTGCCCGTTCCCCAAACCGACACCATCCGCAGCCGCGGGCATGCGGCGAACACCCGCTCGGTAAACTTCACCGACGACCGGATATTCAGCACCACCTCCGCGCCGCCGACCCGCTCGACCAGCCGCTCTTCGGACCCGGGCAGCGTATCGTAATAATCCACCTTGGCCCGCTTCGTCAGCTCCCCCCAAGCCGCGCTATTCACCAGCACCGGCGGCGCATCGTCAGGCACACAAATCGCAGTCATGAGCGCATTCTACCCAGCGGAGCAGGCTGGCAGCCTGCGGCCGGATGCCATCCGGCCATGCGAGCGAAGCTCGCACGTGGTTCCCCCCGGCCCCTTACTTTTTCACCCTAGACGCCCCAAACACCTAGCGAAGAACTTCGGACAAACTCGCCTTCCACCTGCCGCATCCCGTTGGCGTCCGCCGTCACCCGCCCGGCTCCCTCTGCTTCTTGCTCGCCTGCTCCCTATCCCAAGCACCCGAACACCTCCCGATAGAACTCCGGATGTGCCTTCCAGCCTTGCCCCGTGACGAGCTTGCCGTCGCGGACCGCCGGCTTGGGGCTGTACGTTCCGCCGCTCCGCTCCACCTCGATCCTCACGTGCGGATGGCAGGTAACCGTCCGGCCCTGCGCCAGCCCCGCCGCGATCACCACCTGTATGCCATGTCCGATCGCGCAAATGCAGCGATCCTGCTGCGCGAACTCCCGCACCAGGGAAAGGAGGCTCGCGTCGTTGCGCAAGTACTCGGGCGCTCGTCCGCCCAGAATCAGCAGCGCGGCGAATTCCCTCGCCGCCGCCGCCGTGATCACCACGTCGGCTTCCAGCGACGGACCCGGCCTCTCGGTGTAGGTCTCCCAGCCGGGCTCCACATCGTGCAGCACCAGGTGGAGCCGCCGCCGGGATGGTGCCGCCACCACCGGCTCCCACTGCTCCTCCAGGAATCTTTGGTAGGCGTACAACGCTTCGTAGCCGTCTCCGCCGTCGCCAGTGACAATCAAAATCTTCCGGCTCATCGCAGTCCGCTTGCGATTAGCATAGCACCGGGGCCGCCGCTTACTTTCCTCCGCTCGCCGGTTTGATCCCGAGCTTCTCCAAAATAGCCGTCACGCAGCTGGCCTCTCCGAAATATCCGGAATTCCGCCCGCCTGATCCGCCGTGCTAGCGCGCGCGTTGTACGCCGCCAGCGCCTCGGCCACGTCGCCCTCATACCGGTCCGGCAGTTGCTTCAGATATTTCGCGCCCGCCTGCACGTTCTGCCCGGGATCGAATGGATCGCTCACGTCCGGATCCTGAGCCGCCTCCGGCATGAGCTGCATCAGCCCTTGCACACCCCCTCGCCGAAGCCGCCTACGGGCGGAATCCCGACTGCTGCTCGATCAGCGCGCGAATCAGCTTCGGCTCTGCGGAATGCGTCTTGGCTGCGCCATTGATCAGCGGCGCCACCATGTCATCCGCAATCGGGTCCAAGACGGCGGGGCAATCTCCTGCGGACCGCCCGGCGCCTTCCGCCAGCGACACCATTCACAGCGACAGGTCCACCGCCGGTTGCCGTATGGATGCCCGCTGCCTCGCGATCGCTGTCTGCTGCTGGGCCCCCGCGGCCATCTGCCGGCCCGCCAGTCACCCTTTGAATCCACCCTGGCCCGCCCACCGCCGTATACGCCGCCAGCAAAACCCACATCCAGCCCATAGCCCCACCATCGGCATCCATTCCTCCAAACTATAGGTAGGACAGGCTTGGCTGTCCAGCCGCCGAAGGCGGCTTCGTGGTGAGCAAATTCGGTGCCGCGGCAATGGTGCGGCACGGCGGTCCGGCCTCGGACCCTCGCCACTTGCCGGCCTTCCACCGGAAAATCGGCTTGGTTTTTCCAACGCGCCGACAACCCCGCCCGCTCCTTCGCGCCCCGCGTTCGATGACCTGCTGTCCGCCTCTAACAACGATGACGCCGGACCTCCTCTGCTCCCATTGCTCCCTTCTTCCCATGGCACAATGGTACCCACATGGCTGACGTGGTAGCGCTTCTGGAGCGCTGGCAGCGGGGAGACAAATCGGCACTCGACGAAATGGTGCCGTCCGTGTACGACGAGCTCAAGCGCCTCGCGCGCGTATATCTGAGCCGCGAGCGTCCCGACCATTCGCTGCAGCCGACCGAGCTCGTCCACGAAGCCTACGTGCGCCTGGTGGCGCAGCGCGAGGTGGACTGGCGCAACCGCGCCCACTTCCTGGGCGTCGCCGCGCAGGTCATCCGTCGCATCCTGCTGCATCACGCCGAGCACCGCTCCGCCAAAAAACGTGAAGGCTACTCCCGTCGCGTCTCTCTCGATGCCGCGCTCGAATGCCTGGAGCGCGATGCTACCGTCGATATCCTTACCCTCAACGCCGCCATGGAGCGGCTGGCGGAAATGGATCCGCGCCAATCGCAGATCGTCGAGCTGCGGGTCTTCGGCGGCCTTACCGTCGAAGAGGCCGCCGCAGTCCTCGACCTTTCCGCCACCACCGTCAAGCGCGAATGGAGCGTCGCCCGCCTCTGGCTGCAAAAGGAACTGCAGTGACGGCGGAACGCTGGAGCCGAGTCAAACAAATTCTGGCCGATGCGCTCGACATCGCCCGCGACCGGCGCGCGAGCTTCGTCGACGAAGCCTGCGCCGGCGATCAGGAACTCCGGCAGGAAGTCCTCACCCTGCTGCGCGGCGACGAGCCCGATTCCAACTTCCTCAATCTCGACCGCGCTCCCCAGATGCTCGGCGCGTGGCGCGTGGTGCGCGAGCTCGGCCGCGGCGGCATGGGCACCGTCTACCTGGCCGACCGCGCCGACGGCCAGTTCGAGCAGCGCGCCGCCATCAAGGTCAACAAGCGCGGTATGGATACCGATGCAGTGCTGCGCCGCTTCTACGCCGAGCGCCAGATCCTCGCGCGTCTCCAGCATCCCAACATCACGCGGCTGCTCGATGGCGGCCTCTTTGACGGCCGCCCCTACTTCGTCATGGAGTACCTCGAGGGCGAGCCTATCCTCGACTATTGCCGACGCCGCGCGCTGCCGCTCAAGGACCGCGTCAACCTCTTCCTTTCGGTCTGCGACGCTGTGGATTACGCGCATCGCAACCTCATCCTCCACCGCGACCTCAAGGGCGGAAACATTCTGGTGGATTCCGGCGGCGTGGCCAAGCTGCTCGACTTCGGCATTGCCAAGCTGCTCACCGCGGAAGGCGCCGCCGAGCAGACCATTCTGCCTGTGCAAGCGTTCACGCCCCAGGCCGCCAGCCCCGAACAGGTAAAGGGCGATCCGCTCACCACTGCCAGCGACGTCTACGCCCTTGGCCTTCTCCTCTTTGAGCTGCTCGCCGGAAAGCCGCCGTATCGTGTGCAGGCAAACCTCCCCGCCGAAATGGTCGACATCATCTGCGAGCGTCCTGTGCCGCGTCCGAGTCTCATTGCGGAGAGCGCCTATGGACGAGCGCTGCCCGGCGATCTCGACACCATCGTTCTCAAAGCTCTCGAGAAGGATCCCACCCGCCGTTACAACCGCGCCGCCGATATGGCCGACGACCTCCGCCGCTACCTGGATGGCCTCCCCATCCAGGCGCGTCCCACCTCGGCCGGTTACCGCTTGCACAAATTCGTCTCGCGGCATCGCCGGCCCGTCGCTGTCGCCGCGGCTCTGGTCCTGGCCGTCACCGTTGCGGTGACCGACGCCGTCCGCGAAGGTCGCCGAGCCAGCCGCCGTTTCCAGGAACTCCGCCAGTTGGCCGGAAACTTCCTGTTCGAATTTCATGACGCCATCGCGTCATTGCCCGGAGCCACGCCCGCGCGCGAGCTGGTCGAGAAGCGCGCACTGCAATATCTCGATATCCTCTCGCGTGAAGCTTCCAGCGATCTCGATCTGAAGCGCGAGCTCGCCGAAGGCTATGTGCGCATCGGCGCCGCGCAGGGGTTGACCCACGAATCGAACCTGGGAAAATCCGCCGAGGCCCGCGCCAGCATCGACAAAGCCATCGCTCTTTTGGATGAGGTCTCTCGCGCGCGTCCCAATGATGCCGCCGTCACCGCCGACCTCGCTCGTGCGCACCTCGCCCGGCTCTCCACCGGGACCAAAGCCGAGTCGCCCCAGCAGCATCTGGCTGAACTAAGGAAGGTCGCCTCCATGCTGGAGGAGTCCGCCAAACAGCGGCCTCTCACCGCCCCTGCTCATCTCACGCTCGCGCAGGCTTACTTCGGCTTGGGCGAGGTCCTCTGGGTTCCGCTCCACCAGGACAGCGATTCCCTCGCCGCCCGCCTCCGCTCCATCGCCTTGCTGGAAGATCTTGTGCGGCGCTTTCCACAGGACCCCGACGGACCCCGCTGGCTGGCTCAATCCAAGAAGCGCCTGGCGGCGTTCTACCTCACCGAGTTGCACCAACCCGCACAGGCCGCCGGAATCCTTCGCGAGACGACACAAATCGACGAGCTGCGCCTCGCGCGTGATCCCGCAAGTGCGACCGTGAAACTCGACCTCGCGCTCGACCGCGACTATCTCGGCACGGCGCTGTGGGCCGGGGGCGATCGTCTCACCGGCATGCAACTGGTCGAACAGGCCACCGCCGAACGCGCCCAAATCCTCGACGCCGATCCGCACAACTACCGTGTCCGCTATTTGTTGCTGACAGACTACGTCAAGCTGGCCAAATGGCTCCGACAGCAAAACCGGGCCTCCGAAGCGCACGCCGTAGTCCTCAAGGGCCTCTCCGTGGCAGCCGGGGTCGACGCGCAGCAGGCCAACGACCGGGAAGCTGCGGCGGCAGTCTCCGAAATCCGCCGCTTGGCTAGCGATTCAAGACAATAACCGTCCAGATCTCCCCGCCGGGTGCAGGCGTCTCCTGCCATCCCCCCGTGCTTCGAGATTCCAGTGCGGCGGCTACGGCGTCGGTAAAGGTGAGCCCACCATGCCGGTCGCCCACCACCGAGCCCGCCGGTAGTGCTCGCGCCTCTTTTACGCTGGATACTTTGACCACAATTACAGAGGTATCCAGTTCGCTGGCATTCTGCATTTGCATATATCCTATTCTGGTTTCAACCCACCCCAAGATGTAAAGTTTTTAATCTTTCCGACTGTGCGCCAGCACCCCAATAGCCACGGGCAGCGAGCTTCGAGCTAAATCTGGCTCGCGCTGCGAACCTGATTTGTCGCGCAACGCGTAGCGCGTAGCTGGTGTTCCTCCCCACGCACCAGTGGTGTTAATCTGGAGCCGGAGGGGAGCGATGATCATTGGCGTACCCAAGGAGATCAAAGACCACGAGACGCGCGTGGGTTTGGTCCCGAGCGCTGTTACCGCGTTGCGCGAAGCTGCCCACGACGTTCTGGTCGAGAGTCATGCCGGAGAGGGCAGCTCTCTCACCGACCGTGAGTACATGCAGGCCGGAGCGAACATCGTCGAGGCCGCAACCGACGTCTGGAAGAAATCCGATCTCGTGGTGAAAGTGAAGGAGCCCCAGCCTGCCGAATATCCATACTTCCGACCGGGTCTGATACTGTTCACCTACCTGCACCTGGCGCCCCTGCCCGACCTGACCGACCGCCTGCTCGCTTCGAAGGTCAGCGGCGTAGCCTACGAAACCATCCGCGAAGCGGACAACTCGCTGCCGTTGCTCACGCCTATGAGCGAGGTCGCCGGACGCATGTCCGTGCAGGTCGGTGCGCAATACCTCGAAAAACCCAACGGCGGCCGCGGCATTCTGCTCGGTGGCGTGCCGGGCGTCGCGCCGGCGAACGTCGTGATCCTCGGCGGCGGCGTCGTTGGCACCAACGCCGCCAAGATGGCGCTCGGCCTCGGCGCTCACGTCACCATCATTGACCGCAGCCTCAACCGTCTTCGCGAGCTCGACGACATCTTCAATGGCCAGGTGGTGACGCTGGCCTCCAACGCCTGGACCATCGGCGAAAATCTGAAAATGGCGGACCTCGTCGTAGGCGCCGTGCTCATCCCCGGCGCCTCCGCGCCGCATCTGGTCAAGCGCGAAATGATCGCCAATATGAAGCGCGGCGCCGTCGTGGTCGATGTTGCCATCGATCAGGGCGGCTGCTTCGAAACCTCGCATGCCACCACCCACACCGACCCGATTTATTTCGTCGATGGCGTGCTCCACTATTGCGTTTCCAACATGCCCGCCGCCGTGCCCCACACCTCGACGTTCGCTCTCACCAACGCCACCTTCCCCTACCTTCTGGAACTGGCGAACCACGGCCTCGAAACCGCCTGCGAACGCAGCGCCGCCCTGAAAGAGGGTGTCAACACCTACAACGGTTACATCACCCATTCCGGCGTCGCCCGCTCCCAAAACCGCGAGTGGCACGCCCTCGCGCGCTAACCTACCCCGCAAGACGGGGATGGCACGTGCCCCGTCTTGCTCCTTTGCTCCTTGGCTCCCTCGCCTTCCTCTCCAGTGCTAAGCTGCATTACATGCCTGCCGCAATCGAGGCGGCGCCTCAGCCGCTGACCGCTCTCACCGAAGACGAAAGGATGTTCCAATCCGCCGTGCGCCAGTTCGCGCGCGAGGAAATCCGGCCGCACGTGCGCGAAATGGACGAGGCCTGCGCCTTCCGCAAAGACATCATCCGGCAGTTCTTCGACATGGGCCTGATGGGGATCGAGATCCCTGAGGAATTCGGCGGGCAGGGCGGCACGTTTTTCCAGGCCGTGCTGGCGGTGGAAGAGCTCTCCGCGGTCGATCCTTCGGCCGGCGTCATCGTCGACGTGCAGAACACCATTTGCAACAACGCCCTGCTGAAATGGGCGGCGCCCGCGCAGCAAGCGAAGTACCTGCCGCGCCTTGCCTCCAACACCGTCGCGTCCTACGCGCTCTCCGAGGCCGGTTCGGGCTCCGATGCCTTTGCCATGGCCACCCGTGCCGAAGACCGCGGCGATCATTTCGTCCTCAACGGCCGCAAGCTGTGGATCACCAACGCCGCCGAAGCCGGCTTCTTCCTGCTCTTCGCCAACGCCAATCCGCAGGCCGGATACAAAGGCGTCACAGCGTTCCTGATCGAGCGCGATTTCCCCGGCTTCCAGGTCGGCAAAAAAGAAGACAAACTGGGGCTGCGCGCATCATCCACTTGCGAGCTTGTCCTCGACAACTGCCGCGTGCCGCGCGAAAACGTCATGGGAGAGGTCGGCCAAGGATACAAAATCGCCATCGAGACTTTAAACGAAGGACGCATCGCCATCGGCGCTCAGATGATCGGTCTCGCTCGCGCGGCGCTGGAGCACGCCACCGCCTACGCCCGCGAGCGGAAACAGTTCGGCAAGACCATCGGCGAGTTCCAGGGAGTGCAGTTCGAACTCGCCAGGATGGCTACGGAAGTGGAAGCCGCACGGCTGCTGGTGTACAATGCCGCACGATTGCGCGACGCTGGCATGCCGTTTCTCACCGAAGCGGCCATGGCCAAATATTACAGCTCCGAGGTGGCCGAAAAAGCCGCCTCCAAAGCCATCGAAGTTCATGGCGGCGTGGGAATTACCAAGGACTACCCGGTGGAAAAGCTCTACCGGGACGCCAAAATCGGACGGATCTACGAAGGGACGAGCAATATCCAACTGGTGACTATCGCGAAGAAACTGTTGGGGAAGTAGAGCCGTCACAAAATTGAAGCTCCTAGCTGCTAGCGCCTAGCTGACAAACCTTCGCAAGGGTCAGCCTGGCAGCTAGCAGCTAGCAGCTATAATGGGGAGAGCATGCGAGGGATTCTGTTAGGAGCCGTGCTGGCTGCGGCCTGCGTGCCGATGTGGGCTGGCGACGACGGCGCCAAAGTCAACGTCGACGAGATCATCAAGAAGTTCGCCGCCAAGGAAACCGAATTCGCCGAGGCGCGCAACAACTACACCTACCGGCAGAGTTTGAAATTTCAGGAGCTCGACCCGGGTGGCAACCCCGGCGGCGGCTACGGCGCCTGGGAGCAGGTCTCCGATATTCTGTTTTCGCCCGAGGGCAAGCGCATGGAGCACCTGATCTATGCTCCCGTTCAGAATCTGCAGCACCTCGTCCTCACGCCCGAGGACATGCAGGACCTGATCAACGTCAACCCGTTCGTCCTCACCTCGGCCGAGATTCCTGAGTTCGATATCCAATACTTGGGCAAGCAGAAGCTCGACGAGATCGAGTGCTACAACTTCTCCATCAAGCCCAAGAAGCTGGTGCAAGGCAAGCGCTACTTCGAAGGCCAGATTTGGGTGGACGACCGCGACCTGCAGATCGTCAAGACCTACGGCAAAGGCGTCGGCTACATCAAGAAGAGCAGCGACAACCAGTTCGCCAAGTTTGAAACCTACCGCGAGCAGATCGACGGCAAGTATTGGTTCCCCACCTACTCGCGCGCCGACGACACCCTGCACTTCAAGACCGGCGAATCGCAGCGCATTCGCGAAGTGATCCGCTGGACCGACTACAAGCACTACGAAGGCCGTTCCACCATTCGGTTCGGCGACGTAGTGACCGACGACAAATCGAAAACACCGCCGACAACGAAGAAGCAGTAGCAGGAGCAGAGGAGTGAAGGAGGCTCGGCCCTTTGCGAAAGCCCGGCGCGGCTATGCTCCCTCGGCTCCCTAGCCTCTGCTATCCTTGATCCACGATGCCCACGAAGATCACTCCCCAGAACAACGGCCCCATCCGCATCGAGGGCGAATTCGAGATTTGCGATCCGACCGGCGCGGCGTTCGGACTGGCCGGCCGCACCGTGATTTCCCTCTGCCGCTGCGGTCATTCCGAGAACAAGCCGTTCTGCGACGGCACGCACAACCGTATCGGCTTTTCCCACCAGGTGACGGCGAGGGAACTGCCGCCGCCCAAGCCCAAACTGTAATCACCGGACCCTTAGCTGGCGGCCTCTATTGAATTACTTTGAGCTCGCCCATGCCGAGATCGCGCATGTCCGTGCCGATCTTCTCCCGATCGCAAAGCACGAGAAACAACGCCCGTTCCGGCCGCGCACCGTAACTGCTGAAGGTGTAAGTCTGCGAACCAGCGCTGTACGCGATACCCTGTTGCTCGCGGAGGTTCTGGTTGAAGCGGAGGCGAACGTGCTTCCACAAATACGATCGAGCAGCAGCATGGCGGGATAATCCGGGGCGTTGTCCCCCGTTGCAATTGCCGGAAAGGCTTGGACCACCATGGTCTAAGTCGCTCCTGGTTTGTCCACCAGAAACGGGTGCCCCGGCATCGCCTGCGGTTCGGGACGGGTGCTGCTTGGTCCGCCTTTCCGCTCCAATCGCCAAAATACTTCGTGGCGAGCGCAACCGCTTTGTCGAGCGTGATATCTCCCGCGAGTACGAGGGCCGCAATATCGGGCTTTGAATACCGGTTCTTGAAGTCTCGAGCGGCGCTTCTGAGGTCGCGGTGCGAGCCGAGCAGCTCATGCGCGTCAGGATTGGCCGGCTGCAAAGAGGTTCTCCTAGCCAAAACGCCGAAGCGTCCATACGGTTTGTTTTCGACTGTCTCCGGGAGCTCGTGGCGCACTACTCCGCCCTGGTTGTCGAGCCGCTGTTGGTTCAGGATCTTCGACAGATTAGCAAAGCGGTTCGACTCCAGCCGTAGCAGTCGCTGCAGGCGCGATGACGGCACCGTTTCGAAGTATTCCGTAAAATCCGGTCTGATGACGCCGTTGTCATCGCGGGCGCCCAGTTGCTCGGTCAGATTGAAAAAGGGTCCACGTAAAAGATACCTGCATACCGTTCGGCAGCCGCTACTGCTCAAGCTTAAGAGCGGAAAAGGACCCGGCAGGTGCGCCCTTGTCCGCAGGCGCAGGCCGCTAACAGCAGGCCCGTCCAGGTGGCGGCGAAGTGACGCGGCATCGGGTTATGATCACACCAGGGACGGCTCCGCCGGGGGGACCGGGGGAAGTTCCAAAAAAGTAGCCCTTTCGGCACGTTGCAACTGGAAATGCGTAACTATACGATTAAGGTTAACGCCATTTCCATACAACACTATGCCTACCTACCGCGACCAGCGTGACGGGATTGCGGGGTTTCGCCAACCCTTTTGGATTGTGCTGGTTATCTCCCTTGCTTGGCTTGTCTTGGCCGGTTGCACGGCTACTACCACCGCATCCAGCGGATCGGGAGGCGGCGGTGGAGGCGGCGGCAAGGGTAGGAAGGGCGGCGGCGGCGGGGATGTTCCAGTCACCATAGCCCAAGTCATCCAGAAGGACGTTCCGGTGGAAGTCCAGGTGATCGGTAATGTGGAGGCATACTCCACCATTTCGGTGAAGGCCCAGGTAGGCGGCCAGCTCACCGAGGTCCATTTCGCCGAAGGCGACTTCGTGAAAAAGGGCGACCTGCTGTTTGTCATCGACCCGCGCCCGTTGCAGGCCGCGGTCGATCAGGCGGTTGCCAACCTGAAACGGGACGAAGCGACCATCGGGCAGGCGGAAGCCAACCTCGCGCGCGACTCCGCCCAGGCGCGCTATGCGGAATCGCAGGCCGCCCGTTACGCCGACCTGTTCAAGAACGGAATTATCTCGCGCGATCAATCCGAGCAACTCCGCGCCAACGCCGACGCCACCGCCCAGGCGGTGTCCGCCGATAAGGCCGCCATCGAGAGCGCGCGCGCCAATATCGGCGCCAGCACGGCGGCCGTGGAGAACGCCCGCGTGCAGCTCAGCTACACCAAGATCACTTCGCCCATCGACGGCCGCACCGGCAACCTCAGCGTAAAGCAGGGCAATGTCGTCACGCCGAACACGCTGGAGCTGGTGACCATCAACCAGGTGCAGCCGATTTACGTCACGTTCGGAGTGCCGGAAGCCCAACTGCCGGCCATCAAGAAATACATGGCGGAGCATAGCCTGCAGGTCCGGGCCCGGCCGCAGGACGATGCCAATGCTGAAGAAGAGATCGGCAGCCTGACGTTCGTCGACAATTCGGTGGACGTCACCACCGGAACCATTAAGCTGAAGGGGACGTTCCCCAATCCCGGCCGCAAATTGTGGCCCGGCCAGTTTGTGCGTGTCACCCTGCGGCTCACCACGCAGAACAATGCCCTGGTGGTGCCCAATGAAGCGGTGCAGACGGGTCAGAACGGACCGTACGTGTACGTGGTGAAGCAGGACCGTACCGTCGAACAGCGTCCCGTCGTGACGGGCGCGCGCGTGGATCAGGATATGGTGATCGATCAGGGCGTAACACCGGGTGAAACAGTGGTGACGCAGGGCCAGTTGCGCCTGGTGCCCGGCAGCCACGTGGTTCTCCCCGGCGGCCGCGGCGGTGGCAGGGGAGGAAAAGGGAAAAAGGGATAAGGCGGCCGCGAGCTACGAGCCGCGAGCTAAACCGCTCCCAGCTCTAGTCTCGTAGCTCGAAGCTCGGAGCTATTTCGTGAACATCTCCGAACATTTTATTCACCGGCCCATTGCCACCAGCCTGCTGATGGCGGCCATCGCGTTGTTCGGCATCATTGCCTATCGCGCGCTGCCGGTCAGCGACATGCCGCAGGTGGAATACCCCACCATTAACGTGAGTGCCAGCCTGCCGGGAGCCAACCCGGACACGATGGCGTCGGCTGTGGCGACGCCGCTCGAGCGGCAGTTCACCACCATCAGCGGGCTGGACTCGATGATCTCGACCAGCAGCCAGGGCAACAGCAATATCACGCTGCAGTTCAACCTGAACCGCGACATTGATGGCGCCACGGTAGACGTAGAGACGGCCATTGCCGAAGCCATGCCGCTGCTGCCGCCGGGCATGCCCACGCCTCCTTCCTTCCATAAGTCCAACCCACAGGCATTCGGAATTCTCAGTATCTTCTTGACCTCGCCCACGATGCGGATGTCGGACCTGGATGAGTACGCGGAGACGATGATGGCGCAGCGCATCTCCATGGTTTCGGGTGTCGCCCAGGTGCAGGTGTTCGGATCCGCGAAATACGCCGTGCGCGTACAGGTGGACCCCAATCGCCTGGCGGCGCGGCAGATCGGGTTGAACGAAGTCGATACCGCCCTCACCAACTGGAACGTCAATATTCCCACCGGCACACTGTACGGCCCACACACGGCGTACACCATCCAGGCCAACGGCCAACTTCTCAAAGCCTGGCAGTACCGGCCGATGATCGTGGCGTACCGCAACGGGTCTCCGGTGCGGCTGGGCGACGTGGCCAACGTAATCGACAGCGTGCAGGACGATAAGCAGTACTCCAAGATTTATGGTGGCGAGTACGGCAAGGATGGCACGCGCGGCGTTAATTTGCAGGTGATCGCACAGCCGGGGGCCAATACCATCGATGTGGTCGACAGCATCCGCGCGCTGATGCCCACTTTCCAGGCGGAGATCCCGCCTTCCGTACACATGTCGCTACGCGGCGACCGCTCCAAGAACATCCGCGAAGCTTTCAAGGACATTCAGTTCACCATGGCCGCCACGCTGGCTTTGGTCATCCTGGTGATCTTCCTCTTTCTGCGGAACTTCTCGGCCACCATGATTCCGGCCATGGCGCTGCCGTTCTCCATCGTGGGCACTTTCGCCGTGATGTACCTGCTCGACTTCAGCATGAACAACATTTCGATGATGGCGCTGATCCTCTCCGTTGGATTCGTCGTGGACGACGCCATCGTGATGCTGGAGAACATCGTCCGGCACATCGAGCTGGGCAAGTCGCCGATGCAAGCCGCGCTCACCGGTTCCAGGGAGATCGGCTTCACCATTGTGTCGATGACTCTCTCGCTGGCCGCGGTGTTCATCCCGATCCTGTTCATGGCCGGCATTCTGGGGCGGCTGTTTCGCGAATTCGCTGTCACCATCTGCACCGCAATTCTGATCTCCGGCCTCGTCTCCATCACGTTGACGCCCATGCTGTGCAGCCGCTTTCTGCGGGCTTCCCACGCGGTCACGCACGGCATTTTCTACCGCGCGATGGAATGGTTGTTCGATTTCACGCTGGCGATCTATCGCGTGACTCTCCGCTGGGTGCTGCACCATCGGCCCGTGATGCTGGCCATCTTCTTCGCGGTGCTGGGCACCACCGTGTACTTCTACATGATCGTGTCTAAGGGCTTCATTCCCGATACCGACAACGATACCTTCAACATTCAGACGGAAGCGGCGCAGGGAACTTCGTATTACCAGATGGTCCGATATCAGGACCAGATTTCGCGCGTGCTGGTGCAGGACCCGGATATCGATACCTTCAATGCCTCGACGGGCGGCGGGTTCGGCGGCGCCTCCTCCAACACGGGGCGCTTCATGATCAACCTGAAGCCGCGGCGGCAGCGCAAGGCCACGGTCAACGACATCATCAACCGGCTGCGCCCCAAGGTCTCGAACTTCCCCGGCATCCGTGCCTACCTCACCGTTCCGGCGGCGATCCGCGTGGGCGGGCGCATGTCGAAAAGCAGCTACGATTTCACGCTCTTCGGGCCCGATACCCAGCAGCTCTACAGCGAAGCCCAGAAACTGGAACGGCAGATTGCGCGCATCCCGGGACTGCTGGAAGTCAACACCGATCTGCAGATCCGCAATCCGCGAGTGAATGTGGTGCTCGACCGCGACCGCGCGGCGGCGCTGAACGTCAACTACAACAGTGTCTCGCAGACGCTCTACGATGCGTTCGGCCCGCAGCTCGCCTCTACGATTTACGCTCCCACCAATCAATACCAGGTGTTGCTGGAGATGAATCCGCAGTACCAGATGTACACCGACGGGCTGAAGATGCTGTACGTGCGGTCCGACAGCGGCCAGCTGGTGCCGCTGAATGCGGTGGCGAAGTTGGTGGAGGACGCCGGTCCGCAGAGCATTCCGCATTCCGGCCAGCTGCCCTCGGTGACCATTTCCTTCGCGCTGCGTCCCGGAACCTCGCTGGGCGACGCCACCGACGCGATCCAGGAAGTCGCGAAGGCGAACTTGCCGCCGACGATCACCGGCACGTTCCAGGGCACCGCCAAGGTGTTTCAGGATTCCATGCAGAACATGAGCATCCTGCTGATCGTGGCGATCGCTGTGGTGTACATCGTGCTTGGTGTGCTCTACGAAAGCTACGTCCACCCGATCACGATTCTGTCGGGCCTGCCGTCGGCGGGTTTCGGCGCGTTGCTCACGCTTATCCTTTTTAAGGTGGATCTCAGCATTTATTCGTTTGTCGGGCTCATCATGCTGATTGGCATCGTGAAGAAGAACGCCATCATGCAGATAGACTTCGCGCTGGAGGCCGAGCGCAAGGAACACAAGCCGCCCAGCGAAGCGATTTACGAAGGCTGCCTGATCCGCTTCCGTCCCATCATGATGACCACCATGGCGGCGCTGCTGGGCGGCCTGCCGATCGCGTTGGGCTACGGCGCAGGCGGCGAATCGCGCAAGCCGCTGGGCATGGCGGTGGTGGGTGGTTTGGCATTTTCCCAGTTGATGACTTTGTACCTGACCCCCGTGGTTTACACTTACCTGGCGGCGATTGTAGATTGGTGGACCGCGTGGCGAGCCCGCGCGCGGCGGACCCAGCCGAAGCCGGTGGCGGCGGTGGGGGACTAAGTGGACGTGACGTTTAAGGCTTTGTATTTCAGCGCGGAGACGCGGAGGAAAGGAGATTTTGCGGAGAAGAATCTCACGTTCTTCTCCGTGTTTTCTCCGCTTCTCCGCGTCTCCGCGATGAGAAGTGAAGAATGAATATTTCCCAAACCTTTATCGAGCGGCCCATCGCCACCAGCTTGCTGATGGCCGCGATCGCGCTGTTCGGTGGCGTGGCGTACCGGTCGCTGGCGGTCAGCGATCTGCCGAACGTGGACTTCCCGACGCTGTTGGTGACGGCGAGCTTGCCGGGCGCGAGTCCGGAGACCATGGCGGCGGCGGTGGCCACGCCCCTGGAAAACCAGTTCTCCACCATCGCCGGCTTGAATTCGATGACCTCCTCGAATTCGCTGGGCAACACCTACATCACGCTCGAATTCGACCTTAGCCGTAAACTGGACGGCGCCGCGGTGGACGCGCAGGCCGCCATCACGCAGGCATCGCGCCTGCTCCCGCAGGGCATGCCCACGCCTCCGACTTTCACCAAGGTGAATCCGGCCGACCAGCCGATTCTCTACCTCGCGCTCACCAGTCCCACGCTGCCGCTCTACGATCTCGACGAGTACGCCGAAACGCGAATCGCGCAGCGCATCTCCATGATCTCCGGCGTGGCGCAGGTGCAGGTGCTAGGCGCGCAGAAGTACGCCGTGCATGTGCAGATGGACCCGCACTCCATGGCCTCGCGTCAGGTGGGTATCAACGAGATCGAGACCGCGCTGAAGAACTGGAACGTGAATCTCCCCACCGGCGCCATCATCGGACCGCAGCGCGCCTTCACGCTGCAGGCGAGCGGACAGTTGACCACCGCGGCGGCCTATCGTCCGCTGGTGGTGGCATATAAGAACGGTTCGCCGGTAAGGCTGGAAGAGCTGGGCAACATCGTCGACAGCGTGCAGGACGATAAGACGGCCTCCTGGTATTACACGCACAAGAACGCGGGGCGGTCGATCATTCTCGCCATTCAGCGCCAGCCCGGCACGAACACGATCACGGTGACCGACGGCGTGAAGAACCTGCTGCCGCTGTTCAAAGCCGAACTGCCGCCATCGGTCAACATGGACATTCTGTACGACCGCTCCGATACGATCCGCGAGTCATACAAAGACGTGCAGTTCACCATGCTGCTCACCCTAGGGCTGGTGGTGATGGTGATCTACCTGTTCCTGCGCAACGTCTCCGCCACCATCATCCCGAGCCTGGCGCTGCCGTTCTCCATCATCGGCACGTTTTCCGTGATGTACCTGTTGAATTACAGCCTCGACAACCTGTCGATGATGGCGCTGATCCTCTCGATCGGTTTCGTGGTGGACGACGCCATCGTCATGCTGGAAAACATCGTGCGGCACATCGAGCACGGCGAGGAGCCGCTGACGGCCTCTCTTAAGGGCTCAGGCGAAATCGGGTTCACGATCGTCTCGATGACGCTGTCGCTGGCGGCGGTGTTCATCCCGGTGCTGTTCCTGGGCGGCGTGCTGGGGCGGCTGTTCAAGGAATTCGCAGTCACCATCACGGTGGCCATTCTGATTTCCGGGGTGGTGTCGGTGACGCTGACGCCCATGTTGTGCAGCCGCTTTCTGCGGGGAGCGCACGAAGGCACGCGCGGATGGTTCTACCGGCTCACCGAACGGTATTTCGACGGCATGCTGCGCGTCTACGACCATACGCTGAAGGCGGTGCTGCGGCACCGCATCGCCATGATGGTGAGCTTCGTTCTCGTCTTGGGCGCGACGGCGTACATGTTCGTAACGGTGCCGAAGGGCTTCATTCCCGATCAGGACACCGACCAGTTGCACATCATCACCGAAGCGTCCCAGGGAACTTCGTATTACGAGATGGCGGATTACGAGCAGAAGATCGCCTCCGCGGTCTCGCAGGATCCCAATGTGGAATCGCTGATGGCCAGCGTGGGCGGCACCACCGCATCCAACTTGGGCGGCCCGAACTACGGCGAGCTGGTGATCCACCTCAAGCCGCGGGCGCAGCGGCAGATCGGCGTCAACGACATTATTAAAGAGCTGCGCCCCCGCCTGGCGGCGTATCCCGGCGTCAAATCGTATCTGCAGAATCCGCCCACCATTCAGATCGGCGGACAGGTGACCAAGAGTCTTTACCAATTCTCGATGCAGACGCCCGACCGCGCGCTGCTCTACAGCGAGACCGGCAAGCTGGCGGAGGAAGTGGAAAAGCTGCCCGGCGTGGAAGACGTGACCACCGACGTTGCCGTGACAACTCCGCAGGTGAACGTCACCATAGACCGCGATAAAGCGGCCGCCATGAACATCAACGCCAATACCATCGAGAATGCCTTGTACGATGCGTATGGCCCGCGCTGGGTCTCGACCATTTACGGTTCGGCCAACGAGTACGAAGTGCTGCTGGAACTCGAACCGAAATACCAGCGCGATCCGCAGGCGCTTTCGCTGCTCTACTTCAAGAACACCAATAACAAGCTGATCCCGCTGGACACCATGGCGAAGATCCAGACGGAAACGGGGCCGCAGACCATCAACCACTACGGCCAGCTTCCCGCCGCCACGATCTCGTTCAACCTCAGGCCGGGCGCGGCGCTGGGCGATGTCACGAACCAGATCCAGGCGTTGGCGGACAACCAATTGCCAGAAACCATCAGCACGCAGTTCCAGGGGGCGGCTAAAGCGTTCATGAGCTCGCTGGGCAACCTGTGGGTACTGCTGATCATCGCCATCCTGGTGGTGTACATCGTGCTGGGCATTCTGTACGAAAGCTACATCCACCCCATCACGATTCTGTCGGGCCTGCCCTCCGCCGGATTCGGCGCGCTGCTCACGCTCGAAATCTTTCACATGGACTTGAGCATCTATGCGTTTGTCGGCCTAATTATGTTGATCGGCATCGTAAAGAAGAACGCGATCATGCAGATTGACTTTGCGCTGGATGCCGAGCGGCACCACAACCTGACGCCCGAACAGGCGATCTACGAAGGCTGCCTGATTCGCTTCCGCCCCATCATGATGACCACGATGGCGGCGCTGTTGGGCGCGGTGCCCATCGCGCTGGGCTACGGCGCCGGCGGGGAAGCCCGGCAGCCGCTGGGCCTGGTTGTGGTGGGCGGCCTGCTCTTCTCGCAGCTCGTGACGCTCTACCTGACGCCGGTCTTCTATATCTATATGTCCGCGATCCAGGCGAAGGTCCGGAGCTGGAAGCAGCGCGGCAAGGTGGCGCCGCAGGCAGTGACCGCGGTATAAACAAGAGTCAGAATTCACGAGTCAGGAGTTAGAATGCCGGCCGATGTTATCTCCGGCTCCTTGCAGGCTCTTTTCCTGTTCGAAGCCGCGGATGAGATCCGGCTCGACGAGCTGCGAGCGATTCTGGATACTCCCGCGCCGCGGCGCGAGCCGAGCTTTCGCCAGCCTGTGCCCGAGTATGTGCAGTTCGCCCGGCCGCCGGTGGTGCAGCCGCTGGAGCCGATCGAGCTGGATGGCGGCACCCGCGCGGTCGTATCCATTACCTATTACGATTACGGGGTAGTCAGCGTCAAGCTGGAGCAGCCATTCGAAGGATCGTGGAATGACACCGTGGCGCTGTCCGAAAGCTGGATGAACACGCCCGAGTTGGAGCGGCGCGCCGGGGAGATTGTCCGCCGGCAGCTGCACCACGCGGCGCATGCACTGGTGAAGGCTTTTGCGCAGCGGCTTACAGAAGACTACAGCATCGTCCACCTGGAGCGGATCGTGGATGAAGAAGGAAAGCCCCTGCTGGCGGCCGACCTGATCGGACGATGCGCCGAGCCGATCGCGCAGATCGTGCGCGGTGAAGCGGCCCGCTTTTCGGAGAGCGAGCGCGCCGAAATTCTGGAGTCGCGCCTGTCGTACTACGAAAGCGACCTGCTGGTGGTGGGCTGGAGCGCGGCCTTGGTTTACGACACGCCCGAGGGCGCCGCGCCCACCATTCAGTTGCTGGAGTACGCCAACACGCAGTTGCTGGAGTTCCGGCATTACGACGGCGTTCTGACGGAGCTGCTCTCCCGCGTCTACCGGGTGCTGGACCATCGCGGCGGATTTCTCGCGCGCTGGCGCTTCGCGCGCGAGGCCGACCGGCTCAATACCATGAGGCTCGACATCCGCGAACTGACCGAGCGGGTCGACAACTCCATCAAGTTCCTGAGCGACATGTTCGCCGCGCGCCTTTACCGCATGGCCGCGTCGAAGATCGGTGTGCCTGATTACCGGCAGCTGGTGGATCAGAAGCTGGAAAGCGCGGGCGAGCTCTACGGCTTCCTGATGGACAACTTCTATCAGGCACGCGGATTTGCGCTCGAGCTGATGGTGGTGGTGATTTTGATTATCGAGCTGTTCTATTTGTTCCGCGGGAGCAAGTAGGGGGAGGCCGGGAGCAAAGGAGCCAGGCCGCAAAGGAGGGAGGAGGAGATGCGCATTTATGGCCGCGCACCTAGACCATCGGATCGAAGTACTGGAGTAGGTGTTGTACGATGGCCCAGGTTGCCGTTGTGGGGCCTGTGCGCTGAATGGAATTCAGCGCGCGCGGCGTTGCCAAGGCCGCGCAGCTTACTACCAAGCTGCCCCACAGCGGGGGACACTCATTTCCTGACGAAACCTGGTAGCGATCTGCCCTGACGGGCAGATCGCTTACATTCCTGGAAGCTTCGGCGGCGTGACGCCCGGGATTGGCGGCTTCGGAATGCCAGCGAGCTTGGGTGGGGCGGGGAGGATCTGTTTATAGTCGGGGGGCGCCTGGAAGATGGCGGGGTTGGGTTCGCCAGGGACGGCCTTCTGGCAGATCGAGGTCTGCTGGCCGAAGGCGCCGTTGATCTGGCTGGCCATGGGAAGCTGCAGCTTGGGACTGGTCCAGACTTCGGCGGTGGTGGGTAGCGGCGGCTTGGGCGGCATCTGCGGCATTGCCGGGGGCTTCGGCATGCCAGGCGCCTGAGGCATCTGCGGCATAGCAGGTACCGGCGGCTTTGCCATCTGCGGCATTTGGGGCATCGGCGGCATGGCGGGCGGCTGGATGGTGTAGCGCTTGCCTTCCACTTCCTGGCCTTGCATGAAACTCTTGCCTAAATCCTGCATGTGTATTTGGGGCACCTGCGGCATGCCGGGAGCGGCCGGCATGCCCGGCATCTGCGGCATTTGAGGCATCCCTGGAATCGGAGGAGCTTGCGGAAGCGAGGGCGTGATCTGCGCGGTTTTCTTCAGGTGGTCGAGCACGATGGTTTTACCGGCAGCGGGGTCGTTGATCACCGAGGTGTTTCCGGTATCAACGCGTGTTTTTCCATCGCTTGAGCGGAACAGGCGATATGCCGTCTGCTGCGGCGGCGCGGAAGCCGCGGCGCCGGCGGGCTGCAAGGTGCTCACATATTCGGCCATTGCGGGCGGGACGGCGGGCTTGGCAAACGGTCCCACGGCTCAACTCCTCCAGTTCACTCCTACGTTCAGCTTTTTCTTGGCGTACTCGAAGCTGCGCTCCAGGTCGATGCGCTGCTGTTCCTTGAGAGCTTCCTGCATTATGGCGGGAGGCTTGACGCCGCCGCTGCTGGGGGCGCCTGTGCTGGAGTCTTCGATCACCATATTGCCCATGAACGGATGTCCGCTCTTGGCGAGCGCCACGAAGCGGGCGAACTCCGCGGCCGAGCTTTTGGGGAGCGCCTTCCAGAAATCCTGCTCCAGGTAGGGCAGGGGACGCGGCGGGCGGCCGGTGATGATTTCGAGCTGCATGGACGACCGCGGGCAGATGCGGCGGAACTCGCCGATGAACTTGACGAAGTCGATGTTGCCGTCGCCCAGTGCCACCCATTGACCGGCCGCACCGCGCGGCGTCTCGAACACCACGGAATCGCGCATGTGCGTGGTGACGGCGTACGGACCGAGCACCTCGAGGGTGACGAACGGATCCTCCAGCACCCAGATGGGATTGCCGGTGTCTAGGCATGCCGCCACAAAGTCCTTACCCGACTCCTCGATCACCGTGCGGGTTTCGCGCGCCTGCATGTCGCCGGCGTGGTTCTCGATGGCGATCTTCACACCCATGTCGAGCGCCTCCTGCCGCACAGAGCGGAACAGGTTGATAGTGTTCTCCATGTGGGCCTCGATGGGTAGCTCGCCGAGGCGGTCGTCGAAGCTGCCCATGTAGCAGCGCATAGAGGTGGCGCCTGCGTCTTTGACGATGCGGAGGCCTTCGAGCAGCCGGTCGCGTGCCGGGGGCCCATTTTTCCGGAACGACTTGCTTGATGGGCAGATACAGCCCATGCCGCCGTCGATGGAGATGTTCAAGCGAGCGGCCTGGTCCTTGATCTTCTGCAGGTAGGCGCTGTCGTGGCTCTCGTAGTCGGCCAGGTCGGAAAACTGGATGG